>Ga0335077_10003115_pt1 | contig 19934 bp, 23 predicted proteins | sample Lox_Sample_31_FD_207151 | JGI IMG/M metagenome (GOLD analysis project Ga0335077, IMG submission 207151) | Soil microbial communities from Loxahatchee National Wildlife Refuge, Florida, United States - Lox_Sample_3.1 | ecosystem: Environmental > Terrestrial > Soil > Wetlands | place: USA...
GTGAGACAAACGTCCTCGGTCCGTGATGAAGACAGGTCCTCGTTTCGCAGCCCGCTTTGCCCGGCTTGTATGCTGATTGAACTCGCGGCTGGAGAGTTTTGTAATGGCCATATATGGATTTACCCCAATTGTAGAAACGTGTCTACATTATAACATGCCCATCCATCAGGCACTATTGGGCGCAGCCACTCAGTTGCACGAGTTGCGCCTCCATTCAGTTCAGCACAAAGCTGGACAACAAATAGAAGGAGAAGCAATATGGAACAGCAAATGGACACGGAACTCGGAATGACCCCGGTTTCCCCCGAAACGCAATGGGGGCCTGAGGCGCCAAAAGGAGCGCGGGCGGTATTCTCCCGCATCTTCGGCGCCTAAACTGCTACATTTGCGGTTGACAGGTCACGGTGTGTTAGCGCACGATTTCCCGCTTTTCGATTTCGTAGCGATTATTTGAGTTCTGCAAAGATGCGGAAGTACGTGAACCAGCCCCTGCCGGGAATGGGCTTGATCCACTCATTCTCGTGACCCGCGGGTGCGCGTCGCATCTTCCTGAAAAGAGATCGCATAGTTCGAGTGAACCTCGAAGAGAGCACCTCCCTTTGAGCCTATCATTTTTGACAGTGTGTCGCGACGCAATCTAGGTCTCTAATTAACGGCATCCCGTGCGACCTCCGATGTTTGCGACGCGTTTCCTGAGTTTTTACATCGAAGAGCGTTCGGCGCTGACCTCTGGGGGAAGCGATGGCTACCAACGATTCCATTGAACGCAGAATCCTGCCTATTCCTGCCGACCACATGATCGCCGCGGAGGAGCGCTTCAAACTGGCAATGGCGCGGCAGTGAGGATCACCAGCCATGGGCACACTTTCAGCTTCGGCTGCCAAGTCGACATTCAGTTCGGCTGAACTCACCGCACGCACGATCCATCGCCGCGCGGTCGAAGCTGCGATCTGGGGTATGCCCATCGTGAACTTTGATCTCATGTACCAGGCGATGGCACGCATCAATGGTTCCTTTAACCAGATCGTCTATTGGTCGCGTCTTCCTGACTGGAAAAATCAAACCCTGACACCAAACCCCGATTCGATTTACCTCATACCGTTCATCAACACAAAGGACGTCGGGCCGGTAGTGCTTGAGATTCCACCAGCAGACAACGGAACGATGGTTGGCTCTGTGATGGACTGTTGGCAGGCAGCGATAGAGGATGTCGGGCTCGCCGGTGTTGACAAAGGCAGTGGCGGGAAGTACTTGATCCTGCCCCCCAACTACAAGGAGAAGGTGTCCGACGGCTACATCGCCATGCCATCGGATAACTATCAGAACTATGCTTTGCTGCGTTCCATCCTGACAAGCGGCAGTGAAGCCGATGTCGCCAAGGCTGTCGCATATAGCAAGCGGATCAAGCTCTATCCACTTTCGCAAGCCGCGAATCCGGCACCGACACACTTCGTTGATGCGATTGACTCAGTGTTCGATGCCACCATTCCTTACGACCTGCGCCTGTACCAATCGCTCGACCGCATGGTGCAGTACGAGCCCTGGCTGCTCAGGGACAAGGCCATGATTGATCAGCTGAAGTCAGCCGGCATCGAGAAGGGCAAACCTTTCAAGCCAGATTCGAAGACCCAAGAAATACTGGAAGACGCGGCACACGAAGCCCACGATTGGATCGATCTCCGCTATGAGACGGTCTTTTCACCACCCTACTACGAAGGCACGCAGTGGGCAGTGCCAATCTTGCAGGAAGTCATGAAGGGGCTTTCAACATCCTTCGCAAACCCCGACAGCTATCCCGTCGAGGGCCGCGGGCTCACATATTCGTATGCCTTTTTCAGTCCCAAGCATCCCGGAGGTGGCCAGTTCTACCTGATGGCAATCAAGGACAGGCAGGGCCGTGTCCTCAACGGGTCGAACACCTATCGCCTGACCGTACCAGCAAATGCACCGGTCAAACAGTACTGGTCGGCGACGGCCTATGACCGCGCGACGCACGGCTTTATTCACAACATGAAGTGGCTGAGCCGCTCCTCTCAGACTCAGAACCTCATGAAGAACGTAGACGGTTCAGTAGATGTTTTTTTCGGGCCCAAGGCTCCGGCGGGTAAAGAGTCGAACTGGGTGCCCACCGACGCAAACGGAAGATTTGAAGTGATTTTCCGTCTCTATGGTCCTGAGAAAGCAGTGTTCGACAAAACATGGAAGCTGCCGGACATCCAGCAGCTCTAAAGGGTGACGTCGATTGTTTCGACGCCACCAAGGAGGCCGTATGATTGCGACAGTCCAGACCGGATCGCAAAAGATCGAGTCGCGCATCGGAACGCTCGAGTTTACCCACGACTTCGCCAACGGGTATCCCACCGAGAAAACCGTCGAGATGCTCTATGACGAACGTGATTTTCAACGTGCTTGCCAAGTCTATCTCTGGTCCCTTCCAGCGGTTGCCTTCACGGCGTGGCAGCGCGGCGTCACAAGAGGGCTGGGCGCCAGGAACGGACAGATCGTCGCCATTCTGTCCTACGAGGCCAGGCGTGGCATCCTCACCGCCAATGCCACGACGCCGTACTACTTAGGTTTCGCCGATCTCTCCTCCGGGCCCTTTGTGCTGGAGATGCCGGCGTGCGGCGTGCTAGGCGCGATGAACGACTCCTGGCAGAACGCCATTCCCGGGACCGACGCCCCAGGCAAGTATCTCGTATTGGCACCCCGGCAGAACTTACCGGTCGACGTGGCCGGCTACACCGTTTGTCACTCGCCGACCGTCAACATCTTTCTCGGCGTGCGCCTGACTGACGCCGATCCAGAGAGCGCGAAGCAGGCACTGGCGCAGCTGAAGATGTATCCCTACACCCAACGTGACAATCCGCAAAAGATGGAGATCCTCGACGCGGGCACGAAGGCATGGAGCGGGTTGCCGCCGCGCGGGATGGAGTACTGGCAGCGGGTCGACAACGTGGTCCAGCATGAGCCCATCGAGCCCCGCGACATCTTCTTCCATGCAATGTTACGGCCGCTCGGCATCGAAAAAGGGAAACCGTTCAAGCCCGACCAGCGGCAGACGAAGATCCTGACTGACGCTGTGTTGGTGGGTGAGGCGATGGCGAAAGCAAACTCCGCGGACCGGCGCTTCGCGGATGTGAAATATCGGCGCGACGCGCACTGGGACTTTGCTCTGCTGCTCGATGCCGACCATCCTGGCAAATTCTGGGACCTGCTCGACGAGCGTGCCTCGTGGTTTTACGAGGCCGTCGGCGCCGGGGCGGCGATGGCACCGAAGCGTCCTGGTCCTTCATCGGCATACCTCGGCACGTACAAAGACAAGGCCGGCGAGTGGTTGGACGGCGGCACGTCCTATCGGCTGCGCGTGCCGCCCAATCCCCCGATCAAACTGTTCTGGTCGGTCACAGTCTACGACATTGACACGCGCGCGCTGATCCTGAACGACCAGAAGATTGCCGATCGCTCCTCGCGCATGGACCTACGCAAGAACGCGGACGGCTCGGTAGACATCTACTGCGGACCGGAGGCGCCTGCCGGTTTCGAGAAGAACTGGATCCCGACTGTCTCCGGTAAGAATTGGTTCGCATATTTCCGGCTCTACCAGCCGACCGAAGCCTACTTCGATCGGTCCTGGCCGTTGCCGGACTTCGAGCAAGTGTAGGACCAACTCGAGGGAACGTTCGATTGAAGCAAGGCTACGTTATGGATATCGGATTGCCAGATTCAAGATCCGCGTAGAAGAACGACTCAATTTTACGATGACGCGAAATGGGGAGAAGAACGTGAATAACAATAAAGGCAAAAAAAACGGGATGAAGTCTGACCAGCCGAAGAAGCCTGAGGAGCCGCGAGACGCGGCTCTGCTCTCCGATATCCTGCCGCTTCCCGACCCTCGCTTTCGCGGGCGCATCGGCAATACGTACGTTGACTCCCAGGCGGATATCATTTCAGTGCCGACGGCGCCGACCGGCGCACCCAACGTACTGGCTATCCTGCTCGATGACGTTGGCTTCGGTCAGACTAGCACGTTTGGTGGTCCCGCCAACACGCCGACCCTTCAACGGTTGGCCGACGAAGGTCTCCGCTACAACCGCTTCCATACAACAGCCCTATGCTCGCCGTCACGTGCGGCATTCCTCTCCGGACGCAACCACCACTCGGTCCACACCGGCGTCATAACAGAGATGGCCACGGGCTTCCCCGGTTATGACGGCCAGTGGCCCAGGGAAGCGGCGTGCATTGCGGAGATTCTGCAAGGCAACGGATACAGTACCGCCGCTTTTGGAAAATGGCATAACACTCCGGACTTCGAACTCGGCGCCCACGGTCCCTTTGACCGCTGGCCCACGGGCAAGGGTTTTGGTTACTGGTACGGGTTTCAGGGGGAGAGTCAAGCTAGTGGCACACGCCCTTGTTCGAGAACACTGCACCCGTCGAGCCGCCCCATGACAACCCGAAGTGGCATTTCTCCGAAGCCATAGCCGAGAAGGCAATCAGCTGGATCGGACAGCAGAAGGCAGGCGCGCCGGAGAAGCCGTTCTTCATCTATTTCGCGCCCGGTGCCTGTCATGGACCGCATCACGTTCACAAAGAGTGGGCTGACAAGTACAAAGGCAAGTTCGACCACGGGTGGGACCGCCAGCGCGAGATCACGTTGGAGAAGCAGAAGAAGCTCGGACTCGTCCCTAAGAATACGAAGCTGACGCTGCGCCCCGAGTCAATCCCATCATGGGATTCTCGCTCGCAGGACGAGAGGCGACTCTATGCGCGGATGCAAGAGGTTTTTGCCGGATACCTCGAGCATATCGATGCGCAAATCGGGAAAGTCGTAGACGCCATAGAGCGGATGGGATTGCGCGATGACACGCTCATCATCTTTATCGTGGGCGACAACGGCCCGAGTGGCGAAGGTTCCTTGACGGTACGCTCAGCGCCATGAAAAGCCAGATTGGCCTACTCGACGATGTGCCGACCATGCTGAAGCACATTGACGAGATCGGCGGCCCTCAACACGAGAATCACTATCCGGTGGGCTGGTGCTGGGCAGGCTCGTCACCCTTTCAGTGGATGAAGCAGGTCGCCTCGCACTTCGGCGGCACCCGCAACGGCCTGGTCGTCTCATGGCCAAAGCGCATCGTTGACAAAGGGGGCATGCGCTCGCAATTCCATCACATCATCGATCTTGTCCCGACAATCCTCGAAGTTGCGGGCATCCCTGAACCGCGCGAGGTGAACGGCGTGCCGCAGAAACCGATCGAGGGCATCAGCATGGCTTATACCTTTGCCGACAAGGATGCCCCCAGTCGGCGGCAGACACAGTACTTCGAAATGTTGGGCAACCGCGCCCTCTACCACGATGGATGGGTCGCCGGATGTCTGCACGGCAGGCTCCCATGGGAAACAGCGGGCGGCGCCAGCTTCGACAACGACACCTGGGAGCTCTACAACATCGAGGAAGACTTCTCGCAAGCCAACGACCTGGCCGCCAAAGAGCCGAAGAAGCTGCGCGATTTGCAGGATCGGTTCATGGCGGAGGCCGCCAAGTATAACGTCCTGCCACTCGATGATCGATTCGCACAGCGCGCCGATCCGTCGTTGCACCCGAGCCATATCCGGGGCATGACGCACTTCATATATCCGCCCGGCGCTATTCGCATCTGTGAGCGATCGTCGCCGAACACGAAGAACGTGCACCACACGATTGCCGCTGAGGTGGAGATACCGCAAGACGGCGCGGAGGGCGTGCTTGTCTGTTGTGGAGGACTGGGAGGAGGCTTCACCGTCTTCGTGAAGGACGGCAAGCTGCACTGGGAGCACAACTATTACAATGAGGCTCGCTACCGTGTCTCGTCCACGGAGACGATCCCAGCAGGACACCATGTGTTGTCTGCTGAGATAAAAGTCGACAAGGAACGCAAGTTCGGCACGGGCGGCACAGTCACACTTCGCCTCGGGAAGAAGGCAATCGGGAGTGGCCGTTTCGAAAAACAGGTTGCCGGGTATTTTACGGCGAATGAGGGCTTCGACGTCGGCTGCGATACCTGCTCCCCCGTCTCGGAGCTGTACGAATCGCCATTCGCTTTCACTGGCGAGATTCTTAAAGTGATGGTGGATGTCAGCGAGGCTACATTCGAGAAGCTTGCTGAGCAACACGAAATGTATGCGCGATTCGCTATGGCGACGCAGTGAGACACGCTCTCAATCGACGCAAGATGCTACACGTCGGCACGATCTTGGCGGCCTCGTCGCCCGATGCCACGCCGATGCATGCCTCACAGACGCAGCAGGCAGCGCCAGAGCAGTCGAGACCGAACATCGTATTCATTCTCACCGACAACGTCGGCTATGGGGTGCTGTCGTCTTACAACGGTGGCATCCTCGACACACCGACGCACCGTATTGACAAGCTCGCGGACGAAGGCCTGCGGTTGACTAACTTCAACGTCGAAAACCAGTGCACGCCCAGTCGCGCCGCGCTCATGACCGGGCGGCTGCCGATCCGCTCTGGCATCGGCAAGGCAATCGCCGCCGGCGCGCCAGGTGGCTTGCACCCTTGGGAGATCACGATTGCGGAGATGCTGAGCGATGTCGGCTACCGCACAGCAATTTTCGGCAAATGGCACCTCGGCGCGGGACAAGGACGCCTTCCCACCGATCAGGGTTTCGATGAGTGGTTCGGCTTCGAGACCACCGACATCGTCTACTGGACCGCAAACCCAGGCATGCCGCTCAAGGACGTGGACTACATCCGCGAAGCCAGGAAAGGCGAGAAGCCACGAAACGTGCGCCGGTATGACAAAGATACTCGTAGACAGATCGACCGGATGCTTGCCGATCACGCCGTAGATTACATCGCAAAGAATGGAAAGGGTGACCGGCCGTTTTTTCTCTATGTGCCATTCGCCTTCGCGCATCACCCGGTGCTCTCCCATCCGGACTTCAAGGGCAAGTCCCCTGCCGGTGAGTTTGGCGATAGCTTGCTCGAGCATGACTACAACGTCGGGCGCATTCTCGACGCGCTTACGGCCGCCGGTATTGTCGACAACACCTTGGTTGTTTGGGCAAGCGACAACGGTCCGTCGCCGCTTCCGACGGTGACGCCCTGGTGGACGATTGGCGATTCCGGTCCGTGGCGCGGCGAGATCGGCACTGTATTGGAAGGAAATATCCGCACCTCCTGCATCGTTCGCTGGCCGAGCAAAATTCCCGCCGGTCGAGTCGGAAACCAAATTGTTTCGATCGAAGACTTCTTCCCGACACTCGCCCGTATCGCCGGAGGCAGAGTTCCCACTGACCGTCCGATTGATGGCGTGGACCAACTCGACTTTTTTATGGGACGCCAGGAAAAATCCAACCGCGAGTACGTGTTGCTTTTTCTCGGTCAGAAACTCATGGCCATCAAGTGGCGAAACTACAAAATTCAATTGGATGGCCTCGATCGTGTTGATGGAGTGATTGAAGACTGGTCCTTCCCGCGGGCTTTCAACCTCGCGTCCGATCCAAAGGAACGCTGGAACATCATCTGGCAGAACTCGTGGATAGGCGAAGAAATCGGACCATTGATCGCCGCCTATGCAGCCAGCGTAAAGAAATATCCCAATCTTGCTGCAGGTCAACCTAATGACCAGCCGCCACACTACGGCAAAGAAGACGCCATCACCGAAACCGGTGTGGAAGGAGTGCAACACAAGCTGGAGTCGGTAAAGCAGTAGTTGAAGAGTTATCAGAGCCTTTGGATGTCGCACGGAAATCTGTCGATCGTTGATATGACTTCGCCTGGTTCTGCACGAAAGGGGATCGTTGTGCCGCCGGTCGTTGGAACAGTTGTCGCTGCTCATCGCCATCCGTTGTCTTGGTTGGTCTTGGCCGCTGTGGCACTGGCTTTCGTCATTATCGGGCTGAAGGTTGAGAACATTTCCGGCCACACTGTGGCCCACACACAAGACGCGCTTGCCAGTTTGAAGAATGTGCCCTCACGCGCTGCCTTTGCACCGACGCTTGCCAACGCAACGTCTGCACCCGAGAGCGCTACGCACGGCATGGTGTGGATTCCGGGAGGAGAGTTTTCCATGGGCGCTGCTGATCCTCCGGGTATGGATGACATCGGCATGAAAGCCACATCTGATTCCCGCCTGATCCATCGCGTCTACGTCGACGGTTTCTGGATGGACAAAGCGGTCATCAGCAACAGTCAGTTCGCTGCCTTCGTGAAAGCGACGGGATATGTCACGGTTGCTGAGCGCAAGCCGCGGAGGGAAGACTTTCCCGATACACCTCCCGAAAATCTAGTTTCCGGATCGGTTGTATTTTCCCCGCCCGATCATTCCGTGCAATTGAACGACTATTTCCAGTGGTGGAGCTACGTGCCAGGAGCGAACTGGAAGCATCCGCTGGGACGAATAGTACTCTCGCCGGAAAGGGCCGGTTTGCATCGTGCACATTGCCTACGAGGACGCGCAAGCTTACGCAAAGTGGGCTGGCAAGCGTCTACCTACTGAAGCAGGATGGGAATTCGCCGCCCGTGGCGGCCTTACCGGCGCCCCCTTCGTCTGAGGCAACGAGTTTCGACCAAGAGGCAAGTGGATCGCGAACACCTACGAGGGAGACTTCCCGAATCAAAATACCGGTGAAGTATCCGCCCAATGGATACGGGCTGTACGACATGGCCGGCAACGTTTGGCAGTGGACCAGCGATTGGTATCAACCTGACTATTACGTGCTCGCCGCAACGGAAAGCTTAGCCCGCAATCCCAAGGGGTTAGATTCGCCATACGACCCGTCTCACTCCGGTGAACTGGAGAAGGTAGATCGCGGAGGCTCTTTTCTTTGTACGGATCAGTACTGCTCGCGCTACATGGTCGGAGCGGTCCCCACTGCATTTGAGCTGATCACAAGCCGAGTATCCCACAGTTTTGGCTCGTTGAGAAATAAAACTTCCTCGCAACCTGTCTTTTTCCTGATGGCGAATTCTTAGCGAGGACTCAGCCGTGCAGGCTCTTCGAGAATAGCCAGCAAGGCTTGCGCACAGTAAACCCGTCCACGCTTTGCCTCGCCCACTTGTTTGACAATGCCAGCACGCTCAAGCCGCTCGATGGTGCGTTGGGCTGTTGTAAACGCAATCCCCAGTGTTTCTGCGGTACCCTTGGTCGTCATGAACGGGTTTGCACCCAGGAGTTCAACCACGCGTAGTGGGTTATTGGAGGACTCACCGGACACCTTCCGCTGCCACTGTGCAAGCAGCTGATTTATCCGTGTGGCCCGGCTTAACGCGTCCTCAGACATCCGGGCAACGCCAAGCAGGAAGTATTCGAGCCAGTCGTTCCACGCTCGACGTTCGCTGACGCCGCGCAGACCGTCGTAGTAATCCCGCCGCGATGCTTCGAAAAACGCTGACAGATAGAGCAGTGGGGTCGGGAGGATTTGGCGTTCGATTAAAAACAAAGTGATGAGAAGACGCCCAACTCGGCCGTTGCCATCAAGAAAAGGGTGAACGGCTTCGAACTGATAATGCGCCAGTGCGATTGTGACCAGAGGCGGCAGCCTTGATTCGTGCAGAAACTTTTCCCAGGCCGCAAGGCACGGTTCGACTTCTCCGGCAGGGGGTGGGATGTATGACGCTGTGGCTATCGTGCTGCCGGGTTTTCCAATCCAGTTCTGGATGGTTCGGAAATGGCCTGGCGCGGCAGTGTGTCCTCTGACTCCCGTCATTAGTTTCTCGTGCAGCTCGCGGGTGAGCCTTACGCACAGAGGAAGCTTCTTGAGACGCGAAATGCCGTGTTCAAGAGCGACAACATAGTTGCCAACTTCCCGGAGGTCCTCGGGGCTTCGATCTACCGCTGCCCCTGCCTCGGATGCCAGCAGCTCACCGAGTGTGGCTTGGGTCCCCTCAATCCTGCTCGATAGAACGGCCTCGCGGCGCACGAAAGGGCGAATCAGAATGTGGGGATTGGAAAGTCGTCCGCCTTCGCCAGCCAGTCTTCCGACGAGCCGGTCTGCGTCTGACAACGCACCGATTAGCTTTGCAGTCCAATCGAGCTCAGGAGGCAAGGGGGCAGGCACGAAAGCTGAGTAGCCTCCCTGCGGTATGCTCTTGCCCGGCACCTCAGCACCCTTAGGCATAGCCGTTTTTAGTCTCGAAAATAGCGGGAAGCGTTATTTTCAAAAGTAATGATAAACGACAATAACAACTTTGGCTATTTTCGCCGCTTCGAAGCCAGTGCAGCGCTGGCAAGGGCGTTTAGCGCTACCAATCCGCCTTCGTTAGCAATGCCAAGTTCCTGTTTGCCCGTCAGAACGAAGCCGCTCGCGCGGCGGACGCTGCCGCGTGGGTGAGGTCAGCAGCTGTGGTGCTCAGCATCAGATAAATTTTGGGTCACAAGGAGGTGTGCCTGTGACCCATCTACGTAGGATGATGCTGGAGGAACTGCAGGGTCGAAAATCATTGCGCTCCTGCTTGGTTTGGGTGAGGATTCGGTGGTTCGATGCGATAGCCGAGGCTTCGTAGTTGCCGAATCATCTTCCAAGTGCGGAGTTGCTTCGATCGTTTGGTAACTGCTGGGCCGCGTTCCTCGTAACGGACTCCTTGGTGCAGGATCAACCAAATCAGTCGACACTGTCGATGGGCGATGGCGCCTATGGCCTGATTGTGTCCCAAGCGCGGGACTGAGCGGCGATACACGATTTCGAAGATGCTTCCTTTGGTCCTGGCTGCGGCATTGGCGGCTTGATTGAGTAAGCGTCGCATGTGACGGTTGCCCTTTGGAGAACGGTGGCTGTAGTTTACGCCTGCAGTCTCATCGTCGCCCGGACAGGCACCGACCCAGGAGGAGAGACATTTCTCGGAGGGAAAGGTCGCTGCGGTAGGGCCCACTTCTGCGATGATCTGCTGGGCTGAATCCACTCCCAGACCGGGTACCTCTGCCAGTCGCTGAACGGCATCTTGGTGCTTGCTGAGCAGACTGGCCATTTCCTGGTCTAGGCGGCCGATTTGCTCGTCGATCAATCGCAATTCCTCCAAAGCCATCTTTAGCAGCCGCCGGTAGACAGGGTTCAACTGCGTACACGCGCCGAGCGCGTCGCACAACTGCTCCGGCGTTGCGCGCAAGCGTTTATCCGCCAAAGCGGCTAACGTGGCCAGGTTGGTTTCGCCATCTGCGATTGCCTTCAGCATCCGCTGGGCACTCAGGCCCAGCAGATCGGAGACGAGACTGGACAACTTGATATGAGCTTCTTCCAGAAGAGACTCCAATTGGTTCTGCAGCCGTATTCGATCGCACCGTAACTGGTACTTCTTGCGTGTCACCGTGCGCCACAGACGTTGCTCGGCATCGGGCACAAAGCTCAACGTCAACTCTTGGGCCACCAGTCGCTTCACCAGACGTTCGGCATCAGGGAAATCCCTCTTGCGTCCTCGTCGTCCACGATTGGATAGCGCCTGCGCCAAATGCAGGGTTCCAGACTTCCGCCTTGTGCCTTCTCGCTTCTCGCATATCGGTTTCCAATACCTTTCCAGCACTTCCCACACTGGTCTCCAATATTGGGCGGTCGATTCCATGACGACTTCTTCGGCCTCTTGCTCGAGCAGCCATGCTGCCAGTAATCGTAGTTGTTCGGGGTTGCTGCTAAACTTCCTTCGCTCAAACTGGTACTCGCTGTCGATTTCGACGTCAGACACAACGACCGCCAGCATCTTCTTATGGACATCAATCCCGGCTATCCTATAGGACATAGTTCCTCCTGGCTGGGAGCGGAGAGCGTGCTGCGGTTACCTTAAGCAGGGTCGCAGGCTATCGCCGCCCCCCCGGAGGAGAACAACGACGCCCAATTATTCACTCAAACACGCACGCTCCGGATCAGACAGCGTCACAGCTTCGAATTCTCTATTGAGTTCTCGACCTCGCCGCTCCGGGCCGCTGCGATCTTAGCGCCAAATAAATTTTCATGAGGTTTCACGGGCCGGTCGGCCCTAAAAGGACAGCGTCGCCATTACTCTGAGGCTACCACACGTTACTACATCCGTGATGTCGAACGGTTTGCACGATACTTTCACTGCTCTCCAGATCGTTTAGGTCCACGACACAACATTGCCAATATTGAGTACGGCAACGCTCTTGTACGAGTCCATCAGAAGAAAAGCCAACAGGACGCAAATCGCGGCGACGACAAGACTAGCTCTATCAATTCGGATGATGCGGCGTTTGCTGGATGCGAACCGAATGCACAGGATACTCATCGCAAACAGACTCGCGGCTAAACACTCTTCTTGTCATGGTGGGCAGCGCGAGGCTCACGGCACGCTCCTTTTTCAGGACGAGGCAATGTAATCGTGCCGGAACGCATCAACTCGATCCCCTCGTTCAGCAAGCGAATCACGTGCATGGCAGCCTTGATGTCATACCCGTGGACGCCGATCAACTCATGCCTCTGTCCCTTCTTACCCGTTCCGATGCCTTGCAGACGGCGAACCTGCGCCTCGGCAAATCCACGGAATTGGCGGGCCGCTTGCCGCGAGAGAAATACATCTCGGCGCTCCGAGACTCGCTTCCACGGCTCAACTCTTGGTGAATAATTGTGCGAGAACAGGAAATGGAGAGCGGTCGGATTTCCCTTCGCCGCCAGTCCCGCCCACTTCCGCAACGAGTAGAGGCACACGTCAATATCGTCGGCGGTGTTTCTACGTTCGTTGCCCGCCGTGCTCCAGACGTAGAAATCCTGCTTGTCCAGACCGAGAACGAGTTCAGGCGGCTCCAAGTAGACGCCGTAGATGTCCAGATCGTCAGTGTCCTTCACCTTGGCACCGTGCAGTTCGCTGCCGCCCACGAACAGATGGATGAGTCTGTCGAGATACGGGAACTGCGACCGCTCCACTGCGGAAACAAGTTGGTCGGCACGGGTCATCGCTGACAGTGTAACGTGGCGCTTCTACCCCGTGCGGGGCGCTCTCGCAAAGGTCATTGATGCCGTCCCGTTTGACCGTTGCAGCCCTGATGTTGGATATTGAGACGGAATGGACGTTGAACGCATTATTGACGACATCGAGCAGCTACAGGAAATGTTCGAAGCGCCGGACATTAGACCACTCAGCGCAAGCGACATCTCTGCTGCAAATCGAAGGCATGACGAAACGCTCGCGCACAGCCCGTGGTTTCAGCTTTGGCAACGCTATGGCGTCTGTTGCCGAACCGAGTCTCCAGTTCTCAGACTGGGGGAATTGGAGAGCTAGACCTTCGCACGAAGATGAAAGCCGCTTGGTACGAGAAACAAGGCGCTGCGCGAGATGTGCTGGTCGTCGGCGAGATGGAAGACCCGCGGCCGAGTGCAGGCGAGGTTCGGGTTCGTCTTGCTTTCTCAGGCGTGAATCCCGGCGATGTCAAGAAGCGCGAGGACGCGTTTGGCATCGGGATGGCTTATCCGCGTGTCATTCCGCACAGCGATGGTTCTGGTACCGTTGATGCGGTCGGTGAAGGAGTGCCACGTGAATGGATCGGTCGGCGTGTCTGGTGTTATGGTGCTCAATCTTATCGACCGTTTGGAACTGCGGCTGAGTTCACCGCGATTCCGCTGAAACAGGTCGCTCAACTCCCCGAAGGCGTGCCGCTGGAGCGAGGTGCCTGCCTCGGTATTCCCGGTATAACCGCTCATCGGGCGGTTCACGTCGCGGGTTCGGTCAAGGGCAAGATCGTTCTTGTGCAAGGTGTGCTGGTGCGGTCGGAGCTTGCGCTGTGCAACTCGCGCATCAAGCCGGAGCGCGAGTGATTGCTACCCTTCTCTATTACTCACTTTCCGGGCACAGCTTCGATTTTTGGGACAAATTTTGGGGCAAGACTTTGGCAGGCTGGAAACCTTGCTGGAATCAGCAGCTTAGGAAGGTTTGGTAGCGCTACCGGGAATCGAACCCGGGTTTGAAGATTGAGAATTTTACGACCCGGGATGACGCCGTTAGAGCAACCACTTGTAACATCAAGACAATAACTTGGCTCTCGCAAAGAGACACGCAGGCCCGGATTAACGATCTGGAATTTGTGGCCAGTAACGGCAGTTTACGGCTGTTCTGGCCACAAAATGGCCACAAATTTTTGGACGATTGCCTCGGGGTCATCCTCTGCAAAACCCAGAACACGGTCTAGGTTTAAGGCAGCGGCTTCCAGGAGTCGCTCGTACATGTGACGATGCCGACCGTGACTGTCCGCAGCTTCTTCGCCAGGATTCCTGGAAACAACGAGCCGACGTAGCTCAGTAGGTTCTTGCAACTAATTGATTCTAAGGTCTAGTTGATCCCATTTTCCCTCCGCCGAGACTACTTCGCAACCCAGCCCGCTCCACGAGCTCCACGATCCCCACTTCTTTCGTTCGAACCGTTTCGATGGCAACACCTACGGAGCATCACGAAGCAACCTGAATGGTAATCGGTCAGCAACAGGGATATCTGAGCGCCCGTGACTTGATTGCAGTTGTGTATCCCGAATTTGGCATCGGTACGGCGCATGTTGCCGACCTAAGCCCACGGTAATCCGGCTAGGGAAGATCAAGAGCTAAACGCCCCAAATCTGGGACGGGTCACTATGTGAGGTTGTCGCAACCATACACCAAGAGAGCGAGAGCAAGGGGTGGCTAATAGCCACGTCCACCGCAGCAGCAGCCTTTATCGGCCGCATAGTTTCGAGCACCGTCGCAGCAACCATGATACCCACGCCCCGATCTGGATGATCCCATCTGATTGCAGTGAGCGCACATCCCCGCTCCCCACATATCGGTCGGGATATTCACCCCGCCTGCCTGCAATGATTCTCTCAAACTTCGATATTCTCGACGATCTTCGAGGAGTCGCTGCTGAGCGGCATCCGCTTCATTGCTGTCCCAGCCGTATTGGTGCACAGCGGAGTCAACCGAATCCTCATCTTTCCGAAGTTGTTCTCTCAACTGTGTCAACTGATCCAGCTGTTTTTGTTGTTCAGCGGTGACTGCTGTGCCACTTTGGGGAGTTTTCGTCTGGGCACTAGCTGCGTTGAGGCCGAGAGTCCAAATGGCAAGCATGACGATGCATAGGAACAGCAAACATCTTGTGACTCTCATGGCACATTCTCCCTTCATCAGTCCGTATAAACATCATTGTCACAATGCTTACAACCCTGTTCCGTGACAGGAATCACTGCTCTTAGTGTGGAGGGCTGGGGCAGGTATTCTCTTGAACAACAGGAACGCTCATCATCGGCAGCCGCAATGTTTTCCTTGTATTGCGTCTGCGCCTTCGCGTAGAAGGATTGGGATTGTGAGCAGAGCCACAGCGGGGTCAGCCCACTGTATGTGCCAAATGGCATTGACAACCAATCCCAGCAGGGCAGTCAGAGAAAGGTACCCGCATAGTGCCGACTCTGCGGCGTCCGCTCTGAGGGCTGCACTAGCTGTCGCGGCTGACAGCCGCCGTTTCTCTCTTGCAAGCACAGGCATAAACACGGCTGCTGCTATCAGAATTGCGATCCCCAGAAGGGTGGGCTTGGGTTCGCCGTATCCGAGCAATGTCACGACGGAAGCAGCGACAACACACGCGGCAAGGACAAAGAGCAGCACTCCTGCGATTCGGGCTGCTTGTTGTTCAGCCTGCTCTGGTGCGGCATTGGCACGGAACCGCGAGAGGACGACCACCGCCGACGCAAGTTCGATGGCGCTGTCTCCACCGAATGCGACCAGCGCGGACTTTGCGCCCGCCACGCGGCGAAAAGGGATACGGCAGCCTCAGCGCTCATCCACGCGACTGTGATCGACTGCACCCAGCGGACTCGCTGGAAAGTATTTGGAGCTATCGCTTGCGGCACAAGGTCATTCTACTGGTGCGGCGATCATGACATTGCCAGAAGGGCCGCCCACGTCACCAGACACGGACCGGGCCGCCCAGCTCTCCAGACACGAGCCTCTTCGCCCATCTGCCTATAGGAAGCGCCTGGCCGCGATGCGCTGGCAGTGGGAATAACCGAGGGAATTCACCGGCCGCTCAGGATCAGGTAAGTACTCTTTGTTTGCTGGGGACTCGACCTGCCCATGAGCATCGGTGCGCTCGCGATGAGCCTCTCGACGATTATCGTGGCCGCCAACGCGCAACTGCTCCGGAGACTACGATCGCAGCGTGCCTCGGCCATGGCAACAGGCTAAGCGATGCGGACACATGCTATGCGAGCCCCGAGACCGTCCGCTCGTATCGGGTTACCGCATGAGTTTGCCCGCGAGAACGACCGGTTATTGGCCTAAAACATTGTTGGACCTAACGGGAGATTTTTGAACTTGCTCGTCCTGTTCACGTTCTTCGATCTGGGCTTTGGGTCGATACCACTTAAAGTAGGCTGTCGCACCGATGCCGGCCGTTATCGCCAACGCGATGAACACATACAGCATCGGCTCGTAGTACGGCGAAATGAAGCCAATCATTCGCTGGCCATACGTGCGGCCTAAGTAGGCCACAGCAAAGAAGCGCACAGCGCGCCCAGCCGCCAGCGCGGAGAAGAACCTTTTGTGCGGATACTGCATAACTCCCGCAGATATCAGCATGGGAGTGAACGGGAACGGCGGTGGCAGGATGGAGCCAACAAACACCCTGATAAATCCGCGCTTTTCGAAGGCTCTGTAGAGTTTTTCCGCACGCAGTTTCCCTACTCTCTTTTCCAATGTTTTCTGGCCGCCTTTCTCGGCCAAGCGATATGTAAGATAACCGCCGATCACTTCCCCCACTGTGGCCATGAAGGCGTAATAGGCCACCATTCATGGCAGTGGGCCGAGAGTAGGATGACGAATAGGTCCTCACTTCCAGGCGGGGCCGAAACAAAAGGCGTGTTGTCGGCGATGCCAAGGAGAATCAACCCTGGTCCTCCCAGGCGATGAATCCATTTCCACACCGACTCTGGCAAGGTCGCCAAAAGCGCAGCGCCAGCGGCGATTGACCCTCTCATTTTTCACATCTCCTCGACCAAACCTAGGTTCTGACGGCTAAAGTGTCTTGGGCCGGAACCGCCTTTGTCTTGGCCACGTGCCGGAGAAGGCGCCGTTTGGAAAACTCCACAGGCAGAAAATAAGTTCTCGTCGCTGCGAGGACGAGGAAAACGAAATAACTCGCCGGCAGCGGTGTGGGTCTCATCTGCCCGCCTCAAACGGTCTCGGCCAAGCGAAGTGCAATGCTGATGCACGGGTTGCACGCTGTTTCCCTCCCTACAGCAAAAGTAGCTACGGACGATCTTCGGGGATCTGGGGCGATTTCGGCCAGCGTTTTACTAGGAAATTCTAGAGTAGAGGTACTCGTAGATTTGCGGATTGTTGAGGTCCGCGGAAAACCAGTTCCAGCCGCTCTAGTTATCAGGCTCTGGAACGAAGTCAGCCGCATGATTATTTCTCCAGTTTTCGCAGAAGACCTGTTTTCAAAAAGTCAACAGCGGCGAGATAGCAGCCGCAAGCGATCAGCACACCGAACAGTACCTCTGAAGGAATGACCTCCATCAGGATGCCGCGGGAGGCAAGAATGCTCACGACCACAATATCGGCGGCCGAGCTAAGAACCAGCCACTTGCCGGGCCTTGACTTCCAGAAATGCTGGCGCAGTCGGACGAGATAAACGGTGCCCTGCCCGGTAAAAACTAAGGTGATGAAGACCAGCGTTTGCAACTGTGGCAAGGGCAGTTGCAGCCAATTACGACCCGCTAGAAAGATCCCGAACGAGAACACCAAGATCAGACTGCCCAGTGCCAGGCCAACCAGAACGAGCCAACGAATTCGCCAGCGATCGGGCTGCTGCGAGTACGACACATTGTCGGTGGCAATCGACATAGTTACAAAGTCATTGGTGAACAACAGGAGAACTATAAGTAGGGGAGTGATGACGAAGCTTCCAGTCAGCATTACGCCCATGCTCAACAAAAGGGCGATTTCAATAGTCTTGATAATCTTGTTGAGGCTGTACGTCAGCATGCGCTGATAGATGCGGCGGCTGGTCTTCACGGCAGCAAGGATATCGGCGAGGCCGGGATTGGTAAGCACGAGACTGGCCGCGGCTTTCGCCACGTCTGTGGCAGTCGCCACGGCGATTCCAACTTCCGCTTGTTTCAAGGCGGGAGCGTCGTTAACCCCGTCTCCGGTCATTCCCGTGACCATTCCGGCTCGCTGCAGAATCTGCACTATGTGAAACTTGTCCTCCGGATATACACCGGCGAAAACGTCACTCTGGAGCACCTCGCCTGCGGCCTCCTTTTCCAAGGCTCTTGGTTGGACGGCACGGTGCCCGATGCCAACCTGGCTGGCAACCGCGCGCGCCGTGGGCAAAGCATCGCCGGTAATCATGATCACGCGCACTCCTAGATCGTGCAGCCCGCGAATGAGCTCCTTGGAGTCGCTTCTCGGGGGATCTGCCAGCGCCAGCAATCCTATACACCGCAAATCATCGTTTGGTCCGGCGGCAACGGCGAGTACACGGTATCCCTGCGCGGCCAAACGCTCCACATCCGCCGAGCAATCGAACGCGCCTTTCACCCGCCTGGCTACTGCTTCCGGCGCACCTTTTATGGCACGCCACCGTTCGGCGCCCTGGCTTAGGATGGCCTCGGAAAGCTTGGTTGCAGGTTCGAACGGAATCAGCTCGAGTCTGCTCCAACCTGCGGGGTCGACATCGTGACTCTCGGTTGCCGCCAGGATGGCCAGGTCAATTGGATCCTGACTAGCGGCGTCGCTTGCCAGCATGCCAAAGCGCAGAAGATCCTTTTCTCCATAGGGGGCGTATGGCTGCAGACCAGTCACTGCGAGGCGGTTCTGGGTAATGGTGCCGGTCTTATCGCTGCACAGCACTTCCATGGCGGCGGCTTCCTCAATAGCTGACAGCCTGGTCACGAGTACTCCGCTGTCGGCCAGTTCCATGGAACCAAGCGCGGTCGCCAAAGTGAAGGTCGCCGGCAGCGCCACCGGAACTGAGGCCACCAGCAACATGAGGGCGAAGGGCAGCATTTCCATCATTGGCAAGTGCGCGAACCGGGAATAGATGAGTAAGATAAGTACGAGAGCACCATCCAGCATGACCAGGTATTTGACGATGGTGAAAATAATCGCCTGCAGATGACTCACGGTCACGGCCGTGCGTACTAACTCGGCCGTCTTGCCAAAGTAGGTGCGGGCGCCCGTGGCGATAACTTCCCCACTTGCTTCCCCGCGGATGACCACCGATCCAGCAAATGCAGCTCGACCAGATCCCGCTTCGAGAGGCAGAGATTCACCTGTGAGTGTGGATTGGTCGACTTGGATATGTCCGTCGGCGAGCCGCACATCGGCGGGCACGACGTCTCCCATACGGAGGTGAATGAAGTCGCCAGGGACCAAGTCTTCAGCCGCGAGCAATTGCCATTGGCCCTCGCGCAGCACCCGAGCTTTTACGGGAAGCCGTTTGCGCAGCAGGGCCAGTGCGTTCTGAGCCTTGTTCTCCTGTACAAAACCAAGACCAGCGTTGAAAACAAGCAAAAAGCCAATGATGATAGCTTCGGGACGCTTGCTCAAAATCAGTTCTAATATGATTGTGGCCTCAAGCATCCAGGGCACCGGTGCCCAAAACTTTTTAGCAATTGCGAGGAAGAGATGAGGTTTCGCTTCCCGAACAGCGTTGGGGCCGTACTGGCGCAAGCGGGTCTCGGCCTCCTGGCGGGTCAGACCATGAGGAGTAACAATTCCGTTCGGTGTCAAATTTTTGGTGGACATTCTTTCGCGTTCGCTTCCATTCGGAGACTAACCTGCCGTGAAGCTGTTAACTGTTGGTGGGGAGCGGCGTCTCAGAGACGCTCCCAGTAGAAACCGGGTCATGCCCTTGCTCCATGCGAGCCCATTTTGTCGTTCGCGAGGTTTACGCTCTGTTGAGCGCTGGGCAATCCAGGAATATGCTCAAGAATGTGCACTCGCCGAGCAAACAACTTCAGCATGCG
>Ga0335077_10003117_pt1 | contig 19929 bp, 18 predicted proteins | sample Lox_Sample_31_FD_207151 | JGI IMG/M metagenome (GOLD analysis project Ga0335077, IMG submission 207151) | Soil microbial communities from Loxahatchee National Wildlife Refuge, Florida, United States - Lox_Sample_3.1 | ecosystem: Environmental > Terrestrial > Soil > Wetlands | place: USA...
CTGATGAAAAGGGCGTGAGTTCAGGATGAGAAGGTGGTGAGCGTATACCGCCACCGGGCGCTTCTTGACAATCGTGCGGGGCACGTCCTACCATCCTCATTACACCGATGCCGCAGCAGTGCCCCAACGCTGCGGATGAAGGCGACCGACGCGTGACGCAGCCACCTCCAAATCCCGGGCAGACCTTTGGGGCCGCCGGGCCTGGCCGCCTCGACGGATTTCTGCTGACCCGAACGCCCCTGGGGCGGCTCGTGCGATGGGTGGCGGGACTGCAGACCTCCGTCCGCTCCAAGCTGCTCTTCGCATTCCTGTTGATCGTCCTGTTGCTCATCGGCGTGGGGGCGACCAGCTTGCAGATCCTGTCGTCGATGGGACGACACCTCCGCGGGCTCGACGAGGCGCACGAGCGCGTGCACTGGACACAGCAGATCGAACATGCGCTGGCCCTCCAGATGCACTACACGGCGATCGCCCTGGTGCGGCGGGATGAAGCGGCGGTGGCGCAGATCCTGCGCGAGAACAACCGGTTCAACGATACGCTGGCCCGGATCGCCGCGGCGGCGCCGCCAGACGAGCGCGCTCTGATTCAGCAGATCCGAGTGTCGCAGGACGATGCGATGGCGGTGGTGGCGGACATCGCGAATTCCATTCGCGAGGGCAAGATCGACGACGCGCTCCACGCGCTGACCGCGCGCGAGGATCCGCTGTACCGGACCATCGAAGGGCTCGTTCGACAAGTCGTCCACGCGGAGGAGACCCGGATGGCGACCTTCCGAGCCGGGGTCACGGCCGCCACCCATCGCTCGCTGATCGCGATCGGGGCCTTCGCGACCGTGGCGATCTTGCTGGCGCTGCTCTTCGGCTTCGTCATCTCCTGGTCGTTCATCCTACCCGTCCAGGCGGCGCACGAGTTCCTGGGCCAGGTTGCGGCCGGGAACTTCGGGGTCACGGTGGCGACCGCGAACCGCGACGAGTTCGGGGCGCTCGCCGAAAACATGAACCGGATGAGCCGCGACCTGAAACGTCTCGACGAGGAGCAGCGCGCCGCGGCGGCGGAGCTGCGTAGTCTCAACGAGCGCCTCGCCCAGGCCAGCCGCGCCAAGACGGAGTTCCTCGCCAGCATGAGCCACGAGCTCAGGACGCCGCTCAACGCCATCCTCGGATTCGGCGAGCTGATGCTGGACAACCTCTACGGCGAGGTGCCCGAGTCGTTGCGGGAACCCCTCCTCGATATCCAGACCAATGGCCGGCACCTGCTGCGCCTGATCAACGACGTGCTCGACCTCTCGAAGATCGAAGCGGGTCGCATGGAGCTAGCGCCGAGTGAGTACGTGGTGAGCGACATGCTCGAGACGGTGCGCGCCTCGCTGCGCTCGCTCGCTTCGGAGAAAGGGCTCGACTTCGTGGTCACGGCGGCGCCCGATCTCCCGCTCGCCTACGGGGACGGCAAGCGGCTCGCCCAGTGTCTCCTGAACCTCGCCGGGAACGCCATCAAGTTCACGAAGGAGGGGCGCGTGGAGATTGCGGCCGAGCGACGCGGCGCCCTGCTCGTCTACCGGGTGAGCGATACCGGGATCGGCATCCCGGAGGATCAGCTCGACGACGTGTTCGCAGAGTTCCGGCAAGTGAACGCCACCATCAGCCGCGAATACGGCGGCACCGGGCTCGGGCTGAGCATCACGAAGAAGTTCGTCGAGCTGCACGGGGGCCGCATCTGGGTGGAGAGTACCGTGGGGAAGGGATCGACGTTCTCGTTCGAGGTTCCGGTACGGCTCCCAGACGGGAGGGGCGCGTGAGTCCCAAAACCGTGCTGTACGTCGAGGACAACGCTTTCAATCGGAAGATCGTGCGCCAGCTCCTCGGCTCGACGACCTATCGGCTCGTCGAGGCCATCGACGGGGAACAAGGCGTGGCGACCGCGATCGATACTCTGCCCGACATCATCCTCATGGATGTCCAGCTCCCCAACCTGGACGGTCTGGACGCCACCCGTCGACTCCGGCAGGAGCCACTGACGGCCGGCATCCCGATCGTCGTGGTGACGTCGTTCGCGCTGAGCGGCGATGAACAGAAGGCGATGGAGGCGGGAGCCACCGCCTATCTCGCCAAGCCCTACAGTCCGCGGGATCTGCTGGCGCTGATCCGGAAGCTCGTACCGGAGGGGTGAGCGGGGAGGCGCTCAGCGCTTCCCCATTTCGATCACCACGCTGGTCTCGCCCTGACCCACCGTCACCCCCTTCGTGGTCGTGCCCAGGCTCTCGTGCCAGACGCTCAAATTGTAGGTGCCGGCGGGCACTGCACCGAGCGTGAACTCACCGTTCGGGCCGGTGACGGCGTAGAAGGGATGCTCGGCGACCACCACCCATGCGCGCATCCAGTCGTGCAGGTCGCAGTCGATTCGCACGATCTCGGGCTTGTTGAAGGTGACCGGAATGTCCCGCCCCTTCGGCTGTGTCCGGTTGAAGGAGGGATTGACCTTGCCATGGCTGTGGATGTTGTGGAGCAGGCGATCGCCGTTCAGGAACTTGACGGTGCCCCCGACGGGGACCACGACCACTCGCGGAACGAAGGAGCACTGCTTCTGATCGATGGTGATCGCCGCCTCGTGGGCCCCCCACTTCGCGCCCGGGGGCGGCGCGGCGAGCCACACGACGGCATTGCGAATTCCTTTGTCCGGGGAGAGCACGAGGTCCTCGACCTCCTTTTCCTTTCCGCACACGTACTGATCGCTCGTGACGGGCAGGGTCTTTGCGTCCGGCGTGGGACCCGTGAACCGTACGAAGCCCTTGATCTCTCCCGCCCGTGCCGGCGCCGTCATGAGGATTCCGCATGCTGCGACGCCTATGATGACGGTCACCGCACGGCGCGCCCCCGACTCGACCCATCGCGCCAGCCTTCGAGCCCTCATCACCGGGCCCCCGAGGGAGCGGGGGTGCCGGCCGTCGCCCCGGCGGGAACGTCGACTCGCACGTCGGACACGAACCCGTCACGGTTCGGCATCTTGATCTGCGGAAGGCTCCGGGCGTCGAGGACATCCTGTTGCCCGACGACGCCGTTCAGGTAAAGGAGGTAGGCCGTGACCGCGTAGACCTCATCGGCCTCGAGGGAACCCGGGGTGTCGAAGGGCTGTGCTCGCCGGATGTAGCTCCAGAGCGTGGTCGCGTACTGCCAGAAGGTGCCGATGGTCAACACAGGCTTGCCCCCGACGAACGGGTCGATGCTCTCGTTGAGCCGAGCAGCGGTGAGCGGCGAGGAGCCGCCGATGAGGAGCCTGTACTTCCCGTCATCGCCCTTCTCTCCGTGGCAGGGGGCGCACCGCGCCTCGAAGATCGCCTTGCCGGTCGCCGCCGTTCCGCTGCCGGGCGGCAACCCTTGGCCGTCCGGTGGGATGGTGAGGTCCCAGGCCTTGATTTCGTCCGCCGTGGGCGTGCGACCCACCCGGTAGGTCGGCATCTGGGCGGGCGCTGCCGAGGGACCGATCGCGACGAGAAGCGCTCCGAGCGTCGCTACGAACCTGACCCTACGCATTCGCATTCTGGACACTGCCAGAAGGCGCCACCTTCCACCCCTGAATGGCGTTGTTGTGGAAGATCGAGTTCCGGCCCCGGACCTTGATCAGTTCCGCGAGCGTCGGCTGGACATAGCCCGTCTCGTCGGTGCACCGCGACTGGAGAACCGTCTGGCGCCCATCCCAGTGCCAGTCGAGACGGAAACGAGTGTGCGCGAAGCGGAGGACGGGCTCCTGCAGCCGGGAATCCTGCCAGGTCTGGCCGCCGTCCGTCGAGACTTCGACCCGCCGGACCAACCCCCGGCCCGACCACGCCAGCCCCCTGATCTCGAAGAATCCCGGTCCCGGTAATTGCTGACCACCCGAGGGGAATGTGATCACCGACTTCGCCTCCATGACGAACGCGAACTGCCGAGCCTTGCCGTCGGGCAGGAGCATCGTGTGCCGCGGGCTTTCCAATCGCGTCATGTAGGGTCTGTCCACCACCTTGATCCGACGGAGCCACTTGGCGTTGACGCTGCCTTCCCAGCCGGGAACGACGAGTCGCAGCGGGTAACCGTTGCCGGGACGTAGCGCCTCGCCGTTCTGACCGTAGACGACCAGGACGTCGTCCATCGCCTTCGTCAGGGGAATGCTACGCTCGGCGCTGGTGCCGTCCGCGCCCTCGGCGACGATCCAGGAGGCGCCCTTCTGGACGCCGGCCTCGCGCAGCAGGAGCGACAGGGCGACGCCGGTCCACTCGCTGCAGCTCGTCAATCCGTGCGTGAACTGGACAGTCGGGGCCGCCTGCGCCGGCCACCACTCCGACCGCGTGTTGCCCTCGCACTCGAGGAAGTAGATCCGGGACGTGGAGGGCAGGCGCTTGATCTCGTCGATCGTGAGCATCAGGGGACGATCGACCATGCCGTGGATCATGAGGCGATGCTTGCGCGGATCGATATCGGGCACGCCGCTGTGGCAGACCTCGTAGTGAAGCCCCGCGGGGGTGATGATTCCCATCGTCGTATCCAGGGGTGTGTAGTTTCCGCCCCACTCGTCCGGCATCGGCTCCGGAAGCCGCTGTCTCACGGCCGTGTCGAAGCGTGAGCGGTCACCGTGAGGCTTCATGGGTTCGCCGAGGATCTTGGATGGATCGTCCGGCGCCGTCTCAGCCGCAATGGCCCGGGTCGCGCGGACCGCGAGCGCCGCGCCGAGCGCGACCCCGCGCTTCAGGAATCGGCGCCTGGCGGAGTCTCGTGGGCCGGGGTCGGGAGCCGAGATCGGATTCATGGGGCCCTCCCCTGGAGCATCCGGAGCGGCATGGCAACGCTCCAATTAAGCCAGGCCGCGAAGAGTTGGTCAAACGGATTCGTGTTACGGCGAGGCGGTGGGGCGCCTGCGAGCCCACGGCCCCGGAGTGGCGCGGCCGAGACGCTGGCGCTATCATCGGCTGTCCGCCCGGTCTTACGAGTGAACCCGCGAGCGTGAGGAGCATGAAGAAACGGACGAGCGATCCCTGGATTCCGGCAGAGCGGTATGGGCGCCTGCTGCCGGCGTTCACCGCCAACCTGCTCGTCCGGGACGTCGCGCAGGCGCTTCCATTCTACCGAGACGTGCTGGGCGGACTGATCCACTACTCCGATCCGGACTTCGCCGCCATCAAGGTGGGCGGGGTGGAGCTGATGCTTCACGCCGATCACACCTACGACAAGCACCCGTGGCATCAGGGGCTGATCGCCGGCGAGCGGCGCGGGCTCGGCGCCGAGCTGCGGCTCTTCGGCATGGACCCCGACGCCGTCGAGGCGCGCGCGCGGCGTGCCGGAGCGACCGTTGTCAGTCCCACGGCCACGCGAGGCCATGGCTGGCGGGAGGTCATGATCGAAGATCTGGACGGCTACCTGTGGGCCGTTGGCATCCCTGCGGAGAAACCATGAACGGCGGGTCCGGGGACAGCAAGCGAGGCCGCCCGGCGGATTGCCGCGGACCGTCACGTGGGTCGAACCGTGCCTGACCGGCCTGGTGCGCAGCGACGGCCGTTTTCTCTCGAAGAAGCAACGATCGACGAGATGCACGCGGCGATCAGGGCGGGGGAGATCACCTGCGTCCAGATCGTCCAGCACTACATCGACCGTGCGCGTGCCTTCAATGGCGTCGCCAGTCGGCTCATTACCGAGGATGGCGCCCGGGTGCCTCGAGCGATCGGTGCAGTGCGAGCAGGCGCACCGCTCTCGTTCCCGACCGAGACGGTCAAGGCCTCGACGCTCCTTCCCGATCTCGACAAGTACACGGGTAAGCCACTCGAGTTCGGGCGCATGGAGGCGACCGCTTCGGATCCATCCGTCCAGCAGCAGTACGGCATGATCGTCGGCATCCCGGACGCCGGACGAGTCAACGCGCTCGCCACACTCAACATTCGCGGCGAGCGCTCCGTCACTTGCCGTGGCGACTACGACAGGCACCCGTCGGCGGGCCCGCTGCCACCCGGCGCACCCCCGGTGTGTGAGGTGTTCCGACGCTACCCCGATGCCCTCGAGCGCGCGGCCGAGCTCGATCGGGAGTACGGGCGGAATCCGGACCTCCAGGCGATGCCGATGTACGGCGTCGTCTTCTCGTTCAAGGACCCGTTCGACACGAAGGACATGCGGAGCACGGCCGGGGGTGACGCCGCCTACGACATCGATTTTCCCGCCCGCGATCACGTCCTCGTCGAACAGCTGCGCAACAAGGGCGCCATCATCTACGCCAAGGCCGTCTGCACCGAATACAACGGTCGCGCCGGCGATCCCGGCGGCCGACATGCGCCGGACGCCGTGCTGCCGTCGACCCTCGGCTATCAGCGCAGCAGCTGGGGCGGCAATCCGGCGAATCCCTACGACACGACTCGCTCGGCCTCGCTCGGTTCGAGCTCGGGCTCCGGGGCGTCCGTGAGCATCAACCTGGTGATGGCGAGCCTCGGGGAGGAGACGCGAGCCTCGACGCGCGGGCCCGCCAACCACAACGCGGTGGCCCTGATCCTCCCGCACAAGGCCATGCTCGGCTTCGTGGGCGGGGCGATCGGCGCTGACATCTACTGCGACCGCGCGGGAATCCTCTGCCGCACGATCGCCGACTGTGCCAAGGTCCTGGACGCGCTGAAGGATCCGGTCGAAGGCTACTACGACGCCCGCGATCCGTTCACGACCGTGCCGCGATCGTCCATTCTGTCCACGCGGTATGCCGCTCATGCGACGATGCCGGGCACGGCGGGCGCCCTCGCCGGCATCCGTCTCGGTGTCATCCGCGAGTCGATGGTATATCCGCCCGGCTCGTTGACCGAGATGCCGATCGTCACCGCCGCCGCGCGAGAGATCAAATCCGTCCTCGGTGGCGTGCTGGGCGCGACGCTGGTCGAATCGACCGATCCTCTCTGGACCCGCGACCCGGACCTCGAGGTGATGAAGACCGATTTTCGACGCGCGCTCGCGCGGCTGGTGCCGGTGTTCATGCCCGACCTGCTGTTCCGCCTGGGCCCGGACGGTCAGCCCGTGTTCAAGGAGTTCGCGGCCGCGATCGAGCCGACGGAGTTCCTCCCCGGCAAGGTGTTCGGGGCCGGCCGGATGAAGCCGATCGACTACTGCGTCGAGCTGGCCGAGGGACGGATCGACCCGCCCGTGAATCTCGACATCGCCACCATCCAGGAGCAGGAGCTCGCGACGAGCTTTCGCTTCCACGTCCCGCAGTACCTCCTGCGGCGGGCGGAGGACTGGAAGGCGCGCGGGTTCCAGGAGTCGCTGGTCGACTTCGTCCAGCTCAACCTGCGCTCGAAGTTCTGGGGGGACGACCAGCGCGCGGCTTTCAAGAACTGGGAAGAGATCGCCGACCCGCGCAACCGGCTGGACGGGCGCCAGGGTGTGAACGAGCGCATCATGCTACGCGAGCTGCTCCGGCGCGTCGACATGATGGTGATGCTCGAGAATCACCTGGACGCGCTGGTCCGGCTGCATACGCCCTGGCCGCCCGGCAAGATCGGCGGGGCCCATCAGCCGCGAGGCGGCGCCCACAACTTGAGCCGCGAGTCGTTCTACGGCCCGAACGCTGGCCTGACGGAAGTCCTAATCCCCGCGGGGTATGTCACGACGGTCTACGATCCGGTGTTCGTGCTGTCTCGGGACGGCACACGGTATGTGGCGACGCCGTCCACGGCCCAGACCATCATCCCGCCGCCCGGGCTGCCCTTCTCGCTGGTGTTCCGCTGCGAGCCGGGCAAGGAGGACATCGTTCTGAAGGTCGCCTCGGCCTACGAGGCGGCGTCGAGACGTCGAGTCCCGTCGCCGGCCTTCGGCGACCTGCCGCGGACATCGTGAGGGTACGCCGTGACCAACGCCTCGATGTGGCTGACCGTTCGCGGAGTCGATCTCGAGATCGTCGAGCGCGGACACGGGCGCACGATCCTCTGGCTCCACGGCGAGGAAGGCCCCGACCGAGGGGCGCCCGTTCTCGATCTGCTCGCCGCTCATGCCCACGTGCTCGCGCCCTCGCATCCCGGGTTCGGTCATTCTCCCGACGCGCCCACGGTCGACACGATCGACGATCTCGCGTACCTGTACCTCGATCTCCTCGACGATCAGCGACGTCGCGACGTCGTCGTGATCGGCTGCTCGCTGGGAGGGTGGATCGCGGCGGAGATGGCCGTCCGGTCCACCGAGCGCCTGGCCAAGCTCGTCCTTGTCGGGCCGCTCGGGATCAAGGTCGGCGGCCGCGAGACCCGCGATATCCCCGACATCTTCGCGCTCCACCCGGACGAGGTTGGACGCCTCCAGTACCACGATCCGGCGCGCGCCGCCGTCGCCTACGCGGCGCTCACGGACGACCAGCTCACCGTGATCGCGCGCAACCGCGAGGCGACCGCCCTCTACGCCTGGGAACCCTACTTTCACAATCCGAAGCTCTTGCAACGGCTGCACCGAGTCACCGTGCCGACCCTCTTGCTCTGGGGGGCCGAGGATCGGTTCGTGAGTCCGGGGTACTACGGAGCGGCCTACCGCGACGCCATTCCGGGCGCGCGCCTTCAGACGATCGACCGGGCCGGACACTTTCCCCACCTGGAGACGCCGGAGGCGCTCGTCGCGCGTGTCCGGGCGTTTCTCGACGAGCGCGACGGATAGGAGCCGCGGCCATGCGCGCCTGGTTCTTCAGCGAGAACGCCTATCACCTGCTGCCCGACTCCAAGGAGTACGACTCCATCCGCGTCAAGCTCCCGAATCGTTACTACGATCCCAAGATCGGCGCCGACCTCTACCACCGCTTCATCGACGAGTGGCAGATCGCGGAGGACCTGGGTCTCGAGATCATGGTCAACGAGCACCACCAGACGGCGACGAACTTGAATCCGTCGGCCGCGGTGGTGATGGGAGCACTGGCGCGTGATACGCGCAAGGCCCGGCTGCTCATCCTCGGCAATCCCATCGCGAACCGCCGCGAGCCCGTGCGGGTAGCGGAGGAAATGGCGATGGTGGACGTGTATTCCCGGGGGCGGCTCGAGTGCGGGTTCGTGCGGGGCGTGCCGTACGAGATCTCGGCTGGCAACCACCGGCCGACCCGCATGATGGAACGCTTCTGGGAGGCGCACGACCTCATCGTCAAGGCGTGGACGAGTCACGACGGCCCCTTCAACTGGGAGGGCAAGTACTTCCACCATCGGGAGGTCAACATCTGGCCGCGGCCCTACCAGCAGCCGCATCCCCCGATCTGGATCACCGCGCTCAGCCCGAGCAGCGCGCGGGACGTCGGTGAGCGAGGGTACGTCGTTGCCTGCTTCCTCACCGGCTTCGATGGCACCAAGGTCGTGTTCGACGCGTACCGGGGCCGCCGCGCCGAGCTCCGGCTGCCTCCGGCCGCCCTCGACCGCTTCGCCTACGCCGCGCTGGTCTACGTCGGCGAGACGGACGAGGAAGGGCACGCGGGAGCGCGCAAGCTGATGTGGTACCTCGAATCGAACAAGGTCCCGCCCCAGTTCACGAGCCCGCCTGGGTATCACCCGATCGCCGCGACCGTGAACACCATGAAGGGCGTGGTCCCCGGAATCTTCAAGATGTTTCAAAATCCCGCGCTCGGTCCTCTCATGGACGCCGGGCTCGTCTTTGCCGGCAATCCCGATTCGGTCTACGCACAGGTCAAGAAGATGTACGATCACGTCGGCGGCTTCGGCCATCTGCTGATCATGGGTCAGGCGGGCTTCCTCGATCACGAGGAGACCGTGAAGGGGATGCAGATGTTCGTCCGGGAGGTCTATCCCCGGCTCAAAGAGCTACACGCGAGCTAGCCTCCGGCGCCGGCTGGGACGCGAGGGGCGGCTTAGCAGGGCCAACGTCAGGCGGGAGCGAGGCTGATACCATGAGCGATCTCCTCAACAACGCACGCGAGCTCCGTCAGAAACTCTATCGCCTCGAGGTACTCCTCGAGATCGAGAAGGGCGGTCGGAGCCGGAGCTGGTTCGCCGGCAAGACGTCCCAGAGCGCGGAGCGAACGCAGGCGATCAAGCGGCTCACCGAGACCGGACTCGTCGAGGCTGCCGCCCCTCCCGCTCACTTCCGATTGACATCTCAGGGCTTTGAGTTCTTGCAGGATCTGCGGGCCAAGATCGGCGCCGGTGGCCCGCTGGACTGGATGCATGCCGACGAGATCGACTTCTCGAAGCTCTGAGCACTGGTGAGAGGCACCATTTCGCGGATCATGTAGAAATTACGCGTGACGGGAACTCGAGGCCCTCGCGGGACATTTCACAAGTGGCTGAGATTCGACACGTGTCTCGAACGGCATACCCTGTGCACCACACATCGCTGCAGTCCCCCCGGAATTGTCTCGAGGGCAGCACCGTCTGTTGTGGGAGAGGAGTCACGCCATGAGAGAGACCCGGATCGTTGTCGTGGTGCTGGCGCTGATCTCGGTCTGTTGGCTGGGATTCACGCCGACTGTCGAGGCTCAGCCCGTCGCTGCTGTGCCTCCGCCGCCGACCGCTGCCCCGGCACGGGACGAGTCCGGAGGCTCGACGCCACCACGCATGAGCTATGTGAACGGCGAGGTCTCGTTCTGGCGTCAAGGAGCTTCTGACTGGACGCCGGCACAGCTCAACATACCCCTCGCGCCGGGCGATGTCCTCTACACCAGTGAGGGCGGCGCGGTGGAGATCCAGATCGGGCGCGCCGCGTTCGTGCGCGCCGGCAACGATACGCAGATCGGCCTCGACAATCAGGAGAACGATTTCCTCCAGTTCCGCGTGACCGGAGGCCACGCGGGGATCGACTTGCGCCAGGTGCCGCCGGGAGGGACGGTGGAGATCGATACTCCGCAGGCGGCATTCACCATCCAGCAAGCCGGGTACTACCGCCTCGACGTGGATCAGAACTCCACGACGTTCTCGACCCAGCGGGGCGGGGCGGCGACGATGACGCCGGCCGGCGGCGCGGCAGCGCCGATCGCGCCGAATCAGCAGGTCGTTCTCACCGGCACCGATTCGCCGACCGTCGCTCTCGGGGCGGCGCCTCCGCTCAACGCATGGGACAACTGGAACTATCAGCGCAGCGCGTATCTGCTGCGATCCGCCAGCCAGCGGTACGTCTCGCCCGCGATGTACGGTGGTGAGGAGCTCGACCAGAACGGCACCTGGCGCAATGCGGAGACGTACGGACCCGTGTGGGTGCCCTCGGCAGTGCCGAGCGGCTGGCAGCCGTATAGCACGGGACGGTGGGTATGGGACCCGCGCTTCGGCTGGACATGGCTCGATGACGCGCCCTGGGGCTGGGCGCCGTACCACTACGGCCGATGGGTTTTTGTCGGGAATTATTGGGCCTGGGCTCCGGGACCCGTCGTCGTCAGGCCCGTCTATGCTCCGGCCCTCGTCGTCTTTCTCGGCGGCCCGACCGTCGGCGTCGGGGTCCGTCCTCTCTGCTGGGCGCCGCTCGGATGGGGCGAGCCGGTCGTCCCGTGGTGGGGCCGGCCCGGCTTCGTGGGCGTTCCCTGGTGGGGCGGCTGGGGCGGTCCGCGCGTGGTGAACAACGTCGTGATCAACCGGACCACCGTCGTCAACGTCACGAACATCAACGTCTACAAGAACGTGAACATCACGCACGCCGTGGTCGGCGTTCCCGCCGATCGCTTCGGCCGCGGCCAGGTCCAGGTGACCCGGATCAGTCAGACCGAACTGCAGCAGTTGAGGCCCATGCACGGCGCGCTCGACGTGAAGCCGGTCGCGGCGAGCCTGGCGCCGGCGACGGGTCCGGCTGCCAAGCCTCCGGCTGAACTTCGCAATCGCCCCGTGGTCGCGACGCGCGCCCCGGAAGACCATGCACCGACCCTGCGGGAGCACGGACTGACCGAGAGCGAGACGCGCCCGACGGCGCGGTTGGTGCCTGCGCCCAAGAAGATGACACCTCAAGAAGGAGTCGGGGGGCCGACGTCACCTGGTGCTCGGCCGCCAGCGCGGCTACCCTCGACCGCTAGTCGAGGACCGGACCAGGGACCGGGAGGAGCGAAGTCAGAGGCTCTCCCTCCCACGGGTAGGAAAGGGCGAGGTCAAGAGATGCCGACTGCGGAGGGCAACCAGAGCGGCAGTCCGGATCGGCCGATGAGGCCATCAGGAACACCGCCCGCCGCCGCCGGACCCTCAGGCGAGACGCCGGGGCAGCAGCAGAAGCAAGCGCAGGGCGAACGCCCGACGCCGCACGGCGGCGCGCATGCTCAAGCGCGAGCCAACCGGCCCGGCCCGCCGCCCAAGGCCGAGCATCCCAGGCATCGCGAGCAGCAGAGCCGCCCGGCGCAGGCTGAGAACCCGGAGAAGGCCAAGGACCGCTGAGACGGTTCGCTCACGAATGCCCGGTCCCGATTGACCCGGCTCGTAGAGCCATCCAGCGCGCGGCGCCCAGCAGCGCGGCCTTGTCGTTGAGGATCACGCGCACGGGAATGGTCTCGAGCAGGCGCCTGAGCCGACCCTTGGCGAGGAACGCCTCCATGAAGTTCCTCTTCAGCGTCTCGACGATCTTGGGCGCGATGCCGCCGCCCACATAGATCCCGCCCGTCGCGAGCAGCTTGAGCGCCAGGTTGCCCGCCTCCGCGCCGTAGGCCGATGCGAACAGCGCGAGCGCCTGCACGGCTAGCTCGCTCCTGCCCTCGCTCGCGGCCTGAGAGATCACGGCGGGCGGGTCGCCGGCTCGAAGCGCGTCACGAAGCCATGGCGGCTCGGTGCCACGCCCGGTGTCCCGGAGGAACTCGTAGATCCCGGCGAGACCGGGACCCGACACGACGCGCTCCCAGCTGACGTGCGCGCCGATCTTCTTGCGCAGATGGATGAGAAGCTCCACCTCCAGATCGGTGGTGGGCGCGAAGTCCGCGTGGCCGCCTTCCCCGGCGAACGGGTGGTGGTCGCGCCCGTCCCAGTAGATGCCTGCTTCGCCCAGCCCGGTGCCCGCCGAGATCACCGCTCGATTGCCGGAGGCGTTCGGCGAGCCCCAGTTGAGGACGAGGAAGTCCTTCTCTTCCAGGGCAGGGATGCCGTGCGCGTTGGCTTCGAGGTCGTTGAGCAATCCAACGGTGGGCAAGTCCAGCGCGTGTGCGAGGTCTCGGGCGTCCACTGTCCAGGGAAGATTCGGAGCTTCCGAGCGCCCGCCGAGGACGGGCCCGGCGACGGCGAAGCACGCGTGCTCCACGTGCGGGTGGTGGGCCGCCAGGAACACGCGGACGATCTCGTCGAGCCCTCGATGCCCGCCGCTCGGGTACACCACCTCGATCGCAGGGCGAAGGCGGCCACCGGTGGCCTCGAAGAGGCCGATGCGGCTGGACGTGCCTCCCACATCAGCGGCAAGGATCATCGACGTCCTCCTTTCACGATCGTCTTTCGCACCGCACGCCCGGTGCGATACAGTTTCGTCGCCTGGCCCCGAGGCCCATGGACACCTCCGAACACCGGATCGCCGAGCTTCGCGAGCGCCGCCAGACCCTGATCCTGAGCGACGGCGAGGTCCGCCGCTTGCTCTCGTTTCCCGACTGCATCGACCAGCAGGCGGTGGCGTTTCGCGAGTTCTCGGCGGGCCGAGTGTGTTTCGCGCCCCGCGTCCGCACGGAGATCTCGCCCGACCGGTCGTCGAGCGTGATGCCCGGGTATGTTCCCGGCGTCGAGGCGCTTGGATGCAAGGTGCTCGCGCGCTGTCTCCCCAATCGCGAGCGGGGACTACCCACGCTGCTCGGCACGCTCGTCCTGCTCGATCCCGAGACGGGGGCGCCGCTCGCCTTCATGAGCGCCACGTACCTGACGAACGCGCGGACCGCGGCGGCGGTCGCTCTGGGCGCGCGTGTGCTGTCGCGCGCCGAGGCGGCCACAGTCGGCGTCTACGGGAGCGGTCCGCTCGCTCGTTTGATGCTGGAAGCGCTGACCCACGTGCGACGTCTTGGCGCCGTGGTTGTCTACTCGCCCACGCCAGACCACCGGCGCCGGTTTGCGGAGGACATGTCGGCGCGCCTGGGGCTCGCGGTGAGCCCAGCCGCCGATGCCTCCGGCCCGGCGGGCGCCGACCTCGTGATCGCTGCGACCACGTCGCCCGCCCCGGTGTTCGATGCGCGCCATCTGCGTCCGGGAGCCACGGTCATCTCGGTGGCGGCGCGCTGGCCAGAGCTCGGGATCGATGTGCTGCGTGGCAACCGGCTCGTGGTGGACTCCAGGGAAGCGGCCCTCCACGAAGCCGGTGAGCTCATCGCGGGAATCGCCGCCGGCCTGCTCGACGCGTCGTCCATCGCCGCGGAGCTGGGCGAGATCCTCCTCGGCCGCGCCCCGGGCCGCGAGCGGGACGACGAGATCTGCATCTTCAAATCGACGGGCCTTGCCGTCCAGGATCTCGTCACGGCGCGGGCGATCCTGGGGGCGGCGCTGTCGGCTGGTGTGGGGACTCGCGTCGCGATCCATGCGGAAGCAGAGTGATCTGAGGCGCCGCGAGGGCGCTCGTCGCGCCCGTCGCCTCCTCGACCGGCTCTCGTTCCCGGTCGATCTCGGCAATGACCTGGGCGCCCAGGAGCAGGATGAGCGCGCCGGCCTCGAGCGTCAACAGCACGACGACCGTCGCGGCCAGCGATCCGTAGATCAGGTTGACCATCGACAGCTTCGCGAAGTACCACACGAGCACGTGCCGGGTCAGCTCCCACAGGAGCGTGGCGGTCACGCCGCCGATCCAGGCCTGCTGGATCGAGATCCCTCCCACCGGCAAGACCACGTAGACGGCGGTCAGGAGCAAGGCTAGCCCGATCACACCGAGCGCGTAGAGCAGAGCGCCCGATGCGCCGCCCAGCGTCCACGTGTACCCGAACACCTGGATGGAGTCCGGTCCCACCGCCTGGAGCGCGGCGCTGATGACGGTGATCAGCAGGAGGCCCATCCCGATCAGCATGATGAACAGGTACGGGAGGATCGCCGACACGAGGAAGTGACGCCGGCGCACCCGGCCCCGGTGATGGAAGATGAGAAACATCGCGTTCTCGAGAATCGTGAAGGCGGTCGTGCTGAAGAAGAGCAGGGCCAGGAGCCCCACCGCGCCGACGACCTCCCGATGCTCGAGAAAGTTCTCTACCTGCCGGGTGATCACCGCGGCCTGTCCGGGAACCAGCAGCGCGAGGTTGGATTGGACCGTGTCGAGCAGCCGCTGCTGATCGGCCACGTGCGACAGACCGACCAGCAGCAGCACGAACAACGGCACGATCGAGAGGAGGGTGTAGTAGGCAACGGCTCCGGACAGCAGCAGACCCTGATTGCGCCGGAAGCCGGCCAGCACGCGCAACAGGAACGCGGGCAGAGATCGCATCACTCCATGGCGATCCCCGTGGACCGACTCACGCCCTCTCGTACGCGAGGCGGCGAACCTTGTCCATGTTCGTCCCCTCGATGCGAATGAGCCGCGTAGGGCCATCCCGTCGCGGAGAGTGCAGATCCCCTTCGTTGTAGACATGGGCCATGCCCGGCTTGAGCGTGTAGGTCGTGACGAGTCGGACGCGACCCGGTTTCTGCGCGGCGGCGGGCTCGACGACCGCCCAATCGCTCATCACGGTTTCTCCTCGGGCCTGGCCGTAGATCGCCCAGGATGGCCCGTGATCGTGAGGCTGGCTCTCCTTGGCGCCCTGGTAGTTGTGGGCAAGGATGCAGAACCCGAGCGCCGGGTCTTCGTACAGGATCTTGCGCTCGGGCACGTCGTCACCCAGGTGCGTGGCGATGAACCCATCGTCCTTCAGGACGTCCTCGAGCACCGCGCAGACCTTCTGGCGGCCCCGAGGACCGGGCGTCTCGACGAGGATCTGATGGCATGTCGCGGAGAACTGTTCGAGCGTGTGTCCCATGCGCCGACCTCCGGGAGTGATGTGTGCGTGCGTGCCTACTGCGGCGAGGGTAGTCCGCGACGGGAGACCTCGTCAAGAATCGGCGCGCGCGTCGCTCACGCGCGGGGTTTCGACCGTGCCTTGCGAGGCGCCCGGACGCGCGTCCTGCTCTGCGCCAGCGCTTTCTCGGCGGCGCTCACCACCGCAGCTGCCGTGAATCCGAATTCCTTCATCAGGATCTCGCCGGGCGCCGATGCGCCGTAATGATCGATGGCGACGATACCGCCGCGCGGTCCCACCCAGCGATGCCAGCCGAGCGAGCATCCCGCCTCCACCGAGACACGGGCTGTCACGGATGCCGGCAGGACGCTCTCCTGGTACGCGGCCGGCTGCTCCTCGAACAGCTTCCAGCACGGCATCGAGACCAGGCGGACCCGCGTTCCCTTCGCGGCGAGCAGGGGCTCGGCGGCGACGATGTGCTGGAGCTCGGAGCCCGTCGCCATCAGGATCAGGTCGGGGTCGGCCGACCCCGGATTCAGGATGTACGCCCCGCGCGCGAGCCCTTCGGCCGAGGCGTAGATCGAGCGATCGAGGGTGGGGACGCCTTGTCGAGTGAGCGCGAGCAGCGTGGGACGATGGCGGTTCTCGATCGCGACCCGCCACGCCCATGCCGTCTCGTTGGCATCGCCTGGCCTGATGAACAGCAGGTCGGGAATCGCGCGCAGCGCGGCATAGTGTTCGATGGGTTGATGCGTGGGACCGTCCTCCCCGACGCCGATGCTGTCGTGCGTGTAGACCCAGACACTGCCGAGGCGAGCCAGGGCAGAAAGCCGCACCGCGGGGCGCATGTAGTCGGAGAAGACGAGGAAGGTCGACCCGTATGCGATGAATCCGCCGTGGTACGTGAAGCCGTTCACAGCGCTGCCCATGCCGTGCTCGCGGACGCCGAAATGCAGGTTGCGCCCTGCGAATCCCCACACACCCCCGACGGCGCCCTGCACGCTGTTCGCTCTGGGACGCCCCGGCGCCTCGAAGTCGCCCTGCTCCTTGAGCCAGGTGAACGTCGACGGGTCGAGGTCAGCCGACCCCCCGATGAGCTCCGGTAGCTTCGCCGCGAGAAATTGTAGGACGGTCTCGGAGGCCTTTCGGGTCGCCATGCCTTTCGGATCGGCCGGGAACGTCGTGATCGCTGTCTCCCAGCCTGCGGGCAGCTCCTCCTTGAATCGGCGCGCGAACTCCGCACCGGCCTCCGGGAACGCAGCCTGATACCGAGCGACGCGGTCGTTCCATTCCCGTTCCTGCTGTGCTCCTCGCTCGATGGCAGAGCGAAAGTGTGCAAGCGCCTCGTCGGGAAGCAGAAAGGCCGGCTCGACCGGCCAGCCGAGAGTCTCCTTCGCCGCTCGCACCTCGTCAGGACCCAGCGGATTGCCGTGAGCGTGGAAGGTTCCCTGCTTGTGCGGCGCGCCGTATCCGAGAATGGTCCGCGCGACGATCAGGGAGGGACGATCCTGGACCTGCTGCGCGTCGCGCAGCGCCTTGTCGACGGCGGCCAGATCATTGCCATCGTCGAGACGGGCCACGTGCCAGCCGTAGGCAGCGTACCGTGCCCCCACGTCCTCGCTGAAGGTGACCGAGGTGGCGCCCGACAACGTGACCGCGTTCGAGTCGTAGAGCACGATCAGCTTGCCGAGCCCGAGATGCCCGGCGAGGGAGCAGGCTTCCGACTGGACGCCTTCCATCATGTCGCCGTCGCTGGCGATGACGTACGTGTAGTGGTCGACGATGCTCTGACCTGGCCGATTGAAGCGCGCCGCCAGGTGCGCCTCCGCCATGGCCATGCCCACCGCGTTCGCGATGCCCTGGCCGAGGGGGCCGGTCGTCGCTTCCACCCCCACCGTCAGGTGACTTTCCGGGTGGCCGGGTGTGCGGCTGCCCCACTGGCGGAATCGCTGGATCTCGGACATCGGGAGATCGTAGCCGGTGAGGTGGAGGAGCGCGTAGAGCAGCATCGAGCCGTGCCCCGCCGACAGCACGAAGCGGTCGCGATCCGGCCAGCGCGGGTGTGCTGGGTTGTGGCGGAGGAAGCGCGTCCACAGCACGTAGGCCAAGGCCGCAGCCCCCATCGGCAACCCGGGATGACCGGAATTGGCCTTCTGGACCGCATCGACGGCGAGGAATCGAATGGTGTTGATGCAAAGATCGTCGAGCCTGGCGTCCTTCATGAGCGGCTCCTCTGAATCGGTCGGCGCGTCCGTGCCATCTCGGAAACAGGCGACGAGACCGCCACCGGTAGGCTCCATCCCGCTGACAGCCTCAGGATACACCGCCGCGCGACGCCTCCGAGTTCGATCTTCGAAGTCGGACGGCGGGGCCGCTCCGCAAAATGCCCGGCGGGGCGGAGGCAGTCTCGCTGGACCCGTGTCCTCGCGGCGTCCCGACGCTACCCGGCACGGAGGACACGTTGCGCATTCGCCGTTGTATTATCGTGGTGTCAGTGTCTGGCGAAGGTCCATGCTGGAGGGTGAGGATGAAGCAGGGTGGCGTGGGTTGTGCAGTTGTGACGATCCTCCTCGTGGTGGGCGTGATGGCGGAACCGCACTGCGCGAGCGCCCAGGCTCATGATGCGCAGCGCGATGGGCGCATGGGAGTGCCGCCACCTGCGCCACGACCCGTGCCACCCCCTAACACTCCGCAGTTCAACGTCGTTCCCCGTCCTCCGATCGCGTCTCGCCCATTTCCCCATCGACCGTTCGCGCCGTCAGTGGTCGGGGTCCCCGTGTACGTGCCGTATCCGGTGCCGCCCGACCCCGGCGAGGCGTTCCAGCAACCAGCGGCGTATGACCCGGGAGTGTTCTATCCCACGACGGCGGACACCACGCTCGTGTCGCCACCGCCTGCGCCTCCCTCGGTGATCGACTATCCGACGGGGCGCTTCGAGCTGCGTGGTGATGGAGCAGCGACGCCATACACGTGGGTGTGGATCCCGAAGCCACCGCCGGCGCCTCCGGCGGCGTCTCCGGCGCCTTCCGTGTCAGCCGCGCGTCCCGGGCCGTCGGCCGCATCCGACGAGATCTACCGGTTCACCGATGATCAGGGTGTGGTCCACTGGACGGATCAGTGGGACTCCATACCCGATCGCTACCGCCGCCAGGCCAAGCGACTTCCACTCTAGACGGTCACCTCCATGACGGCGAACCCCGGACCGGTCTCCATCGTCATCCAGCGCCTGGCCGCTGGCCCCACCGCGCCTGACGGTGCGAGCGCGACCGGGCCCAACGCCCTGCACACACGGATCGCGGACGTGGTTCAGCAGATGGGTCAGGCCCCCTGGTCGAAACGGATCATCGCCGATGAGCGTCAGTTGGTGACGCTCATCGCGAGCCCGCCCGGCGGCGGGAATCGTCCGCACTGGCACCGCGAGTTCGACGAGTGGTGGGTCGTCCTCGCCGGGCAACTGCAGTGGGAACTGACCGGAGGCGTCGTCGTGCACGCGAGCAAGGACGACATCGTCTGGGTGCCACGCGGGACGGTCCATCACATCCGGAACGTGGGCCCGGAGATGTCCTTGCGCCTCGCCGTGGCCATGCCGCCGGCGATGCACTACTTCAGTCCGTGCGAGCAGTGCGGCTATACCGACGACGGTCCGCGCGAGTGGTGCGCGTGAGGCCGATCACGACCAGTCGTCAGGCAGACGTCCAACGTCCGGGATGGAGGGCGTCGAGCGCGGCCAGGGCGTGCTCGAGGCTCGCCGGCACCCGATCGCTCAGGGCGCCGGCCTCGTCCGCGCGATCCTGAACGCACGACTCCTCGATCGCCGTCGTCAATTCCGCCAGCGCCGTGAGGCCGAGATTGGCCGCCATGCCGGAGAGCGCGTGGGCGGCCGCGCGCATCTCGGCCAGATCACCGCGGGCGCGCGCTTCTTGCAGCCGGTCACATTGCGGATGTGCGTGCCGGCTCAGCTGATCGATCAGCTCACCGAGTTTCGGGGCGCCGAGCGACTCCAGGAGGAGCTGGATGTACCCGTGATCCACGCCTTCCGCGATGTCCGCACCTTTCGCGGCGCTCTCGTCGGGCGCGACGGCCGTCGAGTCGACGTGGGCGCAGCGTGCGAGGAC
>Ga0335077_10003121_pt1 | contig 19925 bp, 14 predicted proteins | sample Lox_Sample_31_FD_207151 | JGI IMG/M metagenome (GOLD analysis project Ga0335077, IMG submission 207151) | Soil microbial communities from Loxahatchee National Wildlife Refuge, Florida, United States - Lox_Sample_3.1 | ecosystem: Environmental > Terrestrial > Soil > Wetlands | place: USA...
ACCGAATACACGCGCTATCTCACGATCGCGCTCAGTATTCTGCAATCGCTTTCCATCGCGTTCACGCTCCAGCACCAGAACGGCCCTAACGGGCAGTCGTTGGTGTATAACCCCGGTTTGGCCTTCACGCTGATGACGGTCCTTACGCTGACCACGGGCTCGGCCTTCATCATGTGGCTCGGCGAACGAATCAGCGAGCGCGGCGTGGGCAACGGAATGTCGCTGATCATTTTTGCCGGAATCGTCGTCGGGTTGCCGCAGGCCATCTACGACCTTTATACCAAGGCCCAGACCGAGCAGTGGGGGCCATTTACGGGGCTGGCGCTGATTCTGCTGATCGCTCTGATGCTGGCCGTGATCACGTTCATCGTTTTCGTGGAAAGCGGGCAGCGGCGCATTCCCGTGCAGTACGCCAAGCGGGTAGTGGGCCGCCGGATGATGGGCGGGGAGATGACCTATCTTCCTCTGCGCGTGAATGCCGGAGGAGTTATCCCGCCGATCTTCGCCAGCTCGTTACTCACCTTCCCGGGGACGATCGACCTGGTGTTGGGCAAACGCTTCCCCAGCGTGGACCACATCTCCAAGGCGTTAGGTTGGGGCGAGCCGCTCTACACGCTTGTTTATGTTCTGCTCATCATTTTGTTCGCGTTTTTCTATGTGGGTATCGTCATCAATCCGACCGACCTTGCGGACAATATGCGCAAGTATGGCGGTTTCGTTCCCGGGATTCGTCCCGGACGCAACACGTCGGAGCACATCAATCGCATCTTGCGCAGGCTCACATTTGCGGGCGGCCTCTATCTGGCCGCCGTCTGTCTGCTTCCCGAATGGATGATTGCCGGAGTGCACTTGCAGCACCTTCCCGGGGCGCTGGGATCGTGGTTTGACGAACACACCTGGCGGTTCGTGCTGGAGGGACTGAATATCTCCTTCTACTTCGGAGGTACCTCGTTATTAATCGTGGTGGAAGTGGCCATGGACACCGTGCAGCAAATCGAGGCTCATCTGGTGGTGCGCAACTACGAGGGCTTCGTCAAGAAGGGCAAGCTGCGCAGCCGGCAGTTCTGATTACAGCCGAAAAACTCCGCAGTGAAATAGCCGGGTGGGTCTTTTAGAGCAACCGAGCGCGACTCTTGAGCTGATCGGCTTTGCTTTGAACGCGGCTCAATCGCTTCTGGAGACGTTGTGATAGGTGCGCGTGGCGTTCCGGCCCGATCAGGCCGAGGCGAGAGGCTCGCCGGAGTTCGGCGATCGCGGATCGGGTGATGCGCGCAGCCTCGGCGTAGTCTCGTTCTCTTCGTTCGTGGTGCAGGGCGAGCTGTTCGAGGGCTTCCAGGCTCGGCTCGAGCGAGCCGGCGAGTTCGTTCCAGAGTTCGAGGGCACGGCCGAAGTCCCGCTCGCGTTTGGCGAGCCTCGCAGCTTCGTGCCGGGCCTTGCGCGCAATCGGATCCGGGAGGCCGGCGGCCAGGCTGCGCTCATACAGGCGGCGCGCTTTTGAATGCTGGCCGCGACGGGCGAGGAGTTGTGAAATGCCGTATGATTCGAGCGCCTCTGATGGGACGGTCTCGGGTGCGGCCAAGAGGAGGAGGACGCGCAAGACGAGTGTGGCCAAGCCTCGCAAGTCCATCCGATTGTGGTGAAAAACACCACAAATTCGTTCTGTGGCCCCCGTACGCAGGAATTCAAAATAGGCATGTGGAATGCGAGATGAATCGATGTCGTGCAGACGTGACCAGCCCAAGCTCTCTGAGCCTAAAACAGAACGCTCCAGGTCTCCGAGTCGCGTCGAGCCGATTTGCAATCTCCACATTTGTCGCGCCGGATGTAAGAAGTCGAGGTGAACTGCCAATTCGGGCACGTCGATTTGGCGCGTCATCCGAAACCGATTTTGCTAGAGCGGCCAATCGAAAGACTTGCCGTTGAAAGTTACCAGAACGGGGCGTTCCGCAAGCCGATTTGCGATTTCCAGAAGTATGGAATGCTCTTCGTCATGATCGCGCATGAACAGCTGTTCGATCCTGAGCCCTCCCGATTCCCACCAGGCGAGGCCGATCAGGAAGGCGTATGTTCCCGTTCCCCCGGCTATTCCCGTTGTTTCCGTGTCGAGGAAGAGCCATTTCTCCGGATCGATGGCATGTCGCAGGATGTGCTTGTCAGTTTCCAAGCTGGGCGGCAGTAAGAGCCTCAACACTTCTTCCGAGGGTGCGCACATCTCAGGCGTGGCATACCATTGCCGATAGACGAGGTGCTCGCCGTAGCGATTTCGGCCCACCTGCGCGCCGAGCCGCGCCAAGAGCTCATCCTGGCAATCGGGTTGTTTCGGAGGAATGGGTTCGCGCCGCCTTACGGGTTTCAAAGCGGAAATACGGGAGAAGCGCTCTTGAAGCCCGCTGCTCATGCGGCAATTCCCCCGAGCCGATACAGAATCGCCAGGGCGGCCTGCTTGGCATGCTCGCTCGATTGGTCGGCGGGGCCAACGCAAGAAGGACAGCCAGTTTCGCAGGGGCAGGCTTCGATCAGGGCGCGCGTTCGCGCGATCAGTACATCGGCAACGTCAAACAGTGGCTCGGAGAATCCGATCCCGCCGGGGTAGGCGTCATAGATGTACAGGTTTGGTTCGAAATACTCGCGCTCCTCGCTGTCAAATTCAATGGACTCATCCCAATTTAAGCCGAGCCCGGGAGACGGGGGGCGTTCACCGATGGCCGTGCCAAGGTCGCGGCGGTCGCACATGAGCAGCAGCGTGGCCATGGAGCTGAGCGCATGCAGGAGGCCGCGCATCCCGCTTTGGCGTTCGCTCAAGGAGAAGGGCAGCGATACGACGAGCGATCTTTCCAGGGTCAGCCAGAAGGCCGTGGTGTGCATTTCATTTTCCGGCAACTCGAGATTGCCGGAGCCGACGTTTTCGTTGGTGAAGAACTTGATCTTCTTGAAGCCGACGACCTGGGAGCGGACCAGCACATCGCCATAATTGCGTGTCGCCGCTGAAGGCGTATTCGCGCGCGTGGATTCGAGGCGCGCACTTTCCGCGAGATCGAGCACACGCACCTGCGTGTAGCGGATGGCGTCGGTGTAATACTCCAGGTCCACGCGCTTCACATAGGCCCTGCGCTTTTCGAAATCCAGAGCTTCGACCTGATATTGCTGCCCCTGGTGAAGGTAGACCGCCTTGGGATGTACGGTCGTGAGGGCGCTGGGGAAATCGACTTCGCCGATGGTCTGCGGGAGCCCGGTGGTATCGACGATGACAAAATTGTCCGAGGTAACGGCGCGCAGGCTCACCGTGTCGGCGGGATAGGCTTGCTCGGTCCAGTGCCAGTTGTCGCCGGTGCGATGAAGATAGCCGGCTTCTTCGAGCCGCTCACAGAGGGGAGCAACGTCGATGCCGCCGAACTGCTCATCGGCGCGAATGGGCAGCTCGAACGCCGCGCATTTCAGATGATTGACCATGATCTCCAGATTGTTGGGCTGGATGAAGGCGTGTTCGGGCGTGCGGCCGAAGAAATAGTCCGGGTTCTGAACGATGAACTGGTCGATTGGGGCCGAGGAGGCGACGAAGACGGCGCAGGAGGAGTCGCTCCGGCGGCCTGCTCGGCCCGCGCGCTGCCAGGTGGAGGCCAGAGTGCCGGGATAGCCGGCCATCACCACGGCGTCGAGCGAGCCGATATCCATGCCCAGTTCGAGGGCGTTGGTGGAAACGATTCCGCCGATTCTTTCCTCGCGCAATCCTCGCTCGATCTCGCGGCGCTCATTGGGAAGATAGCCGCCACGATATCCGCGCACGGAGTGTTCGCGGCCAGGTGCGGGCGGATTGGCGCGCTGCAAGTAGGTGAGCAGCAATTCGGTATGCAGGCGGCTATTGGCGAAGACCAGCGTTTGCAGCTCTCGCTTCAAGAACTCCTGGGCGATGCGGGCCGATTCGTGGATGTAGCTGCGGCGGATGCCGAGGTAGCGATTCACCACCGGCGGGTTGTAAAAAAGGAAGAACTTCTCTCCCGATGGCGCGCCATTTTCGGAGATGCATTCGAAATCGGCTTCGGTGAGGCGTTGAGCCAGCTCCGCCGGGTTGGCGATGGTGGCCGAACAGGCGATGAATTGGGGGTCGGAGCCGTAGAAGCGCGCCACTCGCCGAAGCCGCCGCAGAACGTTGGCGAGATGGCTGCCGAACACTCCGCGATAGGTGTGCAGTTCATCGAGGACGATGTAACGCAGGTTCTCAAAGAGGCGAGTCCAGCGCGTGTGGTGCGGAAGGATTCCGGCGTGGAGCATATCGGGATTCGTAAGCACGATGTGGCCGCGCTCGCGTATCGCCGCGCGTGCATCGCTCGGAGTATCCCCATCGTAGGTGAAGACGCCGACCGGATGTTCCAGGCGCTCGCCCAGTTCGTGGAGTTCGGCAAGTTGATCTTGGGCGAGGGCTTTGGTGGGGAATAGGTAGAGCGCGCGGCCGTCTGGATTTTCGAGGACGCTGTTCAGCACGGGCAGGTTGTAACAGAGCGTCTTGCCGGAAGCCGTGGGCGTGACGATGACCGTATTCCGTCCTTCGTGGACGGAGGCTATGGCATTTGCCTGATGCGAATAAAGCTGCTCGACGCCCTTGGCGCGATACGCGGCAATCAGCTCCGGGCGAACCCATTCCGGCATGGGCGCCCATTGTGCCTCCCGCGCGGGGACTCTGTGCAGCGCGGTGATCAGTTCGGCATGGCGGTCGCGCGCAGCCAATTGATCGACGACGGTTTCGATTTGGCTGGCTGAGTTGGCGCGGCTTACGGCTAGCGATCCGCTCACAGGGCCCTCCCGAGAATGGGCGAATAATAGGCGAAGAACGGCCCATCATGCGCCAAGCAAAGAGAGGACGCAAGAACATTGTGAGCTTTTGCTTCCAGCGCGCTAAAGGAAGGGTGCGAGGCGCTCAGTTCATTTCAGGATCTCGAGCAGGTTGCTGTAATCGTCGGTCCAGGGCCGGACCACTCGCCGCTCGATTTGGGCCCCAATTTGGGTCGACGTTCCGCGTGGCAAATCGATTCTGGATTCGGCCAGACCGCTCACGGTTGGGTTGGGGGTCGCGATGAGGTCGACCAGCATCCAGGTCGATTGATAGACCGCGTTCGGTTCGTCCTCGGCATTGGTTACAGCGATGGCGCGCGCCCCGACGGTTTGAGCCTCGGCCGCGACCAGCGGCGGAAAGTCGAGTAGACGATTCGTAACGTGAAGGGCGAGAAGGCCGTGTGGTTTCAGGTGCCGGAAATAAAGTTGGAATGCCTCGCGGGTGAGCAGGTGCACGGGAATGGCGTCACCCGAAAAAGCGTCCACAACCAAAACGTCGAACTGCTGCGGAGGCTGTCTTTCGAGCGAGAGGCGGCCATCGCCGGGAATGATGGAGACGTCCGCATCGGCGTGGCCGAGAAAATCGAAAAGGTTCGTGGCGAGCTCGGCATCCTGCGGATTGATCTCGTAGAAGTCGTAGTGATCGCCCTTCTGTCCGTAACGAGCCAGCGTGCCCACGCCGAGTCCAATCACGCCGACGCGGATGTTGGCGGCCTGCCGCGCGAATAGCAAAGCGATGCCTATGCCGGAGTTCTGTCCGTAATACGTGGTGGGCACGTCGTCGCGGGAGCCGATGATCTCTTCGCCGTGAACGACGGTTCCGTTGCGGAGCTGCGTCGCCGCAGGCCGGGAACCGACGGCCGGCAAAATGCCAACGCGCAGGAAGCCGTAAAAGTTGCGCACGGTGACCAGGCCTTGGCGGCCCTGGAGTCGCGCGACGTAGGAAACCAGGATGAGCAACAGCAGAGTCAGGGCTTCGGCCGCCAAAATTGAGGGACGGCCGAGCCGCCGGCGAGGCGACTCCGGTCGTTGCAGGAGGGCAATCAAAACGGCGAGGGCGCAGGCTCCGAGCGCGAGCGGCAATTCGTAAAAGACGCTGAAGATATGAGGCGCGAGGAGCGCGACAAAAAGGCCGCCGAGCGCTCCGCCGGCGGAAATTACAAGATAGAACAGCGACAGAAATTCCGGCCGGGGTGTGAGCGCCGCCATCTCTCCATGGCAGACCATGCAGCAAACGAAGAGCCCGGCAAAATACAGCGATATGAGCAACAGAGGCCCCGCGCCATCGAACCGGGGCGAGAGCAACCCGGACATGGCCGCAAGCGCAACGGGCAAAAGAGGCAAGAAAAGGCGGCGTTGATACCAGCGGTCGCGTTCGAAGCACAGAATCAGGCTCAGGAGATAGAGCGACAGCGGCAGGATCCACAGCAGCGGAATGGCGGCAATGTTCTGCGAAACGTGCTGCGTGATCGAAAGCAGCAGGGCCGAAGCGCACGCCGCCAGCAACAGCCAGATCAATTGCAGCTTCCAGTTTGGGCGATCCTCACTGGGAGGCGCCGGCGGCGCGAATTTCAGGGCGCGCATTTGGAAGGCGAGCGCCAAGCAGATCGCGACGAAGCCTGCATACGTGGCGGACCAGATCAAGGCTTGATGGCGCGTGGAGAGCACGGGCTCAACCAGTAGCGGATAAGTGAGCAGCGCCAGCAGCGAGCCGGCATTGGAAAGAGCATAGAAGCGGTAGGGCCGGACACCCTCGCGGCCGAGGGTGTACCAAGTCTGCAGAAGCGGACTCGTGGCCGAAAGCAGCAGGAAGGGTAGCCCCACGGTTGCCGCGAGCACAGCCAAAATGCGCCAGGCTGGCTCTTCGCCGCCGCGCGGCTGCCAGTAAGCGCCGGGCAGGATCGGCAATAGCAGCAGGCTCGCACCAAGGAGCAGGGCGTGAACGCGGGTCGAGATACGCGTACCCGCGAGCTGAATCAAAGTGTGGGCATAACCATTGCCGAGCAGATAGGTCAGCTGATAGAAGGCTAGGCTAATGATCCAAACCGCCGCCGCTCCGCCGAACCTGGGGAGAATCAGCTTGGCGAGTATCGGCTGGACTTGGAAGAGGAGAAACGCGCTCAGAAAAATCGTAACGGAGTACAGCAGTGGGGATAGATTGGGCTGGCGTTTTACGCCGGCGGCGAGCGCCTTTTCATTTGCGGCGGAGAGCACGGATTGGCGGTGCAGTGTACATCGCAAGGCGGGTGAAGGCCAGATGGTCCGCGGCGCCGATAATGGCAAACGAAAAAAGAGAGTAAGCGACCAATCCGGGCCATACCGAGAAAGAATGCCCAGATTATCATGCCTGAATCGTTATACTTACGAACCTGGTAAGGCAAACGAAGGGGTAGTGACTGATTGAAAATTAATTGTCATAAATGACGGACGGTTCTTGACCCCCCTCTCAGCATGTGCTAAAAACACGGCCAAACGGGGGCCTCGTGTTCTTGGGGATCGAATTTTGGTGGGTGTGCCCCCAAACAAACTAGAAAAGGCGGTCAAATGAATTCCTTGCACGATGCTATGAACCGTTCAGCGAGCACGATAAAGAAGGCAGCCGTGCTCCTGACTGTCGTGATAGCGCTCCTAGCGCTTTCTGTCCCCCCTCTTTTCTCCCAAGCCGCCGTAGGCGAAATCCTGGGAGGCGTTTTTGATTCCGCGGGCGGCGCCATTGCCGGCGCGCAGGTAACGATCATCGACGTGGCCCGCGGCACATCGCGAACTTTGACGACTGACGCGGCGGGCGAATATACAGCGCCCAGCTTGCTCTCCGGCACCTATACGGTGCGGGCCGTGGCGAAGGGATTCCAGACGATCGAGCACACGAACGTGGTGCTCGAGGTAGCCGCAGACGTTCGGGTCGACCTTGTGCTGTCGCCTGGTGAGCAAACCCAGACAGTGACAGTCACCGCGGAAGCTCCGGCGATCGATACCACGAACGCCACGCTCGGCGGAACGGTAACGAACCAGGCGGTGGTGTCACTGCCGCTGGTCACCCGCAACTTCCTACAGTTGCTTCAATTGCGTCCCGGTGTGGTGGATACGCCGGGCGGCAATGGCAATGCCACCAGCAGCAATGGCCGCCGTCAGGGTGCGGACGTCATCTTGGTGGAAGGCGTAACTCAATTCGACCTGGGGACCAGCAACGTCCTCATCAACGGAGCGCAAAAGGGCGGCGCGGTCGACCAGTTGCCGCTGGATTCGGTGCAGGAGTTCAGCACGCAGCAGAACGCCCCGGCGGAATATGGATGGCGCGACGGATCGGCGGTAAACCTAGCGGTCAAGTCGGGAACCAACGCGTTCCACGGCTCCGCTTATGCCTTCGGCCGCGATGCGGCGGCCACGGACGCCAAGCAGTTCTCCGCAACCGGAACTGAGTCCGTTGGCAATACGGAGGTGGAACAGCCCGGGTTCACGTTCGGCGGACCGATACTCAAGGACAAGCTTTTCTTCTTCGTGTCGGGCGAATTCATGCGGCAGACCAGCTTCGATCCGAGTTCGGTGACGGTGCCCTCAGATGTCAGCGGGGGAACTCTAAGCATGGTGGACGCCTGCGTCGCCCAGCAAAAACTGGCGGGCGGCGTGAGTCCTCTGAGCGCGCAGATCGCGGGCATCGTAAACTTCACCAATCCTGCCGGAGCAAATTTCTGCATACCGCAGCAGGCGACTTCAAGCTTTCAGAATTTGTTCCCCTACAATCCAAGCACCTCGACTGTAATATTCCCCAATCCGGTTAGCACAACGCCGAGCAACAACGGACTGGCGAAAGTGGACTACGACCTCAACCAGCACCATCATTTTGATGGGTTCTTCTACATCTCGCGGGAGACGACGAGTGCCGGCAGCGCCTACAACCCTCTATGGAATACGTTGGGCGTCGGCAACACCAACGAGTATGCGGCCGCCTGGACGTGGACGCCGAATTCGCACTGGGTGAACGACCTGCGGGGAGGCGCGGCGCCGAACTCAGGAAATTCCATTGCCGCAGATACTGGCGTGATACCCACAGACGCGTATCCGGGCGGATACAGCATCAATACGGGCGCGGTCGGGTTCGGTCTGATGTGCATCAACATCAACGGGTTTTCCAAGACCAGCATGACGGGCTTGGGAGACTGCGGGAAGAACGGCATACGCGGACCGCAGTACCAGCTCGATTTCACCGATAAAGTTTCCTACTTGCGCGGGAACCACAACTTCAAATTCGGCGTCGAGCAGGTCTTTGTGAAGTTCGACGACTCCTCGACGGCGAACCAGAATGGTTTTGTGAGCTTCACCAGCTTGCAGAACTTTCTGGCCGGCACGCCAGCCGCGAACGGCAAGATCATAACCGGCGACAATACCGATCAGTGGCGTGAGCAATGGCATGCCGCATTCGTCCAGGATACCTGGCGCGTTACATCGAAAGTTACCGTCACTCCCGGCGTGCGCTGGGAATACATCGGATCGCCGCATTCGACCGATGACAAATTGGGCGCCTTCGACCCCACACGGCCTGGAGGCGCGGTCCAAGTGGGTCCCGGCATTGCGGGCTCCGCATGCGACGCTCAACACGTGGCGTGCAACTCAGCGGTGTTCCACGCCCAACGGGACAACATTAACCCCCGCCTCGGCGTGGCTTGGGACATTTTTGGCAACGGCAAGACGGTGCTACGAGGCGGAGTGGGCGAATTCTCCAGCTTCCCAACGATCAATGCTCAAGCCGGGAATCAGATTCCATACGGGTTCACGCTGTGCAACTCTCCGACGAACGCCGGCGTGGGGGCAGCCACCACGTGCCCGGCCGCGAGCATTGTCATCAACCGGTACGGCACTTCGAACAATGCGACCACACCAGGCAGCTTCACGGTCACTCCGAACTGGACGGCCTGCGCCATCGTTCCGCTGCCGGCAAGCTGCGGCGGCACCGCTCTTCCAATATTCGCGAGCGGCGCGGTGGTCAACGCCACTTCGGGCCCGACGTGCGGAACCAGCACCGGGAAGGGCGGACTCGCGCAATGCGGGATGCTGGTTACGGATCCGAATTTGAAAAATCCCAGATCCGTACAGTGGAACTTGGACCTGCAACGCGCCATCACCAACAAGCTGACGTTGGACGTGGCCTACGTAGGGGTCCATGGCTTCAACGAAATCCACTCGATCGATCTGAATGAACCCGCGTTGGGCGTGGGATGGAACCCCAGCTCCGCGACCCAAACGATTTTCAAAGCCGGCTGCTTGGGGGGCACTCTGGCCAATCCAGTGGCGCCCACACAGGCGAGCCTGACCACTTGCGCGCCCGACACTGCGGCTGAAGTTGCGGGAAGGCCGTACGCCACACAATTCCCGTACTTCTCCTACATCGCTCAAACCACGAACGGATTTATTTCCAACTACGACGCGTTGCAAGTGACCGTGGACTCCCGGAACTACCACGGGTTGAACTTCCTCGCTTCGTACACCTTTGCCCACGCGCTCGACGATTGGACAAAGAGCTCGCAGGCGACAGCAACCCAGGCGGACCCAGCCAACCCGCAATATCAGTACGGGAACAGCGACTTCGACGTGCGGAATCGCTTCCGGTTTTCGCCGACTTACGCGATTCCGGGGATGAAGTCGCCGGGGCAGATGCTGGAAGGATGGCAAGTGAGCGCCATCTGGGCTTTCCAGACCGGCTTTTCCTGGGGTCCGTTTGACGCCACGAAGGACGATTTCGCCGGCAACGGTGAAAACTCCGATACCGCCGTGCCCAGCCCGAACAGCGGAATCTGGCAATCGTGGAACTACACGGGACCGCATTCCGCCTTCAGCAACACAAATGACACCCCGATCCCTTGCTATGGGTCGGCACCCGGTTGCACGGCTTGGGCGAGTGCGCCGGCATCCATCTGGCAAAGTTGCAGTGCGGCAGCGCAGTCGCCTTATTCAACGACCCTGCAAAAGGATCTGGCGCTGGCGGCGCTTACAAACAATACTACCGGCGCTTGCTACATCCAGAATGGAGGTATCTTGACTCCTCCAGCCTATGGAACCCTGGGCAATGCGAGCCGCAACCTCTTCTCCGGACCGCATTTCCAAGACGTGGACTTGTCTCTGGCGAAGAATTGGCACGTCAAAGAGCGATATAGCATGCAGTTGCGGATCGAGGTTTACAACGTCTTCAATCATGTGAACTTCGCGCAACCCAGCAATGGAGCCGGCGGGAGCAGCGGCGGCGTAGGCGTCGATCCAAGCGCCGGCGGCGGCACGGTCTCCAGCGCCGGCATCTTCGGCTTCTCCACGGGCGGGCAGCAACTGTCTTCCATATCGCCCAACCGGCAATGGCAGTTCGGTTTGAAGCTGATGTTCTAAAGGCTGTCCGAAAGATCCAACGAAAAAGCGGCCGATCCTATCGGCCGCTTTTTTGTCTCCAGAGGAATCTTCGTCCCAGGCACGCAGGTAGTTCTCCCCTACCGCAATGGCGAGAATCCGTCATACTAGCTGAGTCATATTTGTGGCTGTTCAGAGTCTCGACCATGAAATCAAAGAGGGTTAGTCCAAATGGGAAATCGATTGCCTGAACGAATCATTATTTTGTTGGCGGTGTTGGCGCTTGCTTCGGCGGCAGCCCAAGCTCAGGGCCGAGGAGGGCGAGGGCGGGCTTTACGGCCGGGTTTTGCGTACGACGGCGTCCCGGCGATGCCTGATCCGCCCGGCCCTGCTCCCAAGCACGATCTGACGGGCACCTGGGTTGGTCCCCAAAACGTGGTGATGGGTCCTTTCCCAGCCATGACGCCCGCCGGCGAGGCGGCTTTCAAGCGCAACAAGCCGATTGCGCGGGCGTCAGACCGGGTGGACCATCTGGAGTCGAATAATGATCCGTTTGCAATCTGCGATCCGCTGGGGTTTCCGCGGGATCTTCTGAACCACACGCTCAGCAGCCGGGGAGGAATCTGGTTCCAGCCGGTGCAAAATAAGATGCTCATGCTGTTCGAGCAACAGCGCGTGTATCGAGAGGTCTGGATGGACGGCAGGCCACTCCCGGCGAAGGTGGACGCGGCGGGAGCGCCTGATTCGAGGTTTTACGGGTACTCCGTGGGCCATTGGGAGGGGGACAACGTCTTCGTAATCGATACGTTCGGGCTGGATCCGCGGAGCTGGATCGATGAGGCGGGGCATCCGCATAGCACCGCCATCAAATTGCAGGAGCGCTGGACGCGGCTCGATCAGTACAACCTGGAGGTGACGGTCACGGCCGACGACCCGAAGTTTTACACCCAACCTTTTCAGCTGATCAAAGCGCACTACTACTGGAAGAAGGATCAGGACGTGCAAGAGGAGCTTTGCATACCGTCCGAGGCCCTTGAGTATCGGGACAGGTTAGCCAACCCGGCGGGTTGGGGGGCTGGCGGCGGGCCCAAATAGCTGGAAGCTTTGTCTAAATAAGTCAGCCGTAAGGAAGCTAAAAGTTCTTCCCTACGGCTGAGTTTTTTGATTGGCTTTTTGGATGGGGCTAGCGGACCGGCAAAAACCGTTGGACCCGCTCGCCGGCAAAAACTTCGCCGGTATAGACGGCGCCTTTCGAGTCCACCGCTTCCATGTGCAACCCGTAAAAATAGCCGCCATTCTGGCCCATGCTGCCCATGTGGCCTAGGACCTTGCCGTCTTCCCTGTTGAGAAACCAGATGCAGTTGTTGGTGAGATCGGAGATATAGAGCAGGCTCTGGGCTTTGTCCGGAGAGAACATCACGCCGCCTGCCGAGCCGCCCTGCCCCGTCTCCGGAGCCAGCACGAACTCTTTCAGGAACTGGCCCTGCTTGGTGAACACCTGGATGCGGTCGGCCCCGCGGTCTGCGGCATAAACCAGGCCGTCGCGGGAAATATTCAGCGTCAAGTGGTTGCGGAACTCCTTGGGCTCCGGCCCGCCGGGTTTGTATTCGCGGTCCTTGGGATCGGTGCTGATCTCCGAAAGCTTGTGGCCGTAGGCGCCCCAGCCGCGCTTGAATGCGAGGGTGTCCAGGTCGAAAACCATCACACGCCCTCCCAGGTAGCTGTCGGCGGCATAGAGTTCGTGATCGGCATCGTCGATGCGAACTTCTTCGATATTGCCCACGATCATGGGAGTGGTTGGCGGATACTTTTGTTGGAACGCCGCTACGGCAGCGCGACGGGCCTGCGCGGCCTCGGGGGAGGGTTGTGGGCGCGCCGGCGCGCCGAGGGGATGAATGAAGTTCGCCACCGGCCCAGCGCTGCCGTGGCCGGGAACATGCTTATCCATGCCTTCATCCTGATTCCGGCCGCCTCCTTCCGCTTCGGGGGCGCGGGGGACGGTTCCCAGGAGCTGGCCTGTCTTGGGATCGTACTTGTGCACGGTGTCCAATCCGTTGACCGTGTTTCCGGTGTATAGGAAGCCTTTGGCGTCGACGGCCATGCCGTGTCCTTGGGGCGGGTCGATGTAACCGATGACGTTGCCCTCTTTATCGAAATGAATCAACGAGGGAGGCAGTTTGCAGCAAGCGGCAGTAGGAGGAGTCAGTTCGGCTTCGAGTTCGATGTCGGTGAGATCGTTCGGGCGATCATAAGCCCAAACGTTGTCGTCCTTATCCACGGCCAAGCCCGTGATGCCGCCAATCTTCCATTTGTTTGGCAAGGTCTTTGGCCAGTCCGGATCGAACTTGAGTTTCGGGACGGCTCCTTCCGACGCACCCATCACGGTCGAAAAATGATTCACGCGGAATAGACCGGCGCTGAGAAAAACGGCACAAAGCGCCAATACGATTGCGCCAGCCACTCTGCTCAACCTACTCGTACGTAACCAACTCATTTTGCGGATCCTCCTCGTGCGAACTTCCGCCGGGCTGACGATCATACTCTTATTCAGCCGCCCCGAGTATCTACGACGCGAAGGATGAACCGGAGTTGCGTTTGAACTCCGGCAAAGTCGTCCGGCGCAAGAGGCTAACGTGCCCTGCGCCGGAATACGGCCCCAGGTGATCTTGATCACAGATCAAGTACTCCCTTGAATCTACTTTGTGCCTGACAGGCCCAACGGGAAGGAGGGCAGCCATGGCTGGATTTTGGGAGCGGATGAAGGCAGAGTTCGTTCAGGAGGTTCCGGAAGAGATCGCGTTTTGCGAATTCAACTGCCGCAAAGAGCAATGCACGGAAGCGGATTGGCAGACGTGCCCCCTGCGTCTCGCCATGGCAGCGAAAGCGAATGTCCGCCCGGAAATCAGCGTGAGGGCTAGCTCACATGGGAGGCGTGAGCTCACGCATGGCTCGGGGCAGTACGGAAGCAGAGTCGCTTAAGATGTCGCGCCCGTGCTTCATTTGATTTCCACTCTATTCTTGAGGAGCAGCTTCGCGCGTTCCGCCGAGGCCGATCTGGGGTCAAGTCTCAGGAGTTCCTGGGCGACGGCGCAGAGACAATCTTCCAGTTCGGTGATTCGGCGGGTAATTTGCGCAGAAGAGAGTTGGGCCTTGATCATGCGATCCACGTCGAGTTCGCCCGGTATCTGTTCCACCTGCTCGGTGATGGCCGCATCGTCAACGTCGGCTCTTGAAGGCGTTCTGATCGGGATGATGTTGCTCATGACGCGCCACCTTTCTTGTAGCAGCCGAGCACGGAGCTAGTTGCTTCCTGCGGCGCCGGGCTTCGGCAGGCCAACCGCCATCCAGGCGGCCTCGCGCCACTTGCCCTGCTGCTTCGTCCATACGGTCATTACCAAATTGTTGACGTCGGCGATTCTGCCGCTATTGTCCGCGCGAAGATGCATATGTTCCTCGACAATGGCGGTTGTGCCGTAGGAGCGAGCGTGCACGTCGGAAAGATCCAGCGCCAGGAACTTGTGGGCGCCGCTTCCGACGCCCTTTAAGAATTCGGCTTTGTTCTCCACCATGCCGTTGGCATGGATGTGCTCGAAGTCAGCGGTTTCGCAAGCGTCCATTTTCGCGATATCCGCCTTCAGTTCGGCGGCGTTGCACTCCTCATTCATCTTCAGCACTTCCTGATCGGCATCGCCGGGAGGAGGAGCGGCGAAGAGGCGAGCCGCCGGGCGAATAAAGGAAAATCCGGCCACAAGTACGAGCACGCAGCCAAAAGCGCGCAGCAGAAGCTGATTTTTGGACATGGTTCTTCTCCTTGAGCGAGGATTATACGCTTGATCCCGGATGTCACGGATTTCTGTTACTCTAAGCGGAACGGTCCTCGACAAGGTTTTCCATGTCCTTCGATTTATCTCTCAAGTCGCAAAAATCGCGGTTCCGGGTGGCACTGGCGGTGGCGGTGATCGCCGATATCGTCCAGATGGCGGGTTTCCCTTTGTTCGCGGAAGGCGCGGTGTCGCCTGTGGACGACATTCTAGACGGCGCGCTCGCGGTGGCCATGACGAGCTTGCTGGGCTGGCACTGGGAGTTCCTGCCATCATTCGCGGCGAAGCTGATCCCCGGGGTCGATCTGGTTCCATTCTGGACGCTGGCGGTTGCCAACGTATACCGGAAATGGAAGCGAGTTCAGCCGGCCGGAGACGTGATCGACGTAGAGCCAGTCGAAAAGAAGCCGGCGGAAGAGAAACTACTCAAGCACTGACAACTTCGCCGGGCGCGATGGAGTCTATTTTTCGGGTGCGCCTTCCGCGTCGACCACGGTTACCGGGCCGTACTTGGCAAGCGCTTCCTGAATTTGCCGCCGATCGCCAACCGTTATCCACTGCATGTGCGGAAGGTCAACGAAACGGCGCGCGGCGGCTTGCACGGCGGCAGAGTCCACGGCCGCAATGCGGTCGGAGAAGCGATCCCAGTAGTCGGCGGGCAAGCCGTAGTACTGCACCGTCATCCAGTTGTCGAGAAGGCGAGCGGGCTGTTCGAGCGCGAGCGCGAAGCTGGACACGATGGCGTGGCGGGCATCGTCGAGTTCGCTTTGCGGCACGAGTTCGCTGCTCATGCGCTTGAATTCATATTCGAACTGCGTCATGGAGCCGTCGGTCACCGGCGTGCGCACGGCCGCCGCAGCCAGCCACTCCCCTGGGTAGATTTCAGCGCTGAAATTGCTGTAGGCGCCATAGGTGTAGCCGTGCTCTTCGCGGAGGTCGAGAAACAAGCGTGCCTGGGGACCGCCGCCAAGGATCTGGTTCATCACCTCGAGAGCGTAGAACTCGGGATCGGTGCGGCGGATACCGCGGGTGGCGGCCATGATGTAGGTTTGCACGGACCCGGGGCGATCGACGAGCGTAATTTTGGCCTGCTGCGATTCGCCTTTTGTCGCTAACGAGGGCGCGGGCTCGGCCGCTCCCGACCAAGCGGAGAAATATTTTTCGATGAGAGCGCGCATGTCGTTCGTCTTGAAATCGCCGACGGCGCCCAGGATCGCATTGCCGGGAAGATAGTGCTGGTCATGGAAGCGTTTCAGATCTTCCGGCGTGACCTGCGCGATCGATTCTTTCGTCGCGGAAGCTACGGCCAAAGGTCCATCGCCATAGAGGACCTGGCGAAGCGCGCGCTGGCCGAGAAACACGGGATTGGCCATGCGCTGCTCGAGAGCGGCGCTTTCGCGCTGCTTGTAACTGGCGAGTTCGTCCGGGCGGAACGCCGGATGCAAAACAATGTCGCTGAGCAGGTCCAGAAGCTGCGGCGCGTTATCGGAGAACCCCGAGGCGTTCACGAGGGTGTAGCTCGAGCCAAAGCGCGCGTTCGCTCCTAGAGTGGCTCCGAGAGAATCGGCTTCGGCGGCGAGGGCCAGGCTGGAGCGATGCTCGGTGCCTTCGCGAAGCATGTCGGCCGTGAAGGAAGCCAAGCCCGGCAGATTGGCGGGATCGGCCAGTTGTCCGGGCCGAATCCACAGGATGAAGGTGGCTGTGGGAAGCTTGTGATCTTCGAGAAGCAGTAAAGTCAGCCCATTCGGCAGCTTCGCGATCACGGGCCGGGGCAACTGCACGCGCAGGACGTCCTTATTGACAGGGGCGCGATTCAGCCGCTCCACCTGACTGAGCGGCGTAGTTTTTTCCTGGGCGCGAAGAGAGGATAACTCTGGCGCCATCAGTGTGAGCGCGGCGACACTTAACGCCAAGCCGCGGATAAGATTGCGGCGGGCCTGCGAGATGGACAGCCGGGCAATGCGATGATTCATTGCGCCTCCCTTCCGGCGCTCGATGCGGGCTGCGCGGGCATCGTGGTAATGACGGTGCGCTGGTCACGCACGAGATACGTCTTGGCCGCACGATTCACTTGATCCAGGGTCACCGCGTCCTGTTTTTCGATGGTGGTGTTAATGAGCTCGGGGTCATCGAACTTGACGGCATATTCGCCGATCAATTGCGCCGCGCCCAGAACGCTGCGCCGGCGGTCGATAAAGCGGCGGAGCATTTGCGTCTTCGCCCTGGCCAGCTCATCGGCGGTGATGCCATCTTTTACGATGGCCGCGATCTCGTCATCCACGCCTTTCTCGAGATCGGCCAAAGTCACGCCGGGCCGCGGCGTGGCAATCATGTACATTTGGCTCGTGCCCATGCGCGCCTCTGTCTGAATACCTATGTTCGAGGCGAGTTGCTTATCCTTCACGAGATGCTGATAAAAGCGCGAGCTTTGCCCCTGCGCGAGGGCCGTGCCCAATTCCAGCATGGCGTAATTGTCGGCGGTGTTTCCGGGCGGAACGTGATAGGCGATATCGAGGCGAGGGAGCCGTGCCAGGGGATCGGAGATCGATTCGCGGCGCTCGCCGTAGTGCAGCTCTTCGCGCAGATCGACCTTGGGCGGGGGCGCCTGCGAGGGGATGGAGGCGAAATATTTTTTGACCTTGGCCAAGGCCTCGTCGAGATCGAAATCGCCGACTAAAGTGAGGACGGCATTGTTGGGCGCGTAGTAGGTATGGAAAAAAGCGGCCACGTCGGCGACGCTGGCCGCGTCGAGGTCGGCCATGGAGCCGATGGTGGAGTGCTTGTAAGCGAAATTATCGTAGGAGAGGCTGTCGAGATCCAGCCGAGCGCGTCCGTAGGGCTGATTATCGACGGACTGGCGGCGTTCTTCCTGCACGGCATTGCGCTGGTTGTCCAGATTCGCTTGCGTGACGTTGAGCGAGCGCATGCGGTCGGCTTCGAGATATAGCCCCAGATCGAGCTGGTTCTTGGGCAACTCCTCGAAATAGATGGTACGGTCCTCGCTGGTGGTGCCGTTCATGTTTCCGCCATTATTGAGCACCAGGATGAAATGCTCTCCTTTGCCCACATTCGCGGAGCCCTGGAACATCATGTGCTCGAAAAGATGCGCGAATCCGGTATGGCCAGGAAGCTCGTTGCGGCTGCCCACGTTGTAGGAAACGTCGATGGCATAGACGGGGGCGCTATGGTCCAGAACGAGGATGACGCGCAGGCCGTTTTCGAGACGCGACTGGTGCAGCTCGAGCTTAGGAAGAGTGGCGGCGGAATCGGCTGAAGCCGCAAGCGGCGTCAACGAGAACGCGATTACGGCGCCGAGGCAGATCTTGGCAAGTCTCATCGAGTACCTCGCGGGCTTCATTCTGCCTCTCCGGAGGCGTCTGCGGCAACCTCCGGAAAGAAAGAGGGCCGGAAGTGCTCCGGCCCTCTCGTAAGAGTTATGCAACTCTGGACGCTGCCAGCGTGCGCCTGGCTAGAAGATGAACTTCACTCCCAGTTGCGCGGTGCGCGGGCCGCCGCTGCCGAAGATGAAGCTGAACGTATTGGGCGTCGAACTGGAGGCCCCGAAAGTTCCCGGCGCCGCCAAGTTCGCGGTGGTCGTGGATTGCCCTGGGTTGGAAAACTCCACGGCATTGAAGATGTTGAAGAATTCGGCGCGGAACTGAGCCGACATCTGCTCCCTGATTTTCCAGGTTTTGGTGATGTTCAGATCGGTCTCACGGAAGGGCGACCCTCTGAGGATGTCCCGAGGCATGTCGCCGTAAGTACCCTGCGCGGCCGGGGCAATGGCGGTGCCGTTCTGGAAGTAGCAGCCGAAGTTACCCAGGGCCGCGATTCCAGTTGGATTCTTATCGGCTGGCGATGCCGCAAGAACCGCAGGATTCGTACCTGACGCGGACGAAGCGGCGACGCACTGGGGTGGCAGTGCCGAAACACTACTCACGACGGTGCAACCAGTACCCGTTTTGGCAAATGCACTGCCGGTAACCCCGAAGCAGGGAACCGGCGCGGCTGTTCCGGCAACGATGTTGCCCGGGTCGCCGACGATATTCCAGCGGTCCTGGTTGATGCCCGTTCCGCTCAGGTCGTCGGTGCTGTCCTGGGCGTTAAACGGCAGCGCGCTGAGCATGGAGAGCGCCACGTTTACCTGCCATCCCTCCAGCATCTGACCTTTCGTCTTGTAGCCCGGAATGTCATAGGTGGCGGTCAGGGTGAAATGATGGCGCGCGTCAAAAGCGGCGTTGCCGTAGTCTAGCCGCGGGTTCTGGGTGTTTTCCAAATTGCCGTTGGCCGAATTGGAAACGCCGGAGGCTTCGTCCAGGGCATGGGCATAGGTATACCCAGCAGTGAACTGCAATCCGTGAAATAGCCGTTGACTGAGGGTCATCTGCAACCCGTTGTAGTTAGAGGTTTCGTTGGGAAGATTCTCGAGCACCTGGCCGAGATAGGGGAAGCACTGGGCCGGATTCAGTCCCAAACCGAATTGGAAAGTGGAGGGGCAATTCTGCGTGTAAATGCGCCGGCTCTGTTCGTTCGCGCTGGAACTTGCATTGCTGATGCCCAGCGAAGGCTGGTTGAGGTCCGTCGAGCCACGCAGGCCCGAGCCGTGAGTGCCTACATAGGCCACGTTCAAGGAAAGGCTATTGGTGAAGGCGTGCTGCACCGATAGGTTCCAGGCTGCAACTTTGTCTGGCTCGAAGCCAGTTGTGGGAGTTTGCGCAGACAGGTTGCAAGGAGCCGGAGTAGTGGTACCGAACTTGGCAACTCCGTTTCCGCAGGCGAACCCGAAACTATTGACGCTATTGGGACTCAGGGTAACGACTGGACCTGTGCCGGACCAGTTTACCGCATTGGTGGCCAGAGATAACGTTCCCAGCAGGTTATTGCCCGGCTGTGGTGACACCAGGGTGCCGTTTGGCAGAACGAGAGCAAATCCAGTGGGCACAGCCT
>Ga0335077_10003125_pt1 | contig 19920 bp, 16 predicted proteins | sample Lox_Sample_31_FD_207151 | JGI IMG/M metagenome (GOLD analysis project Ga0335077, IMG submission 207151) | Soil microbial communities from Loxahatchee National Wildlife Refuge, Florida, United States - Lox_Sample_3.1 | ecosystem: Environmental > Terrestrial > Soil > Wetlands | place: USA...
AAAATAGTGCTGACAGAATGGTCCAGAGTACGAAGAATGGACTGGGCTGAGCGGTCGTAGCCTGCGCCTTCGGCGCCGGGCTTCCGCACCAGCCACACCCCGGTGGGTAACCTCCGGCCGAGAGGAGGCGAGTACCGGTTGGCGCCATTGCCAGAGCGCCGATCAGCACGATTCGTGCAAGTTGTCTTTTGAATAACATTGAGAATCTCCTTTTCATTCAGATTTGGGATCGGTGTTTTGCCTTCCCAAACCTACGGGCGCAAAGCCGGGATCGAAACTGCCACCGCAGCGAAACTTTTTGTCCGGTGGCGCCTGGCGCGCTGAAGCGGTAATATCGCAACCGTAACCGATGGACGGCAGATGACTCCCGAGCGCCTCCAGCAGATTCAGGACCTGTATCACGCGGCGCGCGATCGATCACCCGGTCTACGAGGCGGCTTCCTCGACGAGGCTTGCGGCGGCGACGCCGACCTTCGCCTCGAAGTCGAGTCATTGCTGGCCCAAAAGGCCGGCGTACTGGAAAAGCCGGCGATGGAGGTTGCCGCGCAATTGGTTGGCAATGAGCCGTCAAGCACCACCTCGTTCGCGACACCCATTTCGGCTGGCGACAAGCTGGGGCCCTACGAAATCCGTGGGGTCATTGGCGCCGGGGGGATGGGGCAAGTGTACCGGGCACACGATTCCCGCTTGCGGCGCGAGGTCGCGATCAAGACTTGCGGCGCGCGTTTCAGCGACCGCTTTATGCGGGAAGCGCGGGCCATCGCCGCTCTGAATCATCCCAATATCTGCACGCTTTACGACATCGGGCCGGATTACCTGGTGATGGAACTGGTGGAGGGCTCACCACCAACCGGTCCACTGCCGCTTCCAGAGGTATTGCGCATCGCGGGCCAAATTGCATCTGCCCTCGCAGCCGCCCACCAGAAGGGTATCGTCCACCGCGATTTGAAGCCTGCAAACGTGAAGATCACGGCGGGCGGCCAAGTCAAGGTGCTCGACTTCGGTTTGGCCAAGTCCGCGCCAGGTTTCTCGGGCGACGAATCGGGTGTCATAACAAGTTTGACTCAAGAGGGGAAGGTTCTGGGCACGCCGGCCTATATGGCTCCAGAACAAGCTCAAGGCAAGGATGTCGACCAACGAGTGGACGTCTGGGCATTCGGTGTCGTACTTTATGAATTGTTAACCGGCGGTGGGCCCTTTCGCGGCGAGTCGGCGCAGGCGACGCTCGTTTCGGTGCTGACCACCGAGCCAGATCTGAGCAAGCTACCGGCGCCTGTGCGGCCTCTCTTGCGGGCCTGCCTGAAAAAGGACCCGCGAGACCGCTTGTCCAGCGTTGCAGACTGGCACTTGCTGCTCGTTGAGGAAGATGCCGCCCGCCCGGCCGCGCCGGTGATTCGGACCCGGATGCCGTGGCTTGTGACGGCCGCGGCCTTGGTCGCGGCCGGCGTGGCGGTGTGGGCTCCCTGGCGGAATGAGCCCCGCTCCCGGATAGGTGAACCGCTGGTGCGGATCGACGCCGACCTGGGGACGGGCGTCTCCCTGTTCACCGAAAACGGACCGGCGCTCGCGATCTCGCGCGATGGCACCAGAGTGGCCTTCTGTTCGCGCAGCGAGGACGGCAGCATTCGCCTTTACTGGAGGCGGCTGGATCAAACTAAGGCTACGGCGTTACCCGGGACGGAGTCCGCGTTTTCACCATTCTTTTCCCCGAATGGCGAACAGATCGCTTTTTTTGCGGACGGGTCGCTCAAAAAGGTGGAATTGTCGACGGGAAGCGTCACGATTCTCGCAAATGCTGTCAACCCGGCCGGAGGCACCTGGGGCCAAAACGGCGTGATCGTCTTCAATCGGGCGCCAACTCTGGACCTCTGGAGAGTGGCCGCCAATGGTGGCGAACTGAAGGCGGTCCCTCGCGACGCCAAAAGATTGGGCCGAGACTGGCCGCAATTGCTGCCGGGCGGCAAATCGGTTTTGGTTACCCGTGTTCCTGGGACCGGAGGCGATGTGGATCAGGAGAGCGTGGATGTGGTGTCCCTGGAAGATGGTCACACCCAAACACTAATCGAGGGCGGTCATTTCGGTCGCTATCTTGAAAACGGTTATCTGGCGTACTTGCGGCACGGGACTCTATTTGTCCGTTTGTTCGACGCAACGCGGCAGAAGCTGAGCGGCCCGGAAATTCCCGCCCTCGATGGTGTCGAGTATTCAGATCTCGATGGGGCCGGGCAGTTTGATGCCGCTGCCAACGGCACACTGTTGTATCGTGCTGCCCGGCCGGGCCAGCTGAAAACCGTGCAGTGGCTGGACCGAACCGGACGGCTGGAACCCTTGTTGCCGTTGCCCGGCGACTACAGGGCGATCGCGCTGTCACGCGATGGCAAACGCCTGGCGCTCGCGATCTCGGAGAACAGCGGAAGTGATCTCTACATCTATGATGTCGAACGCCGGGACCAGCCGACGCGCATCACCGTGGGGGCCAAGATCCTACCGTTTAACGGCGTGATATGGATGCCCGACGGACGCCACCTTTTCTTTAATAGCGGGGACGATACCTGGTGGGTGCCCACGCAAGGCCTTTCGCAACCCCACAAGCTTCTCGAGCATTTCAGTGTTTCTGCGATTTCCCGTGACGGAAAACGTCTTTTCGTCACGACGTACACGCCTGAGACCCGCACCGATACCTGGATGGTTCCATTGAGCGTCGGCCCCGCCGGGCCGCAGGCGGGCCGGCCCACTCCCCTGCTGCGAGGTATCTCTTCGGAGGTTCCTCATGGGGACTCTCCTGATGGCCGCTGGTTATCGTACTCAGCCGACGAAACGGGTATCGCGCAGATCTACGTAACGGAAGTCGCTAATCCATCGCGAAAGTGGCTCGTCTCCAGCGGAAGTGGGAGCCGGGCATTCTGGGCGCCCTCGGGGGGAGAAATCATTTTCACTACGTTTTTCGCACCGACGCACATTATGGCGCTTCCATATTCTTTCGACGCTGGAAGCTTTCAGACCGGCGCTCCGCACCCCTGGTCTCCGATGGCGGTTCCGGACCACGCCGGATTCTCCGCTCGCAGCGTAACTATCGCTCCGGACGGTAAGCGTTTTGCAGTCCTGATGCCGGCTGAGCAGCCCTTAGGCAACCGGGTGACATTTGTCATGAACTTCTTCGACGAAGTGCGGCGCCGTGCTGCAACCAGGTGACGGTTCAGTTTATCGTACGTGCAGTGCTGTTGCGCGTCGAGCCTATTCGTCGATACTACCTTTGGACTCGAAGGGCATCGGGCTTGCATTTCCTGAAACCTTGCCCGTACCTGAGCTAAGAATCCAGTACTGTCCGCACTTTGCCCTTTTCTTGCCCTTTTGGTGCACCGAGAGACGGCAAACCAGTACAAGCCAGTGCAACGCAAAAAAGTCTGGAAGTCATAGACGACATGAAGGGGCTGCATCGTATGGAGAATCTGCAAAGACTTCCAAAAGCCTACAAAATCGCCTCTCCCAAGGTTCGGGACCAGGAGGTCGGTGGTTCGAATCCACTCGCCCCGACCAATCCTTTTCAATAACTTGCAGGGATTGGACGACCAAACAACCCACCCAACTGCCCACCCAGTTCCGAAGTTGCTGCCGGATTCGTTCACTCCTATTCTGCGGGCATGGCGAAGAACGCAGCCAGGCATCCCTCACCGGCCCCTTCTTCCGCCAGCCAACCCGCCGATTCGCGCCCTGCACTCGCTCCCGTCATCGAGATCAACGTTCGCCACATCGGTCGCACGCCACAGCCAGAGAAGCTGACTGGAAGCGAGGCTCCGGAGGGCTGGATCAAGAGGATTGACCGGCCGCGCGAAGGCAAGGTCTGGGTCGGCTTTTTCCCTCTCTACGTGGCGGATCCCTCCGGCAGGGCCGTTCGCAGAAAGAAGGAGAAAACGCTGGGCCCCGCCACAATGCCGAAACACGAGGGCGAGCAGAAGGTCGCCGAGTGTATCGAGGAGTACACCGGCAAGCTCGTTCACCAGGGAGAATCCATCGAGAGTTTTGCCGAGCTTTGGAAGGAGTTTTCGGCTTTGCCATTCGCATGCCCTCCGCTATTGTCCCGTACCGGCTCAGTCGGTGCGCAAGGCGTTCATGGGGTCGATGCGCGCGGCACGGCGGGCGGGAACGTACCCGGCGAGGAGCGTCGTGCACAAGATCATGAGTACCGCGATCGCGATGGTGCCGGGATCGCCCCAACTCAGCCCGAAGAACTGACTGGCGAGCAGTCGGCTGGCCGCCAAAGCGCACGGGAGGCCGGCCGCGATGCCGATCGCCACCAGACGAATGGTCTCTGCCAGGACCATGCGGAGCACCCCCGTTGCCGAAGCCCCGAGCGCCATGCGGATACCGATTTCGCTGGTGCGCCGGCTCATGGAGTAGGACATCACGCCGTACAATCCGATGCCCGCCATCGCCAGCGCCAAAGCGCCGAAGAACGATGCGAGGTCCGCCACCAGCCGGCGGGTCGCGAGGCGGCGGTCGATCTGCTCATTTACCGTGCGGATCATCAGTACCGGTAAACCGCGGTCCGCATCCGCAATCGCCGCGCGGACCGACGTACTCAGGCTGCCCGGTTCCCCGATACCGGCGATCAGGACCGTGACGTTCTCGACGGTTCCGATAGGATGTGCCAGATTGGCGTAGAATCTTGGCCGGTCCGGCTGGGTGATCCCGTGCTCGCGGGCATCGGCAACCACTCCCACGATCTCGTACGTTTCGCGGGTGGTCGGATACTCGTCGGTCACATGCTTGCCGATCGGGTCGGAATCCGGGAAGAAGTACTTGGCGAAGGCGTCGTTCACCACGCACACCTGAGAGCCGTGGGCCGCGTCCGCGGCATCGATCTCGCGGCCGTGAAGCAGCGGTATTCCCATGGTGCTGAAATAGGCGGGCCCCACCAGGGTCCACCGCGACCGAAGCTCGTCGGGGGTTCGACGGGCCGTGCCCTCGAGCGAGATCGAGTCTCCGGCATCGCCGCCGTAGAGACCGTGATTCGACAGCGTCACGCCGCGCACACCCGGAACCGTGAGGAGCCTCTCGCGCAGACGCTGATAGAGCGCCGGAACCGCGGCGCCGCGGTATCCGCCCGCCACCGGGTCCACTCTTGCCATCAGCAGGCTGTCCCGGTTGAACCCGAGTTGCTGAACCGCCAGGTTGTGAAGACTGCGCATGAAGAGGGTGGCGCCGATCAGCAGCAACAGGGACAATGCGACTTGGGCAACCACCAGCAGGCGGCCGGTGCGTACTCCCCCGCGCCCACCGATCGAACCGCGCGCATGGGCAGCCAGGGTCTGATTCAGATCCAACCGTGTCGCGCGGAGCGCGGGTAGCAACCCGAACAGGACTGCCGTCAGCAGTGTCGCCGCGCCCGTGAAAAGGAAGATTCGGACATCGCGATGGACTTCCAGAATCGGGTCGGTGCCGCTGGCGGCCACGAGCGTCACCAGCAGGTCCGTGCCCCAGTTCGCCACGACCAGCCCGAGGATCCCTCCCACGGAAGCTACCAGGATGCTCTCGGTCATCAGTTGGCGGATCAGGCGCCGGCGACCGGCACCGAGCGCGAGGCGCAGCCCGATTTCGCGCTGGCGGCTGGTGGCGCGGGCCAGCATCAGGTTCGCGATATTGGCGCAGGCAATCAGCAGAACCAGCCCGACCATGCCCATGAGCAGAAGCAAGGGGTTTTGGAACTGATCGCGCAGCTCCGAAGCGCCCCGGGTGCCGCTGCTCAGTTGGATCTGCTGGTTGAGCATCTGCTGGCGCTGCTTTGCGTTCGGCAATGCGGCCGCGAGTCCCTGGAGCACCTGCTGAAAGGCCACGTTGATACCCGCCTGGGCGCGGGCCATCGACACTCCGGGAGCGAGGCGCGCCATCACCTGAAGCCAAAGGGTGTCCCGCGGGCGCAAATAGTTCCGGCCGGGCAGAACCTGTTCCTGCATGGTGATGGGCATCCACAGATCGGCCTCGGCTCCCACCAGAATCCCGCGAAAGCCGGCAGGCGCCACTCCGACGATTTCGAAGGGGGCCTGTCCGACACGAATGGTCCTGCCGACAACGGCCGGGTCGCCCGCGAATTCGCGCCGCCAGAAGCCATACGAGAGGACCGCGACGGGGTTGGCCCCCGGGGCACGATCCTCGTCGGGAGTGAATATTCGCCCGATCGCCGGCCGAATTCCGAGGACCCCGAAGAAATCGCCGGATACCAACTGCGCGCGTGCCTTGGTGGAGGCCGCACCGTTCCCGGAGGCGCCAAAAACATTCAGTTCTCTCAGGAGACTCTGGGCGGCGAACATCCCGGAAAAGACCTGGTTGCGTGCCTCGAGGTCGCGGAATTCGGGATAGGCGAGCGCGCTGCGCACCCCGTTTTCGGTGGTCTCGACCGAGACGCCGCTGAATGCCGGATCGGTCAGCAGGACGAGCCGGTCCGGATCGGCGACGGGCAGATTCCGCAACAAGATGGCGTTGATCAGGCTGAAGATCGCGGTGTTCGCCCCGATGCCGAGCGCCAGCGAAAGGATCGCCACCAGCAGGAATGCCGGGCTCTTCGAGAACGTGCGGACTGCGAATCGCAGGTCCTGGCCGAGTGTGTGCATGGGCGGGTTAGAAGCACGCATCGTGCCGCGCCAAGTTCAGGAAACTTCGTGCGGCAACGGGCCTCGCAGCGTCCGAGCTGTCCAGTTTTGGGACGCGCCGCCAAAGGTAAGATGAGGTGATGGCGCACCAATTCACCACCTCGTACCTGGAAGAATCTCTCGCCGTGTTTCGCCAGTACAAAAGGATGGGCGAGGGGGCAATGGAACAGGTGGCGGACGAGCAGCTTTTCGCGACGCTCGACGAGGAAATGAACTCCATCGCAATCATCGTCAAGCATATGGCCGGCAACATGCGCTCGCGCTGGACGAACTTCCTGACCACCGACGGCGAGAAACCCGACCGCGACCGGGACGGCGAGTTCGAGGCGCCAGCCGCCAGCCGGGCGGCGCTGCTGCAGGTTTGGGAAGACGGATGGGCGCACGTGTTCCGCGCGCTCGAGCCTCTATCCGATGCCGACCTCGGCCGCACCGTGACCATTCGCGGCGAGCCGCACTCCGTCATGCAGGCGATCCAGCGGCAGATCGCTCACTACGCCAGTCACACCGGCCAGATCGTTCTCCTCGCTAAGCACTTCGCCTGCGATCACTGGACAACACTGAGCATGCCGAAAGTGCGCAGAGCGTAGTGAGCGGAACAAGCTCTGGCGCCGAACATGCTCGGCACGCCCGACAAGCGTCGAGATGAGTAGGCACGCGCCAGTGCGGCGCACAACACCAGTGCGGCGCACAACAGAAGATGAAAATGGTATCCAGTTTGCCGACGGGATGGGGACTTTCGCGGGCAATGGTGCGAGCACGAAAAGCGTCGGCAGGAGTGCCGACGCGGCAGGCAGGAGGGCCTGCGCCACGTTGACGGCGCCAAGGTTTTCATGAATTTCGGGTTGTTCGCGCCACATCTTACCCCCTGCCCACAAACGGCATCTTGGTTGCCATTACCGTCATGAACAGCACGTTGGCATCCAGGGGAAGGCCGGCCATATAAACCACCGCGTCCGCCACGTGCCGAACGTCCATACGGGGTTCCGCCATCTCGGTGCCGTTGGCCTGTGGAACACCGGCGGTCATCCGCTGTGTCATCTCGGTAGCCGCGTTGCCGATGTCGATCTGCCCGCACGCAATGTCATAATCGCGGCAGTCGAGCGAGATGCTTTTGGTCAGACCGGTGATGGCATGCTTGGTCGCCGTGTAGGGCGCGGAACGAGGCCGCGGCGCGTGCGCGGAAATCGACCCGTTGTTGATGATCCTCCCGCCCCGCGGCTCCTGGGCCTTCATGATCCTGATGGCTTCCTGCGCGCACAGAAAGGCGCCCGTGAGATTCACCGCTACTGCGCGGTTCCACTGTTCGTACGTGAGATCTTCGAGCGGAACCGCCGGCGCCCCTCTGCCAGCGTTGTTGAACAGGACGTCCAGCCGCCCGAACACTTCACGCACCCTGCCGAACAAGGACTGCACCGCGGCTGGATCGACGATGTCCGTCGGAACCACCAGCATGGTGCCGCCGGGCGTCTCCGCCATCGCTGCCGTCTCCTCCAGTTGCGCGGCACGCCGCCCCGCCAGCGCCACCGAGTACCCGGCGGATTGAAGCGCGAGGCTGGCGGCCCGCCCAATCCCGCTGCCCGCGCCGGTAACGACCGCGATCTTGCCCTGGTTTGCCATGGCCCACCATTGTCCCACGCCGGCGAGCGCGGGACATGTTGGGGGCGCCTTACCGAATGCACTCCTCCAAAGCAGTCACCGCTTTCGTCTCGGCCTCGTAGACCTGCAGGATTTTCTCGCGCAGTCCTCCCAGCAGTTCACGAGTTCTCCCCTCCGCCGGGAACCGTTTCTTTGCTCCGGAGAGGATCTCATCCAGCCGCCGGTTGATGCGTGCCATCTCTTCCATGGCTCCCGCATCCTGCGCTTCGAAGACCCGGTTCTTTCGCGTCAGCAGTTCGCGCGTCTCCCGCAGTTCCGGCGCCCAATCCGGCAATGCCGCGTTCGCCAAGGCGCTCCACAGACGCGCGCACGCCCAATACTGGCACGACACCTCTTCGAGCCGCGGCTGCCCAACCAACTGCGCCGCCTCCGACAGGAACCGCGCATACATCGGGCGGAACGCGCTGCCGCCCGTGCCGCCGATTTCGATAAAGATAAACGTGCTCATGAGCGCGCCGTACAAGCTCACGGGCTCGCGGAACGCGTTCGGCCACCCCTTGGGATTCTTCTCATTGCACACCAGGTCCGCCCACTTGGGAAGAGCCTGCAGCCCGATGTTCTGAATCGGCCCATGGAGAAGCAGCCGGCAGCAGTCGCTGATGCCTCGAACCACCGCGCGCTCCAGGGTCTGCCCGCTGATGGGACGCACCGGCGGCTCCACGTCCATCAGCTTATGTCTCGGCGGGAAAGGCTTGAACTTCGATGCCCGCGCCGCCGCGAGTTCCGGCGCCTTCACGCTCACGGCACGCGCCGCCCGGTCTGCAATCAGCGCGCGTCCACCATCGATTCCGTAGACCACAATCGCGTGTCCGCCGAAGTGCGCTGTCTCCGGGATGCCCAGGTATGAAAGCATCGGCATGTCCACCCAAACCACCGCCGGACGGCCGGCGTTCAGCACGGCCTCCAGGTTGGCCGCGCCCCGCCTGGCGCTGGCCGTCTCGTGGACCGTCGTCGGGATCCCCAACCGCTTGGCTACCTGCTGGAGAAAGAGTGCGCCCGGCCCTTTCTCGGAATAGCGCGTGCCCACAAAGAAAAACGCCGTCTCGCCGAACCGGAACAGCCAGTACGACATGCCGATCCCGCCGCCGATTCCGAGCAGCATCTCTTCGCTGAACGGCATCCCCGTATGCGGTGCCGTCACACCCAGGAACGCCAGCACGTTCCTGAGCGAGCCAGTCTCACAGTGTTTTCCGCCGAACTGCCCGTAATTCGGAACCACCATGTCCACCGGTGTAGCGGCTGGCAGTGCGCCTGTCAAGCCCGGGTGAACGGCTTCAACCTGGTTTCAGCCTGCGAGTCGAGCCTGCGCGACAATGGATCGTGGACCAGTCGTCACCGATCGGAACCGCCAGGCCCGCGGAAAGCTTCGCCGCACCCACGCCCCAGCTCATTTCTATTTCTCCCGACGGCGCTTCGGCCCAGCCTTGGACCACCCGGGAAATATGGATTCTCGCCGCTGTAGTCGCGGTCTATATTGCCGCGCGTCTGTACCGCAACGCGGCCGTCTGCCTGGATGGCGACGAGATCTTCAGCGTCGGCATCGCCCGCCAGGGTTGGAGCACTCTGACCGCCCAGGCAGGAGCCGATTCCATCCATCCTCCGCTGTTCTACTACCTGCTGAAGCTCTGGATATACCTCGGCAACGACTCGCTCTTCTGGTTACGCCTGTTGCCATCGGTCTTTTCGGTGCTGGCCATCGTGCCCACCGTACTGCTTGCCCGGGACCTGAGGCTCCGCCCCGCCGAGATCAATGGCGCGCTGGGCTTGGCCGCCATCCACCCGTTCCTCATCTATTACTCGCAGCACGTCCGCATGTATACCCTGCTGATGCTCTGCGCCCTGACGTCGCTCTGGCTGTTCCACCGGACCATCGCCGGTGGTAAACGATCGGCGCTGGCCAGGTACTTGCCGCTGACCCTGGCGAATATTGTCCTCGTCAACTCGCACTACTATGGCTGGCTGGTAGTCGGGCTCGAATGCGTTTACATCGTTCTATGGAAACGAGAGCAGTGGAAGCAGGCGGCGTTGTCGGCGGCGGTCACTCTGGCAGGTTTCACGCCCTGGCTGGTCGTGGCCGGAAAATACGCATACGCCAAGGGCGGGCTGGCCTCCAACCTGGAGTGGATCCAGAAACCAGGCCTCGGCGACCTCATCTGGTTCTTCGTGGATCTGGCAGGCTTCACCGACTTTCCCGAGTTGGGACCTCGCGCCATCGCGGCGTTGACTCTACTCTTCTTCATCACGGCGTGGTTCGCCTGGAAGAACCGGCGGAGCCTCGACAGCCGGCAATTCGCACACGTCACCGGTTACCTGGCGTACTTCCTGTTCGGCTCCGTCGCCATTGCGTTCCTCGCGTCTCGGGTCACGCCCAGTTCGGTTTGGGGGCACCGCCACATGATCTACCTCGCGCTCCCGTTTCTGCTGATGGTGGCCTGCGCCTATTGCCGCACACCGGCACGTGCCGTTCGCGTTTCGGGCGCCGTGCTCTGCGCGGTCTGGGCCTGCCTGGTGATCCGCCACCAGTTGAACGGGGACGACAAGAAGACTCCCTTCGACACGCTTGTCCTGCAGATGCTGGAGCAGGAGAAGACCACGTCGGGCCCGGTGACATTTTTCGCGGTGGACAAGTACCTCCACTATCCAATCTGGTTTTTCCTCGAGTCCCTGAAGGACCACCGCAAGACCGGGTTCGCCGCGCCGATCCGCAATGAGGACCTGGGTGCGCTTGCGGTGGAGGCCGCCAGAATTGAGGTCAAGGCCAACGCCGCGGTTTCCGATGCGCAGGGTGCCCACTTCTGGGTCGGATACACCTCCGCGTGGAATCAGAAGACGCTCCCCGAACAGCTGATCGTCCAGCGGGGTTGCCGCGTCGGTCCGGGCTTGCGGGTCCGCGACCGCTACCACACCAGCACGATCTTTCCGGTCTGGTGCGGAAGTTAACCTAAATATAGCCGAGGATACTTGAGATCTTCGCGATGGGAACGGTCAGCGTTCAGCGGTCAGCTTTTGAAGGGCGGGGGCGGCCGGCGGCAACTGACGACGGCGCCGCTCCTTCTCGAAACTCCTTGAAACGGCACGAGCCTCGCCCTCACCATGGATGAGAAGGAGACTCTTGCATGAGCGACCCGAAATTCAGGGCATCCATCGGACTGCCCTTTGATTTCCTGTTTGGGGAACTTCGCGCAGAACACAAGGCGCCCGCTGCACCTGCGCCTCCGCCGCCACTTGGCCCGCTTGCCGCATTCGTGGGAGCCTGGGCCGGCAACGGCTTCAATACCATCTTCCGGCCCGATAACACGGTGACGCCGACGCCGCTGCCCATCCCGGTGATTCCCACGCCCGACAATGTCCTGGAACTGAACCTCACCTCCGAGAGCCTGGCGTTCTCGCCCAGCCTGGGCTCGGTGCCCAATCGCGGGAGTTCGCCGCAGGGAGACATCTTTCTGAACGGCGTGCCGTATCTGCAGACGATCAACGACATCACGATCCACGGCGAAAGTGTCGGCATTCACGTGGAGCCGGGACTCTGGATGCATGTCCCGTCTACCACCGTGCCGCCGCTCGGAGAAACGGTGGTGCGAATGGCCTCGATCCCGCACGGCACCACGATCGAGGCGCAAGGCATCTTTGTCTCCAAGCCCGGGCCGCCGGTCATTGATCCCGTGGACATCACACCTTTCCAGATTGGGAATCCCGCCAACCGGATCAAGTTCCCGAGCCAGACGGCGAGCGATCCAAAGACGGCCAGGATTCCGCAGGACCTGAGCACCTTCATCGCCGCCGGCACGATCACGCAAGCCTTGTTAGACGATCCCAACTCGCTGCTGCGGAGTCACATCAGCAAACAAAACATCATCAATACGGTGGCCATCATCATTTCCACGGCACCACCTCCTCCGCCATCACTCTTTGGGGGCGGGACCGATAATATCGCGTTTCTGCTGGGCCAGGCAGCCGCGACGGCGCCCAACGCCAATGCCGTGCAAATGACGGCGGTCTTCTGGATCGAAACCGTGCAAGAGGTGATTCTGGTGCCGCCTTACACCGTAGGCCAGCCTCCGATCGCGATTAAAGCCAGACCGAGCGTTCCGGGTCAGCGCGTGCCGACCTTCTCCGTCACGCCGCCGTTCGACCTGGAAATGCCGCGGGAACTCAAGGTTACGTTCACGCAGATTCAGTACACCCAAACGGTCCTGCTGAATTTCAATGGCCTCAGTTGGCCGCACGTATCGTTGAACACGCTGGTACCGGCGGACGATATCATCGTTCCTCCCTCCGTTTGGAAGTGAGCGGTTGGGGGGGCAAGTGGTGCGGGCAATCTGTCTGGCCCTCTGTCTTCCGCAGCTTCGCAAACCCTTGCTGCCAGCGGCACTGTGCACGCCCGACAAGCGTCCCGAAGAGTCGGGACGCGGGTCGCGGCAGGGTCGGCAGTTGCCCGTCGCCCCCGCGCAGACCCGTGCGGACGCTACTAACATGTGCGTCGGAGCGCACGTTTGGATGCGGGTGCGCTGATTCGGACTGGCGGTAACAGGCTGCCCGGCCCTTCCAGGAATTGACTCCAACTGAGATGCTGGCGCGGGCTGCGCCGCCGTGGCGTTTGAAACCACAGGGGCAGCACCTCGTTGCGGATCGAGCTCAGTTTCCTGGGATGGCGTGGTATTGGAAGTATCCCCGGCCCTGTCCGTCGGTTTCGGTGCGCTCTCGACTCTCCGTCGCGTGGCTCCGTCCCACGGTTCCTCGCGCAGAGCAGCGGCACACAACTGAGTCGGTGGCGAACCACGGCTACGGGCGGTCGTCGCGCGTGGCCCATTGGATGGCGTGCTGTACCAGCTCGCGCGCGTTCTTAAGAGAGAGCTTTTCTTTGATGTGAGCCTGATACGTCTCGACCGTTTTGACGCTGATTTGCATGTCCTCGGCGATCTCACGCGTACCCAGGCCCTTGCCGATCAGGCGGAAGACCTCGAGCTCGCGGTCGGTCAGGCTTTCAATCGGCGAGCCTTTCTGCGAGGGGCCGCTTACGATTTGCCGCAGCAGTCTGCGGGAGATCTGATCGCTGACGTAAACTTCACCGGCACGGATCCGGCGGATGGCCTCCAGCACTCTTTCGGTGGCCACCTGCTTCATGATGTAGCCGTTGGCGCCGGCGCGCAAGGCCCGCTCCGCATAGATCGATTCATCGTGCATCGAAAGGACGAGCACCGGCAGGGACGCATCGATGGCGCGAATGTCTTTGAGCACGACGAGGCCGTCCGGCCCCTTGAGCGAGATATCGAGGATGACAATGTCGGGCCGGTGAGCGGCAATCTCGCTGAGGGCGCCGTTTCCATCCTCGGCATATCCGCACACGACAAGGTCCGGTTCCTGGTTGATCAACTGGGTCAAACCCTGCCGGACGATGGGGTGGTCGTCTACCAGAAGTACGCAGGCTTTCTTCGCAGGGGAGTGGTGTGTCGGCGTCATATTTCCTCCCATTCCAGGCTGCTGGCGGGGAAGGCACAGCAGACCGAGGTCCCTCCGTTGCGGCCGGGGCGGACTTCCAAGGTGCCTCCGATCATTTTCGCGCGGTAGCCCATGATCAACAGCCCCATCCCCTGGGGACTGGTACCGGGCCGCGACTCGGGAATGCCCACCCCGTCGTCGTACACGGTCAGGCGCCACTCCTCGCCGCCGGTGAGGTTGATCACTATGTGCTGGCAGTGGCCATGTTTCATGGCGTTGTTCACCGCCTCCTGCGCGATATGGTAGAGATGTGTGGCGATGCCGGTCTGTCGCACCAACACCGGCTGCTCGCACTCGAACCGGCAGGAAATCTGGAAGACATCCTCCACTTCGATGGCCAGCCGCTCCAGCGCGGACATCAACCCTCGCGCTTCGGAGAATACCGGCAACAGGCCGCGGGACAGTTCACGAGTCTTGTTGATGGCTTCGTTCACCAGGCTGACGATCTTGGCGGCATCGTGGGCTTCGGGGAGAGCCTTGTCGCGCAGTTTTTGCTGGAGCACTTTGCTCATGAAGGCGACGCCGGTGAGGTGCTGGCCCAATCCATCGTGGAGGTCCTGGCCGATGCGCCGCTGTTCGCGGCCGCTGATTTCCAGGATAGTGCGCTCGAGGCGGTTGGACTCGGTGACATCGATTCCGGTGAGAATGACATATTCCAGGCCGCCGCGGGCGTTTGCCAGCACCGTGCTGGACCACGCGATTGCGCGGCGGGTGCCCTGCCTGGTGGCCCATGAACTCTCGTAAGCGGCGGCGGTGAGCCGGCCGGCGCGGAACTGCTCGAAGATCTCGCGGAAGCGCGGGGCATCTTCGGGAGTCAGGAATAGATCCGCCGCGCGTCCGCCAATCACTTCCGTGGCAGCGTATCCGGTGGTGCGTTCGCAGGCGCGATTGAAGCGTACGATCCGGCCCTGCGCATCGAGGACCAGAACCAGCGCCCCGACTGTGTCGAGTACGGCGGAAGCGAAGTTGCGTTCCTCCTGCAGGGCCGCCTCGGTGCGCTTCAGGTCGGAGATGTCGAAGGCCACTCCGTGGATAAAACAGGGCCGCCCATCCTGCCTGCGAACCATCCGGGCGTCGCAGTGAAACCAAACCACGCGCTGATCGCGGGAGATGATGCGGTAGACGGAATGCAGCGGCTCCCCGGAGAGGAACAACTGGGCCGCTTCGGCGCTCCAGCGGAACTTATCGTCGGGATGAATGCTGGAGTACCAGCGAATCGGGTCTTCGAGCCACTCCTCGCGTGTGAATCCGAGAATGGCTTCGATCTGGGGGCTCACGTAGGCTTCTCCCATGCCGCGATCGAGATACACCATGAAGACCACGGCCGGGATTTGCTCGACCAGGGTTCGGTAGCGGGCCTGCAGGTGCGGGTCAGGGGGATCCGGCAGGGCGTCTGCGGACAATGGATCGAAGCCGGGTCTGGTCAGGAACGCGTCTGCGAGCCCGGCCAGAACCTTCTCCGCTTCCGCCGGGTCCAATTCCGCCAACAGGGTCGCCGCCGCGTCGTAGTTCATCGGTCTACCGGTGTCGCCACCCCGGCTCCTTGTTGAGAGAGGACAGCACGAAGCGCCGCATCGCATGGATCGCGCGGCCGTAGGTGGAGACCGCATTCGAAGAGAGCAGCGATCCCGGGGGCTGATTCATGAAGGGCATGAATTTGTCCGGAAAACCCGGCATGGTGCAGCCGATGCAGATACCGCCCACGCTGGGGCAGCCGCCCATGCCGTTAATCCAGCCACGTTTTCCGATGTTGCATTGCACCACCGGCCCCCAACAGCCGAGTTTGACGATGCACTGGCTGGAGCCGTATTCATCGGCAAACTCACCCTGCTCATAATAGCCGCCGCGATTGCACCCTTCATGCACGGTTGCGCCGAACAGCCAGTTCGGGCGCAGGACTTCATCGAGCGGGATCATGGGCGCGCGTCCAGCCGACTGGTGGAGAAGGTAGAGCAGCGTCTCGGTCATGTTGTCGGGCCCGGCCGGGCAGCCGGGAACACACACGACCGGGATGCCGGCTTTCGATTTCCACGTCCAACCCAGGTAATCCGGCAGGCCCATGGCACCGGTCGGATTCCCCTGCATGGCATGAATCCCACCGTAGGTGGCACACGTCCCGGCCGCCACCACGGCCCATGCGTGGGGAGCCAGCCGGTCGATCCAATCGCAGGTGAGGATCGGCTGCCCGGTCAGGCGGTCTGTTCCAAACGTCGCCCAATAGCCTTCCTCTTTGTTGTTCTCGTTGGGAATGGATCCTTCGACGACCAGCATGAACGGGCTCAGCTTACCTTCCGCGGCGAGATAAAACGGGGTGAGGAAATCGTCGCCGACCTCGTAGGCAATGAAGGGATTGTGCAACTTGATTCGAGGAACCCATGGAAGGCCGCCGAACATCAGATCCTCGAGGCTGGGTTGGGTGGCGGCAGTGAGCGCGATCGACTCGCCATCGCAGCCAAGTCCGGCAGTCAACCAGAGAATATCCATCTTTCGGCGAACAACAGGCGGGTGTCCCCGAAATCCCAGACAGGAGGACGTTCGTGGCAGCCTGCCTGGAAAACATTCTACTCGATTCAAGGGCCCGATCAAGACTGGAACAGGGAGATGCCTGCGATTCCAGCGGCGCCAGCGGCTATGCACGAAGCGGCGTTTTTCGGCGTGATTCCCCCCAGGGCGATCACCGGAATGCGGACTTCACGGGCCGATTCCCGCAAGCGATCGATACCTTGGGGCGGACCATAGGCAGCCTTCGAGGGTGTGGAGAAGACCGGGCCGAAGACGGCGAAATCGGCGCCTTCCGATTCGGCGGCGCGGAGTTCGGCGAGGGAGTGGGTGGAGACTCCGATCTGGAAGCCCGCCGGCAAGATCGGACGCAGCGTCTTCGGTGCGATCGAATCTGCCGGGAGATGGACGCCGTGAGCGCCGCACGCCAGGGCGACATCCGCTCGCGAGTTGACGAGGATCCGCGAAGCGTGAGAATTGGGAAGGGCAAGCGCGCGACGCACCAGGGCACACAGGTCGCGCCCCGAGAGGTCCTTTTCCCGGATCTGGATGAGTTCAACACCATCGAGAAGGGCGCGGGCGATACACTCGAGGACCGCATCCGTTCCACCGGCAGCCCAGCGGTCGGTGATGTAATAACGCAGCATCAGAGGGGCTCGTAATAGCGCTCACCGGCACAGGAGCGGCATAGGGCGCGGCCATCGCGGAGCACTTCGCGCTGGAAGCTGATGCGCTCGCCGCATTCGGCGCAGGTGACGCGCGGCCCCTGATAGCCCGGAAAATCCTGAGGGCCGAACGAGACACGAACCCATTCGAACCGGAAGAGCTCCTCGTCCGGCATCTCGCGATAGGCGCGCATCTGCTGTTGGTTGCGGTTTTGGATTTCGGGATACATTTCGACGGCTCGCTGTTTGGCGCTTTCGCGGGCGGCCACGCGTACGGCGCGCTGGTCGCGCAGGTCGCAGAAGGTGGCGGCCACTTTGCCGAAATCGCGGAACTTGAGCGCGCGTTTGCCGAGGCGGCAGCCGGTGACGACGGGGATGGCGTCGGTGGCGCAGCGATCGATCTCGATGAAGGTGACGAGACGTTTGCGGTCAGCCCCGGCCGGATCTTCGATTCCGAGCAGGGTGACGCCGTACATGGCCATGCGGAGGCCGAGGATCTGGCCGGCACACAGGTGTCCGTGGGCCTGCGCGGCGAGGACTTCGTATTCGGAAAGCGATTTCAGGGGCATAGATCAGACGTGGCGCAGGCACTCCCGCCTGCCGCGTTTCCACTCATCGGGACGCTTGTCGAGTATGCTGAGTGCCGCTGCCGGCAGGCGACGCCGCGGATCGTGGCCGCGTTCCTCCGGCAGGGCGCCAAGCGTCGGCAGAAGTGCCGACGCGGCAGCCACGTTTGGCGGTGAAGTAATCATCCTCGTACCTGCCGGAAGCGCGCGCTGAAGTGCCTGAGGAAGGGAGGCTCCTCGACAATCTCCAGTCCACGCATTCCCTCCTTGCGGGCATTGACTTCGAGGATCGCCTCTACGACGTAATCGATGTGGCTCTGGGTATAGACCCGGCGCGGGATGGCGAGACGCAGCAACTCGTGGCGGGCGGCATCGCCGAACATCAGCGAGCCGATTTCCACGGATCGGATGCCGGCATGCCGGTAGAGTTCCACGGCGAGCGCCTGACCCGGGAACTGCCGCGGCGGAATGTGCGGCAGCATGCGTGCGGCATCGATATAAATGGCGTGGCCTCCCGGAGGTTCCACAATCGGGACGCCGTGGTCGGCGATGTGCCGGCCGAGGTATCCGGTAGAAACGATGCGATAGCGCAGGTAGTCGGGCTCCAGGATTTCTTCCAGGCCAACAGCGATAGCCTCCAGGTCCCGTCCGGCAAGGCCGCCATACGTCGGGAAACCTTCGGTCAGAATGAGCAGATTGGTTTCCTGTTGCGCGATCCGGTCGTCGTTCGTGCACAGGAATCCGCCGATGTTGGCGAAAGCATCCTTCTTGGCGGAAAAGGTGCAGCCGTCGGCCAGCGAGAACATCTTCTGAGCGATCCGTTTCGGCGTCCAGTCCGCATATCCGGGTTCCCGCTCGCGAATGAACCAGGCATTTTCGGCGAAGCGGCAGGCGTCCAGATAGAGCGGTATGCCGTGGCGCGAGCAGATACGGTTTATAGACTCGAGATTGGCCATGGAGACCGGCTGGCCGCCTCCGGAGTTGTTGGTCACGGTGACCATTACGAGCGGAATGTGGGAGGCGCCATCGGCGGCGATCAGCGCTTCGAGGGCGGCGGGATCCATGTTTCCCTTAAAGTCGAGCCAGGCCTGGGTGTCCGCGGCTTCGGGGACGGGCAGATCGACGGCGCGCGCCCCGGTGAATTCGATATTGGCGCGGGTGGTGTCGAAATGCGTGTTCGACGGGACGACATCGCCGGGCTTGCACATCACCGTGAAGAGGATCCGCTCGGCGGCACGTCCCTGATGGGTGGGGACCATGTGGCGAAAGCCGGTGAGCTCGTCGGCCACTCGCTTGAGCCGGAAGAAGCTCTCGCTGCCGGCGTAGGATTCATCGCCGCGCACCATGGCCGCCCATTGGCCGGTGGACATGGCGCTGGTTCCGGAGTCGGTCAGGAGATCGATCAGGATGTTGCGGGCTTCGATCAGGAAGAGGTTGTAGCCTGCCTGCTCCAGGTATTGCTCGCGTTCTTGCGGCGTGGTATGGCGCAGCGGCTCCACGCTCTTGATACGGAACGGTTCGATGATGGTCTGCACGCACCTCTATTATTCCAAGACGCGGAAAGCGGGGTGGGATCGCGGGCCCAGTCCCTAACCCAAATCCGGAACCCTGCTTTAGTGGCGGGTCTGGTGGGCGGCGGCTTCCCAGCGGCCGACGATCAGGTCTACCAGGCAGAGCCAGGCGCCCTCGGGCCGCTCCAGCTTGCGGAACAGGGCCACGTACTCGGGCTTTTTCAATCCCATACCGGCGAAGGCCAGGAAATAAAGACTGTCGTTCTGGAAATCGGCGATCTGCTCCTTGGTCCACTTGCGCGGATCGGCCAGGTAAGGCCGCAGGTATTCGATCACGGTCGCGATGGTAGCGCCGCTCTTGGTGTGAACGGACCACAAGTCCGTATGGTGCACCTGGGCGATGCGGCCGATCATGGTGAAGGCTTCGAGATTGAAGGCAGAATAGGAGAGCGACCTGGTGCGGGACTCCTCCCGCGGCGCGCTGCCATCGGCACGAATCTGACGGGGAAAGATGTGGTCCCGATAGTAGTTGAACGCCATTTGAGCGGTCTGGTTGTCGTCTACAAAGGTGGCGACCGCAGCCACCTGGGCCGTCCACCAGGAGGAGTGATTGTTGGGGCTCCGTTTCTCCTCCAGGCCGTTCTTGCTTTCGGTCAGCCAGCGGAGATACTCTTCAAACCACTTCCGCGCGGCGGCCTGATCTTTGGGATCCCAAGCTCCGGTCTGTGCCAGGAACTCCATGCCCTGGATGGCCCGGATAAAGGCCCGGCCTTCCATGATGCCTCCGCCGCGGCTGGAATTCACTCCGGGCACGGCCAGCGCATACTCCAGGCTCGGGTTCATGCGCGTCTTGGGATTGATGAACCAGGTTTGGATC
>Ga0335077_10003126_pt1 | contig 19918 bp, 9 predicted proteins | sample Lox_Sample_31_FD_207151 | JGI IMG/M metagenome (GOLD analysis project Ga0335077, IMG submission 207151) | Soil microbial communities from Loxahatchee National Wildlife Refuge, Florida, United States - Lox_Sample_3.1 | ecosystem: Environmental > Terrestrial > Soil > Wetlands | place: USA: Florida...
CGCCGCGACGTCGGCGCTGATGCGGTTGATATCTTCCGGTGTCCAGCGCTCCATCTGCTCCCCCGGGCCCGGACAGGCGCGCCTTAGAAATTCGTTCCGTCCCAGCGCGCTTCATCCGCGATGAGCCGACCAACTGACCCATTGAGCAAAAGTCAGCATGCGCGCTCAATTCAGGTTTGTCTATCACGCACGCGAGCTAACTTCTCCGCGGTGCGGCGGCTCGCAGATACCATTCACCCGCGCAATCTCGTGCCGAGGCTGTTGAACCGATGCCCAGGAGAGCGAAGTGAGACGGAACACGGCAAGCGGACACTTAATGAGTGGGCGATTGCGCTTGCGACGAGCGCATACCGGTCCACTTCGGCCCTAAGATGCCGCGACGCCATAAGTCGCCTGCACTTGAGTACGCTGTGCGGCGGCCGCACCGCGATCCAAATAAAAGGAACGGGATATGAGTCAGGCCCACTCAACTACCGTGACCAGCAGCGAAGATGCCAGCGAGTTTCGCGACGTTTTCCGTGCCGAACTCGCGGTCGTCCTTCCGAAAGTGCCGCTTCCTGCGAAGCAGTTAAATGAAGACGCCGAGCTCGCAACGATTGCCCAGACGCTGGATCAGCCCGAAACCGAAGAGCTCGCGGCACTGTGCCTCTCCGGCGGAGGGATCCGCAGCGCCTCGTTTGGCCTCGGCGTGCTCCAGAGTCTCGCGCGTTTCAAGGTGCTGGAGCAGTTTCATTATCTCTCGACGGTTTCCGGAGGCGGCTACATCGGTAGCTGGCTCTCGGCCTGGCGGTCGAATGAGGATGACGAGGAGGTGCTCGGCGGTCTCACCTCGATGCAGACCACGGGCTCGGAGCCCTCACAGATCACCGGGATCCGCAGCAACAGCAACTACATCACCCCGCAGCTTGGACTGTTTTCGGCCGACACCTGGACCGTGGTGGCCGTCTACATCAGAAATCTGCTCCTGAACTGGGTGCTGTTCCTGCCGCTCCTCACGGGTTGCCTGCTGATTCCGCATTTGTGCGCGGTGGCACTGCGCTGGGCGCGATTCAGCGGAGCGCAGCCAGGCGGAATGCCGGCAGGCCCGTGGCTCGGGGCGGGCTGCGGGCTGCTGGCGATAGCTCTCGCGTGCGCGGTATGGGGCCGGTTCCGTGGAGAGGGACTGTGGTTGACGAAAGCACGTTTCCTGCAGTTGGTCCTCGCACCCATCGTGCTCTCGGCGATGTGTTTCACCGTCGCCTCGAGGTTGAACATTCACGCGGCGCTTGGATTCCCCGCGGGTGAGCTTGCGCAGGAGCACCGGGATGCCGCCTTTGCGGGTGCTGCAATCTATGCGCTCGCATGGCTGATCGGGCGCATCGCGGCGTGGCGCTGGGATAAGAGAATCCTCGTGCCCGATCTCATCTGTTGGATCCTTTCCGGCGCAGCGGTTGGGTTCCTGATCTCGCTCGGACTCGAAGCGGTCGAGGGACACAAACACAATGCACGTCTGACCGCCGTCGTGGGTCTGAGCGGGTTCGTTCTCTCCTATCTGGTCGGCGATATTTTCTATGCGGGTGCCGCGAGCCGGTCGCGCCGCGGCGATATGGACCGCGAGTGGCTGGCGCGTGCTTCCGGGTGGCTGGCCGCCGTGGCGGTGTCGTGGGCCGTGGTGAGTGCATTGGTCCTGTACGGGCCGCAGTTGTTGCTCAAAGAGGGGCGGCACCTGGACGTTAACCAGGTGTGGACGACATTGATGCAGCTCGTCGGTGCCGGGCCCACTCAAGGGACCGGGCAAGCGGTCGCCGGCGCATCGGCAGCTGGCGCATCGGCAGCCGGCGTACCGGCAGCTGGCGCAGCGGCAGCTGGCGCAGCGGCAGCTAACGCACCAGCAGCTGGCACGGGAGCTCTGGGCTGGCTCAAGGCACTCGGCGTCATCGTGAGCGGATTGTCGGGCATCCTCACCTTGATTCTCGGGCCGAGCGCATTGACATCCGCAACGAGGGCGGGGCAAACGAAGGAGCGCTTCCCGCTCAGCCGGATTGCCAGCATCGCCGCTGTGATTTTTGCGGCCAGCATCGGCGTACTGCTCGCGCTCTCCGGGCAGCTACTGGTCGCAACGTTGTGCGTGGCTCGCAGCTGGTGCAGCAATCAGCATGACATTACCCCGCTCACCTGGCTGGACCCGCCGGTGATCGTGATTCTGGTCGTGGTTTCATTGCTGATCTCGCTATTCGTCAACGTCAACCGCTTCTCGCTGCACGCGATGTATCGCAACCGCCTGGTACGGGCATTCCTCGGCTCCACGCGCGCTCGCGAAACACGCCATCCCGACCCTTTCACCGGGTTCGACCCCGACGACAATGCCAGCTTGGAGATGGTGGTACCGCGCACCGGCAAGGACCGGCTGTTCCACGTGATCAACACTACGCTCAATGTGGTAGCCACCCGCAACCCGGCGTGGCAAGAGCGCAAGGCGGAGTCGTTCTCGATGACCCGCCTGCATTGCGGTAATCGCTACGTCGGGTATCGGCGGACCGGCGAGTACGGCGGTAAGCACGGTGGTATCACACTCGGCACCGCCATGGCCATCTCCGGGGCAGCCGTAAGTCCCAACCACGGTTATAGCTCTTCACCGCTGGTTGGCTTTCTGCTGATGCTCTTCAACCTGCGGCTGGGCTGGTGGCTCGGTAATCCATCGTGCAAGCACTACCGGCGCGAAGGTCCCTTATGGAGCATCACGCCGGCGCTGAGGGAGCTCGCCGGCCTGACCACCGACCAGGGGCCCTGGATCTATCTCTCCGACGGAGGGCACTTCGATAATCTCGGCCTCTACGAGATGGTGCGCCGGCGCTGCCGCCGCATCGTCGTAGTCGATGCGGGCTGCGACCCGGACATGAAGTTCGAGGATCTCGGCAATGCGGTGCGCAAGAGCTACATAGATTTCGGCGTCAATATCGATTTCCGCAGGCTCGAAATAGAGGCGCGTCAAAACCCACCCGTTGCAGGAGCTAGATTCGGCCTGGCCACGATCTCCTATCCCAGAAGCCCGGGGGACACGGCCGCACCACGCACGGGATGGCTGCTGTACATCAAGCCGACGTATTACTGCACGACCGAAGGAGTGGATGTCCGCGGTTACGCCTCCGACCATCCGAGCTTTCCGCACGAGAGCACAACGGATCAGTGGTTCAGCGAATCACAGCTCGAGGCGTACCGTGCGCTTGGAGCGCACATCATGGAGCACATCTGCAGTAGTGGCGGGACCGATGTGGCGACAGGTACCGCGCCCGAGGCGCTTTCCCTCGCGGCACTGTACTCGAAGGCGCAGACCAAACTCGACCAAGGGCGGCCACAGCGCATCGATCCCACGAAAGGGGAAGAGGCGCGTTGCGGTTTTTGAGCGCGGGCGCCTCGCAGCGCTCCCGGGAGCGGCTCACGGGTCAGTGGTCCGCCGGCTGCGCTCAGACGTGCACGCCGACTTTCTTCAACAGCTCCAGCAGTCCACCGCCCCAGTCCACGACCCCTGGAACATTCGCAATTCCAATGGCGAGCGCAAGGATCAGGAATGGGACGGCTACGCAGGCGAACATCGGCGCGGAGAAGTGGCGGCCAGGCGCGCGGTTACACAGCACGTAACACAGTAACTCATTGCGCTCAAATGCATTGGCTATGTAACCGGCCGTGACGCCAAGCGCCGCGAGTATCAGCAGATTCAGCAACAGGAGCCGGTCGGCTTCGATGGGGAAGAGGTAAGCGCTCCCAACACTGGCCAGCGTGCACAGCACCGCCCCGACAACGGACCATTGATATAGCGACATCTCCGTGGCGAGCAGTGTGAACACCGCCACGCGCTGCTCGTTACTGTCCGAACCGTAATAGATCCAGTCTCTGAGGCACACGGTCCAATTGGTCAATGTGGTCGTCGCGCGCAACTCCCGGGCCGCAAGCCCTGCGTCCGCAACGGTAGCTATCACAGGAGTCGCAGGGAATACGCGTGGACTGTCGTTATTCTGTGACCAGACACCAGGGCCTGCGCCCCCCGTCGCCTTGCACCGCTCGAGCAGGATGTGCTCGGACATCACGGTGATCCGGCAGGCTGCACTGATGGCGCTGCAGGCGAGCAGAGCCGCTGAGCAAGTGGTTGCCGTGATCGCCAGGAGCGCTACCAGGGAAGCGAACAGCCCGTAGATCGTCAATCTGACGTTGCCGTAGAACAGATCTGGTCCGACCAGTGCAACAACCGCCAAGCCGATGATGATCAGCAAGCCGAACGGATTCAGGTTGCGCACGCCGCGGTGATTTTTCTTCACGGCCTTCTTGTTCGGCGCCGGTTGTGCCGCGCGCAACAACGTGGAATTGCGATTCACAACCCCTGCGGCGGTTGCCAGTACCACGGATGCATACAGCAGCGCGAATGTCGCAAGGGCGACGAGGAGCAGGAACGCAAGACCCGGATTCGGATCGAGCCCCAACCGGATCAAGGCCTTGATGTCGATGACGGGACCGGTGGATCCCACCAACGGGCTCAGTGATTTCAGCCACCACAGCGGCATCGCGGCCATCGCTGCCGCTGCTACAGCAAGCAGAGCGGGACCACAGACGTTCTTATACGTCATTGGCGCGGCTGCCTGGGTTGCACGGCGCAGCACCGAGAGGCAGAAAGTCAACCCCGCGGCTCCGCCTGCGAGGGCTGCAATAATCCAGAACAGGAACGAGTTGTCGTAGTCGTCACGCCGGATATTGACCGCGACGGTTATCAGCAGCGCGGCACATACGGCGCACACGGTATACGAGAGATACGAGATGGAGTTGATCACGCGTATGGAGCGCCGGCGCGCCAACCCGCCGCTCGGGATGACGAGCGGATACATCCACAGCCATGCCGCCGCAGCGCACAACGCGGGCGCTACGCCTTGCGTTGCTTCGAAGTCGATTTGGCTGAGCCACACTGCCAGCTTCTGAGCCAGGGGGATTTTCTCCTTCGGCGATTCGCCTGGAGACGTCGAAGGATTGGGCGGAAACCGCCTGCTGACGGCCCGAAACCCCTCCAGGGTGACGACCTGGATCGCCGCCCTACGTAAGTCATTGGTTGTGAAGATATCGGTGCACGGCGGAACGTCTCCGTTGGGTGGTGTGTCCATCAGGCCCCTCACCGCGCGGCTGAGCAGGGCTTGAACGTCGCTCGACCAGGCCGAAACCGGCTGGGCTCGCGAACGTCCGGGATCATCCGGCCTCGTCATTTGCTGGCACGGCGTTGACTCCCGGGCAGACGATGCCCGTGGGATCCGCGGAGCCAGGTTGACAGAGGCCATCGCCAGCGCGCCCCGGCTGGCGTGCAGGAAATCCGGATGTCCCAAGAGATTGTCGGCCTCCAGGTCAACTAGCATCGTGCGCGGGAGGCGCTCGCGCAATTGATCAAACAGGAATAGGCGGTCTCGTACGTCGGTTGCCACGACAATGACGATCCGAGGAGGAGGACTCATCGCCTTCAATGAGTCCAGAACCTGCCCGAGAGCGAGCTCCGCACTGACGGAAGTCAGGCCCGATTGCCGGCTCTCGGGATACTCGCTGCCGTTCTCGGCGCCGAGCTCGAGCGAGAGATGCTCATTGGTCACGGGTAACTTCAGGCCGCTGTCTAGCTGCTCCTGTTTGCGTTGCGCCTGCAACCCATAGCGGATATCCGCAATGTTCGCCGGAAAGTAAAAGAAAGTGGCCTGTGCGCAGAATCGCCTGAAGGAGGCCTCGTCTTCGTTGTGATCGCGGGAATCTTTTCGTTCATTACAAACACCCTGACCGAAGGTGGACGCTTCGGCGAGGATGGCGACCCGGTTTTGCCTAGCGCTGTAGTCTTTCCTACCTGTCAGCGCCGGCATGAGAAGCGCGAGATGAAGAAGTTTGTCTCTATTGTTCACCGCCAGATTCGAATAGGTAACGAGAGGGTAGCGCTCGCTCACCAGATCGTTGGTGTCGTCGGTCGTGGAGCTGGACACGACGCAGAAGTGGGTCAGGTCACTCGGCCTGTCGTGCAGGCGCTCACTCCACTCACCGACCGAATCGATGGCGCCGGAGAAGGTCGGTCCCAGCATCACCAGCGTGGAAGCAGAATTGCCGCACTTAGCCGGGTACGACATGAGACTAACCTTGGGCTCGCTCGATCCAGGGTCTCCCTGCCAGAGCCAGCAGTCCGTCTCCCTGCGTGGAGCGTGGCTGGGTAACTGCGAGGCAATTCGGTCCGTCACGCATCGAAGGGACCGATTCTCGACACCCTTCGTCGAAGTGTCGGTTACCACATAGAAGGCACGAAAACGGGTGCCGCCCCGGGTTGCGCCGGATGAGCGGGCGGCTGCATTACCACACTGAGGCGTTGGCGCATTTACGCGTAGCCGGTTCGCCTGCCCATCCGTGGGGGACTCATCTTCATCCTCCACGTGTCGCCAGGAATCGCAGCGAAACAGCAGCAGCCCGTAGGCGCCCCGATCGACCGGAAGAGCCGGGATGTCCCCACTGCTCGGGCGCTGCGAGTCGTTGGGCGCCCGGAGCTTATCGTTCCAGGGCAGGTAAAAACGGTCGAGCACGTAACCATTGCGCAGCATTCCGAGTTCGATGGCCACCAGCTCGAGGTCATACAGACGTCGATATCGGGGTACGAGCGGGTCGGGTATGACGGCGACGGCGAGACTGATCCGGTCGGCATCCGGAAACAGACTCGAAAGGTTCATCGCCGGATTGATCTGCCAGCTGTCATCGGAAAGCGCGTTCCGGGTTGCTGAAGGCGTGTTTTCGGTTGATGCGAGGGCCGAGACGCCGAGCAGCACGGACAGGAGGGCCCCGAGGCTCAGGGCGCACACCTTGTTCTCGAGCATAGCCATGTCCCCCGGCCCGCCCTTATTGATATGGGCATGTGCGAGCGGCACGAAATCGGGCGGACCTGAAAGGAAACTGTAAGAGACTGTACGGTTATCTCATCCTCGCGACGCAAAATCGCTCAGCGGCTCAAGGTTAATGAGCGCTGTTTTCTTGTAGAGCGGCGACCGCACGTCAGTGGCATGCACGTCAGCGTCCTCGGCGTCGCTTGGCGACCCGGCGGACTCTCGCTGGTCCTGAAAATGGCCACGCCTGCCGGAGCTGAGCTGCCGTCCCGTCATATCGGCTACGGTCACAGCGGCCCAATCCCGCGACCGAGTGCGGCGGCTGTCCCGCGGCGCCGTCGGTGTACTGCCAGAGTGTGTAGGTCTGCCAGATCCCGGGCGGGATACCGGTGGGTTGGGGTCCGTAACGCGCGTACCAAAGCGCACATTGCGCCAACACAGGGGATGGGTTCAGTCCGGTGGCCCGGCGCAGCAGGTCGCCACCGTAAATGACCGGGGAGCGCCGGAGCTGCTGAGTGAGCAGCACGACAAATCGCTCGAGCTGCGCGAGTGACATATCCGGCCCCGAGGTGCTGCGTTCGTAGTCGATGCACACGAGCTCATCGTCGGTGGGCTGCGCGTGCTGCACATAATTGTCCAGTTGATCGGTGACGCTGACGCCGCTGACAAAGTGGTACGAGCCCCACAGTAGTCCCGCGGCCTTCGCGGCGATCCTGCGGTTCGAGAATTCCGGATCCTGGAAGGTCGCGCCCTCGGTTGCCTTGTGTATTACCGCGATGATTCCCGCGCTGACGAGCGCTGCGAAATCAGGCTGACCCCGGTGGTTCAGATCAACGATGGTGTCAATCATGGCGCCCTTCTCGTGTTATGGATTGCGTGATGTCGGCGCGCTGTGGCTGGACACCAACCGGAGCGTTGCTCCCACACGCGTCGGTGAATGCTCCGCGCTGGTCTCCGAACACTCATTCTTGGTAAGCGCGTCAGGAACGCGCCGCCATTCATTGGGGATAGACGGGAAATCGCGAGCAGCGGTCCTCTCGATTCTGTAATCGAAGAGCGGACCATCTCACTGCCCCCCCGCGGGCACGCGGACTCACGGCGGACTGAAAGCGATGCGCTCCTCGTGGCGAAGAGCACGGGTCCGGGCAACCAGTAACTGGACCTCGGCCTCTTGGCACGGCGCCGGCCGGTTGCCGCCCTCGACGCGAAAGTGTAATTCGCCCCGTGCAATTGCAATGAATGCGCTACTCTCCGCGCACAGCAACGCGTGGGAGGAGCCATTGGATGGGCGTCGCGTTGATCACTTGGGGTCGGTTCTTCGATCATCAGGGGCGGCGGATGACGGTGCCGGCGCCGAGCACCAATCCCGGCGCTCCGTGGCTGCTGGACTTCCTCGCTCACGAGGCGCTGCATCTTCGCCAGGTGGGTTTCACCGCATTGCAATTGCCGCCAACCAGCAAGGCGCAGGGCGGCGCCGGTGCGGGCTCTGACGGATACGGGCTTTTCGACCCGCGCGATCTCGGCGCCAAGAACCAACAGGGCAGTATTCCAACGCGCTATGGATCCCGGGAGTCGCTCGCGCGCCTGGTCGCGGTGGCCCACGCCTGCGATCTGGATGTGTACCTCGATCTCGTCATGCATCAGCGCATGGGCGAGAACGGTGGGCCCGGCGTCTTCCGCTATCTCGGCGCCGACGGGCACAGCTTGAGCGGCAGGGGTGAGACGACTCCCGGGTGGTTTCGCGGCGTGCCGCCCGATGACCTGCCGGACGATGATGTGCCCAACCCGTACTACGACTTTGCCTTCGGGCGCGAGTTGTCCTATCAGCATTGCCGCCCGCCGCGGGTCACGATCGACGACGCGCTCGACTTCGGCGCATGGGTGTTCCGCACCACCGGCGCGGATGGCGCGCGATTCGATGACGTGAAGGGCACGTGGGCGCCGTTCGTACACGAGTTCATGACGCGGGGCCCGATGGCCTCCAGGTTCTTCTATTCCGAGTTCTTCGACGGCAACCCGGCGGTGCTCAATGGCTGGGCCACAGGTTCCCCGATGGCGAGCCGTTCGCTGGTCGAGGACTTTACCCTGCATTGGGCACTGCAGCGCGCCTGCAACGGCGGGAACGCACGGGTGCTGGATGGAGCGGGGTTCACCGCCTGGCGACCGGACCTCGCCTGCACCTTCGTGGACAATCCTGACACCGACACCTCGCCCGGCCAGCAGATCATCAGCAACAAGCTGCTGGCGTATGCCTTCCTCCTCAGCATCGAAGGCTATCCTTTCGTTTACGCCAAGGACTATTTCGGAGGAGAGGTGTGGCCGGGTGCCTACGGCCTTGGCCACTGGATCGACAACCTCGTGTGGATTCACGAGCACCTGGCGGACGGCCCGACCGTGACGCGCTTCATCGATGACAAGGTCATTGTGCTGAACCGCACGGGGACGCCGGGGTTACTGACGGCGCTGAACTTCGATACCTGGAATGCGCGGCCCATTACCTGCGCCACGTCCTTTGGACCTAACACCCGGCTGCACGATTATACCGGCCGTCATCACGACATCTGGACCAATGGCGAAGGCGCTGCGACCTTCACCGTACCGAGTAACGCATTCAGCAGCGGGCAGAGCTACCTGTGCTTCTCGCACGCGGGACTGGACGCACCCAATCGCATTAGCGCGAGGGCCACCACGCAGAGCATTTTCGGGGCGCCCGATCTCGATGTGACACCGGCCGTGAATAGCAAGGCGACGGCCGCGCGCATCACCGCGCAGCGCGGCTCGAGTCTCAAGCTCACCGTGCGCCCGGACCGCACCGGCTGGCAGGCCGGCACTGCTTTGCAGATCACAGTGACGGACACTCATGGTCATGCCGTGATTGATCTTTCGTGCTCCGGCGACAGCGCCACTGCAGCAGGAAAAGCCAGCGCGGGCGAGCACCTGATTGCAGTGGGCGGACGGCGGCTCCCGCACGGGGGCTCGTCCTTTGAGATCGAGGTGACCTACACCGCACCGCAGACCGTCTAGGAGCACCGCTATGCCCCACTCCTTATATATGTCCCATTCGCTGCTGATGCTGTCGCTCGACAGCCTGATCGCTGCCGCGGCGCTTTCCGCGGCGGTAACGCCCCGGCATTACGCGCCGCTCGCGCTCATGTTCGGTGCCTGCGATCTCGCAGCATCGAGTGTTGCGCCCCTGCTGAGCGCGGAGCTCGCCGTTTCGAGATTCACGTCAATGATCGATGCACGCTTCATGGAGCTGGTCTCACTCGCTCCATGGCTGCTGCTCTCAGTTGTACTCGTCCTGTGCGGATGCGCTACACGCGCTCGCGCGCAGAGCCTCAGCGCCGCGGCGTATGTTCTGCCGCCACTCTTCGCGTTCGACAACCTCATCTTTCCGTCCACGAGTCCCGGCCTCGCAGGTGTTAGCAGTTGTGCGATGGCGGCCGCGGGCTTCGTGCTCGGTGCGGCGGCGCTCGACAGGTTGGCAGCGCCTGCAGCCAGACGGCTCTGGGCAGCAGGTGTCGTAGTCGGTGCGGTGGCACTGCAGCTCGCGGCGTAGCGGGCCATACGACATGGCAACCTCCATCACCACACGCAGCTACGACAGCGCGCGTACCGGCGCAAACGACGCCGAGTCCGTGCTGTCCGCCACGGCCGTGCGCACTCGTGGCATCGTGCGGCTGTTCAGCATGAGCATCTCAGACGACCCGCGCGTGGAAGCCCAGCCGCTGGCAGTAAGTGGTGTGCACCTCGCCAACGGTGGCACCCACGACTTGATCCTTCAGGCCAGCATGGGCAACACGGTCTACGCGTTCGATGCACACAGTGGTGCGTTGCTCTGGAAGCGAAATCTTGGCCGCCCGATCACCGGTACGAAGGCCATCGATGCCTGGATGGTGAATGTGGCCTGGGGAATCCTGTCGACGCCGGTGATCGATGAGGCAGCGGGGGTGCTGTACGCCTGCGCATGGATCAGTGCGGACGGCACGGCTGCGCAGGGCCAACATTACCTCGCGGCCGTGCGCCTCTCGGACGGCGTTCTCGCCCGACCGCTTCTGAACCTCGAGGGTGCGGTCTACTCGCCCCCGGGTCTGCCGCGGCAGAAATTCATCTCTGCGCATCGCAAGCAGCGTGCGGCTCTGACATTCGTTCGCGGCCATGTACTGGTGCCGTTCGGCACCATCGCCGAGAGCTCCAAGACGGCACGTGGCTGGCTGATTGCCGTTGATGTCGCCGCCTGGCGTATCGGCGCCAGCTGGTGCTCCACCGTCACCGGCTTCGGCGGCGGCATTTGGCAGAGCGGCTCGGGCCCGGCAGTCGCACCCGACGGCTCGATCTACGTCGTGACCGGCAACGGCTCCTTCGATCCCGACAAGGGCGACTATGGCGAGTCCGTGGTGAAGCTCGCCCTCACTACCGGCCCCGGCGGCGGCTTCCGTGTCCTCTCGTGGTGGTCGCCGTGGATGGATGCGCAGCGCGCCGAGACCGGCGTGGCAGAGGAAGAGGAGAGCGGGGAGCCGCTACCCTCGAACCTGGTCAAGACGATGTTGTACGGCCACGCGCGGCGCCTCGGGCTCGCAGTCCCGCACTTCACCGGGTTGAAGTCCGATGCCGCGCCCGCGAGCAGCGGCAGTGCCGACCTGCACCTCACGGCCCTGATCACCGGCCACATGAATGCGATGTCGGGCAGCATGTGGACGGACCAGGATTTTGGTGCCGGCGGCCCGGTGTACGTGCACTCCGCGGGAGCGATCCTCGCCGCCGGCAAGGATGGCGTGTTGTACACGACAGGTGCCACTGCGCTCGGCAACTCGAAGCCCGCGGATCTGACTCCCGCTCGTGCCGCAGCGAACTACGCGAAGCTGCTCATGCCGCCCATTCTCTACACCTACTACGATCCGACCATGCAACCGGCGCCGCCCTCGCCGACGGCGCTGAACGAGCGGCCCGGCAACGCCACGCGCCACCTGCACGGCACCCCGCTCCTGTGGAAGTCGAGCGTGCACGGACTCATGCATTTCGTCGGCGGCGAGAACAGCGCGCTACGGGCATGGACGATCGCATCCAATGGGCACTCCACCTACCTCGCCGGCTCCAACGAGATCGCCTCTGCACAGGCGCCACGCCCACCAGGTGGCATGCCGGGCTGGAGCATCACGCTCGCGGCCAATCAGGGTGCCGATGGCATCGTGGTGGCGATGATCCCCTACACCGACAGCAACATGGAGTTGAGCGCGGGGCGCTTCCTGGTTTACGACGCACAGAACTTTGCGACCAACGGCGATGGCTCGAAGCGGCTGCAGGTGATCTGGGACAGCGAGAACTGGGGGCCGGAGCACGCGTTCACGCACCCGAAGTTCAACCGGCCGATCGTATGGGGCGGCCGCATCTACCGCCCGACCTACGACGGCCGTATCGACGTTTACGGCCTCACCTGACTGCGGCGGCGTAAGACGCAGGCGCACAACCTCAAGGAGTGTCACCTTCACGATTGCATGGGCCGCACTGAAGTGCTTGCGAGCTTGGTAAGACAGCGTCGGGTAACTCCGGTTGGTGCCCGGGCCAGCGTCGCATCAAAGAACCATCGAAAAGCAGCTAGGTGCTGGGCGCTGCGACAGTCGCGGAGTGGGGTGCGTCAGGAAAACATATGCTGCGCGACGCAGCCTGGTCAATTCGGCTGGAACTTGAAGTTGTACGAGACGTGCCCTCGACCTTCTGAACCCGCCTCGTTGATCGTTTGTTGGAAAAGAATTGCCGCAACGCAGTTTCCGAAGTGCTCGGAAGCGAACGTACTCTCGGTGACTCTTGCGTGTGCTGGCAATTGGTCTGCTATGTCGAAATCGACAGTGACCGTCCCAGCTGGCAGCGCTCCCTGAGTCTTGCCGAAATAATCATTATAACAATAGTAGTTGTATCTCCATGCTTCGAACTCAACTGCATGCTGGATTATCCGATCACTGACATTGCTGTCGTTCTGTCTTACGTTTCCTGTCACACGCACTAGATGCCCATTCGCGAGTCGCAAAACGTGGCTGTTTTCATCTTCGAGATCCGGAGTTGCTGGAGAATCTGAGTGTCTTTCCATATGAAGTACTGACCGCAGCGCACCCTCGCGCATGTCCTGCGGCACAACGGTCAGTATGAAAGCGATTGCTCCTGCGAGAATCAACAGGGTGTTTCGAATCCATGGGCGGGCGGTCCATAGAAGCTGAAGGAGGCCCTTCTGTAACGAGTCAGGCGGATCCGATGGTTTACGATTGCCCTGCATTCTCTAGCACCAGTCGGTTCACCTGATGACGTTCAGGGAACTCGATCGCGGCTACGTACCACACCAAGAGCGGGCCCAGAGATCCCGGAAACACCGCGGGCTTGGTTTCGTGAAGCAAATCGACACCACTTACCGCGCGAAGCCGTAGGAACGTCGCCTTGCGCGCTACCCCGGGCTGGCGGAGACCCTTGTCGGTCTGGCGGAGGCTGGCGACGGATGCTGGCAGCGCATTGCGCTGCTCGCAGTGGAGCCTTGCCGCGACGCAGTAACATGCTGATTGGCGCACCTGTCGCTCAGGACAGAGTGGTTCACTCCGCCGTTATCTGATCGAACCGCAACCCACTCGACCCCGCCACGGCACCGGTAGTCTTCCGCCGGGCGAGCCAAAGGTGTGTCGACCCATCGGTCCAACGCGCCAGTCGATAAACCCGCTCGATGCGCATGCCGTCGCGGATGAACTCCTCCTCGAAGAGCGGGACGTCGGGCGCGAGGATGCGGCCAAGCGGCGTGATAGGCGCGTGGGAGCCGTCGAGACGCAGCAACGCCGCGCGCTGCATGCGCCGCTGCCCGCCGCTGGTCACACCGGCGATGAAGGGGATGTAATAGTCGGGTGCGGACGTGCCGAGTACATAGCGCAGGCGAGTGACTGGCGTCGGTGGAGGCACCGCCGGTGCCCCGATCGCGGTTGTACTTGCGCGATCGATCGGAGCGCCACTTGCCCCGGCAACGATCTTTTCGACCGCCCAGGCCATACTGGCTGCGTCATCGCGTACGAGCAGGACTTGCTCCTGAGGAGGGCTGTCGAGTCTACGCACCAGGACCGGCGGCATCATGAGGCGATGGTCAATCGTGTCGCCGCTGATCGCGAACATCCGCCAGCGGCCCCCGTCGGGGGTGGCGGCGTAGTGCGGGATGGTCTGCGTGATTCCGAACGTGTCGGTCACAACAAGGGCGGTCACGCGCGCCACCGCGCCGACGGTGACCGGCAGGGGCACTACGAACCAGTCGTTACCATATATCAGTGCGAACTCGCGCAGCATGAGGCGCGCAGTATCGGCCGGCCCTGCATCGATCGCGCCTATGTCGACCGCAGCGTTTTCGAATTGCCAGTACCGTCGCGCCGGCATGCCCTTGAAGTTGACAGGCGCCGGGACGAGGGTACGCGTCACGGCCGCGGACGGCGCCGCCACTACGCCGAGCGGTTCGGCGCTTCGGTCGAACGATGGCCAGTCCAATGGCTCGCCAGTGTATTGGTCGGCGGCGAATGCGCACGGTGTATCGGTCGCGCTCGCATCCACGGAGAACTCGTATTCCATACGCGCATCAACCCACGACGGCGATACGCCAGTCGCCGGAGCGTCGTACACGGAGTCGTACCACGCGAGATACGCCTTGGCCGCGGTTTCGACGGCGGCGTTGTTCGCGGCCGAAATCACCGGTGTGGGGGGCAACGCAGGTTGCGCTGCGCGCAGATCAGCGGCGAGTCGCACGCCGTCGGGCACGCGGCTCGCCACGATCGCCGCCACTGCCAACGCCGGTGCGTCGAGCGACGACTGCGCGGCCGCGGTCGGGGCGGCGATGCCGTACTGTGTAATGTAGAGTGACGCGAGTTGGCCGACATTGCCGGCACGCAAGAGACGCAGAAAGTACAACCCGGCATCTGCGGCCTGACGGTACTCGACGGCCCAGCCCGAAGGCCGCACGCCTTCGCGCTCGATGAACGCTTCGAGTGGCGTGCCGGGCGGCAACGCCGCGGCGGTGCTGCTACCCGCCGCGACGCGGTTGAGCACGGACTCCGTGGTAGTCACCGCGGCCAAGATCGGTGTGCCCGCATCATCGCCCATCGTCTCGCCGAGTTGCCACTGCCGCGCCAGGAACCAGAAGGGGTCATGCGTGCGCGCCTCAAGGGCCATGGCCAGGTCCGCGTCGCGACACCGAGGCTCGAGTCGGGTCCAGATGGTCAACGAGGGCATATCAGCTCTCCCGAGTCACCGGACCCACCGGGGTGATCGGCGGCGGTCGGATAATACGTCTCCCCGGCGCCGCCAGAGTCAGATCGGTCGAGATGGTGTCAGCCGGCGTAGCGCCCAGGTTGATGGGCAAGATGAGCGCGGGCAGGAAGTGGCCAACGTTGCCGAGGGAGTCCGGATCGACGGTTCGCAGCTGCGCGAGGTCGATCGCCTCGAGTACCGTCCCCTCGACGCTTTGCAGAGTCCACGTCGGTGACGTGTCGGGCTGCACACCGAGCACGATCGCTTGCGGCGCACGCGCTGTCGGGTCATCGGCGTTGAACGTCAGCCCGGTGGTCTCGGCCCTGTTCGGCACGGTCTCGGTCCATTCATCGATAACGAGCGCTGCGGTCGCGCCGTGCATCGCGCCAACCGCTACCAGCGACAGCCGGTCCGCGGGAGCGGCCCCCGGTTGCAGCGGCAGTCCCGCCCACGCGTCTCCCGTCACGGCGGGTAGTTGCGCCACGACCGGCGTCATCGGCGCGGAGGAGGTCAGTGCTTCGGCGTACATCAGGGATTCTGCCAGCCGCGCCGCGCCAGCGCGGACACGCGACGCACGGGTAAGCCAAGTCACGGGCTCCAAGGGGTGGGCGCCAAGGAGTGCCGCGCTCGACGCGAAAAGGGTCGCAAGGTTGCCGGCGAACGCCGAGGTCACGCATGCCGCGACCTGGAAGCCGGCGCCGAATACCGTCTTTAGTCTGGCGATGTCATGGTCTCGAACGGCGGTTGCCGATGCGCCGGCCCGATTGAACCCGGATTCGAGTGCGGCGAGCTGCGTGGAGCGGGACTGTAGCTCCGCCTTCGCGGCGGCGGTCTGCACGGGCCACGCTAAACTGTCCAGCACCGGTATTGAGTTGGGCACGCCGAACGCGGCGGCACCCATCAGTGCCATGTCCGCGGCCGTGTTGTCGCTGAAGTGTCCGAGCGCGACATTGAGCCCGGCGATCGCCCCATCAGCCCGTGCTTTGAGCTCGGCGGTGTCGATCGACGCGTCGACTGACGCAGTAGGGGTGGTAAAGTCCACCGCGTTAGCCGGTCGTGCGCCCGCGATGAGTGCGCTGGTGGATGCCGCGACGGTCACGAGCTCGTTCACCGAGAGCTTGTCGGGCGTCCACGCTGAGTCGCGCGTGAAGTCCAACACGACATTCGAGCCAGCCGGCGTGGTCGATGGCCGGCGGCCCCAGGCGACTCGGGTGAATCGCGCTGCAAGCTCCGAGGGCGATGATCCCAGTGCGAGCACATCCAGCGGCCCCAGCGCGAGATCGGTCAGGGTCATCGTGACGGTAGCCACCGCTGCGCCGTTTGATGCCAAGATCTTGGCACTGGCTATCACGCGCGCCGGCGCGCCGAGGATACTCGCTGCGAATGCCGCCAACCGCGGCTCGGCGTGACTGCGCGGCGTACTGGTCCAACCGGCGGGAATCGCCCCACCGAGCATCACCAACAACCGGTGCGTGACAACGCCTCCGCGCCGAGGCGTGCGCGTGATGTCGAGGACCGGCGGCGGCGTGTCCCCGCGTCCGATGGCGTCCACCGTTGCGCCGGCACGCAGTGCGTTGCCACCGACGAGTTGGTGAACGCTTTCTGCCAGCATGAGATCGGACATCGCATCGACGGTATCGGCCAAGATGGAGATCTGCGCATCGATCGCTTGTTGTGTCGTGCTGCCAAGCGCGGGGAGCTGACCCGTGCCCCACGGGATGCTCGATCGCTGGTCGAGCAGCGACAGCCCGTCGATCGTGTGATCTCCCGTCACGCCCTCGACCGGCGCGAACCCGCGCAGCGGCGCAATGAACGCATCCAGCGCGGCCGTGTGGAGCGCGCGTTCGAGTTGGTAACCGAGCAACGCGCCGAGTGCCTGACCGGAGCGCACGCCGTCCAGGAGTTTCTGCGACAAGCGCACACGGGTTGACGACAGGTCGATCGCGGCCGCGGCGCTGCCGCTTTCCAGGTGCGTGAGGTACGCGCTGCGCAGCACTGCGGCCGAGGCGGCGTGGCCTAGCGACGGAGCATGCACGTAGCCCCAGGACGTCGGCGCCGGTTGCGGGCGAACGTTGTCGACCCAACCATATGCGCCGATGTACAGCGTCGACTCGTTTCCTTCGATTTGGCGCAGCGTGTCGAGCCGCGCCGAGGCCACGGCCGTGTACCACCCATCTAACCGATGCGAATGCAAGTCCAGCGTCTCGCGCAGGACCTGATCGAGGTCCGTGGTCGTCATGTTCGCGAGGCTTCCCAACGCCTTCCAGAAGGCGACAAACGGCGCGGGCCCGTCGGTCTTGTGCTGGTCGAGGTAGTCCGACACAGCGCCCGATCCCGCCGATCCTCCGGGCACGGCCATCGCCAGATGGTCCCATACCCGCGGCGTATGGCCGGTGGGCGAGATGTCAATCAACTCGGGCTCGAGTTGCTCGGCCGCGCTCACGGCCGATCCGAGGAGTGCGTAGGCGCTGCTGGCGTATTGGCGCAATGCGGCGTGTCGTGTGAGGAGCCACAGGAGCGGAGTGGGCCGTCCAGAGGGGCTCGCGGCCTTCAGTTGCGCGAGCGTCATGCCGCCGAACGTGGTCAGATAGTTGTTCGCGAGCGGCGCGTCTGCAAGCGGTGTGTCTACGAGGTCACTCGACAACTCGAAATGTTTGCCGAGATACGTCGAGTTGCCCAGACGCGTGGGTGCCGCCGGTGTCGCCAAGGTGCCGAGGTTCGACGTGGCGAGCTGGCCCAGACGCGTCCACCAGGCGGCGTCGATCGGTTTGGCGAGGAAGCGCCAATAATACTCGTTGTATTGTGGGCCGAGGACGCTCCGGCCGACGAAGGTCTCGGAACGCGGGCTCATCCCGAGGACGCCGGCGAGCGTGGCATCGGGGTCCGTACTCAGTCCCACGCGTGGGACCTTGGAGGACGCTGTGCGCCAGGTGGTACGGAGTGACTGAAGAAGCGACAACAGCGGCGCCGAGATCACATCGCCCTCACGTGCCTGATAGCTGGTGCTCAGCACGACCGGGACTATGCCGTACGGCTGTCGGCCGATTCGCAGAGTGGGCCACGGCCCTCGAGCACGCACCCAGTTGATAAAGAAATCCCGCGCCGCGGGCACGACGGTCGCGGGATTGGGGACGGCGCCGTTCACCAGATTCGTCAGGTAGTACTCGAGTGTCGCCGGCCAGAGAATGGTGTTCATCGCCTGCGGCGCGTCGTCGTGCCGCCCGGCACCACCGCCGGTGTGCGCGAAGTGCGACGCGGCAACGCCCAGTGCTCGCGCGACGCGGTCACCATCGCCCCGGCCATCCCCACTCGGCGTCATCGGCTGGCCGCGCTCTATGGCGAAACTCGTGGAGTAGCCCGGATCGCTACTGGTATAGCCCGACTTGATCCCATCGCTATTGTTCGTCGGTGTGTCGATCGGCAACAGCTCCAGTCCGTCGGTATAGTGGTGTGCGTCGAGTACGGTGCCGAGCGTGACGGCGGCGGTGGCGGGATCGAGCTTCGACTTAACGCCCAATACCAGCACGCGCGCGAATCCACCGTTGGCCGCGCTCTGCGTGATGGGCATCCTGATGCCAAGCCCCACCGTCACCGCCTGATTGAAATCGCGCATCCATGCAAGTGCGGGGTCCGTGGCCGGATCACCACCATCCAGTGAGGGGCCGAGGACCAGTCCATCGGCGATGTCTGCTCCGGCCAGGCGCGTCACTGCACCCGCGTCATCGTACGCGCAGACGATGAACCGATCAGGAAGCAAGCCAGTTCTCGCCGCAGTGGTCCAATCTGAGGCTTTGGCGCCGCTGGTCGCTGAGCCATCTGACGCTATCCACGCCGCGCGGCGTGCGCCAAATTGCGCGGCGAGGGCAGCCCACGTTGTCGCAGTCGGACTAGCAAGAAACGCTGTTCGCGCTGCCCTCTCAGCGGCGGTGAGCGCCGGCTCGAAGCTGTCGACGTGCACATCATCGGGGAACACGCGCACCCACAGTTCGGCAGCGCCATCCACAGCCTTCCCGAATCGCGTCTCGATGCGCACCGGCAAAAAGGCGATTGGCACCTGCCCCTGCGGCGGATTCGCGAACCACTGAATGTCCTCGGCCATTTCGACTACCCAAGAAGAGCGGTGGCCAAGAGCGCGAGGCGCACTGGCTGCCGGTAGGTGATGTACGCCTGCTGCGCCGCGTTCGCGCCCCACGTGGCGCCCGGCGCGGTCGCCGTCGGTGATATGGCGACCACCACGTGGTTGTTCTTTACCGTCACCTGAGGCCAGCCAAGATCGTTCCAATCCTGCAGCGGCGTTGCGGCGCCGGACGGCTCGAGCCCGAAACGCGGCTCACTCGGATGCTCGGCGAGGACGAGGTAGTAGCCAAGGCCCGCGGTAGCCTCCGCCTCGGTGAACGCGAACCCGAAGAACGTCATGTCCGGATCGATCGTTCCGCGAAACACGGGCATGATCTCGGTGGTACCCAAGGCGCGCAGACCTCCCGCTCCCTGAACCGCCGGCACCGCGCTGATGATCGTGTTCGGGTAGCGCCTCAGGACCTCGCCGCGCACAAGCAGCACGACCTGCGCGCCGTGTGTGTCAGTGTTGCTGCCGAGGTGGCTGGCGGCTGCCCAGGTTGCGATCGGAGGGATGTCCGGCGTCGTACTCCAGAAATTCGCGAAGAACGTGGCGGTCGAGTCGACCGGGTACTGACGCCAGGCGAGTTCGCGGCGCAACTCGTCGTTGAGGCCCACCATATAAGCCTCGATAAACCTCGGGTTGGTCACGAGCAGCGCCGCAGTCCTGTCCGGCACCTTCTCCACGCCGG
>Ga0335077_10003127_pt1 | contig 19913 bp, 18 predicted proteins | sample Lox_Sample_31_FD_207151 | JGI IMG/M metagenome (GOLD analysis project Ga0335077, IMG submission 207151) | Soil microbial communities from Loxahatchee National Wildlife Refuge, Florida, United States - Lox_Sample_3.1 | ecosystem: Environmental > Terrestrial > Soil > Wetlands | place: USA...
CACCATGAACCTTATCATTCAAGGCAGCGAGACCGCGAACCGTGATCTCAGGCAATTGGCAAAACTTGCCGGCGCTTCGCGCATCGAACGAATCACCGGCGAGGCATTCCGCCTGTGCGAAGCGCGCACGCGCGATGGTGTCGCGGAATACTGCCAGAATGCGAAGCTCGATTTCGCCTTTGTACCTGCAAACCGCAAGCTTGCCGATTTCGGATTGCTGGCAATGGATATGGATTCCACGTTGATTAGCATCGAATGTATTGACGAGCTTGCCGATATTCAAGGCATCAAAGACGAGGTCTCGCAAATCACCGCGAGCTCGGTACGCGGCGAAATCGAGTTTGCCGAAAGCGTGCGCCGTCGCGTGGCCCTTCTCGCCGGTCTCGCGGAATCCGCATTGCAGAAAGTTTATGACCAGCGGCTGCAGCTTTCGCCCGGCGCGGAGCGGATGCTGGCCGCGTTGAAAGCGGCCGGCGTCAAAACATTTTTAATTACCAGCGGTTTTACTTATTTTGCCGAACAACTGAAAAAGCGCTTGCACCTCGATTTTATTTATTCAAACGAACTGGAAATTGTTAATGGCAAATTGAGCGGCAAGCTGACCGGGAAAATCGTCGACGCCGACGCCAAGGCGGCTAAAGTCGAAGAAATGCGCAAGCGGCTCGGATTTAAAAAGGACCAGGTCATCGCCATGGGCGACGGCGCCAACGATTTAAAAATGATGGCGCAGGCCGGAATCAGCATCGCCTATCACGCCCAGCCCATCGTCCGCAGGCAAACGACTTACGCCATCAACCATGTCGGCCTGGACGGAATAATTAATTTATTCGCCTAACTGCGCGCTAGCGAACTTCCTCGATTGTGTTGGCTCCGTTTGATCTGTATTAATAATTCGGAGCAACCTGAACAGTAAACTCCAGTGTGAATGGAAGATTCCGAAGGACTGCGTATGAAGTACGGCCGCTTCACAAGGATACTGCATACCCTCATTGCCTTTGGGATTTCGCTCGAGCTTTTGTTAAGTCTCGTGATGAAAGCGCCGAAGCTTGGACGCGTGCTCACACCTCTGCAATCGTTCGGTTACGAGGCACACAAAATGGTCGGTATGGCCGTTTTCGCCGTGCTTTTCCTGCATTGGATTGTCTTGGTGTCCGGCCATGCGTACAAAGGCATCGGGCACTTCTTTCCGTGGTTTTCCAATGCGCGCATGCATACAGTGTTGAGCGATATTCGCGAACTCCTCAAACTTAAGGTGGGAGACCCTGAGCAAGAGGACAGCTTTTCGGGCGCGATTGAAGGTCTCGGCTTCATTGTGGGAAGCATCCTCGCTGCAAGCGGAATAGTGCTTTTCTTCGGGATTGCCGAGCACGGCGATATGAGCGCGGTCACTCATGCGATCAAGGAATTCCATGAGTTCTGGGGTCCCGTCATGTGGGGCTATCTGGGGATCCACGCTGGCGCAGCGATGGTACACGTTGGGCTGGGACATCGTTCGATCCTATCTACCTTCACATGGTGATCAATCGTTAAAATTTGACCAGCCAACACCCGCAAGTGCGGACGCAACAGGATGGAGGTTGCCGCTGAGACAGGCTGATAGCTCTGAACGGCAGCGCACGGCCGTTTTGCGACCGGCCGTCAAGGCGGCCTCCTTCCTGGCCAAACCGCTACACATTGGTCTGCTTAGCAATCTCCACTGCGTCATCGACCTCGATGCCAAGATACAGCACGGTGCTTTTGAGTTTCGTGTGTCCGAGGAGAAGTTAAACGGCTCGAAGATTTTTGGTCCGTGTGCCGAAAATTATTTTTACCGCTACTGCCATCATGTTCACCACCGCAGGTAAATTACCCCCGAGGCTGTGTGACCTTTCCCTTGATCACCAGCAACAGCGGAATGGCGGCAAGTTGTGCTCCAATCGAGAACACAACCAGCGAAAGCAGAGAAAAATCGTAAAGCATTCCCATTACCATGCTACCCAGGAACCAGGATAGCCCGAAACCCGCATTAAAAACGCCGTAGGCAGTGCCGCGCCTGCGCGCTTCCACCATGCCGGCAATCACGGCACGCAAAATGGATTCCTGCGCTCCCATGCCGATGCCCCAAAGCACAACCCCCGCCAATGCCAGATAGAAATTTCCGTAGAAAACAAGCGGGGCAAAGAAAGCAGAAACAAGGGCTCCAATAATCAAGACGGCAATGCCCTTCCTGTCAAACCAAAACCCGCACACTACCGCCGCAAGCCCATCGAAGCCCATCGCGAGCGCATAAAATATCGGGATCCACTTATCGGGTACGCTGCCCGCTTTTTCAAAATGGTAAGCAACGAGTGAAAAATCCGCATAGCCTGCGGCGACGCAGGCTGCCGCCGCGAGATAAATCCAGAATAGGCCGCTGAAACCTTTGGTTGCTAAACTGGAACTGAGGGGCTCGAGGTCGCGCGGCCGCGGATAGAGCAGGCACGCAGCGGCCAAGGTGCTCAGCGCCAGGACCGCCGGAACCAGCAAAACTGCGAAGCTGAACGGGTAACTTCCTTTGAAAATTAGCACCGCCGCGACAATCAACGGGCCGACTGTGGCGCCGATTTGATCGAGCGCTTCATGCAATCCAAACGCCCAGCCCGCGCCTATGCCGCTGGCGGCATGAGAAAGCATGGCATCACGGGCCGGCGTTCGAACCCCTTTGCCCACGCGCTCCATGACCATCAGCAGTCCGGCCGTTTCCCAGCGTCCCGCAACAGCAAGCAATGGCACGGCGAGCAAGTTTACCGCATAACCCACGATGGTCAACGTCCAGTATCGCTTCGTCTTATCGGCAAGAAATCCGGACGCCAAGCGCAGTGCATAACCGGCAAATTCGCCGAATCCTGCAATAATCCCAACCGCTGTGCCAGTTGCGCCAAGAACGGCCAGATACGGTCCCGTAATACTGCGTGCCCCTTCGTAAGTCATATCGGCAAACAGGCTGACCACGCCTATCAGCACGACAAACTTGAGGGCACTGCTTCCCGTTTTCTGTTTTTGCGCTGGCGTAGAGATATCGTGCATCAATGTTCCAGCATTTGGCCTAGTGTTTCCCTATCCGCGTGCAGGCGAGAACATCGCATCAGAATCCGCAATACCTGTCTATCGCCCGGCGCCAAGCTGTTTGTTCCGTGCCTTTGGTTTCGGGGCGCGCGCTCCAGCTTTCCTTGCGCAATGTTTCTTCAAGTTCCCAACCAAGGCGCGCCAGTTTTGCGCCTTCGACGCTGGCAATTACGCGCGCAACCGAGATTGCATTGGCTTGGGCAAGCGCGCGCGAGAAATGCCTCATACAAAGCCCATAGCCGTTTTCAAACCCGAGCCGGTAGCGGCGCTCCTCCAGCAGGCGGAAAAGAAGATCCAATACGCGGTCCGCTGCAACCTCCGAGCGCGTGCACGCCGGACACGGCATAGGCCGAACAACGATCTCACGGCTGTCACGTAATCGTTCGAACGGCTCATAGATTCTGCGACGCAGCCGCGCCAGTAGAGACCTGCTCTTCGCCGGAGCAGCTCCAATCAGTCTTAGCATTCCGTTCGATATTTGGCGTCGAGAAGCATTGAGAACATTGCGAATCGTACGGATAGCAAGGATCGGACTGCCAAAATAGATGATAGTCCACACGTGCTCGGGACATGTGGGTAATACGCCCCCGATATCGGCGTCAGTTTGAACTGCGGACTCAAGCCAGGCAAACCACTCCTGCCAGGCGCGGTGTTCTTCGAGGCAGATTGCACAAATATCGGTACGCCTTAGGTTCTTTGTGAATTCCCCGACCGGGTCGCGCGCAGTATCCCCGTTGGAGATTCCAGCGTCTGGGCCCGCCATTATCAGGGGATCCAGAAAATGCCCTATCGCAAGATGGCATGGCGCCCGAACATCGCGAGAGATTTCCGTGATCTGATTTTGCCTAGCTTCGATTTCTTCAGCACGGTTCTCATCCAGCGAACCAAGGGCGGCGACGATTGCACGCTCGTGATTGCTTAATAAATGCCGTAGGACGGGCGCCGCAAGTTCGCCGGAGATCGACTGCAAATGAGGGAAGCAAAGCCGTCCCGGTTGCCCATAACATGCGATGTTGTCCTGATTTTCCAGAAATCTCTGTAGAAAGAATGCGCCTCGGTCAGCGACGCCTTGCAGCGTCCTGCAGGCCGGACATGTCGCGGAGAACGCGAGTTCCGACTGCAGCCGCTTAGAACTGATAGCCCCGTATTTCGCCAGCGTGCTGCGAAGCTCGCTCGTCACCCGCGAAAAAACGTAACTGAGTTGGTACGAATTGGCTTGAGACTTTTCCAAAAGCCTGCCATGTTTCAAGCAAAAGCCGCGCGCGGCTGCAATTTCCTTTAGGATCCCCGGATCGCCATAACTTTCCTGCAGGAACCAGAAAAAATAATCGATGGTACTGCTGGCAATTTCAAAACAAATAGGGCAACCGTCCCGGGCAAGCAGGTGGCGCAAGTGCGCCGCTTGCAAGTCATGACGGGAGGTTTTGCTTTTCATCCGCGTTCGGAACCGAATCGCCTGGGCCTTATCTCGGGTCCCTGGAAGGTCGATGGTTATTGCCGGGGCTGGAACGCAAGCGCGGACCTTGCGGCGTTCCTGACCACTGCGGCAGGATGCCCCTTTACTAATGTCTGCAAAGCCTTTTGTCGCGACTCGCCTTGTTGCATTTTGCGCAAACGGGTCACAACCTCAAGTCCTTCAATGACGTCGATGGGATGTCGCAAGGCGCAATCCGCCAGTCGCCGAGCAAATTCAGCATCACCACGCATCCCCATCGCAATGATTACGCGCATGCGTACGTCGGCCAGCGGGTGTTCGAGTGCGCCGATGAGCTTTTCGGTGTATTCGCGAGCACTCATTGCGGCGACGGGCGCTTTGCACGCGGAGCAAATTTCCTGTTCTATAGACATCATGCGAAAACATTTCGGACAGAAGTATTGCTGCATCACCACATTCTTGAACTCGCAGATTGCATCCAATACGGCTTAGTTCGTTCGCCCAAATAATCAATACGACTGCTTGGCCGGGATCACTCCGCGCACGCCTCCCCGCGGATTGGCCACATCCCCGTGGTAGCGGGGAATGAGATGAATGTGTACGTGCATGACGGTCTGCCCTGCAACCTCTCCAACATTGACGCCGATGTTGTAACCTCCCGGTGATCTATCTTTATCCAGCGTTTTTTTAGCTCTGTCTAACAGTGACAAAAGCGCCCGCTTCTCCGCCGCGGTGGAGTCGAAATAATTTGCAAAGTGGCGGAACGGGACGACCAATAGATGTCCGGGGTTCACCGGATACTTATCATAGCGGGCGTAGGCAAGCTCGTTCTCCAGGAAAATATCGCTCCTCGCGCAAAACGGGCAATCGTCTCTCATCTGGTGCGCCTCCCTGTTAGCGTAGCCCGATTATCTGGGTGCTGAGCCCGGTCACGATCAGCAAAATGAGAATTTGCACGTTGATTGCAGGCACCTGTGCCTGGGGTAAGGCGGGATTCCATTTCCGCGAGCAAATCCAGTAATTGTGAGACCAAATCGTTCAAATCCCGCTTCGCGGAATCAGACAGTTCACCGAAGCCACGCATGTTGCGTGGTTGCAGCTCCTCGATTGCAATTTTTGCAGCTCGGAGCGCGCATTGAGCCGCCCATACTGCGCTTACTTCTGCCGGAGGCACATTTATTTGGTAGGCATTGAGCATGGCGAGCATTTCGGCGCGCGCTTGGGCGACATAATCGGCGATTAATTTTTGCTGCTTCGGGGTCGCATCGGGTATGTGCCTTGAAAAGGCGAAAGCGGTTTTCCACTTTCCAGAACGCGCCGTGTTTCCGATAGCAGCTCGTCGACATAAAGGAACGTCGCACGTAAATAGGACTTGTGGTTTTCGTTGAAGCCTGCCATTTGCTGCCTCTCACCAAGCTCGCGGATCTTGGAATTCTGTCAATATTCCATCAAGGACATTGCCGGTCCTGAATGCCTTGACCTAAGCGAGAGGCGTGCAATAAAAAAGCCCCTCCCTCCCGGGTAGGGGCCATCAGCCTATTCAGGCGTTTGTGGCGGGCTCCATCGCCTTTAAATCAATTATAACCGTCACCGGCAGTTTGGCAAATCAGTTCCTCGCGGCCCTGACGGTTCGAATAGCAATCCTATAGAGCTTGAATTTGAAGTCATCACCGGCTAAAGTAACAAATAAGAGGGAGATGGCATTCTCCTGATAACCGTCGCTGGCGGCTAATAATGCCTACACGTTCTCGGGGACGAGGCGAAGCGTAGGCGTTTGGCGCAGGATCTTTTTATACCCTCCGGTTTTCCTTCGCATTCCGAGGCCGTCTTATACAAGCCCGGTGCGGAGGGGAACTTATGCCGGCAGGTTCAGAATCACTCATCAACCCATATTGCGGTGTCAATAGCCTTTCCGCCTGGCTACCGGTCCTGAGGCTTGAGCGACCAAGCAAACCGTTTAGGTCGCCGTTGTTCATGTTATGTCAGATGCAGCGGAACGGCCTGTTTCGGGGAGTGCTTTTCCCGTGTTGATTCGCCAATCGTTCCATACACAGGGTGGGAGCGACATTGACCGATATATGCGCACGCACCCGAACAGCGGGGCGTGTCCGGTCTGCGCGGCAATTGTTCAAGTTGACGAAGAATGTTTTTCACATCTATTTTCCGAACTAGACCATGTGGCATCATCTTCCGAAGCGGTGATTGATGCGCTGGGCTTTTGTTCCCGACACGGAAGCCTTTTGGCGGAACAGTCTGACAAGGCGCAAGGCATTGCGCGGGTGTTTTCCCGCGCGAGCCAACATCTTTCGGAGTGGTTGAAGAACGAGCGCATTGCCGAGGAGAAGCTACAGCCGATGTTTCTCACCGCGCCCAAAACGTGCCCGGCTTGCAAATTCCGCGAGCACGCCACAGCTACCCATCTTACAAAGATCGCAAAACTGTGGACTGAGCCATCGGTTCTGGATGGAAAGCAAAATCGCGCCATCGTGTGCTTACCGCATCTGCGGAAGCTTGCGATTACCCTCGAGCCTTCCGTTATTGACCGCGTGCTGGCTATTCATTTTGACGAAATAACGTTCGCACTTCGCACCTTGGACGAGATAGGGGGCTTGGAACAAGCTGCTACAGTCGGCAGCGATGCCGGCGTCACGGCAGCAGTGGAGTCAGTAGCTGGAACCGTTGCGGGTTTGCCGAAATACGAGTTGGTTTCAAAAGGGGATGAAGGCAGCGACTTGGCGGCAGCTTTACAGTCTAATAGTATGTCGACGGAAAGTCTGGAGAACCCGAATATATGCCCTGTATGTCTGGAGGTGCATCGCGCTGTGGAGAAATGGATAAACTCGTTGGAAACCGCTGTTGAATTTGGCCAGGATCTTTGGATGGTGTTTCCCACCTGTCCCGAACACGTGTGGACCTGTCTTCGGCGGGGCAGCCGGAGAGTTGCACTTGCGGCGACCCGCCAAGTTGCTGACGTTATGCTGCGGCACCTGCGTCGCGGAGCAGAGGCACTTGCCCCGAATTCCGATGCCAGCACTGAGCAACAAACCGCGCCTTCGGCCCCTGCGCGCAAATCGGCGCGTGGCATTCCCCGCTGCCAAGCGTGCGAGCGCATGAATCTTGCAGAGGACAAGGCAACGGACCAACTTCTCCGGCTGATGCAAGAGCAGCGTTTCAGGCATTCCCTTGAACGCGGCCATGGATTATGCATCAAGCACTTTGCGTATGCGTATGTCTTCGCACCGAAGAATAAGATCCGATCCGCGCTTCTGGAAATCCATACGCAAAAACTGGAGTCGTTACGGAAGGATCTGGACGCGGCACTTGGCAGCCGGTCACCTGATTATTTTCAAATTGATAGTTCTGGAAAAAATCTGTCTTGGAAGTGCGCCGTATACCGATTTTCCGGATTTATCTGAATCAGCTCGTCCGACGACACTCGGTGTAAGTTGCTTTTGGCACTGCGAGCTGGCTTGCCCAGCAAGTTATGAACGATGCTTTGAGTCAATCAAAACTGAACTTCAAAAAAGCTCTGCGATAATGAGGGACAGCACCAGGGTATACCCACAAAGGGCGAAAACGGCGACCTAATCTAAATCGTGAGAGCGGTTGAGGTCGAATTACCGAGGTACCGCGGTCATGACCTCAAGGACGCGACCAGCCTCAACGGATTTTGCAGCAAGTCCAACGCACCGAAGATATCCCTGCACACCAAGTGAGCCCCAACTATCGCGTCCACCGCTGTTCCCTCCTCTCCCAGCACTGCGATGCCCAACGCCGCGGTCGTCAGCATTCTGCGATCATTTCTTCCGTTGCCAATTGCAACGGTTTGATCCGCGCCCAGGTTGCGAACATATTTTACCTTTGCGGTATCTTGGTGCTCGCGCGAAAGGATAATCAGGCGGCAGGCAATACCTTTGACCTGATCCGCGCTTTTTTTGAAGGTGTCCCCGGTCAATACGTGAATTTGAAGCCGCTTTGCCAGACTTTCCAGGCGAGACCTGATTCCGGTGCGCAGGTCTCCATCGCGCGCAAGGGTACCATTGTAATCCAGAATGAGATGTTCCAGTTACAGCGTTCTGAATCCGGGAATTTCGATTTTGATTATTTTACGGTTCCGAGAAACTAAGAACTAATTGCGACGCGCATAACTACATGACAGTATCAGCGACAAATTCGGCCTTTTGCCAGAACGAGCACACGAGCGGGCATCTGCGCCGCGTCGAATTCGGTTGCCGGGCAGCGTCACCGACTTCGCCACAAACATTCCATTACTCCAGCTCATTCGCGCCAGCGTAGAGTCGTTCCCGCATCATATCCGAGGAGTCCGACGGCGCGGTATGGGGAATCGCACCGAATATTTGCCGGTACAGGTCTTCGCCATAACTAGTCGGCAACGGTTCGCCTTCGATTAGTCTAAAAGTTCGCCGCCCGTCGCTCTGCCTTTCGGCCCGAAGAAAAAGGGCGGTGTCCATCTTTTGTAGGTAAAACCCCCGCGCCAGGTCAAAGAAATGAGTAACGAAGAAGACCTTAATTCCTGTTTCCAGCAGCGCGCCAATGATTTGCCGCGCGACCTCTGAGCCTTCTCTTTCATTCGTTGCCGCGAACGATTCGTTGCACAGCAAGATGCAGCCGGGGGCCATTCTATCCGCGATCTCGCTCATCCGGCAGAGCTCTTCGTCGAATTTTCCGCTCTTCATGGCGGCATCTTCTTCCCTCTTGAAGTGTGTGAAAAGCCCCCGGCACAATTCGGCACTGAAAGACTCGGCCGCAACGAACATGCCGCATTGCATCATCAGTTGGGCCAAGCCTACGCTTCGCAAGAACGTCGACTTCCCGCCTTGGTTGGCGCCGGTGATCATCACGAGCAATTTATTATCTGCGTTCAGATCATTGCCGATCACCCTGCCTTGCTGAATCAAGCTCAGACAGACATCGTATAGTCCATGGAAGGAAAGCGCGCGCGCGCCCGAAACTAAGGGCACAGGAAAGCACGTTGGCGCACGATTTTGGGTAAGCTGGCCGTGCAAATTCACGCAACCAATATAAAACGCCAGTTCCGCGCGCAGCATCACGAAGAAACTCAGAATGTGATCCGCGGACTGGGCGAGCGCATTCGCCACCAGATTAATACCGCGCCCCCGCAGCTCCGACAGGACCTGGGCGCCGGCCTGGTCGCGATCGGCGATGCGAAAGGTGTACGCGGGCGGTCTTCGAGCGAAGATCCGCCGGATCCAGCCCGGATTCTCACCCCGGGATTTGCGTAAAACGTAGTTGGTACCTTCGTTGCCGTTTCCCAGTTCAACGCTTACCAAGACGCCTCCGCGAAACTTCATTTCATTGAGATGATCTTCAATAATGGCAAAATATTCGTCCGTCAATTCCGCCTTGAGCATGGCGAAAAAAGCCGCAAAGCCTTCTGACTCAAAATTATCGGAATATTCATCAGCGCTGAGCTTCAGCTTTTTGAGCATGCCCATGAACGTCTGCAATTGACCGACCGAGCCATGCAGAATACCGCCTGGATAGCGGCTGACGAAACCCAAATAATGCTTCTTCGTGCTTTCAATCGACTCGACGGCGATATTGTAGATGCCTCTGACCACGGATTCATTCTTCAGGCAATCCCTGAGGACATTCTGGCGGAAACAAATAGTTCCCAACTCATCCGACAGACCCGACAGTACGGCTTGCTTCGCCACCTGCAACAGGAATTTGTCATCCGCGGCCATGGCGCTGAACAAGGTGCTCAATTCCAGATCCTGAGTCAGCGCCTGTTCGTTCAACGGTGGCATCTGCTGCAGATCAAAGTCACGGTCGCGATACATAAGGTGTGCTTTCACGATTTCAGCCGCTCCTTCAGGCGCTCGTAGGTAAGGCGGTACTTTTCGGCAATCGCCAAGGCATAGGAAAGTCCGTCTGCCGGTCTTCTTTCAATCTTGTACGTTCGCAGCGTCGGATCTTCGGGCGCGATCGCGGCGACGACGCTAACGGTCTGCTCATTCAAAGAAGAGAGCTCATCCAGAAAGGTCACGCAAATGCACAGGGCGTCAAGCTGCGCTACACGTTCTACGATCCTCCTGCTCAAGTGCACGGCGTCCTGCAGGGCCATGGACGAGAAAATTTCATTCATGATGATGATGCTGTCCGATGTAGCATGGTCAAAAACGCGATGAATTCTGATCAGGTCATCCTGCAGCTTCCCGCGAAGGGTCGTGGCGCTCTCCTCCCGCTCAAAGTGCGTAAATAAGTGGTCAAAGAGAAAGAGGCGGGCTTCTGAGCCCGGGACGGGACAACCCAGGCTCGCCAGATAATGCAACTGGCCGAATGTGCGGGCGAATGTCGTCTTTCCGCCCTGGTTCGGACCGGTGACGACAAAGATCCGCTCTCGGCCGGTTAAGAAGAAATCGTTGCTGACGACCGGCAGATTTTCGCGGACCAGGTTGCGCGCCAGCGCCAGATCGTAGCCCTCGCGGCTGCTGACGTTCTTGCACTTGTCTGAAACTTGCGGATAGCAGAACTTGAGTCCGGCGCGTTTGAATGTTTCTGCGTATTCCAGACAGGCAATGTAAAACTGTATTTCCCGGTCGAAATCGACGATTGTTTTCTCCAGATAACTTTTGTTCCTCGTACTGTAACCATCGAGTGCGAGAAATACATCTGGATTCAACTGCGCCACCAGATCCAGCACTTGGGCTTCGACGTGGCTCATGCCAGAGGATTCTGGATACTTCACCCTGTAGTCCCTCACCGCGCCTTGCTTGAATTTCGCGAAGGTTTCTTCCACGACCGCGCTGTAATCGGTTTCGGAAACGTAATTACGCACCGTAATGCTGCTGTCCTTGATAAGCAGACAGTATCTGATGGCGGACAGCCGTGACGTCAATTGTTTCGCTTCCGTTAAAAGCGTTTTGAAGCGGCCGCATCCGGCGTACTGGGCCAGATGCCTTCGGAAGGTTAGCAGACCGCGCGATTTTAGATCAGCCAGGTACAGGTCATATGCGAGATGTTCAACAGCATCACAATAAATATGCACCGCGTTCAGGAACCATCGTTCTTTGTTATATTTGTAGTAGAGCTTTTCCGCGCCAGACAAATGCTCACGCATTACACGCATCTGTTCTGAAAATTCCTTGATGCTCCGGAACACAACCTCGTTTTCAAGGTCGCGCATGATTTCGTGGCGATACTCGATCGCAGCGAGATCGGTCAGGCGGGTGTGAAAGAGCGGTTTGAGATGATATTCCTCCCGGCCGGCCGTGATGGCATCCACGATCTGATCGAGATTCAAATCACGAAAGAAGTCCGGCGCTTCGAGCGTTTCCCTTATTTTGCCGTAGTCCGGTCCTTCGAACAGGATGCTATTGAAGCTCCCAGGATACGAGACTTGGTGATCGGCTGCGGAAGCTTGGTCGGATGTGCCGGTCGTCATTTCGATCGCCCTTAATTCGTATCAACAGAAAACCCGGAATCGGCTGTACTTCGAAAACTCATCGTCAGAAGACCATGTCGTTTATCGTCGTTTCGCTCATTTCCGACGGTTCAAATTTCTTTAAGCTGCTCAAATCGATCTGAATCGTCGCCGCGCGACTTGCGGACAGATCCGGACCAGGTATTTCGGCGCCCGGCAACTGCGCCCTAATCAGGTCGCTTTTTGCGACAAAATGGTGCCGCATGCTATCGAGCATTTCCCAACGCCAGCCGTCGAGTTTTTTACCGAATTCGATCAGTGCGGAAGAGAGCTGCGCCGCCGTGGCGCGCTTGCGTAATTGTCTGCGGATACTGTAGGCGAAAATGCGCGCACTGGGAAATCCCAGCAGCGGTCTGCGCACGATGATTCGGGGAATGAACGCAGCACCGTTCATCGCGGGCATCGCGATAGGTCTGGGTAGATCCTCGTCTAATATTGGCGCCACGCCGGCAGCTTTGCTGGCCGATGCCAAGGCATTGCATAGCGATGCCCGCAGCTGCATCAGGTCCCTTGCAACGGTAGTCGCCTCCAAGTTTGCCCTGCTGTGCAATGAAGCCAGTACGAGTGCTGTAATGTCGCTCGAGGGCTCGTCAGTTTGCTTACACAGTACACCCGCGTTATGCGCGGCCTCGACGAGAATTTCCCCTACTGTGTCGCCCAGTTCTTTGAAATTATCCGGTCTGTGCCCGCGGGCTACGTCGAGCTGCGCATACGCTTCGGACAAGACCCGGTTTGCCTCTTGCCGACGCTGCGGCCAATCGTCGGAGGCCGTCTGCAAGGCTGTTGATAACCGTCTATCAAGCGCGGCTATTATCGCGTCTCGCAACATCCAGAGTTTCTGGCGTATGGAGAGTCTGGCGAGCTTGCCGTGATCGCGCAGACCTGGGAATAGCACCTCATTCATCCATTGGTCGCATAGCGCGATGTCACCATTTTTCACGCTAACGAGATGAACAGGGATTTCCAACCCCAATCTGGTCTCCAGTTCGCACTGCACGTAGCTCTGCGCTTTCCACCGATCTTCGGCGGAGAGTAGATCGGCTTTGCTGAGCAGCACCATCACACTGGCGCCGGAACGGTAAAGCGCGTTGGTCAACCGGACGTCTTCCGGAGTCAGCAACGAAGCTGCGTCCACCAGCACGATGGCAAGATCGCAGCGCGGCAGAAAGGCGAGAGATTCATTTGCGCCCGCGGCCGCAAACGATCCCAGGCCCGGGGTATCACTGAAGGTAACGCCTTCCTTGAGCATCGAAACGGGAAGCTCTACGTTGATGCGGGTCACGTGCCGCATATTGGATGGGTTGTATTGCTCCGCTGCGAACTCGGACAGGCGGCCCAGATCGAAGCTCTCCGGTGCGGCATCCACGAACCAGGCTCTGCCCCAGCGTTTGGGACCGAAGACGATGCGCAAAGGGATGGCGGTTACCGGAGTGATCCCGATCGGCAGAACATCGGTCTTCAGTATATGGTTAAGCAGCGAGGATTTGCCGGAGTTGACCCGCCCGAAAACCGCGACTTCCAGCGTGTGGGATTCCATTCGTTCCACTAGCATTTCCAGAGTCGCGCGAAATTCCACCAGACCGTGCGCAGTGATGATCCGCTCCAGTTCTGCGAGCAGCCGGGCCTCGTCCGTCGCGGCCTCAAGCCGCTGCAGACGGGCACGTAGCTCGCCGGCACCGCCTTGGGAAAGGTAGGATTCCATCTGGTCGAGCAGCTCTATCAGTTGCGATACCATGCGATTCAGCGCCTTGCGGCCTTCCTCGGAAAGCTCGCCGTAGCCGTGCATGTATTGCGGCTCGAGTTCTTCGATCGCAATTTCCGCTGCGCGTAGCGCCACCCGCGCCGCCCAGACTGCGTCAACAGTCGGTTGCGGAAGCGCGACTCGCTGCTCTTCCAGCAGTGAACGCATGAGAGTGCGCGCCCGCGCCGTGTAATCGGTGATCACTTTTTGCTGGACCGGGGTGGCGTTCGCAATGTATTTTGAAAGGGGCGATTGATTTTGCACGGCGTCCAGAATACGCGCGATGTCGGACAGCAGCTCGTCAACGTAGGTCAACGTCGTGAGCACGCGTGACTGTTGATTTTTATTGAGCGCGGCCATTTTCGCATTTTGTCTTGTTCGTCATGGCAACGAGCTGCAGCAAATCTTTCTTAGCGAACGCCGTCATCGCAGCGTTTCGTAGCGCCCGCGTCGGATGTCGTTGATACGGGTTACGCAATCGCGTATCCGCGGCGGTCCATCCGAGAGCGCGTGCGAGTTCTGGCGATCTCCATTCCTTGCACGCGTTCTGTGGGTTGACGTGCGCACACGTGACGGGCGCGGCGGTTGCCGCCGTATCACAACGCAAAGCCAGAGCAATTATTGACCGCGCGCATGCCGGCAGAAGCTGACGCAGGGCTTGAACGCGTTTTTCGTGGTAATTAGGCCAGCTGATTGCGAATACGTCTTTTCCGCGTAGGGCGTTTATCGTCGCGTCCGCCAGCGGGCCTGATAAACAGCGCATACAGAGGATTGCGTGCCCGGTTTCCATTGGTTTTGTCCGTACTGTCATTTCGAAAGTAATTTACTCAAGCTACATTTAATTACGCTTGACCCGGTGGGGAGATGTTTCCCAATGTTGCCAACAGTCGGTCCACGGTGTTGTCTAACGTTTGCGCGTCCGCGAGCAGGGTCATACGTCTTTCCGTCGATTTAGCCTCACCGGTCTGCGCCATATTTGCCCCTTTACTCACGGCCACCTCGATACCCTCGATTGTCGCCTCGAGTCTGTTCAGAATTTTGTTTTTGAAGTTAAGGGCGCTCTTGTCAAGCCGCTCGGCAAAGTCGTATCGTATCCGGCCGGACTGCATGTCTATGCTGTCGCGAGCGTATTCCTGCGCTTTGTGCAAAATCAGTCGGTCTGCGATTGCTTTGGGTAAAGCGAAGACCAGTGATGAGGCTAGAATTTGAAGACTTGTCGGTTCACTCCAGAACTTGTAATAAAAATCCTTTTCGACGCCCGGTATCGAATCGGCTGGGGTTGAATCGTACGCAATCGCGAAAAGTTCCGACGCGTAACGGAACAGCTCGTCAACCATATCATTGATTTTTCTAGTAAATCTGGCGCAGAGCCCATCGAATGCCACTGCGACTTTCTCATCCTCGCCGGCGCGCCATTGGTCATAAGCGTTTTTGATGCACGTGGTTGCATGTTGCTCCAGCGTTTCATAGAGCTGGCGGAGAGGAAGCTCTCGATTTCGTGCGAAATGCTGTTCAATGCTGGACGCGACCTGCTCGGAAAGACCGGCCTTGAACGCGTTCAAGTCTTCCTCAATGGTATGCTTCAGCAGCTTCTTAACCTCACTGCTGAAAAGGATGTCGCACTCGTCCTTAGCATTCAGTATTTCCAGCTTCTTGTTCTCAAGAAGATCGATCTTTTTTCTAAGTTCGTGCAAGGGGGATACGAGGGATTTCAATTCCAGTTCGTGCGTCAAGCGGAGTTGGGAAATCATGCGCAAAAGATTGCGTATGATCGACTCCATTATCAATTTGCCTTTTTCATCCATGAGAAACGCGCCAAGCGCCCGGGAGAAAGTTGGAAAAAGGCTGTCCCGGATCATTTTCTCATTACCTTCGCATTGTCCCTCCAACGCCAAGCGGGCCGAGACCGGAAACAGATTCACGGCGCCGCCCATGGCGTCCGTAAGCACTTTTTTCACGAATGCGATCGACTCATTTAAATCGCCCGGGGCCAGCAAGTCTGCCTTGTTGAGTAGAAAAAAAATCTTTCCGGCATATTCGCTGACCTGCTTTAAGAAGTCATATTCGGCCTGACTCACCGGCTGATCGACAGATAGCAGCATGAGCACGGCGTCGGCTTTTGGCAGAAACCGGTACGCCAAATCGGTATTGTGCTGGTAGACCGAGCCAATGCCGGGGGTATCTATGATCCGGATTCCCGGCTTAAGCCATTCAGATGGGTAGCAGACCAACACCTCACGGATGCCCTTGGTGTTGTTCGGGTTGCCTTTTTCCGTAACATAATCCGCGAGGTTTTCCGACGTAATATCCCGGTATGCGCCGTTGTGTAACGTGGCCCGGATCGATAATGTCGCGCCATAACACAGGATGGTGACGACAGAAGTTAGAGGAACAACGCCGACCGGTAGCAGACGCGTGCCGATGAGGGCATTGATGATGCTGCTTTTTCCCCGTTTGAATTGTCCCGCCGCGACAAGGTTGAAGGTTTGAGAGGCGAGTTTGCCTTTCAATTCCAGGCAAGTTTCGACGGGCACATCCTGCAAGTTCATAAGCCCCTCGATGCACGCTTCCAGCTCGTTTAGGGGAGAAGAAGCGGCTTCTGGAGCAAGCTCAATAGTATTGGGCGCGAGGTTCACGATCAGTTTAATTCGGTTTTGCGCTCGGGATAGGCACAAAAAAAGCCCCTACCTATCAGGTAGGAGCCATCAGCCTAATTCTGGCGGTTCAGGCGAGCTCCATCGCCCTTTAAGTATTATAGCACTAACCTGTGCAACGCATGCCGCAAGCCGCTTTAGTCTGCCGCTGCCGAAGTCGCGTTCCTGTCCTTAGGACCCTAGTTCGGTCTTTATTCGCTTGCCGCGCGGACGACAAACTTTTGCTTTGCAATTTCACGCGAAGGAGTATTGATTGTGAACTTTTCTCGATTTTGATAACCTAGAACCCTACGGAGATGGCAATCCTCCTGCAAGAATAACCGCCCAACCGGCTGATGATGCCTATACACACCGAGATTCGCGGTGAGGTACGGGCGCAGGCCATCTGCAACACAAGCCCCAGCGGCGCACCTCGGTTTGCCTATTCACGGTAATTTCGGCCTCGGTAACTACGTGGACGCCCGATGCCCATTTTCGAATACACGCAACACAATGGTGATGCCGGATGAATCTTAGGGAATATGAACGAGCGAAATTTGAACTTGCGCAAATACTGCGTTCGCTGGCAGCCCGATGCAAAAACCTGCCGGAAAAAAGACAGGATCGACTTCGGGAACTTTTTGTCCGGCTTGCGGAAGACCGCTTCAACCTCGTCGTAGTCGGCCGTTTTAGTCGAGGAAAGACTTCTCTGATGAATGCCATACTCGGCACGGATCGTTTGCCCACCGGAATTGTGCCCTTGACGTCGGTCATCACCACAGTCGCATATGGCAGCAAGGAACAGGCGGTTATCATCTATGAAGGTGGACGTCTTCCCTGCGAGGTGCCGTTGGACGCCTTGCCGGAATACATTACGCAACAACACAACCCAGGAAACGTCCGGAAAGTAAGGACGGCCGAGGTGAAATTGCCTGCCGAGATTCTTCGGCGCGGCTTCTTTTTCGTCGACACGCCCGGCCTCGGGTCTCCTATTGCGGAAAACACGCGAACTACGGAAAACTTCTTGCCTGAAGCCGATGCATTTGTACTTGTTACAAGCTATGAATCCCCGCTATCCGAGGAAGAACTTCGCGTTCTTCGTGCGGCGTCGTCCTCCGGACGCCATGTCTTCGTCGTGCTTAACAAGCAGGACCTCGTCTCATCGGAGGAACGCAAAGATGTTTTGCGTTATTTGAACGAGCAGTTGAGCGAATTGCCGGGTAAGAATGCACTTCAAATCTTCTCGGTATCCGCACGCGACGGCCTTGAGGCGAAGCGCTCCCAAGATGCCCATCGTTTGGCCGCAAGCGGCATTCCAAAGCTCGAGACTGAACTGATTCGCTTCTTGCTGGCGGAGAAAAGCACGGAATTTTTGCTGCGCCTGTGCGACCGCGTGGCCGATCGAGCGCACGAGTTATCTCCAGGCGCAGATGCAGCCCGGTTGACAGAGCAGTTGAGCTCATTATCGAAGCAGATCTCTTCGGGGCACTCGACATCCAGTCTGCGCGGCGATGTCCCGGTGACAGGTTCTAATGCGTCTGGCTCCCTGCCGCAGCTTCGCCCCTGCGAGGTGTGCAAACATATCCTCGATGCCACATTCAATTTCCTTTGCCGCTATCAATACAGTATAAGCACGAGCCACGAGGAGCAACAACGCCATGCCGAATGCGGCGGCCTATGCGGCCTTCACACGTGGCAATATGCATCGCTGGCCGGTACACAAGCCATCTGTACGGGTTATCCCGCGCTTCTCGACCGATGGTCGGTCTGGTTTCGCGGTACCGCGACGTCCATGGCTCCAGTTAACTCTCTCGCCTCGAACATATGGGGTCTTCTGCCCACTGAACAAACTTGTGTTCTATGCCGCGTGCGTGCCAAAGTGGAAACGGAAGCGATTTCATTGATCGTCGACCAATTCGACAAAGACCATGAGAATGCCCTGAATTCGCTTTCTGCCATTTGCCTTCCACATCTTGGGCTCTTGATCGCATCGATCGACGACGCAAGTACGATACAACAACTGATGATCCGCGAGGCAATTATTCTAGACCGGCTATCCGAGGACATGCGGCGCTATGCGACGAAGCAGGATGCGATAAGGCAGATCCTGACCAGCGACGAGGAAAGGAACGCCGGTCAAACGGCTATTACCGTATTGGCCGGGCTTCGCAATATAAATATGTCGGGATAACTTCATCTGGAAGTACCGGTTAGTTTCGTAGCATTCTTTCGATCATATTTATGGACCTCGCATTTCCGCGTTCCATGACTTGCAAAAGATGTGGGCGCCTGTGCCGGGTCAACCGCACAGATACCTATGAGATGCCGGAGGGAATGGCCGGCATAGCTTGGGCAAAATGCAGAAAATGCCGCCAGACGTTCGTGCATTTCGTTGGTGAGAAAAAACCGGTCGTAGTCTTGATGGAAAGATGGCTGGGGCTTCACTAATGTCCGCGATACCTATTTCGGCCCTCCATCTGGCGCGTCCCGCGTGCGTCGCTGCGCGAACAAGCGCCATGCCGGTGCCTGCATCAATTCCGTGTAGAATTCTGGGTGGCGGCCCGCGCGCTGGGCGTGGGCTTTCTCTCGACTGTGTCGCATTTGCACGCAACCCTTCGCTATCGCGCTCAGCATGTAGAATAGTCAAAGTCCGTTTCCTCTCCGCGCGGCAAATTGATCCAATACGGGGCCTGCCGTGACGAAAATCATTCTTACTCGCCACGGGCGGACCGAATGGGACTCGCACCCGCCGCGCTTCCGCGGCCGCGCCGATTTGGCGTTGAGTAAAGCAGGCCTTGAGCAAGCCCGCAAAACCGGTGCGCGCATCGGTTCAAGCTGGACCCCATCGGCTGTCTATAGCAGCCCGATGAAACGCTGCGTGATCACCGGACAAATCATAGCGGCGCCATTCCGAGTGGAAGTACAGCCGATTGACGGCCTCAACGACATCGATTACGGCGAGTGGCAAGGAATTACGGTGGATGAGGCAAAAACACGTTGGCCAAATGAATTTTTCATTTGGTCGCGCAGCCCGCACCTCGCCCGGTTCCCGCGCGGAGAATCGCTGGAGGAGGTCATGACGCGTGCGTCGAGCGCTGTGCGCGACGTCCTGCGTCGACATGTTAATGAGACGATCGTGCTCGTTGGACACAACAGCGTCAACCGGGTCATCCTGCTGCATGCCTTGGGTCTCTCTCTGTCCCACTATCGTTGCCTAGCGCAGGATATGTGCGCAATCAGCGAGCTTAATTTCTCCGATGGCAGGTTTGCTATCAAGACGATCAACGAGAGCTATCACCTGAACTCTGTGTAGCCATTAACAAGCTCTACAGTCGAACTTGGGGGCATATTCAGCGATTTACCTGTTTCCGAAGACGGCTGTCTTGCCCAATTCTCGTTCGATCTCGAGCAGCCGATTGTATTTGGCGATTCGTTCTCCGCGGCAGACCGAGCCGGTCTTGATCTGTCCCCCGCCCATCGCTACCGCGAAATCCGCTATGAAACTGTCTTCCGTTTCCCCAGAGCGGTGCGATATCACGAAGTTCCATCCGG
>Ga0335077_10003129_pt1 | contig 19910 bp, 13 predicted proteins | sample Lox_Sample_31_FD_207151 | JGI IMG/M metagenome (GOLD analysis project Ga0335077, IMG submission 207151) | Soil microbial communities from Loxahatchee National Wildlife Refuge, Florida, United States - Lox_Sample_3.1 | ecosystem: Environmental > Terrestrial > Soil > Wetlands | place: USA...
CGTGGCTGCAGGCGCCGTGAAATAGGTCGTGGCGACGGCGGACAGCAGATCGTGCAGGCAGCCGGTCGGATTCGCGGCGGATACGTGCTCGGCGTCGATCGCACAGTCAGCTTGCTGCCACATCTGGAAGAACTGATGGATGGTGTCCCCCGTGAACGCATCGAAAGGCATGGTCGGCCCGGTCAACTGAAACGGTCCGGGGGGCAAACTGCTCACGTTGGTGATGCGGGGATCCGGGCCGACTGTGACACTCAGACCCGTGCCCCCGGTCCCAAACAAGAATTGGGCGTCGGGCGGCAATCCCGGGTCACCGCCGGGAATACTGAGGATGTCTGTGTACGGAGAGATGGCTGCAACGCCGTTGAGGTCCGGTGGCGGCAGGGTGACGTAGAGCGTCTTGTCCTTCACGTCCGCGCTGATGAAGTATTTGCCACCGTTTGGTGCGGAGGTAATCCGGTACTGATGCGCCTTTGCGAAATTCACGCCCGGCGTTCCGTCGGCATTGATGATCTGCTCGGAGAGCAGGTTGAGCACACCTTCATTGGCGTGCTTGGAAGTGTAGGTGGCGAAGAGATGGTCGAAGCTGCGGTTTTCGCCGACGATGATGATGACGTGCTTGATCGGGCTGGCGGTCGGGATTGCGTCGACCGCTGCGTCAGGGTCACTTAGCGGTCCCATGGTTGACACGGGCGACTCACCGCCGCCACATCCTGCACATAGTGCAAGAAATGCGAGCGTTGCCAAACCGATGCGCGCGGGGTAGCGCTGATCTAAGCGTGCCTGAGGTTGCATCACGCCGGTAGGCGGACCGTGGCGTTTGCCGACGATCTGCGATGCGCGCATAGCGGAGAACTTAAGCGCTCGTTGTGGCTACGGGCAAAGCCTGTCGGCGTAGGCCAGATTTCGAGAGTGCTGGCTAGCGGACTGCATACTGCAGTCGCCATTGAGGAGCAGACTTCCCGTGCGCCTTGAAGGCGGGCCGCTCATCCAGGCTGACATGGCCGAGCACTTGGATGTCGACCGGCGTGTCCGCTCCCTTCAGTCCATCCAGGTAGAGCGAGATACCGCCGCTGTTGTTTGCGCGGGTAGTCGGCCTGAGCAGGACGATGTGCTCGAGGATGTCTTGCGGGTTGTTCGGCTCCACGTCGACACCGAACTGTGGGGCAGTTCCTTTGGTGTACTGGAACGTGCAGTCGGCGACGATGATCTGCCTGCCCCCTGTGATGCTCAGACCCTGGCGTCTGTTGTTCGATGCGAGGCAATGGGTGAGGACAATGTTGTGCGGCGCAGACTTGCCCCCCGGTGTGCCGATGTAGAAGCCATCGCCGCCATGTCCGCTGGATTCGACTCCGTCGATCACCACGTTCGCGGCACCGTAGATCATAACGCCGTGGCGTTGCTCGCCGGTGGTGTAGTCCTGGCGGTTGGCGATGATCCGGGCCCCCGTGCCTTTCACCAGCACATTGTCCTGGAAAATATTGATCAACCGGTCGCTTGGTCCGAGATGACCGGAATCCCTGAGTGTGACTCCGGGATCCAACAACAACACCACATTCCCAGGAATCCTCAGGCTGCCGATAACGTAGTCACCGGAAGCGATGTGGACGGTCCGATTCCCGTCTCCGAGTAGCTTGCGCAATGCCTCGGTGTTATCAGTCTTTCCGTCGCCCACGAGTCCGGAAGTAGCTCCCTCGAAGCGCGGACCGCTGGTAAACGTCTGAGCCAGCGCGGATTGCACCGCTGCGTCAGCCCGACTCATTGCATTCACCAGATCCGCGCCCTTCGGCGTCATCACCTGCGGAATGTCGGCGTCCCCGAAGGCGAGCATCCACGGAGTCAGCAGCGCTATGAGTAATGATGCTTGAGGCTTCATGCGCACGCATGGTGATGAAACTTCGACGAGCGTGCAACGTACTATGCCACTGCCTAGCGTAAGCGTCTCCCGGGCAATACCTTGCCTCGGCTAAGGACGGGGCCAGCGCAGCAGCACCTGCGCAAAATTTCGTCTAAGGATGTCTTAAGTCCGACGGCGGGCGAGGCCGAGCACGGCAAGGCCGGCGTCAGCAAGCGATTTCGCGCAAACCGAGGATTCTCCTGCCTGATATCGCTCAACAGAACCCATGCCGCGGAACGGCTGCGTGCCGTCAGCAGTATCAAGCGTCGGGGCGTGGAGTTGACGAGTCCGGGACTCCTCAGCTACCCCACACGCGCGCCGCGTAGTTGAGGAAGTTCTTGCCCAATATCTTCTCGATGCGGGACTTGTTGTGGCCTCGGCTGGAGAGCTTGTCGAACAGCTGTCGCAGTTGGTCGGGACCCCGCATGTCAATCGCGAAGGGCAGGATATCCTCCTGCTCCCCGGGCGCTGAGATACCAGCCGCGCGCCGCTCGGCGATTTCCTGGGCGAAGTGCTTCCGGTACCCCTCGAGATCATCGATCGTGGTGAACGAGCCGTCCGTGCCGATGCCGACGTGGTCCTCGCCACAGACGGATACGGCGTGCTCGAGGTGCGCCACGATGTCATCGCTCGTGGGTGTGCGACCTTTGGTGAGGAAGGGCATGAAGTAAATGCCGACGTACCCACCCTTCGATGCCACTTGCCGCAGCTCCTCGTCACTCTTGTTGCGAGGGTGATCGAGCAGGGCGCGACAGCCGGTATGGGTGATGGCGATCGGCTGCTTCGAGGCGCGAATCGCATCAACACACGTCTGCTGGCCGCTGTGGGCCAAATCCACGATGACTCGCTCGGCATTGAGGCGCTCAACGACTTCGCGGCCGAAGGGCGTCAGGCCCGGATTGCCCGGCACCAGGCTGCCGCCGCCCAGCTGATTCTCGTTGTTGTAAGTGAGCTGGATGATCCGCACGCCGAGAGCGGCGAACTGGTCGACTCGCTTGGCATCGTTGCCCATCATGGCGGCATTCTGGAATCCGTAAATCACTCCTACCTTGCCGTGTTTCTTCGCGGCACGGATGTCCGCGGCGCTCTTGATTTTCACAAGATCATCGGGCCATTGGCCTATGAGCTGGTCCCACTGGGCGATGGAGCGCAGGGTCTGCTCGTAGCGGTCGCCCTTGCCGAGGACGTACCCAAGCGTCTGATTGATCGCCGTCACTCCGGAAGCGCGTGCGTCCGAGACAGTGCGCCGCGTGACTATGGGTGCGGCGTCGCCCGGGTTGGCAGGACCCGTCTTGTTGGGATCCTCGAACCCCCCGAGTGTGTTGATGACGATCAGATTTCTGAGCGGATCCGGTGACTCGGCGCCCACGGCGCGGCTGAACCGTAGCATCAGGGGTGTCGTTGCGGTACACGCAATGAACGTGCGGCGACTCAGGGGCATAGCGGGTCCTCTGCGGGCGATGATCCGGCATCATGTGCCTGACACCCGCCTGACCGCCAGCTGCAGGACCGCGAACGGCCTGCCGTGCGCTGCACAGGCCCCCCGAACGGTCAGTGGAAGGGGCGGCCAGATGAGTGAGGATGCCGCGCCCCCGGCAGCCGGGTCTTCGATGACAGCGCACAGTAGCACCCACTCCGGTTCAGCCCTAAGAGCGGAGCAGTCGCTGCTGCGCGGGCGCCAGTGCTACCAGCAAGGCGACTGGGGCGACGCCTTCGAGGCACTGTCGGCTGCGGACGCACAGCACCCGCTCGGCGCGGAAGACCTACAACTACGGCCGGAGAACGCTCGCTGCATTTTCTGCACGCGGCCTCATCGGCCATGATTCACGGCGTCGGCCGCGACGCGGCGCGGATCGTGCGCACGATCTGCAGCGTGGCAGGGGTGCGCGGCGCACTCGCGGGCTCTGCCGCGCGCACGGCCTCGGCCTGAGCAGTGCGCAATGAGGATGTGCGTGGCGTGTGAGGCATAGACCGCGGGTCAAGCTTGCCGAGGACAAGCGGGGCTGCTCCCTCCTGTTAGGATGGGAATTCCCGTCCGGTCAGGCTGCATGGCGCGATGCGTATAGTCAGGATTGCCGGAATCGCCCTCGGCGCGTTCATCGTACTGATCGTGCTCGCGCTGCTCGCGGTCAAGTTGCTGGTCAATCCCAACGACTTCAAGCCGCGCATCGTGAGCGCTGTGCGCGACGCGACGGGACGGGAACTCTCACTTCCTGGCGAGCTCAGGCTCGGAGTGTTCCCGTGGGTGGCCGTGGAGTTCGGCCCCGCAAGCCTCGGCAACCCGCCGGGCTTTTCTGCAGAGCCGTTTGTGGCCGTCAAGCATGTGGCGCTGCGCGTACGCCTTCTGCCACTGCTGCGCAAGCAGCTCCAGGTCGGGAGGATTGACGTCGACGGGCTCGAGTTGCGATTGCAGAAGAACGCGCAGGGGAAGGCGAACTGGGACTTCGCCAGCAAGACGGGTGCGGCGGAACCCCCGCCACGCTCCGGCACGGTTTCCGGCTCTTTGCAGGATCTGGCCGGAGTCCAGATCAAGGACAGCCGCGTGAGCTACCAAGATCTGGTCGCCGAGCAGCTCTACCTCGAGATCGGCCGCATCCATGCCGGTACGACTACCCCGGTCAGTCTGCGGCTGCGGCTGATCACCGCAACTGGGGCCGCGCCTTTGGACCTCACCGCTCGCTGCTCCTTCAGCGCGGCCGCGGCAGGCGAGCGCCTCACGGTGACCCAGCTCGAACTGAGCGGCACCCGCGCCCAGTCTGCGACCGCCACGACAAAGGTCGCCTTCAGCGCTCCCGAGATTGCCGCCGACCTGAAGGGGCAGACTCTGAGCGTGCCGGCATTCAAGGCGCACCTGGCTGGCGCACAGCTGGGTGGGTCGCTACGGGGCACCCACGTGTTGGATGCCCCGCACCTCAGCGGCACCTTCGAGCTCATGCCCGCATCACCACGCGAGCTGCTCGCCTCCATGGGCACGCTACTGCCGCCGACGCGCGATGCCAAAGCACTGACGCGCCTGAGTGGTGCGGGGACTTTTGAATACTCCCCCAGCGCGGCGGCGCTCAGGGGACTCGAGCTGGATCTGGATGACTCAACCCTGCGCGGCAATCTTGCGATCACGGATCTCAAGACCGATGCCCTGAGCTTCGATCTCGCACTTGACCAGATCGATTTCGACCGCTACCGGCCGCCGGTGGGAGCAGCGAGCAAACCCGCGGCCGCCCCACCTGAGCGCGCCGCGGAACCCGGAGATCGAGGGCTCAAGTCCCTGCTACTCAATGGCACACTCAAGGTCGGCCGCGCCGCGATCGCGAATCTCAAGGTGACTCAGCTCAGTGCCACCGTCACGGCGCGGGATGCCGTGCTGCGCATCGCGCCGATCAGCGCCCAGTTTTATGGCGGAAGCTACACGGGTGATGTCACGATCGACAGCCGTCCGCGTGTGCCGACGCTCAAACTCGAGCAGAGCATGAATAACGTCGACGTTGGCCCGCTGCTGCTCGACTTCGCCAAGTCAAGGCGACTGTCCGGACGCGGCACGGTGACGACCAACCTGACTGCCCAGGGGCTGGATGGTGATGCCGTACTGCGCACGCTCGACGGTCACGCTACGGCGACGCTCAACAATGGGGCGATCGAGGGGTTCGATCTGTGGTTCGAGGTCAACCGCGCCATGACGCTGATCCAGAAACAGAGCCTGCCTGCAGGCAGCAGCAGCGGCCGAACCCGCTTCGAGGTCTTCAAGGCGAGCGCCGAGATCAACAACGGCGTTGCCAGCAGCAAGGACCTGACCATCGCGTCGCAGAATCTGCGCGTGACCGGCGCAGGCACCGTCAACCTCGTGAGCGAGGCACTCGACTACCGGATCAACGCGGCGGTCCTTAGGCAGCCAACCACCGGGCCGGCTACTGCGGCCAACACTCTGGGGAGCATCCCGGTGAGCATCAGCGGCTCACTGTCGAGCCCGAAGATCACTCCCGACCTGCAGGGGGTGGCCAAGGCCCGTGTCGAGCAGGAGCTCGGCAAGCGCTCGGATGAGCTGCGCAAGAAGCTGCAGGACCAGTTTAAGGGAATCCTAAAATAAGGCGCCGCCGGCGACGTCCAGCCGACTAGTGGATCTGTGCCGCAAGTGGGGCCGCGCGGATCCGCTGCGAGAAATCCTCGTCCTGATCGGCCGCCTGCGCGCGTGCGTTGATGTGCGCACGCCGCTGCAGCTCTGCGAATGGGATGCTGGTGTCGATCAGGCCCTGCTCGTAGAGGTACTCCGGCACATGGCCACTCGCCAGTATCTTCCACGACCAGGGAACGTGCCCGGGGTTGACGCGGGCGTGCAGCCAGATGTTGGTGGTGCAGTTGGTGGTGAGGGTGTTGTACCAGCGTGCCTGCTGATTGAGCGCGTTGATCTCACGCACGTATTCCAGGAACAGGGCGCGGGCGCTGGCGGCATCGCCGCGCAGCCGGTAGAGGTACACCTGCTCCGGGGGATTGTGCCGGTAGTTGCTGCGCAGGCGCACGATGTCGCGCTCGTCGCCGACCACGTAATACAGCTCGTATTGCCGGAAGAAGCCGCGCACCGAGGAATACTCCTCGCCGCGTTCCCGACGTGTCTCGATCGAGACGGCTACGTGCTTGTCATCCGCGAACCCGAAACTGAGGAAGACGTGGGCGATCGAGGGTCCCATCCAGTAGACCGCGAACAGGTCGACCGCATTGAGCTGACCCAGATCGAAGCTGCGGTCGTAATAGGCGGGAGTGAAGTCGTTTTCACTCCGATAGGCGAAGTTGCGGATGTTGTGCAGTGTGATGCGTTCGCCCTCGACCGAGGCGTACGCGAGCACGGCGTTCTCGGGTTGCCAGTCGCGCACGTTGGATGCCTCAATCCTGCTCCAGCTGCCAAGCAGCAGGGCGAACAACGCGAGGAACGCGGCCCAGGCACGCCAGCGCCAGCGTGCAGACCGGGCTGCGCCCATGAGCAGCAGCGTCGTCCCTGCGAATAGGCCCGCCAGCGTGCAGCGCAGCGGGGCACCCGCATGGTCCCAGTAAACGAGTGCCAGCGTGCCCCACGTACTCATGCCGAGCATCAGCAGCGCGAGCAACGCAATGCCAGTCACTCTCCCGATCTGCCTGATGATCGCCAACATGGAGTAGCCTCAGGGTCCAGCTAACCGCTAGATTAGCGATACAGCGGTCACCGCGCCTGCGGCACGAGACGCCACGGTGGCAAGCTAGATGATGCGGGCCAGTGTGGGGGGGTCGCGCCTATCCGACGGCAACCGTTTGTTCTTGGGGCAGTGCCGCGCACCTGGCGTGCGCTGACCGCACTCGGGCCGCGCTGCTTACTGGGTGGCCTTGCGGCGCTCGTGGCCGCCGGGACCGCCGCACAAGAGAACCCGACGGCAGCCTCCGCCGGCAAGCGTCCGCGGGTTGGACTCGCGCTCGCCGGCGGCGGTGCGCGTGGTGGGGCACACATCGGCGTGCTTAAGGTCCTCGAAGAACTCCACGTGCCCGTCGACTGCATCGCTGGTACCAGCATGGGGGCGTTGGTCGGGGGCGGCTATGCGTCGGGCATGTCGGCGGCGCAAATCGCGAAGTTCGTTCAGGGCATCGACTGGAAAGCCGCTGTCGGCGGTGTCGGCAGCCGCGGGCTCGAGCCCATTGAGCAGAAGCGCTTCAACGATGCCAGTGGCTCGCTGGAGGTGGGGCTCAAGGGCGGCCGCATCGTGCCCCCGGGCGGGCTGATAGCATCGAGCCGCATCGAGGACGTGCTGCGCACCTACGTTGCCCAGGCGCGCACTGTGAATGACTTCGATCGACTGCCCATCCCGTACCGCGCAGTCGCGACCGACATGCTGAGCGGCACCATGGTGGTGCTCGATCACGGTGACATCGCCACCGCCATGCGCGCCAGCATGGCCATCCCGGGCGTCTTCCCGCCGGTGATCTCCGAGCCCTATGTGCTTTCGGACGGCTATGTCATCCGTAACCTTCCGATCGACGTGGTGCGCAACACCTGTGCGGACGTGGTGATCGCGGTCAACCTTGTGAAACCGACCGTGACGCGCAACCAACTGGCCTCGGGCGCCCAGCTGATACTGCGCAGCAGCGACATCACCATGGCCGAGAACGAGCGCCTGCAGCTGCAGTCGCTGACCGACCGCGACGTGCGCATCGATGTCGATACGGGGGACATCGGCTCGGCGGATTTCGAGCGCACCGCGGAGACCATTCCTGCAGGCGAGAAGGCGGCCCGCGCCATGGCTGGGCGGCTGGCAGCCCTGGCGCTTCCGGTTGAGGACTACCTGGCGTGGCGCCGCGGCGTCACTGTGCATCAAAAGCGCGAAATACAGATTGCCGAGGTCCGGTTCGAAGGGCTCAAGTACATCAACGCGGAATACCTCCGCAATGTAACCAGTGTGCGCGCCGGCGACACCGTCGATATTGCGGCGATCAGCCGCGATGCCGCCCGGCTGGCCGCGCTCGATGATCTACAGGGGGTGGAGTACCAGCTCACGGGTGATCCGGACCACCCGGTTTTGGCGTGGCGTCCGACCGAGAAGCAGATGGGCCCGGACTACCTGCGTCTCGGCGGCGGTGTATATGCCGCGGGCGGCGGGGTGCTGCTTTTTGAGCTCAACGGCCAGTACGTGCGGCGCTGGCTGAACGATTACGGTGGTCAGTGGCGCAACGAGCTCGAGATCGGCACCACCTCGGCCGCGCGCACCAGCTTGTATCAGCCGCTCAACGTCAGTCAGACGTTCTTTGTGGAACCGATCGTCGGCATCGGCCGTTCGCTTGAGTACGTGTACAACGACTACGAGCGCGTCGCGCAGTACTTCTTCAACGACCTGGGTGGCCGGTTTGATCTCGGCGCCAACCTCGGAAACGTTGCCCAGATCAGGACCGCTTACTGGATCGATCGTCGCGACACGGAGATCGACACGGGCGTGTCCCTGTTTCCCACCGGTACCACGACGGACGCGGGCCTGGCTGCGAGCGCCTTCTACGACACCCGCGATGCGGCGAGCTTCGCGACCAACGGGACAGCGGCGGCGGTGCAGTACTTCTGGTCGGATGCAGGCCTCGGTGCAAACCGCGACTGGCAGCGAGTCGAAGCAGCGGTGCGTGAAGCCTTCCGCCTCGGTAAAGCCGGGCTGTGGCTCACCGCTGCCGGGGGCTCAGACCTCGGCACCGCCTTGCCAGCTGATCGCGCCTTCTCCCTCGGCGGACCGCAGAGCTTTCCCGGCTATGCCCCAGGGGAGGTGCGTAGTCGAGGCTACGCCACGGTGTCCGCAGACCTTCTGTGGCGCGTCGCCGATATCCTGCCGATCATCAATCAGACGCTCTATGGCGGACTCGGACTGCAGGGCGCAAGGGTCTACAAGCGTGTCGACCCGGTGGCGGATGGGACTCTCTATGGCATTTCCGGCTACGTCGGGGGGCGCACGCCCCTCGGCACAGTGACTCTCGGAGTGGGCAAGGCCACCGGTGACTGGGCCGGCTGGCTGACGATCGGAACACCCGTGGGGTCCGGATCCATGCTAACCCAGCCGTTGTTCCGCTAAACCCGTTGGTTGCCCGGCCACATCCTCCGGGCGCCGCTTGCGGAAGCCCACCGCGCGATACCGCGCGCCGGGCAAGAGGCGGTTGGTGCGGTCGAACAGCACATCGGGCGCCAGCTGCGAAGGCTCGGCCTCGAGCACCACGTCAAACTCGCGGGCGACCAGCACATCTGCGAAGCGGAAGTTTGTCGTGTGCAGAAATAGCAGACCTCCGGCCTTCAGACAGCGGGCGAGATCGGTCACGACCCGCTCGAAGTCCGCAAAATGCAGATACGGGTCCGAGCGTGGCGCGGAATGCGTCGTGAGGTCGCCCAGACATAGAACTGCCAGACAGAAGATGGCGTGGTAGCCGGCAGTCGGTTCGTCACGCGTATCGGCCGCAACCGCGAACGACACCGCAGGGTCACCGGCTGCTCGCGCCCGCGCAATGCCTATGTTCCGGGGGTCGACGTCGATACCACGCACACTGGCGTTGGGAAAATACCGCCGCAGCGTGAATACCTCGTCGCCGCGCGAGCAGCCGAACGACAGCAAGCGCAGCTGCGCGTTGCTTCCCAGCTCGCGGGCGGCGAATTCGAACAGCCACGGGTAACGATCCGGCAGGGTGTGTGCATACGGCTGGAAGCGCCCGGGCAAGTGGCGCGCCAGTCTTCGGCGCGCCGCCGTGAGCTTCAGGCGCGTCGCGTTCCACAGTCTGTGCATCAGGCCTTAGCCCCGCCGCTGTGCCCGGCGGGCCTCCTCGGGGAAGCGCATCCGAAGCCGTCCAGCCATTAGACTACACCCGACTTCTCCGAGGACGCTTCATGTGCGCGGCACGCTCTGCGGTTCGGCCCCTGCATGCGTTGGTGATCGGCGCCGGCCCGGCCGCCGTCGCAATGCACCTGCCATGCCTGGCGCGACTGCGCGACCGGGGCGATCTCGTGCTGGCACTCGTCTGCGATCTGGACCCGGCAGTCGCGCACACCGCACGCGCGCAGTTCGCGTTCCTGGCGGCTACCACAGACGCGCTGACGGCGATCAACGGTCCCGAAATCGACGCGGTCTATGTGTTTGCCAGCGCCCAGCTGCACCATGCCTATGGGCTGGCCGCGCTGCGGGCGCGCAAGCACGTGTTCGTGGAGAAGCCCATCGCGCCCTCTTACGAACAGGCCCTGGAACTGGTCGCGGCCGCGCGCCGCGGAGCGCGTATTGCGGTTGGCGGGCACAACCGCCGCTTCTATCCCGGGCTCGCGCGGGCGCGCGCGGTTGGTGGGTGGCGGCTCGCTGAAGCCGTGTTTCACAAGCCCGAGTTTCGCCGCCCGGTACCCTTCGGCGCACACACGTGGCTCGGGGCGAATGGCATTCATGCGCTCGATGCACTGCTGTACGTCATGGGTGGACTGCCGCAGGCGCTCTGCGCGCACACCGCGGATTTCGGCGCGGGCGTTCCGAGCGCCTTCAGTGCGCTCATGAGCTGGGCCGACGGCCGTCAGGCAGTGCTGCTCTGTAACAACAGCGCCGGGCAACGTCGCGAGGAGTATTCCTTTCATGCGCCGGCGGAAACCTGGACGATTACCGAACAGGCGCTCACGATCGCCAAGGACAACCGGCTCGATAAGACCGAAATAGCGGCGATGTCGGCCAGCGTCATGGCCGAGCACGAGGCGTTTCTGCAGGCCATCCTCGAAGCCACGGAGCCGGCGCACAGCCTGGCCGCGATTGCACCCGCGCTGTACTGTGCGGAGCTCATTGAGTCCGGCTACACCGGCCAGCTTGCCGCACCGCCGGCACCGGCGCAGCAGCCGACGGCGGCCGCTCCTGTGGCGCGTCCGGCCATCGTGGTGTCCGCCGGCCCCGGGCTGCGGTCCGCACTGAGTGCATTGGCGGCTCAATACACGCTCGTCGCGCTTGAGGAAGTGCTGGCGGCCGGTGTGCCGCGCGCGGACGTGGTGGCGGCGATTCTCGATCGGGGCGCCCCGGCACCCGATGTGGCGCTTCTCGGGTTACTGCCAAACCTTGCGGCGGTCGGCATCGTCGGGCTGTCGGTAACGCGCTACGCGCCGGAACTGCTGCTGGCGCGCGGCATCGCACTCTTTAATGCCAGCGCGGTTTACGCCGAGAGCGTGGCCGAATACGCCTTGGGTCTGGCGATCCTGGGCCGGCGGCGCGCGTTCAGTTCGCACCAGGTGCTGCGCACGGGCGGCTGGGGCACGACGCCGGAGCAGGCCGGCTTGCGAGGTGCGCTCACTGTTGCGGCACGGCATCTGCGGCCACTGCTGGTGCGGCTCAGGATCGAGGCGCCGTTGCGTCGCGCGTGGGCGGGCGCGATGGGGCACGCACCACGTGCAGCTGCCACAGCACCCGCGTTGCTGCGCGATGCCACGGTGGGGTTGATCGGTTGGGGAGCGAGTGCGCGTGCCTTCGCACGCCGCCTCCGCGACTGCGGCGCGCGGGTTCTGGTGTACTCCGAGCACGCCGGCGCGGACGAGTTGCATCAGGCGCAGGTTACGCCTGCCGCACTGGATGAAGTGATGGCAAGCGACATCGTGTCGCTGCACCGCGGCCTGACATCGCAGACGCGTCACGCCCTGCAGGACTCGGCGCTCGCCAGGCTTCGCCCGGGAGCGGTGCTGATCAATGTCGCCCGGGGTGCCCTGATCGAGCCGCGGGCGTTGCTGACCCGGCTGCAGCGCGGGGACGTGTTCGCTTGCTTGGACACCTATGAAGAGGAGCCGCTGCCGAGCTCCGATCCGCTGCGACGTCTGCCGAACGTATTCCTCAGCGCGCACATCGCGGCTGGATCCAGCGACATGCAGACGGCCGCGGTGGCCGAAGTCGTGGAAAAAGTGAGGCGTTTTCTGGCCCAGGGCGGCGGGAACTCGCTCACTGCCAGCCGGGTGCGTAGCATGACCTGAAGCGCCACGCTGGGGTAACCGTCCGACCCACTACCCGGCGAGCTGCAGCAGGACTCTGAGGTTCTCAGGTTGCACCGGCAGTACATAGCGGTCGCAGTAGTCCTCGGCTGCCTGCTGGAGCACCGGTGCCGCCAGGTCATCCGTCAGGTATCGCACCAGCTCCCGCGGGGCTGCGACATGCTCACGCCAGCCGCGCAGTTCCCACAGGGGGTCGAACGGCAGCTCATCACGGCGCGTTACGCAGAAGGGTCGCAGGCCGGCACGCACCGCGTGCAGCACCGCCGAGGAGCCGCGGTAGAGGCAAAAGCGTGCCGTGGCACACTCGCTCTCGAGCGTGGCGCCGCGGGGCGAGACCACCACGTTGGCCGGCAACTGCTGGATCAGTTCCGCCAGCACGTCGGCGCCGTGCAGCGCCATGCCCGGATGCGGACGCAGCACGAAGGTGACCGCGGGCAGGAGTGCGGCACAGTCCAGCGCAAACCTGAACAGCAACGTGCTCTCGCCGCGGTGTGCATCCGGCAGCACCAGACAGCGCAGGGGCCGTTCGCCTCGCGGTCTCAGAGGACCGAGCTCGCGGCGCCGGTGTGAGCCGTATACAAGCACTCGCGCCGGCTGGAGCGCGGCGCTCTGCGCGAGCGCCGCCTCGGTGATGCTGCCGAGCGCAAGTACGACCTCGGGGTCACACGCAAGTGACGGCAAGTGCAGGCCCCGACGAATGGCATGCGCCCGGCGCAAGACTGTCGTGTGCTGATACCCCACTCGCAGGCAGGGACGGGGGCTCGCGCGGGCCGCATGCCAGATCACACGCTCCGAGGCGTCACCTTCATAGGTGGTTATCAGGATTCGCGGCGCGAGGCGGCGGCACAGCCGGGTGAGTGCCCCGTGCAGGCGCAGATTTTCCAGCGCTGCGCCCGCACGCAGCTCCGCGGCGGCCTGCGCGGCGATCGCGCGCCTCAGGGGCTCTGTGGTTTCCTCGCCGGCCAGCCTGCGCAGAACCCGGCTCGCGTGCAGGCACTCTCGCCACAATCCAATCTCGACCGGCGCACTGACGCGACGCGGCAGCAGGACACGCCCCGCGAGCGGCTCGCCCTCCAGCTCCATCCCGACATGATCGACCAGCGCCAGGACGCAACGTACCCCCCACCGCGCAAACTCCTCCTGCATGGCGCCGAAGTAGAAATCCTCCGTGGCGCGCCACTGCTCCGGGCGCGTTAGGCGCGAGACGATGAGGACGTCTGCGCGCATGTTTCGACTCGCTACATCCGCGGCGATCTGAGGACGCGGGCGGCTTAGCGCCTTCAGGAGGGCGCGCGCGGCGCGACGACCTGCACCGCCGGGGGCTGCGCCAGCCGGTGACGCCGGCGTAGCTGTCGCCTGCGACCTGGACAGCAAGGCGCTGTATTGCGCCGTGAGGTTTGGATGCTCATTGATCACGTGCAGCAGTGGCAGTGCCAGGCGTCCCAGGGTTGCCCCCGGTGCCCGCAGCAACCCATCGCAGGCGCTGGCGATGGCGTCATATTCCTGTTCGGTCATGAGGAATCGACGCTAACGGCGGACGGGCCGCTTGCCAAGTCACGGGACGAAGGGTCCGTGCCGGCAACTTATCCTTGCGCTTGAGGCCACTAGCACGGTACACATGGAAATGGAGGCCAGGGGCCGAGCTAACCGTCCGTCCGAGGCGGCCTTTGAACCAAGCCAGGCCCCACGGCCACTCAGATTAACGGGGTGCCGGCTCACACTGGGTGCGCGTGGGAGAGATGCAATTACACGCTGCCGCGTTCGATGAACTGGCGGAGCACTACGACGCCTCGTTCACCCATACGCCCGTCGGCGCCTTTCTGCGCCAGCTGGTCTGGGCGCGCGTCGAGGCGTTCCTCGGCAGCAGCGCGCAGGTGCTTGAGCTCGGGTGCGGCACGGGCGAGGACGCCGTGCACCTGGCGCAGCTCGGCGCCGAGGTCATCGCCACCGACCCCTCGCCGGCGATGATTCACATCGCGCAGCGAAAGGTGCAGCAGCATGGCTGGGGCGCGCGCGTGCAGCTGCACTGCATGCCGGCAGAGTGCGTGCGTGCCAGTTTCGCCGGCCGGCAGTTCGATGCGGTGTTCTCCAACTTCGGCGCGCTCAACTGTATAGAGCATCTGCCGGCGCTGGTTGAGGACACCAGGGCACTGCTCAAACCGGGCGCCCGCCTGCTGTGGGTGCTGCTGGGCCGGCATGTTCCCTGGGAGTGGAGCTGGTACCTGCTGCACGCGCAGCCGCGGCGCGCGTACCGGCGGCTCTCCGGCAGCACGCAGTGGCGGGGCATGTGCGTGCGGTATCCCACGCCGGGCGAGCTCGTGCGGCTGCTGCGTCCGGCCTTTCGCATCGATGCGGTGCGGCCGCTCGGGGCCGTGTTGCCCCCGAGCTACGCGGCGCACTGGCTCGAGCGCTGGCCACGGCTGCGACCAATGCTGCAGCGCCTCGAGCAGCGCGCGCAGGGCAGCCGGCTGCTGGCACGACTCGCCGATCATTACCTCATCGAGGCGACGCATCTGGCGCGTCCGCTGCCGGCATGAACCTGGCCGCCCTCAGTCCTGCGGCAAGTCCTGCGGCTGCGCTCGCGGCAGCGCGGCTGCAGCGGCTGCCGCTGGTGACGCTCTACCTCACCGAACGCTGCAATTCCCGCTGCGTCACCTGCGACTACTGGCGCTACGGCGCCGATGACCTCTCGCTTCAGGGCCTGCAGCAGCTGCTGCCGGAATTGCGCCGCCTGCACACCGAAGTCGCCCTGTTCTCCGGCGGGGAGCCGCTGCTCAACCCGGCCTGGGAGCCGATGGCCCAGTTGCTGCGCGCGGCGGGGCTGCGGCTGTGGCTGCTCACCTCCGGACTGTCGCTGGCCAAGCACGCCGCGCGCGCGGCCGCACTGTTTGGCAGCATCACGGTCTCCCTCGATGGCACCAATCGCGCCACTTACCAGGCCATACGCGGACTGGATGCATTCGAGAATGTCTGCGCCGGGGTGCGCGCCGCGGCCGCGCACGGCGTCCCGGTGGGGTTGCGCGTGACCCTGCAGCGCGCCAACTACCGCGAGCTGCCGCGCTTTGTCGAACTCGCGCACGAGTGCAACGCCCGCCAGATCTCCTTTCTCGCGGTCGACGTCGCGAACCCGCACGCCTTTGCGCGCAAGGATCCGCGCGCCCTGCATCTGGCGCTGCAAGCGGAGGACCTGGATCCGCTGCAGCAGCTTCTGCAGCAACTCGAGCATGACCATGCCGCCGACTTTCGCTCAGGTTTCATCGCCGAGAGTCCGCAGAAGCTGCGGCGCCTGCATCAGTACTTCGCCGCGGTACTCGGACGCGCGCCTTATCCGGCGGTGCGCTGCAACGCTCCAGAGGTATCCGCGGTTGTCGATGCGCACGGGCAGCTGCACCCCTGCTTCTTCATCGCCGGCCCGACGCAGGCGGCCGCGCTGACTTCGGGCCTCGACGCGGCCCTGAATTCAGCGCCGATGACGGCGCTGCGCGCCCAGATTCGCGCCGGCCAGCGTCCCGAGTGCGCCACCTGCGTGTGCCCGCTGTGGCGCACGCCCGGCCGGCCGCTGGGCCTTCTGCCGGGTGCCGCCGGGGACCCGCATGTCTGAGGGGAGCGGCCTGGTCTCCGCGCGCGAGGGCTATGAACGCTGGGCGCCCAGCTATCCGGACGTGGCCGGCAATCCGCTCATGCGGGTCGAGCAGCGGCTCATGCTCAGGCTGTGCCCGCCGCTTGCAGGACTACGGGTTCTCGATCTGGCATGCGGCACGGGTCGTTACACGCACCTGCTGCGCGCAACCGGGGCCGAGGTCGTGGCACTCGACCTCTCGGCGGGCATGCTGCGACACGGGCCTGGCGGGCCGCGGGTCTGCGCCGACATGCTGCGGCTGCCCTTTGGCGCGGCGGTGTTCGATGCGGTGCTCTCGGGGCTCGCCATCGGACATTGTCACGACCTGGATGCCTGGATGATCGAGGCCGCGCGCGTGTTGCGCCCCGGGGGCACGCTCCTTTATTCGGACTTCCACTGCGAGGCGGCACGCGCCGGGCTGACGCGCAGCTTCAGCGACGCGCACCAGCGCTCCTACACCCTGATGCACGCCTGCCATGAACCCGAGGCGCAGCGCCGCGCCGCCGCGCGGGCGCAGCTTCAGGTAAGCGCGATGCTCGAGGCGCGGGTGGGGATCGAGCTCACCGAGCCCTTCGACGGTTCGGAGCACTTCTATCGCCGCTGGCACGGGCTGCCGCTGGTATTGGTCGTGCAGGCGGTGCGCCGATGAAGCGCGTACCCGCGGCGCTGACGCTGATCAACGCCGAGGTGGGCGCTGGCGAGCACGCGGCGCTGCGCGTGAGCGACGGGCACATCCTGGAGGTCGCGGCGCGACCTAAGCGTGGCGATCGGGTCCTGGACCTCAAGGGTGACCGGCTGCTCCCCGGGTTCATGAATGCCCACGACCACCTGCAGCTCAACAGTTTTCCGCCACTGACTTACGGGATGCTCTACCGCAACGCCGGGGAATGGATCCGCGACTTCAACCTCCGACAGCGCACGCAGGCGACGGTCCAGCATGCGGCTGCGGCACCGTTGCCGCGCCGCCTGCTGGCCGGTGGGCTGAAGAACCTGCTCAGCGGCGTGACTACGGTTGCTCACCACGATCCCTTCGCCCCCTTGCTCGGCCGCCACGATTTTCCCACGCAGGTGCCCGCTGGACTCGGCTGGTCCCATTCGCTGGAGATCGACGGGGATACCGCCGTGCAGGCGGCGTGCCGCGAGAGCACTGCCGGGCGACCCTGGATCATCCATGCGGCGGAGGGCGTCGATGCGACGGCGCACGCCGAGTTCGAGCGCCTCGAGCGGCTCGGCTGCCTGCGCGAGAACACCTTACTCGTGCACGGCGTGGCACTGGACGAGTCGCAACGCGCGCGTCTGGCCGCGGCGGGCGGCGGGCTCATCTGGTGTCCGTCGTCCAATGTGCGCCTCTTTGGCCGTACCGCCGAAGTGCGCGGGCTTATCGCCCTGCGCCGGGTGGCCCTCGGCACCGATTCGCGTCTCACCGCCGCGGGTGACCTGCTCGATGAACTGCGCACTGCGGCCGAGTGCGAGCCTTGGCTGTCCGATCAGCTCGAGGCGCTGGTGACTCGCGATGCCGCGCGGCTGCTGCGCCTGCCCGGACGCGGCGTTCTTGAGCCGGGCGCGGCAGCGGACCTGGTCGTCCTGCCGGCCGGCGCGCGCCTCGCGCGCCTGACGCGCCGTGCGCTGCGTCTGGTCATCGTGCGCGGCGAGGCGCGTTACGCCGATGGCGACTATGCGCGCGCCCTCGGCGGGCCCTGGAGTCCGGTAACGGTGGACGGGCAGCGGAAATGGCTGGCGACGCCTTTGACAGCCCTGCTGCTGCAGGCCGGCGTCGAGCTTGCGGGGGTGCAGCTCACCGGATCCGCAGGGGAAGCCGTATGCGCCTGAAGGTCGTGCTTTACAACCCCCGCGCCGTCTTCTTCACCATGCCGCTGGCCTTGCTGGCGATCGGCTCGGAGCTCGATCCCGAGCGCTATGAGGTGATCATCGTCGATGGCCGGCTGGAGAGCGACCCGGAAGCGGCGGTGCTGGCGCAGCTGCGCGATGCCGTGTGCTTCGGCGTCACGGTGCTGACCGGTGCGCCGATCTCGGATGCCCTGCAGATCTCGCGTGCCGTGAAGCGCGCCCACCCGCAGTTGCCGGTGGTCTGGGGCGGTTGGCACCCCTCCATGTTCGCGCGTGAGTGCCTGGCCGAACCGTCCGTCGACGTGATCGTGCGCGGCCAGGGTGAGGCCAGCTTCGCCGAGATCGTCGCGCGCCTGAGTCGCGGCGAGTCCCTGAGCGGCTGCGCCGGCTGCACCCTGCGCCTGCCCGATGGTGCGATCGAGGAGAACCCGGCCCGCGCGCTGCTGCCGGTCGAGATGTTCCGCGCGCACGACTACCGCCTGATACCCGTCGAGCGTTACTTCGAGCTCAAGGGCAAGCGACAGCTGGACTTCATCTCCTCGCAGGGCTGCAATTTCCGCTGCGCCTTCTGCTCGGACCCGTTCGTCTACGAGCGCAAGTGGGTCGGGCTCGATCCGACGCGCATGGCGCTGCGGCTCAAGGAGCTGTGGGAGCGCTATCGCTTCGACGACGTCAATTTCCAGGACGAGACCTTCTTCACCCGCCGCAGCCGCATCCAGGCGTTCGTCGAGCAGCTGCTGCGCTATGAGCTGCCCTTTACCTGGGCGGGCACCATGCGCGCCGACCAGGGAGTGCGGCTGCCGCAGGAGCTGTGGACCAGCGCGGCGCGCTCCGGGCTGCGACGCTTGCTGGTCGGGGTGGAATCGGGCTCCGATGAGATGCTGCGCCGCATCCGCAAGGACATCCGCATCGAGCAGGTATTCGAGACGGCGGCCTCCATGGTGCGCCACCGCATTGCCGGCCATTTCCCCTTCATCGTGGGCTTTCCCCAGGAAAGCGACGACAGCGTGCGCGCGACGCTGGCCTGCGCCAAGAAGCTGCGGGCGCTCAGTGCCGAGTTCCGCACGCCGATCTTCTACTTCAAGCCCTACCCCGGGAGCGAGATCGTCATCGAGGAGGTCAAGCGCGGCTATCGGCTGCCATCTAGCCTCGATGAGTGGTCGCGCTTTGACTACGTGGCGGGGGAGCCGGGTCCGTGGGTGTCGCGGGACCGGTTCCGCTTGATCGAGCGCTTCAAGTTCTTCAGCGAACTGGCGGACACCCCGACGGGTCGGGCTGCGGCGCTGTTGCGGCCGCTGGCCGCATACCGCTGCCGGCGCGATGAGTACCGCCTGCCGGTGGAAATGCTGTTCACGCGCTGGCTGCTGCCGGCGGAGCGGCTGTCGTGAGCGCCATGCCACGCGTACTGCTGGTGAACCCGAGCATGACCTCGGCGCGCAATGCCCGCTTTCCTCTGGCGATCCTCAGCCTGGGTGCAGCCCTGGATGGACAGTGCGAGACCGAGCTGCTCGATGGCAATGTCCAGCGCGACTTCGTTGCGCGCGCCGTCGGTGCTGCGCAGGCCGGGAGAGTTGACTTGCTGGCCGTGAGCGTCATGGGTGGGCCGCAGCTGCCGACCGCGATCACGCTGTCGAAAGCGGTGCGTGCCGCCGCACCGGCGGTGCCGATCGTCTGGGGCGGGGCCTTCCCCACGAACTGCCCGGAGGCCACGCTCGTGGGCGGCTACGTGGATTACGCGGTAAGCGCCCAGGGCGAGCAGACGCTGACCGAGCTCGTGCGGCTCCTCCGCACGCCGGGGGCGTGCCCGAGCACCATCGCCGGACTCAGCTGGCGGCGCGGCGCCACCGTGCACCACAACGCTGAGCGCACCTTCTCGGCCGCCAGCCTGGCGCAGCGCCTGCCGTACGAGCGGCTCGAGCGGCCGGAGCGTTACCTGAAACCGACCTTCCTCGGCCAGCGCACGGTCGCCTACCAGGCGGCACTGGGATGCCGCTTCCGCTGCACGTTCTGTGGCGTCGCCACCATGTTCCGCGGGCGCATGGCGCTGCCCAGTGCGGCACGCCTCGAGCAAGACCTGCACT
>Ga0335077_10003133_pt1 | contig 19896 bp, 19 predicted proteins | sample Lox_Sample_31_FD_207151 | JGI IMG/M metagenome (GOLD analysis project Ga0335077, IMG submission 207151) | Soil microbial communities from Loxahatchee National Wildlife Refuge, Florida, United States - Lox_Sample_3.1 | ecosystem: Environmental > Terrestrial > Soil > Wetlands | place: USA...
CGGCCTGATCGAGCGCGCCCCAGCCGCTGCCGCCAAACTCGGTGGGAATCGTCATATTCACCAATCCGAACTCGCGCGCCTGGTGAAACACCTCCATGGGAAAGTGCGCCTCGCGGTCGCACCGCGCGGCCACCGGCTGGATCTGGCCGCGCGCGAACTCGCGCGCAGTGTGTCGGATCAGCTTCTGCTCGTCGTTCAGCTCGAAGTTCATGCAAGCCTCAGATGGAAATCGCGCAGGACGCCGGCAAGCCGCGGATCGCGGCGGCGCAGCGGACAAGCTCGTCGCCGCCACCCGTCGAACGAGCGCTTGCCGCTGAGCTTTGCGAGCCGGGTTGCGCTCCTTGCCGCGCTTGGCCTAAGCGGGATCAACTCGACGTGTCGGGCCACTGCCACTGCCGGTACTGCTCGCGGAGCTTGGTCTTTAGAAACTTGCCGGTGGAAGTGCGGGGGATGGCATCGACGAACACGAAGGCATCCGGCACCATCCACTTCACGAACTGCTTCGACAGGTGCGCTCGGATGTCCGCCTCCGTCGCCTGCATGCCAGGCTTGAGCACGATCACCGCGAGGGGTCGCTCCGACCATTTGGGATGCGGCACGGCCACCACCGCGGCTTCCTGCACGCAAGGATGCCCCATGATCGCGTTCTCCAGATCGACCGAGCTGATCCATTCGCCGCCGGACTTGATCAAGTCCTTCGTGCGATCGGTGATGCGGATGAAGCCGAGCGGGTCGATGGAGGCGACATCACCCGTGCGCAGCCATCCGTCCGCGGCGAAGTTCTCGGGCGTGGCCTGATTGTGATAGCTGCCTGTGATCCAGGGGCCGTGGACCTGAATCTCCCCCACGGTCTTGCCGTCCCAGGCCGTCTCGCCCTCGTCGCCCACCGCACGCACATCCACCAGCGGCAACGGATATCCCTGCGTCGCCATCACCGCAAACTTCTCGTCCTCCGACAGGCCGTGCTGTTGCGCCGTGAGGCGGGACAAGCTGGCGAGCGGCGAGGTCTCGGTCATGCCCCAACCCTGCAGGACCTGGATGCCTAGCTTGGCATAGCTGCGGATCATCGCCTCGGGTACAGCCGAGCCGCCGACCGTCAGCCGCAGGCGTGCGTGCAGCCTGAACTTCCCGCGGTTCTGCTCCAGGATCTGCGCCATGGGCAGCCAAATGGTGGGGACGCCACACGAGATCGTCACCTGTTCGCCCTCGAGCAGCGGGAGCAGATCCTGCGGATGCAGGTGCGGCCCCGGGAAGACCATCTTCGTACCCAGCATCGCGGCCGTATACGGAATGCCCCAGGCATTGGCGTGGAACATCGGCACGACCGGCAGGACGACATCCGTGCCGGACATGCCCAGCGCGTCGGGCATCGCCTGCGCCAGCGAATGCAACACCTGCGAGCGATGCGAGTAGACCACGCCTTTGGGCCTGCCCGTGGTTCCGGAGGTGTAGCACATGGCGCAAGGCTCGTTCTCGTCCATCTGCGGGTAAGCGAAGGTTCCGCTCGCCGTGTCGAGGAACGCTTCGTACTCGTCGAGCCCGGTAGGCACGGGCTGGCGCGTGAGCGGCACCACGATCACGCGCTCCAAGTTCACTCGCGGGCGAAGCTGCTCGAACAGCGGCAGGAGCACATCGTCGACGATGAGGAAGCGGTCTTCGGCGTGATTGGCGATCCACGCGATCTCCTCGGGCGCGAGGCGCAGGTTCAACGTGTGCAACACACCACCTGCGGCGATGATGCCGAAGTAGCTCTCGTAGTGCGCATAGTGGTTCCACATCAGTGTGGCCACGCGGTCGCCTCGCTTCAGCCCGGCTCGGGTCAGCGCCTCTGCCAATCGCCGCGCGCGCCGGTAGAAATCCAGATACGTATAGCGATGCAAAGATTTGTCCGGCAGGCGCGACACGATCTGCTGGCCGCCGAAGAGCCTCCCTGCGCGCTCGAGAAAGTGCGACAGGTTGAGCGGCACCTGCATCATCGTCGCTCGCATCTTTTTTCCCCTCACCCGGCCAATCCGCTCAAGCCCTCGGCGTCCGCGCAGCTCAAGTGACCAACACGACTTTGCCGCTCACGCGTTTGTACACCACCTCGTTGAGCGCCTCGGCAGCCCGCTCTAGCGGATACGTGGCATGGATGTGGGGCTTCACCCGGCCCGCTGTGTACAAACGCAGCAGCTCCTCGTTGTTGCGCCGGTTGCGCTCCGGCTCGTTGCGCGTGAATGCGCCCCAGAAGACACCGACGATGGAACAGCCCTTGAGTAGCGGCAGGTTGAGTGCGACCTTCGGGATCTCCCCGGCGGCAAAGCCCACCACCAGAAAACGCCCGTTCCACGCCATTTCCCGCAGCGCCGGCTCGGAGTAAGGGCCCCCGACCGGGTCGTACACTACGTCCACTCCGTGTCCGCCGGTGATCGCCTTGACCCGTGCCCGCAGATCGTCCGAAGCGTAATTGACCAGCTCGTCCGCTCCATTCTCTTTGCACACACGCAGCTTCTCGTCGCTCGATGCGGCGGCGATCACCTTGGCTCCGATCGCCTTGCCGAGCTGGATCGCGGCGAGGCCCACACCGCCCGCGGCGCCCAGCACGAGCAGCGTCTCAGCCGGACGTAGCTGCGCCCGGTCATTGAGCGCGTGGTATGACGTACCGTAAGTGAGCATGAACGCGGAAGCCGGGACGAAGTCCATGCCATCGGGCATGGGGATGACCCTGTCCGCGTCGAGCGCGATCTCCTCCGCGAAACCACCGAAGGTACTGGCGCCGATCACCCGCGCGCCGACGCGGATACCACTGACGCCCTCGCCCACCTGCTTCACCACCCCGGCGACCTCGCCGCCCGGTGAGAACGGCGGCTCTGGCTTGAACTGGTACTTACCTTGAATGATCAGCGTATCGGGAAAGTTCACGCCGGCCGCCTTGACGCTGACGACGACCTGACCCTTGCTCGGCCTGGGCGACGGCACGTCTTCGACCACCAGCTTCTCCGGCGGACCCAGCTCTTTGCATAGCACTGCTTTCAAGCTTTACCTCCTCAGCGTGGGCCGCGCGATCTCAGGAACAAGACCGGAGCTCCGGCGGGAACGACCGCGATTGCGGTGAAGTCCCGCGCGTCTGCGCTCTGCGCGCCACCGCGATCAACTCGTCTTCGCAAGAATCCTCTCGACTTGACGCCAGCCGGCTTCGGCCATGGGACGCGCGCGCTTGCCGGACTCCAGGGCGTTGGGATTGGCAGCGGTGCCGTCTACCACCCGGCCCATGATCCCCTGAAGGATCCCCGCCAGCCGGAACATGTTGTACGCCATGTAATAGTCCCAATGCTGGATGCCGATGCGCCCGGTCCGGCGGCAGTATGCGGCGACATATTCCTCTTCGCTGGGAATGCCGAGCGCCGGCAGATCCAGTCCGGCCATGCCCCGGAACTCGCCCGGCGCCAGCCGCCAAGACATGCAGTGATAGGAGAAGTCGGCCAGCGGATGGCCGAGCGTGGACAGCTCCCAGTCGAGCACGGCGAGGATGCGCGGCTCGCTGGGATGGAAGATGACGTTGTCAAGGCGATAGTCCCCGTGCACGATGCTGGTCTCGTCCTGCGGCGGGATATGCTCGGGCAGCCATTCGATCAGCTTCTCCATCGCCTCGATCCTCTGCGTCTCCGAGGCGCGGTACTGCTTGGTCCAGCGCCCGATCTGGCGCTGCAGGTAGCTGCCCGGCTTGCCATAGTCGGCAAGCCCGGCCTTGACATAGTCCACTCCGTGCAGCGCCGCGATCACTCGGTTCATCTCGTCGTAGATCGCCGCGCGCTCTTCGCGGCTCATGCCCGGCAGTGACGGATCCCAAAGAACCCGGCCCGCGACATAGTCCATGAGATAGAAAGCGGTGCCGATCACCGTCTCGTCCTCGCACAGCACGAAGGGGCGAGCCACGGGAATGCCGGCCTGGCGCAGCGCCGAGATGATGCGGTACTCGCGGTCCACGGCATGCGCAGACGGCAAGAGCTTACCCGGCGGCTTGCGCCGCAACACGTAGCGCTTATCGGGTGTCGTCAGCAGAAAGGTGGGATTTGACTGACCGCCGCGGAATTGCTCCACCTGCACCGGAGGGGAGAATCCATCGACATGGGCGAGCATGTACTGCGTGAGACGCTCGACGTCGAAGCGGTGCTTTTCCTGCACCGGCATTGTGCCCGCGAACTGTTCTTGCATCTGAGCTTGCCCCGGTTTGGAGCATTCGAGCATACCATCGAGAAATCCGTGCCGGCAACGAGGCCGTGCGTGAATGCGGGGTCGATCCACGCCTCCATCCAGGCTACAATCGCCACTGGTTCATCGATCTGGGTGCGGCGGCATGCAGGAGTTCAAGGACAAGGTGGCGGTGATCACGGGCGGCGCCAGTGGACTGGGGCTGGCGATGGCCAAACGCTTCGCCAGGGAGGGGATGAAGCTGGTGCTGGCCGACATCGAGGAGGACGCGCTGCGCCGGGTGGATCAGGAGTTCCGCAAGTCGGGCGTGCCGGTGTTGTCCATCCGCACGGACGTGTCTCGCGGCCATGACATCGAGAGGCTGGCGGAAAAGACGCTTGCCACCTTCGGCGCCGTGCATGTCGTCTGCAACAACGCCGGCGTCGCTCCCGGTGGGCCGGTGTGGGAGAGCACGCCCGCCGACTGGGAATGGGTGCTGGGGGTGAACGTCTGGGGCGTAATTCACGGCGTGCGCGTGTTCGTCCCCATCATGCTGCGCCAGGACGTGCCATGCCACGTCGTCAACACCGCTTCGGTGGCGGGTCTGCTATCGGTTCCGGGCATGGGGATCTACTGCGTCTCCAAGCATGCTGTGGTCACGCTCACCGAGTGCCTGTACCACGACCTCGCGCAGCGCGCCTCGAAGATCGGCGTGTCCGTGCTATGCCCCGCCTATGTGCCGACCGGGATCTCCGACTCCGAGCGCAACCGGCCCGCCGCGCTGCGGAACTCATCTCGCCCGCGCACCCCGGAGGACCTCGCCCGCGAGGAGCAGATGCGGCATGCCGTGGCTTCCGGCAAGGTCTCGCCGGATATGGTCGCCGAATCGGTGTTCGAGGCCATCCGGCAGGAGCAGTTCTACATCCTCACCCATCCTCGCATCAAGGGTGCGATCGAGACCCGGATGCAGGATATCCTCAATCAGCGCAACCCCACCGACACGTCCAAGCCCGCGTGAGGTTGGCGACCCGGCGACAGACACAGCGCGCAGTTGCGGCCTGACGCGCCGATCAGTTCACCACGCTGACCTTTGCGCGAACCGTGTTCTTGCGGATGAAATCGGCCATGCGCTCGACGCCGCGTTGGATCGCCTCGCTCGAGGCAGCGTAGCTGAAGCGTATATGCTGCCCCTCGTTGGGCACGCGCGGCCCGAAGTGGATGTCGGCCAGCACCGCCACGCCGGTCTCGTGCAGCAGGCGTGAGCGCAGCTCCTCGGAATCGCGCGCGCCGATCATGGCGCATGCCTCCGTGACGTTCGGCCATACATAGAACGCCCCTCCAGGCGACAGGCAGCTCACGCCTGGGACCTGGTTGAGCAGCCGCACAATCAAGTTACGCCGTTCCAGGAAGATGTCGCGCATGCGTCTGGCATCGTCCTGCGGACCGTTCAGCGCTTCGACGGCCGCCCACTGGCTGATCTGCGAGGCGCACGACTCGGTGTTGGTGACCCAGTTGGTGAAGTACGGCGCGAGCTTGCGGTTGGCAGCGAAGCCCAGGCGCCACCCGGTCATCGCCCAAGTCTTGGAAGCGCCGTCGGATATGATGCTGCGCTCGAGCATGCCCGGCAACGAAGCGATGGAGACAAACTCGCCGTCATACACCAGCCGTCCGTAGATCTCGTCCGCGAACACCCACACCTGGGGGTGACGGCGCAGCACCTCGGCGATCGCTTCCATGTCGTGCCGTGGGATGATGCCGCCGGTAGGATTATGCGGTGAGTTGAGGATCAGCAGCTTCGTCCTCGGCGTGATCTTGTCGGCGAGCTCCTGCGGGTCAAAGCTGAAGCTGCGCGCTTCGCGCAGGTGCAGCGGGACCCCGACCGCGCCGTTCGCCTTGATCTGCGACTCGTAGATCGGGAATCCGGGGTTGGGGTAGATCACCTCGTCGCCGGCGCCGTGATCGGTCACCGAGAGGATGGTGTAGCCGATGAAGGGCTTCGCGCCGGCGCCGATGACTACGTCATCGGCTTGCACGTCTACCCCGCGCGACGCGCTCATGTTCTTGGCCACCGCCTGGCGCAGCTCGAGGATCCCCGCCGACGGCGTGTAGCCGTGTTTTCCATCGCGGATGGCTCTCACCGCAGCGTCCTGGATGTTGACGGGCGTGTGAAAGTCCGGCTGGCCGATGCAGAAGGAGATGATGTCGCGACCCTCGCGGATCAGCTTGTTGACGTCCGCCAGCACCACGAACGCATTCTCGGTGCCGAGCTCCCGCGCCCGGCGGCTCACGTCTGCCATGATAGTCCCTGGAATCGAGTTGGCGGATCCTGGTTCGGCCTTGCGGTCGGCCGTTGCAAGCGCTTGCACCCCCGCTGTGCCCAGGTCTCCGATCGGAGAGCGAGTTTGCACGCTGGCGCTGGGCCGGTCAAGCCGCGTACGCGCCGGATGAAGACGCGGGCGTGTTCTCGAGCCAACCCCGCAGCGCGGCGTTGACTTCTACCGGCCGCTCTACGGTAGACAGGTGCCCGCAGTCCTCGACGAGCGCCAGGCTGGCAGTCGGGATCAGGCGCACCAATTCTTCATGCATCTCGAGCGGCGTGAGCATGTCCTGCCGCCCGCACAGGACCAGCGTCGGACAAGTGATCTGGGACACCTCGCGCCGGAAGTCGGCCCGGGACATGATGGCTGTCTGCTGACGCACGTAGCCATCGACGCCGGTTCGCTCGGCCATGTTTCGGATGATGCCGACGAGGCGGTTGTCCTTGGCGTGCTCAGGGTGGACCAGCAGCGGCAGCATGCGGCTGGTGATCGGCGTAAAGCCACGCTCGCGGCGAGCGATGTCGATCAGATCCCGGCGCCGCTCCGTCTCTTCCGCAGTGTCCAGCCGCGCGCGGGTGTCGAGCAAGGCGAGCTGTGTCACGCGTTGCGGGGCCTGGCGCATGATCTCCATCGCGACATAGCCACCCATCGACAGGCCGGCCAGCGCGAAGCGTTCGGCAGGAGCCTCGGACAGCACTCGTCGTGCCATGCCGGCGATGGAGTCGTCGAGGGCGAGATCAGCCACCCACAAACGGTATGCATCCGACAGCGCTTCCACCTGCGGTGCCCACAACGCGGCATCGCACAGCAAGCCCGGCAGCAAAATGAGCACTGGCATCGCGCTGGCCAGTTCGCGATCGGCGGCGCGCGATTCGGGGCCGCGCGATCCGCGACTCGCTCGCACCCAGGCACGCATATCCCACGGGGCGAACAGCGTCCAGACGTAATCCGTCGTAGCCTCTTCGCGCAGCGCGTGCAGGTCGTGCCGCTGCGCTTCATCGAGAAACCTCTGGAACACCGCCTCGCTCGGGAACTCGACCACGATCATCTGGCGCCGTTCTACCTCACCGCGCATGTGGCGGACCGGCGCCCGCCCTGCGGCGATCACATGTCCCCCCAAGGCGTAGATGATCTTCCCCGCTTTTACGCTGTACTCGCGGTACCGATCTTCGTTGCCGGGAACGAAGTTGAACAGGTTCAGTGCGTAGACCATCCGCGTAGCGCTTAGGACCTAACGCGCGGGCGCTGCTCCGAGCAACCGCCTGCGCCGGCGGCCCTTCGTCTGATTCGTCTCTCCAGCTGCTCCGCTCTAGGTTATCATCCCCGCGCAGCCGCACACCACGTCAGGAGGCCCAGATGGCCACGAATGTCCAAATCCTGCTCGCCAGCCGACCCACTGGCTGGGTCGAGGAGTCCAACTTCAGCATCGTCGAGAGGCCGATCCCCGAGCCGGGACCCGGCGAGCTGCTGGTGCGCAACCATTGGCTGTCTCTCGACCCGTATATGCGCGGCCGCATGAACGAAGGCAAGTCCTATGCTGCGCCGGTCGAGATCGGGCAGGTGATGGTCGGCGGCGCGGTCGGCGAGGTGGTCGAGTCGGCCAACCCCAGATTCAAGCAAGGGGAATTCGTCGTGGGCCCGCTCGGCTGGCAGCTCTACTCGCTGTCTACGGGGGACGGACTGATGAAGGTGGATTCCAAGCTCATCCCGCTGTCGTGCTACCTCGGCGTGGCGGGCATGCCCGGCGCCACCGCTTGGGTCGGCCTGCTCGAGCATTGCCAACCCAAAGCTGGCGAGACCGTGGTGGTTTCCGCCGCCTCCGGTGCGGTCGGCAGCGTGGTGGGACAGCTGGCGAAGCTGCAGGGCTGCCGTGCGGTCGGCATTGCCGGCGGCAGCGCGAAGTGCGACTTCGTCGTGAAACAGCTGGGATTCGACGCGGCCGTCGACTACAAGACGGGCGACCTAAACGAGAATCTCAGAGCAGCCACGCCCGAGGGCATCGACTGCTACTTCGAGAACGTCGGCGGCGAAGTGCTGGACGCGGTGCTGCGCCGCCTGAACCCTTTCTCGCGCATCGCGCTGTGCGGATTGATCGCGGAGTACAACCTCCCCGAGCCGCTGGGCGCGAAGATGATCCGATCGCTGCTGGTCAATCGTGCAAAGCTGCAAGGCTTCATCGTCTCCGACCGGCAAGACCTGTACATGCGCGCTGTGACTCAGCTCGCCCGTTGGGTTGCACAGGGCAAGATCAAGTACCACGAGACCGTCGCGGAAGGCCTGCGTAGCGCGCCGGCTGCTTTCATCGGCATGCTCAAGGGCAAGAACCTGGGCAAGCAGCTCGTGAAGCTGGTCTGAAGCGGGCGTTCGTCCCCGCGCCAGCCGGCACGTGCCGCCTACCTCTTCCTCGGATCGTCGGCGGGATTGACGTAGGTGGTTCCGGTGGGCCCGATCGCAAACAGCTGCACGATCACGTCCTCGCCTCGGGTCTGGGCGAAGTGGGGGATGCCTTTGGGCTCGGTCATGAAGGTTCCGGGCGTGACGGGCTTGAGCTTGCGCTCATCGAACTCGTCGCCGAAGGAGTAATAGAGCGTCCCCGACAACACGGTCACCATCCGGATCTCGTCCGGATGCGAGTGCGGCATGATCGTCAGGTGGGCGGGGATGCGCACGCGCACGGAGTACGGCCCCGGCCGGCCGGGATCTCCCGCCATCACGGCCGTTTGTGGCCCTGCGGGCCACGCCGGGTTCGAGCTGAATGTCACCTCGTCGGGCGCGATCTGGATGATCTGCGTTGCATCCTGCGCCGCTACCACGGGCATCAAGGGTAACAGCGCGACCAGCGCTGCCAGGAACCGCTCCGTCGTCCTCATCTTCCCTCCCCTCTCGACCAGACTCAAAGGCGCCGCGAACCGCCGGTGTCCCGGCCCACGCACAGTGTAAGCACCTTGCCGGCCGCCAGCCAGGTCTCAGCGGTGCTCAGCTTCAAGGCGATTGAGATAGCCGCCGTAGTCGGGCACCTGGCGATCGTAAGACGATGACATCAAACCCGACGAGATCATGAAGTCGGCAGAGGAGCGATTGCAGGCCACCGGAATATTCCAGACGACCGCCACACGGAGCAGCGCCTTCACGTCCGGGTCGTGCGGTTGGGGCTCGAGGGGATCCCAGAAGAAGATCACGAAGTCGACCTCCTGCTCGGCGATCTTGGCGCCGATCTGCTGGTCCCCGCCCAGCGGTCCACTCAGCAGCTTCTCGATCGGCAGCCCAAGCGCATCCTGGAGCAAGCTGCCGGTCGTGCCGGTGGCGCACAGCTCGTGCTGCGTCAGCGTGCCGCGGTTGAACTCCGCCCATTCGAGCAGATCCTGCTTGCGGTTATCGTGCGCCACGAGCGCGATGCGCTTGCGGGGCTGCATGCGGATGGTCTGGTGCGCTGCGGGCATGGTCGGTCCCCCTGCGATGTGCGGCCGCCGCGCTGAACGCGGTCGCTTGAGTGGACGGCAACTGTACCAGAGCTTACCAGCGCGGCGGCCGACTCGGCTCCGGCAGGTCGCCCGCGGCGATTGGGATCAGGCGGCCTTGGAAGCCGCAGTGGCAGGAATGACGGCCCCGCGAGCCGCAGCCATGCGCTCGTACACGAAAGTGAGTACGAAGAGCTTGTCTTTCTCGGCGATCTCGTGGAACTCGGTACCAAAGCGGCGCGTCGGCTCGGTCGCGGGATCGGTCGGTTCGGAGTTGAGATTGCGGATGACGACCGGCAGCACGAGGCTGCGAGTCCACTGCGCGAACGCGAGGGCAAAGCGCAGCGTAAGCGTTTCACCCACATTGCCCAGGTTCTCGACGGCAGCCAGCAGCGCCCCTTCGGCGCTGATATCTCGGATTTCCACCGACAGCGTCTCGCCCGCAGCATTCGTGACTGTGGCGGGAATCCCGACATCGACGCGCTCGCCCTGCCGGATCCTCGTCTGCTCGGCAGTCTGCGGATACGAGAGGTGAAAGTAGCGGTACGGTTTCGTGCACGCGCACACGACCTCGCACCGGAAGCCGAACGCGCTGTTCCCGACCAGGTAGCGTACGTTGACCTCGTCGCCCACCGTCAAGTCGATGGGGGAGAACGCCGGCCCGGCAACGTCGACCATGAGGCTCTCGCCGCGCTTGAATCCGAGCACCTTGGCCTGGATCCGAGGCGCATCGCGATCCCGCAACAATTGCAGGGTGAGCGCTGTGCCGACGCTAAAGTGAAAATCTGTCATGTGCTGGACCCCCTCGATGGGGAGTGAGCAACCAAGTCATTGGCAGGATCCGTGCCAACTACACCTGCATGGCTGAGCGACCGCCGCGGCCTGGGGGAAAGCAGCGACGATCACGCCGTTGGCTCCCCCGAGCTCACCTACGGTCGTGGACAGGGTCTGTTCAAGCTGGCGACCGTGTCAGCGTTACCCCAATACATTCAGCTCGTTATACCGCCGCTCCTGTGCGCGTCGGAAACGCGGAGGATCGGTGATGCGGGGCTGGTTGAGGTTGCCCCGGGGATCTGGCCGTCCAAGCCGCGTGGGTCGAAATCGAACTCACGGTCCTCGGCGGGACGCAACTGCATGTCATGCCGTACGCTGCCTCTGGTACACGGACTGGTCCGTGCGCCCAGCGCTGGTAACAACCAGACCAACAAGGCCTACGCTGCTTTCTGTCCGGCCGAGCTGTCACGGGACTGAACGACACCGATCGTCGCGGCAACATTCGCCAGCAGTAGCGCGGCGCGGACGTGCCGGCCTACACGCTAAGGCAGGCTTTGCGACATACCTCCTGCAATGCGGTTGGCATCTGCACAGTCGACGAGCTTCTCGGACGCAAGGCCGGTTCGGCCACCACTCGGGGCGACGGGCGGTGCCGAGCCCGATAGACAGCTGCGAGCGCACGGGCGCTTGCGGGCAATGACTCGCGCGTGACCGCGCACAAGGGTGAGTGGGATGCGCGGGCGGTTCGGGCGCCCGCGGCTACGGGCGCCGCCGAGCCGCGAGCCATCCGCCGAACAACGCCAGCGGAAAGTGCAGCGTATAGGCGAGCAGCGAGAGCAGGCCCGAGTAGGGACTCTCCTCGGAGCCGGACAGCACGATGCCGACTACGAACGAGATCGCGCCGGCGGCGAACGCATGCTTGAGGAAGGAATGACGCGCAATGCGCCCTGCAACGTATCCGCCCAGCACGGTAAAACCGCTGCCGACGATCATCGAGGTCATGAGGAAGGGCCAGGATTGTTGGAGCTGTGCGCCGATCTGCTCGGCCGACCCCTCGCTCGCCCCAAGAAGCACCGAGAAGGCCACAAACAGCACGATACTGGCGATCATCGTGCCCCCCAGATCGGCGACCGCACCGAGAAACACAGCCTTCCAGCGAAAGCGCTGGTCAACGGGATCGGGGTGGTCGTCGACACGCGCGCTGGGCGCGCCGTACGGGTTTGGCTCGCTCATCGGTTCTCAGCGGTCCGGTTTTCCGCTACCTTGGCGCGGACACGGGACATCATCTCTGGCATGTTCAAGCTCTCCAAGGCGGGACTTTGCATGGCGGGCGCGCACGTCGCGCTCATCGCAGCTGCGGTCGCGCTCACCCTCGCCGGACACGAGCGCGATTGGCACATACACTGGCTGATTTTCCTCGCCCTCGACTTCCCCGTGAGCCTGGGGGTGATGCCGCTCGCCTGGATGTTTCCGCCCTCTGTCGCCGGCCCGCTGTCGGACTTCCCGAACTTTTGGTGGCCGCTGCTGTTCCACGGTGTGGTGGGCACCGCATGGTGGTATATCGTGGGCTGGGCCATCGGGCGCAGGCTAGCACGGTTTCGCGCGGGCGGCGACACCCTGGCGCGGGATGAGGGCACGTCAGCCGAGCGTTAGCTTCGCACAGCGCCGGGCAGGGTTCAGAAGCGCTGCCGCGTCCCGCACCGAACCTGGCGGCTCTGCTTGTCTCGCCTACGGCCAGCGTGCACTCGGCCTAAAAAAACGCCCGCTGACGCGGGCGCTTTGGGAGAGATCGACCATCGCTCAGGCGGTCTGCCTGCGCGCGGCCTGCTCGATCTGCGGCTGCTTGTGGAACTGCCCGTCCTTCATGATCGCCAGCAGCTTCCCCGCGTCTTGCAGGAGCTTGATGTTGGCGAGCGGGTTGCCGTCGACCAGCAGGACGTCTGCGAGATAACCGGGTTTGATCTGGCCCAGCTCATTGCCCATCATCATGATCTCGCCGCCCAGCTTGGTCGCGGAAAGGATCGCGTCCATGGGCGAGAAGCCCAGCAGGTTGACGAAGTGCTCGATGTCGCGCGCATTGGTGCCGTTGGGGTTCCACGCGAAGCCGTAGTCCCCGCCCGGCAGCACTCGCACGCCGCGCCTCTTGAGCTCCTTCATGTTGTTGATCGCGACCTCCAGCTCGCGACGCATGCCCATGCTCTCCGCCACTTGGGTGCTGATTCCCCACTTGGCCGCTTCGTTGAGCGTGGTGTAGGTGATGCCGAGCGTGGGCGCGACGAACACCCGATCCTTGGCCGCTTCCAGGGCGGCGCAGGCTTCGTCGTCCACCAGCGTGGCGTGATAGATCACCTCCACCCCGTGCTTGAGCGAGAGCTTCACCGATTCGGCGCTGCGCGCGTGCGCAGCTACGCGCTTGTCATGCATGCGCGCCACTTCGCACACGGCGTCGATCTCCGCCTCCGTCATCACGGTGTGGTGCGCTCGGCAATGCGGGATGAACTCGTCTCCGGACGGGTTGATCTTGAGCGTATCCACGCCTTCACGCACCATTTCGCGCGCCACCTTGCGGAACTCGTCCGCGCCGTCGCAGATGATGGCGAAGGTTTCCCGATGCATGTGCATCAGCCGCACATCGCCCAGCCCGGCGGTGGTGGCCAGCTCAGGGCTCGCGGCCAACGTGCGCGGACCGGGAATGTCGCCGGCATTGATCGCATTGCGGATCACCACATCCAGCCGAGCCTTCGCGGAAGCGGCGCTGTTGCACGCGGTGAAGCCTTGATCGAGAAGCTTCTTCGCGTTCTTGGCCGTGCGCAGCGTGTGCTCCTCGGGGGGCACGAAGCCCAGGCTTTCCAGGTCCGAGGTGTCGAGGAACGTCAGATGCGCGTGGGCTTCGACGAGCCCCGGCATCAGCGTTGCGCCGGCGCCATCGACCACCTGCGCCCCGTCGGAGGCCATCGCCGTGCCCTGCGGCGCCACGGCCTTGATCCGGTTGCCCTCCACCAGAACCTGACCCGCGAACGGGGGCGCTCCGGTGCAGTCCAGCACGTTGACATTCTTGAAAAGTACCTTAGCCATTCGCTGTCTCCTCCTTGCCTGGGTTGAGGTTGACCCCGGTCTTCGCGTCGAAGAACTGGAGCTTCCTCGGATTGAGTGCAAACGCCACACGCTTGCCGACCTCGACATCCGCGCGCGCCGGCACGGTCGCCTTCACCATGTGCTCGTTCACCCGCAGCGTGACGATCTGCTCCACGCCATGATTCTCCACCCCGTACACCTCTCCTTCAAGCCCCCCGGCGCCCAGCTGGATGTCCTCGGAGCGCACGCCGAGCGTCACCGGCTCAGCGTGTGCCGCGAGCGACGCACCGGGTGCGCCCTCCAGCGGCACCTCCAGCCGGCCCGGCACGACCACCAGCTTGGCGTCGCGCACCGAGCCGCTCAACAGGTTCATGGTCGGGGAGCCCACGAAGGTGGCCACGAAGGTGTCCCGCGGGCGGTTGTAGATCTCCTGCGGCGTGCCGACCTGGACGATGCGGCCGTGGTTGAGCACGCCGATCTTGTCGCCCATGCTCATCGCCTCCACCTGGTCGTGGGTCACGTACAGGAACGTGGCGCCGAGCTTCATCTGCAGGTCCTTTAGCTCGGCGCGCAGGATCTCGCGCAGCTTCGCGTCCAGGTTGGAGAGCGGCTCGTCCATGAGGAACACCCGAGGCTGACGCACGATGGCGCGCCCGATGGACACCCGCTGCATCTCGCCGCCAGAGAGCCGATCGGTGGTCCGCTCGAGCAGGTGCTCGATGCGCAGCGTGCGCGCAGCACGCAGCACGCGCTCCTCGATCTCGGCCGGAGTGATGCGGCGGTGCTTGGACTTGAGCGGGAACTCGAGGTTCTGGCGCACGGTGTAATGCGGATACAACGAGTAGTACTGGAACACCAGCGCGACGTCGCGCTCGGCCGCACTCCAGTTCGCCACGTCGTTGTCTCCGATTCGAATCGCACCGGTGTTCGGGGTCTCCAGCCCCGCGATCAGCCTCAACGTGGTGGTCTTCCCGGCGCCGGTGGGACCGAGCAGCACGAAGAACTCGCCATCCCCGACCTGCAGGCTGAGGCTGTTCACCGCCGCGTGGCGGCCGAACTTCTTGCTGATGTTCTCGAGTACGACGCGCGCCATATCAGAGGCGGATATGCAGAGACTCGCCGGTTCGCGTGCTGAAGAAGTGCGTTTGCTTCTCGTCCAGGCGCGCCCATACCACGTCGCCGGCCTTGCGGACGAAGCCGCTCGCGGTGCGCGCACGCACCATTTGCCGGCCGAACTTGAGGTCGACGATGTCATACGGACCGAGCGGCTCGATGATGTGGGCCTCCACCGGGATGTGCCCGTCGGCGGGCTGGAGCGATACCTGGACGGCCTCGGGCCGCACCCCTACCGCGAGCTCGTCTTCCGCGTGTCGATGCTCGACGACCTTGTGGTACAGCTCCTGCGGGAAGCGCAGCGTGGCATCGTCCTCCCCCAGGATCACGACTGTGTGTCCGTCACCCGGCCGCACCGCGCCGTTCATGACGTTCATGATCGGGCTGCCGATGAACTGAGCGACGAACAGGTTGGCGGGATGCTGGTAGACCTCGGTCGACGTGCCAACCTGCTGGAGCACCCCCTCGTTCATGATCGCGATCCTGTCGGCCATGGACATCGCCTCTACCTGGTCGTGCGTCACGTATACGGTGGTGGCTTCGTTCTGCAGATGGATGTGCTTCAGCTCGGCGCGCATCTCCTCGCGCAGCTTGGCATCCAGCGCCCCGATCGGTTCGTCCATCAGCAGCGCCTTGGGGCGCCGCACCAGCGCACGCCCGATGGCCACGCGCTGCATGTCGCCGCCGGAAAGCGCGGAGGGGCGTTTGTCCAGCAGGTGCTCGATGCGCAGCGCACGCGCCACTTCGCGCACCCGCTGGCCCACGACGGCCTTGGCCTCGCGCATCGCGCGCAACGGGAATGCGATGTTCTCGTAGGCTGTCAGATGCGGGTACAGCGCGAACAGCTGGAACACGAAAGCGATGTCGCGATCGCCTGCCTGCTGCTTCTGGACCGGAACGCCGTCGATGAGGATCTCGCCGCTGTCGATCTCCTCCAGCCCGGCGATGGACCGCAGCGTCGTGGTCTTGCCGCAGCCCGAGGGCCCGAGCAAGACCACGAACTCGCGATGCTGGATCTCGAGATTCAGCTTGCGGATGATGTAGTTCTCGCCGAAGTATTTCTCGACGTCTCTGAGCAGGATGGCTGCCATCGGGAGAGGCCGTGATCCGTGACTCGTGATTCGATTCGTCAGGCCAGATAGGGCGCGAGTGGCGTCCACTTGGCTTCGCCGGCATCGCTGTCCACGACCGCTTCGACGAACGCCATTCCACGTAGTCCGTCGCGCGCCGTCGGGAAATCCATCTCCAGTTCCGTGGGTGTGCGACCCTCGCGCCGCGCACGGATCGTGTCGCCTACGTTGGCGTAGAGGTTGGCAAAGGCCTCGTTGAACGCCTCCGGGTGACCGGCCGGCAGCCGCGTGGCGCGCTTCGCGGCCGCGCACAGATACGGCTCGCCTCGACGATAGATTCGTGCCGGCGTGCCGTTACATCCTAGCAGCAGCGTCTCCGGCTCTTCCTGGGCCCACGCGAGCGAGGCAAGAGTCCCGAAGACGGACAGCGTCAGACCGTTACCCTTGCCATGCAGGACCTGGGATGCGGTGAGGACGCCCCGCGCGCCACCCGTGAGGCGCAAGAGCACGCTTCCGTCGTCGTCGAGCACGCGCCCATGGTGCCGGGAGAGATCGGCGCACAGCGACTCGATCTCGAGGCCGGTGACGTAGTGCACCAGGTTCTCCGCATGGGTTCCGATGTCGCCCATCGCGCAGGAGCGTCCCGATCGCGCCGGATCCGTGCGCCAGCTGGCGCCCTTGTGCCCTTCGCGCTCCAGGCTGTCGAGAAGCCACCCCTGCTCGTACTGAACGACGACCTTGAGGATCTCCCCCAGCTCGCCGGCGGCGACCATGTGACGCGCCTGCTTGACCGTCGGGTAGCCGGTGTAGTTGTGGCTCAACGCAAACACGGTGCGGCGCGTCTCGACCAGCGAAGCCAAGCTTCGTGCCTCGGCGAGAGTGCGCGTCATGGGCTTGTCGCAGATGACGTCGAAGCCGGATTCGATGAAGGCTTTGGCCACCGGATAGTGGAGATCGTTGGGCGTGACCACTGTGACGAAATCGATCCGCTCGCCGGCAGACAGACTGGATTCGCGCTCCAGCATCTCCTGCCACGTTCCATAACCGCGCGGCAGACCCCAAGCCTGAGCCGCCGCCAAGGCACGCTCCGGATTCGATGCCAGCGCACCGGCCACCAGCTCGATCGCGCCGTCGACAGCGGCGGCGCGCCGGTGCCATGTGCCTACCAGCGCGTCGAGCCCCCCGCCGACCATGCCCATCCGCAGCCTGCGCATCAGTCCTCCTCCGGCAGCGGCTTGATCTTGGAAAAGATCGAGAAGCCGACCAGCCCGAGGAACGTGATGGACACGCCCCAAGCGTGCAACCATCCGACCCACGGCTGGCACAGGGCGATGATGCCGAACACCATCAACCACATGAAACCGGGCTCGAGGTATTTGGCGCTGAGTCGGCGGAAAGTCATTTCGAAAGGCGGTGAATAGTGAATGGTGAATCGTGACTCGTGAACAGCACAGGCGTGAAAGAGGTGAGTGAAGTGAGCCATGCAAGCGTCCCTCGGCAGTTTGCGCGGGCGAGGGACGGCAACCAGGTTTTCACCTCCTTCACCTCTTTGACCTCTTTCACCTGCTTCACCTCCTTCACCTCCTTCACCTCTTTCACCTCCTTCACTTCATTCAGCTCTCTGTCACTTGCGTATGGCCCCGAACGTCACACCCCGCAGCAGGTGCTTGCGCAGCAAGAACGTGAAGATCGCCACCGGCAGCAGGAACAGCAATGTGCCGGCCGCGATTGCGGTCCAGTCGGTGATGCCAGAGCCGAGCTGCGCAGGAATGAACGGCGGCGCGGTCTGGGCGCGGCGATTGGTCATCATCAGCGCAAAGGCATACTCGTTCCACGCGGTGATGAAACAGAACACCGCAGTGGCGGCGATCCCGGTGGCTGCCTGCGGCAGCACGATCTTGAAGAACGCTTCCATCCGGGTGTAGCCGTCCACCAGGGCCGCCTCTTCGTACTCCTTGGGGATCTCGTCGATGAAGCCCTTCATCAGCCATACCGAGAACGAGAGATTGAACGCGGTGTACAGAATGATCAGCCCAAGGTGCGTGTCGACCAGACCGACAGTCCGGTACATGAGGAACATCGGGATGGCCACCACCACGGGCGGCAGCATGCGCGTGCTCAGGATGAAGAACAGCCAATCCTGCTCGCCCGGCATTCGAAAGCGCGAGAAGCCGTAGGCGGTGACCGTGCCCATGGCCACTGCAAGCAGAGTGCTCACGATGGCGATGATCAGGCTGTTCAGGAAGCGGCTGGGGTAAGCAGACAGCTCGATGTTGCCGTTGGCATCCTTGATGATGCGCTCGCCCTCGTCGTAGATGCGCTTCTCCCACCACGGAGCCTTGGCGTAGACGTCCGAGTCGACCTGGCCGATCATCTGCACGCGCTTGGTGAACAGCTTGACGAACGCCGTCACCTCCGGCTTGAAGATCACGGTCGGCGGGACCGTGGTGGCCAAGCTGCGCGGCTTGAAAGCGGTGGAGCTGATCCAGTAGATCGGGATGAGATAGATCAGCGTGGCGATCACCACCAAACCGATGGCGACCCGGTTGAGCGCGCGCTGCGTCTTGGAATGAACGGCGGCCACGTCGTTACCGCTCTTTCACCCGGTTGAGGTATTTCACGTAGATGTTGGTGATCGCCAGCACCATGATCAGCACCATGTAGGCGAGTGCGCAAGACTGCCCGGTTTGCCACTCCTGGAACGCCAAGCGGTACAGCTTGATGGCGATCAGCTCGGTCGTCTCCTGGCTGCTCATGATAAAGGCCAGGTCGAAGGTCTTGAACGCCTCCATGGTGCGGAAGATGAGCGCGATGAGCAGCAGCGGCGCCACCAGCGGCAGCGTGATGCGCGTGAAGGTGTACCACCGGCCGGCGCGATCGATGGCGGCCGCCTCGTACAGGTGCTGCGGGATGGCGGAAAGGCCTGCCAGGCACAGCAGCATCACGAACGGCGACCACATCCAGATGTCGGTGATGGCGACTGCATAGAGCGCCACGTCCGCGTCGGACAGCCAAGCGAAATCGCCCAACCCCAGCACGTAGTTGACGATGCCCCAGGAAGGGCTGTACAGCAGCTCCCAGAACAGCCCCACCACCGCCATCGACATCATCATCGGCAGCAGCAGCAGCGTGGTGATGAGCCCTTTGAAGGGGATGTCACGGTTGAGCAGCAGCGCGACTCCGAAGCCCAGCAACACCTGGCCTCCGACGGACACCAGCACGTACTTGGCGGTGACGGTGAAGTTGTTCCAGACATGCTCGTCCGCGAGCAGATCGCGGTAGTTCTGCAACCCGACGAAGCTCGCCGGCGTGCTGGAGGAGGCGCGGAAATCCGTAAACGAATAGCCGAGCGAATAGATGAGCGGAAAGATATTGAACACGATCAGAAACGCAATCGTCGGGATGATGAACAGATTGCGGATCGTCAGATCGCTGAGCCCGCGTCTTGCCGCTGGCGAGCCGGGATCGAGTGTGGCAAGCACCTGCGCCCTCCTGCGCAGCCGGGGTCCTCGCGCCGCCTTCGGGTCGGCTGCATGCGGGCCCCGCGCCGAGGCCGACCGCCCGAGGGAGGCGAACCTCCTCCGGGCGGTTCAGCTGCTGGTTATTTGTACCGGTTGTACTTCTTGAACGTGTTTTCCCAGTCGTCGGCCAGGCCGTTGAGCGCCTCCTCGGCGGTGCCCTTGTTGCCCACGATGAAGGGATGCAAGCGCTTGTTCATCTGCTCCAGCAGCTCCGCGTACTCGGGCGTGGCCCAGAAGTCTTTCACCATCAGCATGCTCTGATAGAAGGCTTCGTTGTACGGAGTGGCCTTGCGGAACTTCGGCGAGGAGAGCACCTTCTCGTCGCAGGTGTAGCCGCCGAGATCGGCCCAGCGCTGCTGCACGTCGTCGCGGATGAACCACTCGAGGAACTTGAACG
>Ga0335077_10003134_pt1 | contig 19896 bp, 13 predicted proteins | sample Lox_Sample_31_FD_207151 | JGI IMG/M metagenome (GOLD analysis project Ga0335077, IMG submission 207151) | Soil microbial communities from Loxahatchee National Wildlife Refuge, Florida, United States - Lox_Sample_3.1 | ecosystem: Environmental > Terrestrial > Soil > Wetlands | place: USA...
TTATACCGCCTGCGTCGATTCCAGAAGTCTCTCAACCGCTTGCTTTCACGCACGCGGCTCAACTCCTGCTCGGCGTCCTCTGAGCCTCGGCGTCTCTGCGGTGAATATGGGTTTCCCCTGTTCGGGAGGCTAGCTCACGTTCAGCACGTCGAAGTGAAAGCGGTGGGGCGGCAGCAGCGACGGCATCTCCCGGACCAGGTGCGACCAGGTCTGGTACGCGCTGTCGGCCACCGGGGAATCCAAATAAAACAGAAACTGGCTGGAAAAACAGTCAATCGGCGGCGGCTGCCGGAATGTCAGCCGCAGCCCCACCGCCTTCTCCAGCGTCACCCCGCCGATGGGCAGCGCCTTCTCCCGCAGCAATTCCACGAAGCTCGCCCGGCTGGCGTGCGGCCACACATCCGGATGCAAAAGTTTGCGCAGCGTGTCCTCGCCTTCGAAGGTGATTTCGCACTGGCGCACCCACTCCAGAATCGAATCGCCCCAAAACCAGTGAGAAAGCAGGCCGCGATAGCGCTCCGCAAGCTGGCAGGCCAGGTCGAACTTGCGCTGCTCCACCACTTCCTCGGCCGCATCGGTGGCGGCCAGCATGTCCTCGGCCTCCACCATCACCGCGCTCAGATCGGCCGGCGCGTCCCCCGCCGGATGCACAAGCAGCGGCGGAAGCTCATGCGTTTTGCTACCGGGGATCTCGATGTAGCGATGGTCACCCATAGGCCCATCCCTCTCTACCACTATTTGGTGCAATCGAGAGGCCGTTCGTTACTTGTTTGTAGCATGAGACACCCGCTGCGGCGATTAAAAAGAATTTATAAGCCCCATTTAGCAGCAACGCGCAGCGGGTGCTAAACGGAGGCAATCGCCCGAGATCCCTGCGGCTGCGTGCTATCATTCCGCTTCTATGCCCGACTACACCATCGGAATGGACCTGGGCGGTACCAACCTGCGCGCTGCAGCGTTTGACAAGAACGGCCTCATGCTCGACAAAATCTCCGGGTCTACGAATTTTGTCGAGGGCCGCGAGGCCGTTTTGAGCGATATCGTGGCCGCAATCGCGACGCTGCGCGAGACGCATGGAGCCGCTGGCCTCGCCGGCATCGGCATCGGCGTCCCGGGATTCATCCGCATGAAAGAAGGCATCATCACCGGTTCCAATAACCTTCCCTACCTGGAGGGCGTTCCCATCCGTGAGGAGATCAGCCGGCGCCTCGGCGCCGTGGTGATCCTGGAAAACGACGCCAACGCCGCGGCTCTCGGCGAAAAATGGAAGGGCGCCGGGCAGGATGTGGACGATCTCGTCCTGCTCACGCTGGGGACCGGCATCGGCGGCGGAATCATCTCCGGCGGACGGGTCCTGCGCGGCTTCGTCGGCATGGCCGGCGAAATCGGGCACATGACCGTGGTCGGCAACGGCAACCCGTGCGGCTGCGGGAATCAAGGTTGCCTCGAAAAGCACGCCTCCGCGACCGCCGTAACCGCTATGGCGCGCCTCATGCAGCTCGGCGAGGAGCTCTCCTCGAAAGAAGTGGCCGCGCTGGCCTCGCGCGACGACGAGGTGGGCGATAAGGCCCGCACCATCTGGCGCATCGTGGGCGAATCGCTCGGCGTCGCCCTGGCGACGCTGATCAATACCTTCAACTTTCCGCTTTACCTGCTGAGCGGCGGAATGCTCCCGGCATGGGAGCTCTTCGCGCCGCACATGATGCGCGTGGCCAAGGAGCGTTCGTTTACGTTCCGCGCAACCTCCACCGAAACCCGGATCGCGCAGGCCACGCTCGGCAACGAGGCGGGTTTATACGGTGCCGCGTGTCTCCCCTGGGTCGGCTAATCGTCTTTCTGGCGGCGGGTTCGGTCGCGGCGGAGGCCGGCGACTTCTTTCCCATGGCCGTCTGGTATGGCGGCGGAAAGGCGCGAGCGCCCATGCTCGAGCCCGGCGCCCGCTCCAAAAAGGAATTGTGGCGCAAGGACGTCCGCCAGATCAAAGCACTGGGCTTCAACACCATTCGCACGTGGATCGATTGGGCCACCGGCGAGCCCCGGCCGGGCGAATACCACTTCGAAAACCTCGACGTAGTTCTGGAGCTGGCCCGCGAGGAAGGGCTCCACGTCTTCCTTCAGGTCTATATGGATTCCGCGCCGCGCTGGGTCGGCGCGCGTTATCCCGACTCGCTGTTCGTCTCGTCGAACGGCGCCGTGGTCGTGCCCGAATCCTCGCCCGGCTACTGCATCGACCATCCCGGCGTGCGCCAGGCCGACCTCGCCTTCTATGCCGCGCTGGCGCGCCATGTCCGCGGCAACCCCGTCTTCGCCGGATGGGACCTCTGGAGCGAGCCGCACGTCATTAACTGGGCCACCCCGAGCTACATTCCCAACCCCGAGTTCTGCTTCTGCAAAAATACGCTGGCCAGGTTCCGCGCGTGGCTGAAGAAGAAATACGGCGACATCGACCGTTTGAACGCTGCCTGGTACCGCCAGTTCGCCGATTGGAGCGAGGTCGAGCCGGGACGCATGAGCACGATCCTCTCCTACACCGACTACATCGACTGGAAAACCTTCATCGCCGACAAGCTCGGCGAGGACCTGCGCGACCGCGCCCAATCCGTCAAGGGCGCCGCGCCCGGCACCATCGTCACCAGCCACGCGGCCGGCGTCGGGCTGTTCGCGTCGCCGAACCACTGGGAGGGCCAGTCCGACGATTGGACGATGGCTCGCCAGGTCGATTACTACGGCACCTCGTTCTACCCGAAGCACTCGTCGTTCGTGGATCGCGATGTCCCGTGGCGCGCCGCGCTGCTCGATTTCACCCGCTCCTTTGGATTCGCGGACGGGCGCCGGGGATTCTATATCGGCGAGCTGCAAGCGGGGTTCGGAACCATCGCGCTCAACGTCAGCCCCACCGTGACCGCCGATGATCTGCGCGTCTGGACCTGGAGCGCGCTGGCCCGCGGCGCCAAGGGCATCAACTACTACGCCTGGTATCCCATGAGCTCCGGGTACGAGAGCGGCGGCTTCGGCATGATCCAGCTCGATGGCACTGTGACCGGCCGGGCGCGCGCCGCCGGGGAGATCGCGCGCTTCGTGGATAACAACCAGAAGCTCTTTCTGGATGCTCGCCCGCCGCGCGCGCAGGTCGCCGTCGTCTACAATCCGCTGGTGCACTTTCTGGGAGGCCGGCAGCGCGCGGCCGCCTACGGAGGGCCGCAAGGCGAGGTCGCCGGGATCGAACGCGATTCCCTCCTTGGCGTGTATCGCGCCTTGTTCCCGCGCAACGTGCCAATCGACTACGTTCACGTCAACGAGCTGAACGCGCTCGCGGGGTACAAGCTGGTCATCCTGCCCTATCCCGTGATGCTGCCGGAAGCCGCCGCGCCGCCCCTGCGGGAGTATGTCCGCAACGGCGGCGCGCTCGTGGCCGAGGCGCGCCTGGGCTGGAGCAGCGAGCGCGGCATCGCATCCGAGCGCATTCCCGGCATGGCGCTCTGGGAGGTGATGGGCTGCCGCGAGACCGCCGTCCAAACCGGAGAGCGCGGCCGGACCGCGATCGAATGGCTCGCCACCGGCGACCGCATTCCCGCGCGCTGGTTCGAGGAGACCCTGGAGCCCGTGGGCGAACACGCCCGCGTGGTCGCACGGTTTGCCGGCGGCGATGCCGCCGCGGTGGAATCTACCTTCGGCAAGGGCAAGACCCTGATGCTCGGTTCCTACGTGAGCGCGGCTTACGAGAACGCTCCCAGCCGCGAGGCGGAGCGCTTCTATGCAGGACTGCTGGATTGGGCCGGAGTCACGCCGCCTCTCACGGTCAGCGGCGGAAAAATCGAAGCGCGGCTCTTGGAGAGCGGCGCTGAGCGGCTGCTCTTCGTCTTCAATCACGACCGGCAGGCCGTTGATGCCGGCGTGCTCCTGCCCGGCGCGCAGCCGCTCCACAAGAATCTCTCACCCAACGAAGTCTGGTTCGTGCGGGTCCCCTGACTACGATAGCGACCGCACCCGCTTCTCTACGTCCGCGCGGAACAGGTCGATCAGCCCCAGCACATACTTCGTCAGGTCCAGCCCCGGATCCTCCACCAGCGGCGTGAGGTCCATCGCGAAGTTCATGGCCGATTCCTGGTCGGTGCCGTGGCTCGCGTAGTACGTTGCGTGGGCCAGGCGCCGCCCTGCGGTCGCCAGGTCGTAGCGTTTGCCCCCGCTCACCTGCGAATCGAATACCCCCACCAGCGCCGCCGCGATGTTCGACCGCGCGGACGCCGGAAGTACCTGTTTCACCTCGTCCGGCAGCCAGTCGAGATCGCGCCACACCTCGCAGCCGTAGACTTTCCTGGGCTGGTGCTCGCCGCGTACCTGCCGCAGCGCCGCGATGGCGCGCGTCATCACCGCGATGTGGGTGTCGTGCTTGTCCGCCGGGTTGTGCAGGTAGACGTATTCCGGGCGGGCCGCGCGCAGGATCTTCGCCAGGTCGTCCACCACGGCCGTCTCCTTCGGGTCTTTCACTTCCGCGCTCGTGAAACCAAGCTGGATCTGGCACGCGTACTCGCCGACATACGCCGCCTTCCGCTGCTCGATCAGCCGCACCTTCTGCATCTCGCCGTCCGTATAGCGCCCGTAGATTCCGCTGCGCGGGCTGCCCGCGCCGTTGGTCACCACGACCCCCGTGAAGGCCTTGTCCGGCTGGCCGAAACATTCCGCGATCCCGTGGTACGCCATGATTTCGATATCGTCCTGGTGCGCGGCCACGCAGATGTGCGTGGTGCGCGCCAGCGCGGCGTCGGGCGCCGCGCCGTCGGGGACAAAGAAATCGGCGGTGGGTTTATGAAATTGCATCATTGGTTCTCCTGTTTGCGAAGCGCCGGCAGACTCGCCGCGGCAATGGCCTGGCCGTGCCGTTTTTCCTTCTCGTCGGGAATGTGGTAACGGATGCGCTCGGCGATCTCCGGAAACTCGGCCTTGAGCACGCGGTCGGCGGTGGAGAGAATCAGGTCGCCGCCGGATCCCGTCATCACCCGCCCCAGCACGAGCAGGTTGCGCACGTCGTAATAGTCCGCATAGGTCGCGATGTTGTACCCGAAGAAGACCCCGATCGTCTCGTAGATCTTGCGGGCGCGCTCGTCGCCCGCGGCCATCAGTTTCTGCACCTGCTCGAGCTTCACCGGAAGCGGCATGTCGGCCGCCAGTTCGATCCCCGCCGGCCGGAGCAATCGCCCCACGGCCTGCTGCGAAAAATATTGGGCGCCCACGCCCGGATCGCCCGACCACTCGTCCGCCGGCGCGCCCTCGCGATAGTCCACGGGCACGAACGCCAGCTCGTTCAGCCAGGAGGTGATGTTGCCCTGCGGCGTCACGAAGCCGGCCGCAAGCGAGCTTCCCATCGCCACTCCCAGCACGGCATTGTCGTTCAGGGCCATCGAGCCGGCCAGCGCCGTCACCTCGCCGTCGTTTACGACATCGAAGGGCACGCCGCCCCAGGCCTTCTGCAGCTCGAAGAACAGGCGATGCACCCGCGTCGCGAACAGGTCGCGGGGCACCCCGCGGTATAACGAGCCGATCCGCACCTCGTTCGCGACGTACACACCCGCCGCGCTCCCCCCGATCGCATCCACGCGCGGCAGGTGTGCCGCGGCGCGCTTCAGCGAATCGTTTATGCCGTCGAAGTGATACTGCGGATCGCTCTGCACGCTCGGGCTCCAGGGCGCCTCGTCGCTGAAAACCACCTTGCCGTCGATCACGGCTGCGCACTTGCGGTCGCTCGCGCCGAGATCGAAGCCGATGCGGAAGCCGTCGAGGTGCCGCCCCAGCGGCGCTGCGGTTTCGCGCTCCTCGGGACGCCTGCCGTGCTCGACAGAAAACGTCTGCCCGTAGACGCTTTCGCCCATGAAGTGGTAATCGAAAGCCCGCGCGCCTCCCGGCGAGTAGACCCCGCGCAGGTAATCGGCAAGGGGGGCCGGTCCGTCGACCGTGACGCGAAAGCCGCCCTTCTGCCACAGCAGAAACTTGAGCAGCCGCTCGACGTATCGCTCGTTGTTCACGATATTCGCGCCCGTGTGAGGCAGCACCGCCGTGCGGAAAACGCTGACCGACCCGCGCTCGCGCTCCAATGCCAGCGCCAGCGGCACGCCGCCGCCGCTGGCTTTTACCGCGGCGTGGAAGGCGCGGTTCCACAAAGCGGCCGGGACGAAATCGGGGTCGAGGACGGGACGGAACTTGGGTGAAATCGTGATCGCCGGGGACATTTTCAGCCGGATTTTAGCATCCGGCTGGCGCCGGGCGGACCGCCGCCCCTGCGCACGCGGTCAAGAACGTCGCAGGGTCGCCCACCCGAACTGTCCCGACGTGGTTGGGGTGCGCGAGATAGAAGTGGAGATCACGCTGCCCGGCGGCCCTCCCGTTAGTCCTCAAAGCGGCCGTTGAGGTGACAGCACCGGAGAGTGGATCTCGTCCCCGGGGAACCGCTCCCTCACAGTCGCGGCTCGGAACGGATGTCGCGGGAGCCGACATCGCGGGATGGAACCCCTTACGGGATGTGGTAGGTAATCCTCGCGCCCTGGTCGGTGATCTGTGCCCCGGGCGCCTTGATCGCTTGGGCGATATCGACGGCGGCGAGGTCCGCTTTCAGGAACGTGTAGTCTCCCTGCTGGTTGAGGATGGCGAGATGAGTGTCGGGGAATTTTTGCGTCCCGAAATCCGGGGGGTAACGGCAGTTCTCGAAATCCGCCGTGACCCGGGCGGTGGCATCGTTCGAGTGGCTTTCGGTCCGAATCAACTGGCCGGATTGGAAGCCCGGGGCGGCGAGGAACGAACAGTTCCGGAACGCGGCGGAGAATGCCGTATGCCGCTTCGTTCGCATATCCAGACCGCTTACGGCGCCGGCGTTTTCGGGGAGCTTGAATGCGCACTGCTCGAACACGAACCGGCGCAGGTCGAAATACTCGAGATCGCCCGACCGGAGCGCGAGGCGGCTGTCGACGACCGTGCCGGCGGCGCTTGAGACGGTGAACGATTCGCGCGCCAGGAGATCCCGAGCGCTCAGGGTCTGGACGGGGCCCTTGGCGTTGAACGAAATGACGCGCGCCTGAATGCCGGTGACGTGCCACTCCGATTCCTGGAAGAGACCGGGAGGGCCGGGAAAAATGCGCCAATCCTCGTCGAACTCCAGAATCAGCGAATCGAAATCGCAGTTGGCGACCGTCACGCGCTGCGCCAGCCCGCCGAACCGGATGGAGTTGCCCTGGCCGTTCACGCGCGGGTTCGCAGGGTCGTCCGCGATGCCCGAGATGTTCACGTTGGCGACGTTCGGACGGAAGAATCCGGGAGGGTGAGGATCGAAGCCGGGCTCGCTCCGGACGTCGTCGGCGAATCCGCCGCGCTGGAGCTTGATATCGCTCAATTCGACCGAATCGAAGGCCACGAACACGCGCCGCTGGATCCCGCCGGGGCCGTCGGGGAAGGGATAGGAAGCGCCCGAGAAGCCCAGCATGAAGCTGTGCGCGGCCGCATGCTTCGGCGCCCCTTCCAGGCGCTGATTGCCCATGTTGCAGTCGAGCTCGAACCCGCCGATCTTGATATCGCCACGCTGCAGGATCGCGAATTCGAACGGTTTCCCCTTGGGCGACAGAGGCGGATGGACGTGGAAGACGAGCCCCAGCTGTTCTTGCGGCTCGGGAGGCGTGGGAATCAAATAGATTCCGTAGTTATCGTCGATGACGTGGCGAGGGTCGGTCCCGATGGAGAAGTCGGGACGCTGTATGCGCGCGGCCTGGCCGGACGCGTCGGGCTTGCTTCCGCGCATCACCAGGCCTTTGGGTCCGATCGGGGTAGTCAGTTTGACCCCAGGCTTCGTGAGGTGCACGCCCGGCAGCAGTTCCAGAGCCTCGCCGGCGGTGGTGGCCTTGTGGATGGCGTTGGCGAGGGCGTTGACATCGTTGGAAGGCGGAATTTGAACCGGCATAGAGTTACTTCATACGGTAGCGCGACTGTGTTGGGTAGGCGACTGCCCGGCGGCCCTCCCAGTAGTCCTCAAAGCGGTCGTTGAGGTGACAGCACTCGGCGGTAACGGCGGAAGGTCTCGATCTCGCCATCCACCTTATAGGTCAAACGCGGATGCGGACTATGCCCGGTGTCACCCGAACGATGACAGTGGCATCCCGGTTACCGCAGCGACCGCCGGTTCCCGTAATCGAGCCGCATTCACGTGGTTGTCATCCGGGGCAACATTGGTGAGAATTGAGTAGAAACGGAGTTTCAGCTATGAATAAAGAAAAAAGTATCGCGCTCTTAAACCAGGCCGTCGCCGACGAGCTGCAAGCCGTGCACCAGTACATGTACTTTCACTTTCATCTGGCCGACCAGGGATTCGAACCCCTCGCAAAGCTGTTCAAGAGCACGGCCATCAAGGAAATGGGGCACGTCGAGCTTCTCGCCGAACGAATTCTCTTCCTGAAGGGCGACGTCGCCATGGTCCCCGCCGGTCCCGTCGAGGCCATCCGGGACGCGGAGGCGATCCTCGTCAGGGCGATGGCCATGGAAGACCAAAGCGCGAAGGCATATAACGCGGCCGCGCTGGAATGCAGCGCCAACGCCGACGCCGCATCCAAGCGCCTCTTCGAGGACCTGGTCGGCGACGAAGAGGGCCATTTCGATCAGTTCGAAAAGCAGCGCGACAACGTGAATCGCTTCGGGTTGAGCTACCTGGCCCTGCAATCTTTCGACGGCGGAGCTCCCCAAGGCGTGCCAGTGGCCGACTGACGTTTCACCGGCGCCGCGATTGGCTTCAAACCGCTACCTCCAGAATCTGAATGCTCGACTCCGGCTCCCGCCCCTGCTCCTTCAACACCTCGAGGACGCCGGCGATGGCCTCTCGGATGTTCTGCTTCAGCTCATCGACGGTCTCGCCCTGCGAGTAGCAGCCCGGAAGGGCTGGAACCTCGCCCCAAAACCCGCCGTCCGGATCCTCATGAATGATAACGGCGTAATTCTGCACGTCTCAATTCTCTCACGACACGCCTACATCACCGCCTGGAAGCTGCTTCGCACCCGGAGGAGCGCCACCGCGTTCCACGCCGCGTTGCCCCGGCATATAATCTTCCTAGCCATGCGCGAGCTTTTTCTCACCTGCGTTGTTGCCGCTTCCGCGTTTGCCCAGTCCGGCACACTGGGACCCTTCACGAACTCCGGCGATGTCGGAGGGCCCGCCATCAAAGGCTCCACAGCCTTCGACGCAGGCAAGGGCCAGTTCCGCATTACCGGAGCCGGCGCCAACATCTGGGCCAAGGAGGACCAGTTCCAGTATGTCTGGCGCGAGATGTCCGGGAATTTCGCGGTCACCACAACCATGGAATTCCTCGGCCAGGGGGTGGACCATCGCAAGGCCGGGATCATGCTGCGCCACAGCCTGGACACCGACGCCCCTTACGTCGATATCGTCATTCATGGAAATGGCATGCCCGGAATCCAGTGGCGGAATACCAAAGGCGACATCACCAACGCCGTCGATTTCCCGTTCGATGGCCCGGCGAAGTACAAGCTCAAGCTGGTTCGTCAGGGCAGCGCCATCGCCGTCTCCATCGCCAGGGACGGAGCCGGCCTGAAGGAGCTGGCGCACACCCAGGTCCAGTTGGGCAACCCCGTTCTCGTCGGGCTCGCGGTTTGCTCGCACAAGGCGGACGCCTCGGACACCGTGATCTTCTCCGACGTCTCCGTGGAACAGTTGCCCGCGCCTGCGGGCAAAAAGCAGTGAGCCTTATTTGGCCATGCCCTCCAGTTTGCCCACCCACAGCGTGTTTGCCTGACCTCCGCCGCCCTGGGCCGCGGTGACATCGCTGAGCGCCAGGGATTTCAGCTGGGAAGGATCGAGCTTGCCGTCGCCGGAGAAATCGCTGAATTTCAGCCCGACATGAAATACCTCGCCCCCGGCCGGCGGGAAGATCTGCTGGTGGAACCGGCGCCCGTTCCTGAGTTCCAGCGAGATCACCACCGTTGCCTCCACCCGGCTTGCGATGTCGAATGCCAGGCCCGTCGCCTGGGATAAATCGAGTTGTGCCAGCCTCCGCAACAGCACGCCGTAGCGCCCCTCCGCCTGTTCGTAGGCTGCTTCCAGCGCACCCTCCTGGAGAGGATTGTCCGCCGGCGCCAGCCTCAGCTTGATGCCCCCGGGCGTGATCCACTCCAGGTATCCGCGATCGAAGCGGTCGATCGCCAGCGGCGGACGCGCGGAAGGTGCCGCGCCCGCCAGCATCTCGAAATCCGCGATCTGCAGTTTGTGCGTGCCGCCCGCGCGATCGACGGCCACCGGAAACTCGCTGTTTTCAGGTTGCACAACGAAAAGCTGCGCGACGTCGGTAATCCCGATCCCTTCCACCTGGTCCAGGTCCAGCCTGCCGTCGGCGTCCACCGGGTCGTTCGGTCCGTCGGATGCCGCAAAATCCGCTGGCGTAAGCTCGATCGTCTGCCATGCTCCGGCCGGCGACCAGAACGTCGCCGTGTAGTTTCCGCCGCCCGGCTTGCGTTCGCTCAGCAAGACCGCAACCGCCGTGTCGTGATCGGTCTTCGCCCGAAAACGGAGCCGTTTGAGCCGAGCCGTCTCCGGAGGCGCCGGCAACACCGCCAGGGCGAACTGTTTTGCCTTCACTTCGTACGAGAACTCGAGGGCCCCCGACGTCGCCCGGACGCTGCCGCTCTGCCCCAGCATCGTCCAGCCCGAGGTCTCGCCGGCGAAGCTGTGGTGCAGCAAAATGGTCGGATCGGACTGGGCCGACGCCCCCGCGGCGGCGGCAAAGAAAGCGGCAAACAGACAGCGCATGCGACGCTCCTGTCTGCCTCATACGCTCGCTGAAGAGACGAGGTTCCGGCTATTCCGCGGCGCGGTGCGTCTTGCCGCTGCATCCGTCCAACACTTCACGCACCTTTTCGGCAAGCGCCGTCGGAGTGAACGGCTTTTGAAGAAACGCGACCTCTTTCTGGAGGATGCCGTTGTTCACCACCGCCCCGTCCGTATAGCCCGACATGTACAGCACCTTCAGCCCCGGGCGTCCCTTCATCAGGCGTGCGGCGAGGTCGCGGCCGTTGACCTTCGGCATCACCACGTCCGTGATCAGCAGCTGGATATCCCCGCGATAGATCTCGGCGATCTTCTGGGCATCCTCCGCCCCCGAGGCATCCAGCACCGAGTATCCGTGGCTGACCAGCGTTTCCTTCACCAGGCTACGGACCATTTCGTCGTCCTCGGCCACCAGAATGGTCTCGCTGCCCCTCAACGCCTTGACCCGCCGGCGCTCCGTCTCAACCGTCGCCGACCGATCCACTCGCGGCAGATAGACCTTGGCAGACGTGCCTTTTCCGGGTGAGCTGTAAATATCGACCGAGCCCCCGCTCTGGCGCACAATCCCGAACACGGTGGAAAGCCCTAGTCCCGTGCCCCGCCCGGGTCCCTTGGTCGTGAAAAATGGCTCGAAAGCGTGTGCTTTCGTACTGTCGTCCATCCCCGTGCCGGTATCGCTGACCGCGATCAGCACATAGCGGCCGGCCTTGGTGTCCACGTGAGCATGGACGTAGTTCTCGTCCAGATCGATGTTTGTGGTCTCGATCGTCAGCGTGCCGCCGTTCGGCATGGCATCGCGCGCGTTGACCACCAGGTTCATCAATACCTGTTCGAGCTGATTCGGATCTGCGTTGACCTGCCCCAGGTTCTCGCGCAAAACCAGTTGAAGGTCGATGTCCTCGCCGATGAGCCGCCGCAGCATCGTGGTCAACGTGCCGATCAGCCGGTTGACATCCAAGACTCTGGGCTGCAATACCTGCCGCCGTGAAAACGCGAGCAACTGGCCGGTCAAAGTCGCCGCGCGCTCGCCCGCCTTCATGATCTGTTCGGCCGACTGGTGGTTCGGATCGCTGACAGGCAGGTTGTTCAGGATCAGGTGGCTGTAGCCGTTGATGATCGTCAGCAGATTATTGAAGTCGTGCGCTACGCCGCCGGCCAGCATGCCCACCGCTTCCATCTTCTGCGCCTGGCGTAACTGCTCTTCCAGCTTCTGCCGCGCAGTCACATCCATCAGAACCACCAGCTCCGCGGGCCGCTGGCCATATTCGATGGCGTGCGCGTCGGCTTCCACTTCGATCACACGGCCGGAGCCGGTACGGTAACTCAGACCGCCGGTCCGAATTACCTGGATCGGCATCCCTCGGAATTCTTCCCGGGAATAGCCAAAAAGTTCTGCCGCCGCAAAGTTCGCTTCCAGGACCTTCTGCCCCGCCGGATCGAACACCCACATGGGTTGTGGATGCTCTTCGAACAAAAGTTGGAATTTCCGGTCTTTGTCCTTGAGCAGTTGCTTTGCCGGCATTCACGCCTCAATCGACAGCATACTCATTAACCCCCGCACACTCAATGATTTCGAGTACCATACCTGTTCTAAAGGGCACATCCACTGGCCGGCCGCGGATATAGGACGTCCATCGGGGGAACTAAGTACCAGTTCGCCGCATCACTCTCTCATTGCCAAAGATAGTGCCCCGTACAAAACACTGTCGTCTTCCAGCCTCGCCGGTACGCAGTCGATCCGCGCCCCCGACCAGCTTGTGATCTGGCGCCGGAGTTCCTGCCGCAGCGGAACAAATAGCCGGTCGCCGGCCTTGGCAATGCCGCCGCCGATTACGATTCGCTCCGGGTTCAGCAGCATGATTGCCGCCTTCAGACCTAGCGCCAGGTCGATCACGTACCGGTTCACGAAGTCCGCGTTGCGCAGTAGTTCCTTGGCGCTCCGGCCGTAGTCTTTCTGCAGCCAGAGACCGCAACACATGCGCTCGAAGCACCCGCGCGCGCCGCACAAACACTCGGGCCCCTCCGGCCGGATGGTAAGGTGGCCGATCTCCCCGCCGTAGGAGTCTGCCCCCCGCCAGATCCGCCCGCCTTCGTAAATGCCGCCCCCGATGCCGGTCGAAAGGGTCATGTAAAAAAGCGGCGAGCAGCCGGTGCCCGCCCCAAACTCCGCTTCTCCGATCGCTCCGGCATTCGCGTCGTTGTCCATGACCGCCGGTGCGCCCGCCGTATCGCGGATAAATCCGCACAGATCGAAATCGCTCCATCCGGAAACGTGCGTCGAAAGAACCACGCGCTGCGCCGCAAAGTTGACCGGGCCGCCGAACCCGATCCCGCAGCGGTCGAATCGGTACTCGCGCCGCCAGCCGCCGACGATCTCCTCGATCTGCCGCAGCATCCACGGTCGGCCCCCCGCGGCCTCCGTGGCCCGCGATTCCCGGCGTATCATGCGCTCGCCCTCGAACACCGCCAGCGTGAACTTCGTGCCGCCGATATCGATTGCCAGGATCATGCCCGGAGCCTAACAGGGTATCAGACCGCTTGTTACTCTGAATTGAAGAACTATGCCCTGGCTCGCAGGCGCAATGCGCAGGCCCCACATCGTGGGCTCTGCGGTTGCCATTGTCATCCTGGTTGCGATCGCTGTCTATACGTTCTCGGAGGGCCAGGCCGATAAGGCCGCCGCCGAGCGCGCCGCACAGACCCGCGACGTGGTCGCTTGCACACAACGCCTGCTTTCGCTGGTGACAGACGCCGAGACCGGCCAAAGAGGCTACCTGTTGACCGGCAATCCGCAATATCTCGCTCCCTATACCGATGCTCTGCCCGCGATCGCCTCCGAGCGCGCCCGGCTCCACTCGCTGGCGCCGGATAACCCCGGCGAGGCCGCGCAGCTCGATGACCTCGTCGGAGTCAAGCTCGGCGAGCTCGCGCACACCGTCGGTCTTCGGCGGTCGGGCGATGTCGCGGCGGCAATAGCCGCCGTACAGACCGGCCGGGGCAAACAGACGATGGATCAGGCCCGGGAACTGGCCCGGCGCCTCGTGGACAAAGAGAATTCCCGGTTGATACAGCGCGAGGCGTTAGTCGCCCGGCACGGATTCCAGTCGCGAATCGTCGTCGTGGGCGGCGCCATCGCCCTGGTCCTGCTGCTTTGGGGAACGAGCGCTCGCGCCGACCGTCTGGTGCGCCGGCAGGAGGGTCTGATCGCCGACCTGGCCGCGTCCCGGGAGCTGGAAACGCGCGGCCGGGCCGCGCTCGCCACCACCCTGAAGAGTATCGGGGACGCAGTCATCACCACCGACGCGTCCTGCCGGGTCCAGTTTCTCAACCCCGTGGCCGAGGCCCTCAGCGGGTGGAGCAACGCCGCGGCCGTAGGCCGTCCTCTGTCCGAGGTCTTCCGGATCGTCAACGAAACTACCCGCCAGCCGGTTGAAGACCCGGCCGCGGCCGTCCTGCGCACCGGCGCCATCGTGGGCCTGGCCAATCACACCATTCTGCTCGCGCGCGACGGGCGCGAGGTCCCCATAGACGACAGCGGCGCGCCTATCCCGGAATCGAATGGCGGTACCGCGGGCGTGGTGCTTGTTTTCCGCGACGTCACGCAACGCAGACGGGCGCAGCGCAATCTCGAGGAGAGCGAGCGCCGCTACCGGCTGCTGTTCGAGTCGAATCCCTGGCCTATGTGGGTTTACGATACCTCCGACCTTTCGTTTCTCGCCGTCAATGAAGCCGCCATCCTGCAATACGGCTACTCGCGCGAGGAATTCCTCGCCATGAACCTGCGCGACATTCGCCCGCCGGAGGACATCCCCGCCCTGCTCGCCGACACCGCCAAAAATGTCTCGGAAATTCGCCATGCCGGCCCGTGGCGTCACCGCAGAAAAGACGGGTCCCTTGTGTTCGTTGACGTCAGGGTCCACCCCATCCAGTTCGCCGGCAGGAAGGCATGTCTGGTGCTGGCCAATGACATCACCGAGCGCCGCAGCCTGGAAGATCAGCTCCGCCAGTCGCAGAAGCTCGAAGCCGTCGGACAACTCGCCGGCGGCATCGCGCACGACTTCAACAACCTCTTGACCGTCATCGAGGGCTACGCCGAGATGGTCCAGGGTGACCTCGACGCGGACGACCCGAATCGCCCGCCGGTGCAGGAAATCCTGATCGCCGCCCAGCGCGCGGCATCCCTGACGCGGCAGTTGCTGGCCTTCAGCCGGCGGCAGATGCTCCAGCCCATTCGACTCAGCCTGAACCAGAATGTAGCCAGCACGCAGGGCATGTTGAGCCGACTGCTCGGTGAGAATATTGCCGTCACCACCGACCTCGCCGGCAACCTCTGGGACGTCTTCGCCGATCCGGGACAGATCGACCAGATCATTCTTAACCTCGCGGTGAACGCCCGCGACGCCATGGAGCGCGGCGGCAAGCTTACCCTTCTCACTGACAATTTCGAGCTGGCCGCGGCCGGCGCGGCGGCCGTCGGGGCCGAGCCGGGCAGGTATGCGCGCCTCTCCATCCGCGACACCGGTCATGGCATGGACGCAGACACCAGGAGCCGCATCTTCGAGCCCTTCTTCACTACCAAGGAAATCGGCCGTGGCACCGGGCTTGGGCTTTCCACGGTGTACGGCATCGTGAAACAGAGCGGTGGGCATATCCTCGTCGACAGTGAGCCGGGGAAGGGCAGCACGTTCACCATCCTCCTGCCGGCCGTACCCGACGGCGCCCACGCGCGGGGCGCGGCCCTCCCGGCGCCTGCTCCGTCGCCGGCTACACAGGAGAATATCCTCGTGGTCGAGGACGAGGAAGTGGTCCGCAAACTGGTGGCTGCCGTGCTTCGCTCCTCCGGTTACCGCGTGATCGCTCCCTCGAACCCGGAGCAGGCCCTCGCGATCTGCGCCCAACCGGACACGCCGCTCGACCTGCTGATTACCGACATGGTGCTTCCCGAGACCGACGGCGGCGTGATCGCCGATACCGCGCAGCGGCTACGCCCCGGACTGAAGGTTCTCTTCATGTCCGGCTACAGCGAGCATGCCGTGCTGCGCGCCAATCCGCCGGACGGTCGCGCGCCATTCCTCCAGAAGCCGTTCACAAAGGACGCGCTGCTCGCCAAGGTGCGCGAGGCCCTGGCTACCGGTACACTCCCGCCTTCTTGAAATCCCCGGCTTTCACGATGGTGAGCGCCGCGGGATCCATGTATTTGCGGAAGGCCGCGTTCACCTGGTCGAGCGACAGCCCCTGAATTCTCGCTTCGAGTTGCTCGTCGTACAGCATGGTCCGGCCGAGCTGTTCGTGGGACGCGATCAGGCCCACCAGCGCGTTCTCTTGCGAGCGCGCGACTTTCCGGCTATCGGCGTAGGCCTTCTTGGCGGAATCCAGCTCGCCTTGCGTGAAGCCGTCGCGGACGGTCTTCCTCAGCTCATCGACAAAGCTGGCCTCCACTTTGGGCATGTTCACCGGGTTGCAGCTTACCGTGCCGCTGAACAGCGCGCCGGTTCCGTCGGTGGGCGCGGTGAAGCGGGAGCTGGCGCCGTAGCTGAGGCCTTCTTTGTTGCGGATGCGGTCCGGCATGCGCGCCGTGATGGAGCCGCCGAACATGTAATTCCCCAGCACCATCGCCGCATAATCCGCGCTCGCTTCGGCCATATCGATGCGCATGCCGGCCTCGAATTGCGCATTCTCCTTATCCGGTGTCTCGATCTTCTTGTTGATCGCCTCAACCTTCTTGTAAGGGCTGGAAAGCCGCGCGAACGGCGCAGGGCTGTTCCAGGTGCCGAGCAGGTCCGCGGCCAGTTTCTGCATGGCCGCGGGATCCACGTCGCCGGTGACGACAAACTCGCCGTGCGAGGCGCCGTAAAACTGGTCGTGAAACCGGCGCACGTCGGCCGGCGTGACCTTCTGCAATTCAGCTAGCTGCTCTTCCCGCGTGGGCTGGTATTGCGCATCGCCCTTGCTGAAGGGGCTCAGATGTCGCTGGAGCTCCTGCGCGGAAAGCTGCTCGGGTTGCGTAGGCACGCTCTCCAACTGGCGGACGCGTTGCTGCTTCACGCGATCGAACTCGGGTTCGAGATACGCCGGTTCGCGCAGCATCTCGACCGCCAGCCGCACGGCGGCCGCGAAGCTTTCCGGCTTTGCGGTAACATTCGCGCTGGCCGAATTGAGGCTGCCGCCCCCGCCGAATCCGCCGCGCCCGCCGCCGCCGCGCCCGCCGAACCCGCTGCCTCCTCCTCCGCCGCTCACGGTAATGCGGGCGTTGAGCTTCTCCATCTCATCCTGGATCTGCTGTCGCGTCTTGTTCTTCGTGCCGCTCATCAGCAACCCGCCCGCAAGCTGCGCCGCGGCGTTCTGCCCCGCGAGCGACTGGGCATCGCCGAAGTGAAGCTCGATCGCGGCCGTCACCGTTCCGCCCGCCATCTTCTTGGGAAGTACCGCTACCTTCATACCGTTGGCGAGCTTCGAGCGGACCAGCCGCTTCTCGATATTGGCAGGCGTGGGATCGAATTCTTCTGCGCGCGAAACCGCCAGCGTGCTCTTGTACCCAGCGAAGACTTTGTTGAGATCGGGCGTTTCCGGAACCGGCGAGCGGTCCGGCGCAGCGTCCGCAATGAACACTCCGACCGTCAGGTTGGCATCCTTGATATAGACCTTGGCGACGCGCACCAGGTCCTCGGGCTGGACCTGCTTGATCCGGTCGTAGTCGAGGAAGCGCAGCCGCCAGTCGCCCTGCGCGATGGGCGCGCTCAGGCCGAGGCCGATCTGCTGCGCGTCCGTCCATTGCTGCTCGATTCCTTGCAACAGGCGCGTCTTGGCGCGCTCGACCTCTTCCTTGGTGGGCGGCTCGCCGGCAATACCCCTGAGCGTTTCGGCAATGATCTTCCGGACTTCATCGAGCGACTGGTCCTGGCTCAGGCTGGCCGACACTTCCAGCAGGCCGGGGTCGTGCTCCTGGCTGAAGCGCATGTTCGCCGAATTGGCCTTCTTGTTCTCCACCAGGGCCTTGGTGAGCCGGCCCGCGTTGGCGCCTCCGCCGCCCCCGCCGCGCCCGCCCCGTCCACCACCGCCGCCGCCGCTCATCACGCCGGAGAGCACCTGGAGCGCCGCGGCGTCCGGATGTCCGGCGGCCGGCACGTGCCAAGCCATGATGACTTCCTGCCCCTCGCCGACTCGCCGCAGCTCGACGTAGCGCATCCCGTCCTGCGTCGGCTCTACCGTGTAGGTCTGGTCGAGCTGGCGCGACGGCCGCGGGATACGCCCCACGGTGTCTGCCACCCATTGCAGCGCCTTCGCTTCGTCGATCTTGCCCGCGATCACCAGCACGGCGTTATCGGGTTGGTAATACTTCCGGTAGAACGCGGCCAGCCGGTCGATCGGCACCCGCTCGATATCCTCGCGCGACCCGATCGTGGACTTCCCGTAGTTGTGCCACAGGTACGCCGTCGAAGCCACACGCTCGCTGAGCACCCGCTGCGGGCTGTTTTCGCCGCGCTCGAACTCGTTGCGCACCACCGTCATCTCTACATCGAGCAGCTTCTTGTCCATCTTCACGTTGACCATGCGGGCGGCTTCCAGGTCGAGCGCCCACCGCAGGTTGTCGTCGGTCGCCGTGACCGTCTCGTAGTAGTTGGTCCGGTCCGAGTTGGTGCTGCCGTTCCAGACCGCGCCGTGGGCCACGATCTCGTTCTTGATCTGCCTGCCGTCGGTGGTCTCGATGAAGTTCATGTGCTCCAGCAGGTGCGCCATGCCGGATTCGCCGTAGCCCTCGTGGCGCGAGCCGACCAGGTACGTCATGTTGATCGTGACCTTGGGATTGGCCGCGTCCGGATAGAGCAGGACACGGAGGCCGTTGGGGTAATCATACTCGGTGATGCCGCCGAGGCTGGCCTTCTTTTCCACCCCGGGCGGGAGCGCCTGGGCGAATGCCGCCAGCGCGAGCAGACCGATAGCGGGCAGTTGGACACGCATAGAAAAAGGAAGGCGCGGCCGCCGCGCCGCAGGTTACTCGACTGCCCCCCGCCGCCTTACAGCTTCATCTCCCAGCCTTTGCGGGTCGCCGGTCGCACGTATTTGTTGGCTTCGGCGTTGTTCGTAAAGCGCAGTGCCTTGCTGTCCCAATCGAGCTTGCCGGAAACGCGGTAGGCGATCGGAATCAGGCTCAGCCATTCCGCGTACGGCGCGGTGATCGCGAAATCGGCGCATCCCGGATCTCCGCCCTTGCAGGCGCGCACCCAATCCAGCATGTGGCCGGGCGAGCGGGTCAGAAGCTGCGGAGGCAGCCGGTACTCCGCCCATCGCGCGGAAGGCAGCAGCCACACGCCTTCGCCGCGGCTGGAGGTCGCCATGACCCCCTTGGTTCCGATGAACACGCTGCCGTTGCCGGAGAGAATCCCCGTCTGGGCGGCGCCCGGCCGATCGCCGAACACGCGCACGCCGGGACCGCCCGCGCCCTGTCGCGGAGCGTTCGGATCGGGCGCACCTCGTCCCGCCCCCGCGCCTCGGCCCGCGCCTCCGCCTCCCCCCGCGCCGCGTCCGCCCATCGGACGCCCCTTGTCGGTGAGGTTGTTGACCGGCGGCAGAATCACTTCGTTCTCCATCCCGGGCACGTGAAACGCCTCGGGATCGCCCGGCTGGCAGGAATCATGGAAGAAGACCTTGACCGGCGGCATCTCGCCCCGCGCCGGGAAATCCAGCCGCACCACGCCGCGCACCGGGAACGTGTACTTGCTCGGACTCACCTGGCTGACGCATTCGACATTCGTGGGCGCCCCGAGCATGAGCGCGGTATGGACCGGCCCGGCGGTATGAGTGGCCCAGTTGCCCACCTGGCCCGTGCCGAAATCCCAGAACCCGCGCCAGTTGTACGGCACGTAGTAATTGGAAAACGGCCGCATGGCCGCGCCGCCCAGCCAGAGGTCCCAGTTCAGCGTATCGGGCACGCTGTCCTCGGGCGGCAGTTCCTGCAGGCCGGTGGGATGGGTGCCGGGGGTAGTGGAGAAGTGGGCCTCGATGACGTCGCCGATGGCGCCGCTCCAGACGATCTCCGCGGCCACCCGGTTGCACTCGTGCGAGAAGCCCTGGTTGCCCATCTGGGTGGC
>Ga0335077_10003136_pt1 | contig 19894 bp, 14 predicted proteins | sample Lox_Sample_31_FD_207151 | JGI IMG/M metagenome (GOLD analysis project Ga0335077, IMG submission 207151) | Soil microbial communities from Loxahatchee National Wildlife Refuge, Florida, United States - Lox_Sample_3.1 | ecosystem: Environmental > Terrestrial > Soil > Wetlands | place: USA...
AGAGCGGTCGCGAGCCAAGGACATCGTATCCAGCGCGTTGTTAAGTGTCCCCACGGCTGCCGCGCGGCAGGGCGATTTCACCGGCTATCTCGGCTCCAACGGCCAGCCCATCGTGATTTACAACCCGTTCGATGGAGCGGGCAATGTCCTGTCGAACGCCAATGCGCGCGTGCCCTTCCCGGGTAACCTGATCCCCAAGTCGATGATCAATCCGGTGACGGCATTGCTGCTCAGCTATGAGCCTCTGCCGCAGAATCCGAATGCGTTCATCAACAACAATCCGGTGGTGAATACCGGGCAGCGCGACCCCGGTGAGAACCAGGGCGTCTACGCGATCAAGGGCGATTACAATCCGAACGACAAGATGCGATTCAACGGTCTGTTCAGCCGGCAGTACTTCAATGGCTGCCAGATCTGCCTGGGCCCCATCCCCGGACCGGAGGGAGAGGGATTCCAGGAGGCCTTCGACAACAAGTATGTGTCGTTCAACATGGACTATGTCATTCGTCCGACCTTCCTCAATCAGTTCAGCTTCAACTATTACCAGCGCGACGGCACGGAGGCGGGCAACGAGAGGCTTGGGGCCAACACCGGAACTTATGGGATGGCGACGGAAATACCGGGCAACCCGAGCTATGTCAAAGCGCCGAATTACACCTCGTACGACACGTCAGGCAACGGTTTCGGGAATTACAACAGCTTCGTGCAGACCTTCTCGCCCAGCCGGACCTACGGCATCCGGGAAGGCATGACTCTGATCAAAGGCAAGCACACATTCAAATTCGGATTTAACTATCTGCGCATGAATTACGGCCGCTCGGATTGTAACGGCTGCGGCGGGGAAATCGGTTTCAACAGTACGGCGACCTCGAACCCATCGGTGAGCGGCACAACGGGCGCCGATCTCGCATCGTTCCTCCTCGGACTGGGCAACAGCGGCCTGTTCAACTTCAACGGCAACATCAATTACGTCTACCCCTACTATGCCTGGTATTTCCAGGACGATTTCAAAGTGAGCCGCAAACTCACGCTCAACTTGGGGCTGCGCTACGACCTGCCTCTTGCCCGGCGAGAACCCCACGGCCAGAGCAGTAACTTCGATGCCTACATTCCCAACCCGTCCGCGGGGAATCTTCTGGGCGCGCTGATCTTTGCCGGGAGCGGGCAAGGCCGTAGCGGTCTCAGCTCCATTCTGCAGCACCGTACCACGGCATTCGGCCCACGCGCCGGGTTCGCCTATCAGGTGACACCGAAGACGGTCTTACGCGCCGGCGGCGCCATCTACTACAACTCCAACAAGGAGGATGGAAACGCCGACGGCGGCATTCAGGGATTCGGCGGCAACTTCAACGCCCCGGCCAATTACTTCTCCTCGGGCATCTCCATCCTGCTTCCCAACGGGAGCAATAATTCCATGGCGGGCTTCCTTCCCTACAATAGCCTGATCGCCGCGGCCAGCCCCCCGCAGGTCAACCCGTCGCTGATCAATTTCGGAAGTCCGAGCTATTTTTCCGACGGCAAGGTGGGCCAGTACTACGATTTCAACTTCACCGTCGAGCAGAGCATCACGCCGGCCACCATTGCGCGCGCCAGCTTCCATGCCACTTACGGGAATGAGACTCAGTCGAGCCAGCAGTTCAATCAGCTCAACCCAAAGTACATTCCGATTTATGGGAATCTCCTGACTCAGTCGCTCAGTTCGCTGATCAGCGCCAACGGGACGATCACCAATTCCGTATTGACCGCGAACGGATACACGCTGCCGTACGCCAGCTATCCGCTCACCCAGACACTCGCAAATTCACTCGAGCCGTTCCCGCAGTATGGGAGCATCAATGGCACCACCAACGGCGGCCACAGCACGTACAATGCCCTGGAGACTCAGATCTCACACAGCTTCTCCAAGGGGCTGTTTACGCAGATCTCCTACACGTTCTCGAAGTGGTTCGCCGATAACACTTCTCCGAACGTTTACGCCTTCAACCGCGAGAAGGATCTCAGCGGCTCCGACCGGCCCCACATCCTGGCAATCGGTTACGTGTACGATCTGCCGTTTGGAAAAGGCAGGCAGTTGGGAGGCACCTGGAATCCGGCCTTGAATGCGCTGTTGGGCGGCTGGAAGGTGTCCGGCGTTCAACAGTATCAGAGCGGTACCCCGTTCGGAGTGGGCTGCGGCCAGAACTTGTACGGCGCCGGAGCGGCGCGTTGCAGTCTCAACCCCGGAGTCCCCCTGCTCAATCCGAGCTGGGATCCTTCGTCCGGCTCCAGTTCGTACCTGAATAAAGCGGCGTTCTTCCAGCCGGCGAACGGAGTTTTCGGTACACTCGGGGCGGTGGTGCCCGGGCTGAGAAATCCGAAGCAGTTTAACGAGAACATCGCGCTCAGCAAGGTCTTCCCGCTCGGTGGTGAGCGAAGGACGCTGGAGTTCCGGGGATCGGCACAGAACATAGCGAACCGCCATTGGCTGACGGGAATCAACACTACCATCACCAGTTCGGCGTTCGGCACATTCTCCAACCCGCAGGCCGAATTGCCGCGCAATATCGAGTTCAGCCTGCGGTTCCGGTTCTAGGCTGGCCTGATCGTGGGAATCAACCGGACACTGGGGGCTGGTTGGGGCGCGCTCCTGCTGCTGCTGGCGGGTTGGCCGTCAGCGCGAGGCGCCGACGATTACTTCCCACCCCCCGACAGCGAAGGCGGCTGGCGGACGTTAAAGGACGCCGCCCAGATCCGCAAAATCGCCGGCATGGACCTGACGCGCCTCGACTACGCATTCGAGTATGCGTCCCGCACGAGCCAGCATGGCGGACTGCTGGTAGTGCGCCACGGTTACCTGGTTTACGAGAAGTATTACGGCAAAGGCAGCCGGATGGCTACGCCGGTGGTGGCTTCGTGCGCCAAAGCGTTCACCAGCATCGCCTGCGGCATCATGCTGCACGAGTACCAGGACAAATTCCCGCAGGGGCTGGACACCAAGGTCTTCACACAGCGATACCTCCCCGAGGCATTCCCTCTCGACGATCCACGGAAAGCGGACATCACGCTCGGGCAGTTGCTGTCCATGGGCGCGGGCTTGCACGGCGAAGGGAGCAATCCCGGCTTCGTCAATGGCGTGCCGTCGGTGAAACTGGAGCCTCTGGGCGGGCGCGGAGGCCGCGGCGGAGGACAAGGGCCGGGGCAGCCACGCGCCTTCGATCCCAACCAGCAGGACCAGAGCGCTCTCCACACGCCGTTGTGGACCGATCCGGGCGCGGGCTACTCCTACACTTCGCAATCGCCGCACATCGCCTCGATCGTGTTGCGCCACATCTCCGGCATGGAGATGCAGGAGTACATCGACAAGAAGCTGGCCCAGCCCGAAGGGTGGGGCCAGTGGGGCTGGGGTGTATATCGCGGCGAGAACAAGCTCCACACCACCGGCGGCGCCGATATCGCGATGCACGCCACGGACTTTCTGAGGTTCGAATACGCCATCCTGCACAAGGGCAAGTGGGGCAAGCAGCAGTTGATCCCGGCGGACTACGTGGAAGCGTGCGGCAAGCCATCCCCATATCAGAAACACGCGCCCATGAGTTTGATGTGGGAGGTGAATGCCGACGGCCACCTGGCGGGCGCCCCGCGCGACGCATTCTTCAAGTCCGGCGGGGGCGGATTCGGTGTGGTGGTCATACCTTCGCTGGACATGGTGATCTACAAAATGGCCGGCAGCGACCGCCAATACGATCCCGCCCTGACCCACATCCCCCAGGACTACAAGTATTACAATGGCTCCCGCGACCAGTGGAAGCCCGCCGATAGAAGCCAGTTCAGCGATGGGCCGATCGGCACGGACGACGGACTGCGGCGCACCATTGAAATGGTGGTGGGGGCCGTGGTCCAATAAGCGCCCCCAGGTCATAGGTGTTACGATTATTAAGACAGGGCCTGAGGGAGGTCCAAGGAGGGTTCCGCTCGTGTCTTCCCGCTTGCGCCGGCTTCCGCCCGCGCTGTTTCTATCTGCCTTCGTTTGTATCACGGCATTTTCTGCCGGCAATGAGAACGAGTTGTGGGTATTGAAGCCGGTGGTGCGTCCGGCGGTCCCGGCTGGCGTAACGCAGTCGCAGAACCCCATCGATGCCTTTTTGGCCGCCGAATACAAGGCCAAGGGGCTGCACCCGGCGCCTCCCGCTGACAAGCGCGTGCTCGCGCGCCGGCTCTACATGGACCTGATCGGCATTCCCCCCACGCCCGCCGAGCAGGATGCCTTCCTCACCGATAACTCTCCCGATGCTTACGAAAAGCTGGTGGATAAACTGCTCGCCAGCGACCAGCACGGTGTCCGGTACGCCCGGCATTGGCTGGACGTCCTGCGGTACGCCGATCAGGACGAGCGCATGCTGGCGGCGGCGGGAATCCACTACTGGCGCGACTGGGTGATCTACGCGATCAACGGCAACATGCCGTACGACCAGTTCGTGCGGGCTATGTTGACGGGATACCGCACCAACGAGCGCACCTCGATTTCCGCCACCGGGTACCGCCAGAAGCTCGAGGCTCGCCCCGAGGACATGTACGCGCTGGGATTCCTGGCGCGCGGGGATGTGATTCGCGACAACCACGAAGTCCACGAAATGCCGATTACGGCGGTGGAAACGGTCTCCACCGCGTTTATGGGCTTGACGGTGGGGTGCGCCAAGTGCCACGACCACATGTACGACCCGATCAAGCAGCGGGACTTTTATTCGATGAAGGCGTTGTTCGATCCGCTCGAGATCAAGAAGGTCACGCTCGCAACGCCCGAGCAGATTCTGGCCGCCGCGAAGAACACCGACGAGACCGCCAGGAAACGCGAGCCCATCGAGGCCGCCGTCAATGCGCTGATCGAGCCCTACCGCAAGAAACTCTATGACGACCGCGTCGCCATGCTGCCGCCGGACGTTAAGACCGTCATCCTGAAGCCCGAGACGGATCGCACGCCGGCGGAAATGAAGATTGCCGATGATTACTTCCCTGTCCTGCGCATCGACGCCGACAAGATCATGGAAGTCATGCCGGATGGCGACAAGGCGAAATACAAGGAACTGCAAACGCAACTGCAGCAGGTGGGAGGTGGTGGAAGAGGCGGGCGCGGCGGCGGTGCTTTACCCGCATTCTGGACCGTAGAGATTAACCCGAAGCTCGCAGAGGAGCCGAGCTACATCCTCACTAGCGGCGATCCCGACCGTCCGGAGAAAGACAAGCCCGTCAAACCGGGCTGGCCTTTCATGCCCGCAAAGGTGGACATGCGCGACGGCCCGCTGGACGCGTTTGCCAGGTGGCTCACCGCTCCGGAGAACCCCATGTTCGCCCGGGTGGCGGTGAACCGGCTCTGGCAGTGGCATTTCGGCGAGGGCTTGCAGAAGACCTCCAGCGATTTTGGAAAGCTTGGCGGTACTCCTTCGAATCCGCAGTTGCTCGATTGGCTGGCCGCCGAATTCGTGGCACGCGGCTTCGACATGAAGGCCATGCAGAAGTTGATGGTGACTTCCGACGCATACCAGATGGCATCCGAGGAAGATCCGGCGATGATGACCGCCAACAACAAGGTCGATCCGCAGAATGCCTGCCTGTGGCGCTTCCGCCTGCAGCGCCTGGAAGCCGAGCCTCTGTGGGATTCCATTCTGGCGGCGGCGGGGACTCTGGATACCACGGTGGGCGGCGCGTCGTTCAGCATCGGCGCCGTCGGACAGCCGCGCCGCGGCGGCAGGGGCGGCGGTGGATCGCAGAATACCAATCGCCGGGGCGCGTACATGTCACGCGGATTTTCTCCGAGCGCCGACATCACGCCGATCTTCCTGCAGGCGTTCGACGTCGATGACGGACGCGTCCCCTGCCCGATGCGCACCCAAACGGTGACCGCGCCGCAGGGGCTCTTCATGATGAACGGCGAAGAAGTGGATAACGCCTCGAAGAAGCTGGCGGAACGCGTGATGAAGGAGGCCGGCGGCGATTTGAAGGCGGCAGTCAACCTGGCGTACCGGATCACGCTGGAGCGCCCGCCGAGCGCGTCGGAAGAGGATCTCGCGCTGAGCTACCTGAAGGGCGACCCGGAGAGGATGAAAAACTTTGCCTGGCTGCTGTTTAACCTGGATGAGTTCCTGTTCACGAGGTAAGCGATGGGAGACCTGAGCAGTATCTTTCCGTGCGGGCGGATCGGACGGCGCGAATTGTTCAAATCCGCGGCCGGATTCATGGGATGTTTCATGGGCGGAGCGCTGGGAGCCATGTGGGCCGAAGACGGCAAGATTCCCGACGTGCGCATCGCACCCACGCTGCCGGTGAAAGCGAAGTCGGTCATCTTTCTGTACATGTGCGGCGGTGTGAGCCACATCGACACCTTCGATGCCAAGGACAACAAGTGGGCCGGCAAGCTGATCGACGCCACCGGGTTCGGAGACAACGTCGCCGAGATGAAGCGCCCGGTGATCCCCATACTCCGCACATTCACGCGCTACGGCAAGTGCGGCAAACTGGTCTCCGACTGGTTCCCGAACATCGGCGGCGTGGTGGACGAAATCGCCTTCGTGCATTCGATGTGGTGCAACGAGGGCAATCACTTTCCGGCGGTCATCGAAACGCAGACCGGCCATCGAGGGCGCCAGTTCGACCACCCCTGTTTGGGAAGTTGGATCTCCTACGCCCTGGGAACTGCCAACAGGAATTTACCGACCTTCGTGAACATCGGGCGGCCGTCTTCGCCCGTGCAACTGACCGGCGGCTACCTGGGCGCTACGGTCGCGGCAACGCCGTTCCAGCCCGGGGATACGCCCATTCCCAACCTCAATCCTCCGAAAGGCACCACCCCGGCCGAGCGCGAACGCCAGATGGAGATGCTGGCGTCGATGAACAAGGAGTTCCGCGAGCATTATTCGTTCAATTCGGATATCGCAGCCCGCGCCGGAGCTTACGAATTGGCCGCACGAATGCAATTGTCCGCTCCGTCGGTAGTCGATTTTTCGAAGGAGCCGAAGAGCGTCCAGGATTTGTACGGGATCGGCGAGAAGGAGACGGATGATTTTGGACGGCAGCTCCTGCTCGCCCGCCGGCTCGCGGAACAGGGGGTGCGCTTCATCCAGCTTTGCCACGCCGGCGGCGGCAACGGGAAGTGGGATGCCCACGGCGACATGAAGGAACACGCGCCCTTGTGCCGCGCCACCGACAAGCCGATCGCGGGTCTGATCCATGACCTCAAGCAGCGCGGCATGCTGGACTCCACCCTGGTGGTCTGGACCAGTGAATTCGGCCGGAGCCCCTGGTCGCAGAACACCACCGGCCGGGATCACAATCCGCGAGGTTACACCTCGTGGCTGGCCGGCGGCGGGATCAAGGGCGGTGTCAGCCATGGCAGCACCGACGATGTGGGCTATCGCGCCGAACAGAACAAACACTACTACAGCGACCTGCACGCCACGATTCTCAACCAGTTGGGGTTGGATTATCGCAAGATGACTTTGAACGTCTTCGGCCGCACGATGCGGCTGGTAGAAGACGGCGACGGCCCTATCAAAGAGATCCTCGCGTAGATGTGGCGCAGGCACTCCTGCCAACGCTTTTTGGTCGCTACCGCGAAAGCATCTCGAGTGCTCGCGGCCGGCGGCACTGCCTCACCGCCGAGCCGACGGATCGCCGGTAGGCGGAGGCGCGTGATCTTCTTTCGCCGGCGCGCCTAACAACTGGGTCAGGAGCGGTTTCAACGCATCGGCCCAGACCTGATATCCCGGTAACGCCGGGTGGAGTTTGTCCGGGTTCATCATGCCCTCCCGCAGTTTTCCTTCGCCATCCGCGAGCTGCGCGTTGACGTTCAGGTAGCGGATCTTTCGGCCGTCGGCCATGCGCGCCAGGTTGGCGTTGATGCGGTCGATTTCGGGCATCACGTCCATGTTGTCATTGCGCGGGAAAATGGCCGTCAGGAGAATCACGGCATTCGGCGCCTTCGCGTGGAGCGTGCGCAGAACCGCCTGAAGGCCGATCGTGACGTTGGAGACGGCGGAATCGGCGCCTTCGGGTGGAACTTGATTCCCCACGTTGTTGGTGCCGGCCAGCAGCACAATCACCTTGGGGTTGACGCCATCCAGTTCGCCGTTTTCCAGGCGCCAGAGGATGTTCTCGATTTTGTCCGCGCCCCATCCGAAGTCGGCCGCATTCCAACCGAAGAAATTCTGGTTCCAGTTTTCCAGGAGGCGTGGATAGTCGGTCGCTCCCCATCGGCGCGTGATCGAGTCTCCTTCGAAATACACGTCGATGCGGCCCTGTTTCGCTTTGGCCAGAAGCTGCTCGTGGGCGATCCGCGAGTTCTGGTCGGACCGCGGGGCCGGCCGGTCGGCCTGCGCTGAGAGCAGCCAGGCCGCGGCCAGACCGGCGGCGAGCATCTTCATTGGCTCTTCTCCTCGCCTCCGCGGTGCAGGAACTTATCCGCCCAGGGGATGAAGTATTTCCAGTTGGGCCCGTCGGTGTGTCCGCCGTCATGCTGGCGCCACGCGAGCTGGCCTTCCAGCAGCCCAACGTTCACCGCCGGCATTTTTGCCGTGTGGTAATCGTCCGGAACGCCCAGGTCCTTGGCGCCCAGCAGCCGGAAGACCGGTTGCGCTGCGACCGCCGCCATAAAGCTGCCCTCGTGGTCGAGCCATTTCGCGTCACCCTTCTCCGGAATCCCATAGCTGACGAACGTGAGGCGGGGCGCACACAGGGCAATGAGTTCATGAGCATCCACCGGCAGGTCGCCGGCGTTCTTGCTCCCGAAACTCGCCTCGGACGCACCATACTTCAGGAAGTTGCCCGCCATCCAGTGATATTCGCCCGTGCCCGTGAGGTTCTCGACGGCTTCGCCCCAGTTGCGCCGATGCAGCTTAGCGCCGCCTTCACCCGAGGAGCCGATCAACACCACGGCGAAGCGTGTATCGTAGGCCATGGTTACCAGCGCGGCCTTCCCGTAACGCGACACTCCTTCGATGCCCACGTGTTTGGCATTCACGGCCGGATTGGTCTCGAGGTAATCGAGCCCGCGCGACGCTCCCCAGCCCCATGCTCGAAGCGAGCCCCAATCATCGGGCTTACGCGGCTGCCCCTTGTTCACCAGCCCGATGATGCCTTTCGTCAGTCCGGCTCCGTTGTCCGCCTGGATGCTGTTGGGGTTGATGGTCGCGACTCCCCAGCCATCCGCAATCAGTTGCTCGAGAGCGGGAGGATCGGCACTCGGCGGAGGAGTGAACGCACGGGGCGGAGCGCCTGCCCGTCCCGGGAATACCGGCGCGGGAAATGCAATCTCGGGGATGGTGCGGCCGCCGAACATCATCATCACCGGCACGGGGCCCTTCGCGTTGGCGGGAACCACCAGGGTCATCTGAATCTCGACTTTGATGTCCGGGTAGGAAGAGTTGTCCACGTGCCCGAGCAGTTGTTTGCCGGTCACCGGATGCGAACCCACCGCGGCTTCGGCCGTCTTGGTAACTTCCCAGGTGACTTTCGGAACATTCCTGGGAACGCGGCCGAGCACCTCACGATCGAAGTCCTCGATGATCTCGGGACGCCGCTGATTCCACCAAATCGCCGGCGTCGTCACTTTCTTTCCGTTCTTCAAAATGAGCACGTCCGGGAGATTTGGGTACGGATTCGCCGTGGCCTCGTCATAGTTCGCGTGGTTTGGGGCGCTTTCGTTTCCGCTGGGGCCCGGACGGAGGGCCTTGATGCCGAGCTGGTCCATCATGTTCTGATGGTCTTCGGCAGCGGTCCAGTTCTTGGTGTCGATGGTCTGCGCAGACAAGCCGCTCACTTGGGCTTGAGCCGCGAGAAGCAGGGCGGCGAATGCCAGGCTCGCTGATCTCTTCATATCAAATAAGAAAGCACATTTAGTTCGACGCGGCAACAAAGGCTCGGCCATCCCCCGGAAAAACACGTGGTAGCATCCTGACTGTATGCCGCGAATTGACCCCTCGCCCGGTCAGGAATCCGTTTGGGACTACCCCCGGCCACCCAGGATCGAGCCCTGCGCGCGCCGCATCCGCGTCGAGTTTGCCGGCGAAACGATTGCCGATTCCATTCGAACCTATCGTCTGCTCGAGACCAGTCATCCGCCCGTCTACTACATTCCCCGTGAGGACGTGCGCACCGGGTGGCTCCGGCCCGGTTCCCGCCAGACCTTCTGCGAGTTCAAAGGCCTTGCCTCTTACTTCGATCTCCAGGTCGGCGCACGCGGGTCTCGCGAGGCAGCCTGGAGCTACCCATCGCCTGCGCCGCCATACTCGATTCTGTGCGGCTGTCTTTCGTTCTACGCGGGGCGTGTGGACGCTTGTTTCGTGGACGATGAGCGCGTTCAGCCTCAGGAGGGCGATTTCTACGGCGGCTGGATCACCTCGAATATCGTGGGGCCCTTCAAAGGTGGCGTTGGGACAACCGGCTGGTAGACTACCGCACGCCCAACAGGGACAGCATGCGCACGACGCCGTGCGCGACGTCGCCGCCGCGGGTGGCAGGAGCGCTTCCGCAGAAGTGCCCGGTGCCGCACGCGTCCATCAGGCCGGCGCGCACGGCCGCCTCGGCATATGGCTGGAAGCCGTTGTCCACATCGCTGAACATTCCCGTGCCCGCGGCAGGTCCGAGCGCCAGCCCTGCTCCGTGCGCCAGAAACACGGCGAACTGCTCGCGAGACATGGTGGCGTCGGGGCAAAACATCCGGGGCGCGGCGAAACACCCGGAGGTGATTCCGTGAGCGGCGATCGCCTCCACGAAGGGAAGGCCCCAGTCCCCGATTGGCACGTCCGTGAAAGTCGGCTTGCTGATTGCCGGCAACGGGCCGCCCACCGGAGTATAGCCAAGCGTTCGTGCCAACACCACCGCCGCCTCACGGCGGGTGATGGTGTTCGCCGCCGCGAAGTGCGATGGCGTGGTGCCCAACATGATCCCGCGCGCGCTGGCAATCTGTACGTCGGTCCAAATCGCGCTCGGATACGAGACATCGTCGTGGGCATACATGGAAATCCGCGCACCGGAATTCGCCAGTTCCATCTGGGTTTCGAGCGGGCTGACGTTCCGCGGCTGAACGCGGTGGCGTACGGCCACCGCAGCAATTGCCCCCGTGGCCTGTCCCGTGGAAATCACGCTCGGCTGGAGGCGCAGCGCGCTGCTGGCCACGCGGGAGTAGCCGAGGTTTTTTTCAGCCACGAGAAATCCGTCAACCGCCGATGGGATGAACGATTCGAATGGGACCGGGAAGGGACCGGAAGCCATCGCCACGTCGCTGGCCTTTTCTCCCGCCCACACCTCGAACGTTCCGTCCCAGTTGCAGTTGTGAAAGTCGGTGCTGTAGTCGCCGAGCGCGATGCCGGTGGGCCAGATCGGGCCTCGTGACAGGCCGTCGGGGCCGGCCGAGCGGCGGATTCCGTCGGCGGTCAGCATCCTCACGGCCTGAATCCGCCGGCTCTCCCGAACGTACGGAAATGGCGGCATCAGCGCTTCAATCGGCTTGAATGACGGTGGCACCAGAGGGGAATAATCGTCCGCGGTGGTAACACTGCCGAACTCATCGTCGGCAATCGCCCAATGCGAATCGTTGATACCCTGCGGATCCTGCAGGTAGTAGAGGAATGCCAGAGTCTTCAGCTTGGCTTGGCCGATCGCATTGGCGCGGACGGCGGGGTCGGTGAGGAACCGGGCGTCCAACGCGGCTTGGAAGTCCTGCGGCGGCATCTGGCCTTTCACGTAGGTGTAAAAATCCAGATAGTCGTTTGCCAGATTGATGGCGGACTTGCGCGGACCGGCGCCGATCGCCAGCCCGCGTGTGAAGTCGGGCATGGCGCGGTACACATTGTGGGCCGGAAGGCTCAACGGGTAGATGCCCGGGCTGGTCGATCCGGACGCGGCCACGGTGGCGGCGAACTCGGGCTTATATAGTTCGTACTGCGGCGGAGGGCCGGGCAGCCGAAGGGCCGACGGCACCACGTCGTAATACTTGATGGGGACGGTGTACGTAATGCTCTGGATGCAAGGTCCCGGCGCATCGCCCGTGCCATTGCCGGCGAAGTACGCTGCCCCCGTGCGAGGGATCACGTCGCCGTATTCCGTGGCGTCCACCAGCACGAAACTCTCGAAAATGCGGCTGGAACTCGAGGGATCCTGGAACTGCGCGCCGCGGACCGTGGTCCCATCCAGCACCACGTCCACGAACATGGCGCGAGGATAGATATCCACGTTGCTCTCTTGCAGCATCGCGATGAGTTGCTGGCTGATGATGTGAGGCTCATAGCATCGGGATGCCAAATCCCAATAGCACCCGCCCACCGGGAGCCCTTTGGACGAATAGATGCTGTTCAGCCGGCTGGTAAGCTCCGCGTAGATGCCCGACGGGAAACTGCGCGACATCCAGCCTTCGTCCATGCTTGCCACGGTCAGAAGCTGTCCGCCGACGGCGCCAGTTTCCGAGAACAGTGCGACGCTGGCACCCATTCGCTTCGCCTGCAATGCCGCCGCGGCGCCGCCCGCGGTTCCACCTACCACGATGACGTCGTAGCTGCGCTCGGCCTGTAGCAGGGCGTCGATAGGAAGGCCGCTTTGCGCCGCGGCTGGCTGGACCCCTGTCAGGCAGTAGAGACAGACCCCAAGTGCCCCACTCGCGAAGAGTTGCGTACGTTCTAGCATCAAAACGCAACTCTTACCACGATGACGTGGGGAAATGCTACAAATGTAATCAAGAATACAGAAGCAAAAGTACTAACGGTACTGCAGGGATCGGCGAGGGACGAGTCCTATCTCTTCTGGGCGTATGTGACGTTGACCGTGGTCTCGCCGGAACTGCCCCCCACCACGACCGTCAGCGTGCGTTTATCGTCGTCGTTCGACGCGACCATCATGCCGCCCTGGTCCGTGGTGCTGTTGAGGTTGACCTTCATCCCCAAGTCCTTGGCCTTGTCCTGATAGAACTCCAGCACTTTCGATGCGGGATCTTTGGTAGTGAAGGCGAAGGTGCCTCCTTCGCCGTTCGCGCCGTCACCCTTGATCGAGAAAGTGCCCTGGGGCGTCGAGCCGGGATATGCCGGCAGCCAGGAAGGGAGCTTTGCGGCACCCCCGCCGATATCGATATTGGCGGTCCCATCGTCGCCTTGCGCGCTCATATGGAACTGGCCATTCTTGGCTTGATCGAAGGTTACCGTAACGACCTTGCCGGTCTTTTTGTCGCGGATGGTGAGAGTGCCGGCTGCGTCGTCGGTCTTGATGACCTCGACGTCGGGATTGACTGCCGTGACCATCTTGCCGATGGCCAGTCCGGGATTCTTCTGAATCAATTCGGGGTCGAGTCCCGCCTCTTTCACCTTGTGCACGACGAAGAAGGTGAATCCTACGACGCAGATAATCACGAGAACGATCAGGCCTCCCACGATCCCGAGGATCCACACGATCGGGCTCGTGGAGCGCCGCGGCGGCACTGGCGGACCGGCAGGCGCATAGGCAGGACTCATGGGCTGCACCGGCTGCGGCGGAACCGGCTGCGCCGGGCGGGGTGGCGCCTGCCCTCCGGCCGCACCCACAGGCGATCCGCATTGATTACAAAATGCGCCATTTACCGAAGCACCACAGACTGTACAAAAAGCCATAAGATCTCCACCAGCCCCCCACTGTACGCCAGAGCGCCTGCCAATGCAACGTGTGAACCCTGGAAGGGCGGCAAAGGCCGGCTGTAAAATAAAGGCCATGTTGGAGAAGTCCGCCCGGTCGGTCCTGGCGATGGCCGTGATCCTGGGTCCCGCCACGGTTTCGCTTTGCCAAACCCGGCCGGCACCCGGCGCCTGGGTCGAAGCGCGAGGCGTCAGGATTCACGTGCCCCTAGGCTGGTCGTACAACGATCGCCTTGCGGCGGCCAGCGGACCGATTAGTGTCAACAATTTCAACGGAATGTATGCTTCCGGGGGGCTCCTGCCGCCCGCCGGAGCCGAAATCGAAATCACCAGCCTTCCCGCACCGCCCAATCTCATGGAGTACATCAGGAAGGAACTCCGGGGGGCAAAGATCGATAGCCTGCAGGAGATGGCGGCCGGTGACAAATCCGGCATCCGCGCAACCTATTTCGAGGAGATATCGCAAGGCGCGTCCCGGAAGACCGTGGTGTCGTACATCGGGCACGCCGGGTTTCTGTACAAGTTCTATCTTTCGTACTGGGACGGGAACCGGAACGAGGGCGCGCTGGCGTCCCTGCTCGACCAGGTAATCAAGGAGGCGCAGCTTCGTTGAATATGCGGCACAAAACGAGGCGGATCGGAGTGTTCCTGACCGCCTTCCTGGCTGCGGGCGATACCGCCCTCGCCTCGGGGCTGGAATACTCCCCCGCGAGCCCAAATGCCGCCCAGATCGATGACTTTCTGAACGGCAAGCGCTCGCCTCTAGCCGGAATTGGCGCCGCATTGACCGGATTCGCCCGCGATTACGATATCGATCCTCGGCTGGTGATCGCCATCGCCGGCGCGGAAACCACGTTTGGCTTGCACCAGTGCACTGCCAACAACGCCTGGAACTGGTTTCATCGCGGGACCTGCCCGGCATCCGCATTTACCAGCTACCAGGAAGGTGTGGAACATGTGACCCGGTACCTGCGCCTCAGCTATCTCAATCGCGGTTATGACAGCATCGAGCAGATCCGCTACAAATACTGTGCCGCCGGTTGCGATAACTGGATTCCGCTGGTGACGTCTTTCTACGATGCCATGCCCGCCAACGGAGTCCCGCCCACCCAACCTCCTGCGCCGGTGCCTTCGCAGACCCAGACCCCCCCTCCGGCACCACCGCCCGGATCGCAGTCTCAGGACGAAGGCCGAATTCTGGGGCTCCCTCGAAACCTGGCGTTACTGGTGGGGATTCTGCTGGTGGGTGCCCTGGCTTTCAACACCCTGAAACGGTAAGACGCTTCGCGAGGCGGCGATCAGGTGGCGCGGCCCTCGAGCATCCTCTTCCATGCTGCTTCCAGGTCTCCGCGAGCCTTGGCGGAAAGTGGAGCGGGCATGGCACTGGGCTGGTACCCGCGGCACAGATCGACCGTCTTGCGCAGGCTCTCGACGAATTCCACGCAGGGAGGACAGCCGCTCAGGTGCTCGTCGATCTCCTGACAGGCTTCCGGCGGGAGCTCCAGGCTGAGGTACTCCGAGAGCAGGGCGAAAATCTCTTTACAATGCTCGGGATCGTGTGACATGATCCTTTCTCCTCAGGGACGCACTGCCTGAGCGCCCCGCAGATACGTATCCAGTTTGCGGCGGATCGCGAGCCTGGCGCGATGCAGTCGCGTTTTCACCACGTCGGTACTGACGTCCAGGATCTGCGCGGTCTCCTCAGTAGAGAGGTCCTCCACGTCGCGAAGCAGGAGCACCGCCCGATACAACTCCGGCAGCCCGGCAATCGCCTCCTGCAACTCCTGGCGAAGCTCGAGGTTCAACAGCCGGCCGTCGGGAAGATGGGACCAATCCGCGATCTCGAGGCGGCGGATTCCGCCAGCGCTTTCGGAGGCCGGGAGGAACTCCTCCAGCGAAAGCTCGCGCTCCGGAGCGAAGACGCTCTTGCGCCGTTTCATGAGGCAGGCGTTTTTCGCGATCCGGAAAATCCAGGACCGGACATGCTCCGGGTCCTGCAGCTGGTCGAAATTCTCGAAAGCCTTCAGCAGAGCTTCCTGCGCCACATCTTCGGCGTCCTCACGCTGCCCGCACATCAGCCAACTGTATCCGAACACTTTGGACCGAAAATGATCGACGAATCGATCGAATGCGCCCGGCTCGCCATTTCGCAAGGCGATGGCGAGTTCCTTTTCCTGATGCTTCTCCACCGGTCTGCTCTGTCCCGATTCTAACGCGGCAGACTCTGGTGAGCCACACCATGTCACGACGGCACTCATGCCGCCGCTGCCCTCAGGCGGGAAGCGGGGCCGGCACCGTTACTACAGTCTCGATCGCCGGCGTATTCAGCAACGTATTATGGATCAGGCACGCCTTGACAGCGCGCAGCACGCCGGCTTCGTGCTGGCCACCGAGCCCTTCGGGAACCGTCACCTCGATTCGGAACTTTCCGAGACGCGCCGGCTGCGGCACCTTTTCCGCGCTCACATCCACGGCGAGACCTTCGGTGGGCAGCGATCTGGTCCTCAAGTACTGAGCGGCATAAAATCCCGCGCAGGTCCCCAGCGCGACGAGGAGAAACTCCGGCGGTGTCATGCCGGCATCCAGCCCGCCATTGGCAGGCGGCTGGTCGGAAATTACCCGATGGCCGCGCGCGCGGGCTTCGAATCTGGCGCCGCCACCGTATTCAATTCTGGCTTCCATATCTCTTCATTTCCCAGGATGCAGATTTTGACGATTGGTGACAGCGGGTATTCGCCCGGCCGCCATAGTGTAGGGTAAATGAGGGAGGACCGCATCAGCATCAGCCAGGATCGGGCATGCGAATCGTCATACCAGGCGGCAGCGGACAGGTCGGGCAGATGCTGGCGCGCCATTTTCACGCTCACGGGCACCTGGTTACGGTGCTCAGCCGCGCCGTTTCCCCCGCGCCGTGGCGCGTATTGCAGTGGGATGGCCTGACGCGCGGCGAATGGACCGAAGATCTGGACGGGAGCGACGTCTGCATCAACCTGGCCGGGCGCAGCGTTAACTGCCGCTACACCGAGGAGAACCGCCGCGCCATTTTCGACTCTCGCCTGTTCCCCACGCTTCTGCTGAACGAGGTGATTGGCGCGCTCCCGCATCCGCCCCGCATCTGGCTGAATGCCAGCACCGCGACCATCTACCGGCATGCGCTCGACCGCCCGATGGACGAAGCCACCGGCGAAATCGGCGGCGGCGAACCGGGAGTGCCGGAGACCTGGGGCTTTTCGATCCAGGTAGCTCGCCGTTGGGAAGAAGCCTTCTTCTCCATAGCCGCGCCTCGCACTCGTAAAGTCGCGCTGCGCAGCGCTATTACTCTGAGTCCCGACCGCGGCGGAATCTTCGATGTCCTCCTGGGGCTGGTCCGCCGCGGATTGGGAGGCACAAATGCATCGGGCGGCCAGTATGTCTCATGGGTCCACGACGCCGACTTCCTCAGCGCGTTGGACTGGCTGATTTCCCGCGACGATTTCAGCGGAGTGGTCAACGTGTCGTCCCCGAATCCGCTCCCGAACCGCGACTTCATGCGGGCGCTGCGCGAGGCGTGGGGAACACGCATCGGATTGCCTGCCTCCGCATGGATGCTCGAGATCGCAGCGTGGCTGATGGGCACGGAGACGGAACTGGTGCTGAAGAGCCGCCGAGTAGTGCCGGGCCGCCTGCTGGATGGCGGCTTCCAATTTCAATTTCCCGATTGGCCTGCGGCCGCAAAGGACCTGGTCGCGCGGTGGCGCAAGAATAGCTGAACTGCAGATGTGGTGCAGGCACTCTTTGCCTGCCGCGTCGGCACTCATGCCGGCGCTTTTTGGTCGCCCAGCACTCCTGTGTCCGCGAGGGGGTTTTCGAGGCTGCGCCACGGACCTAAACCGCGCGGCGCATGACGAAATAGGGCTGATTCGCAAGATCGGCCGAGAAGCCGGGATGGAGCCAGGCCTTTTCCGGCGCCTGCTTCAGCTCGAAGTAGTATTGCAGGGGATAGGGCGAGTCGGTATAGGCGCCCGGGATCGCGGCCCGGTAGGCGTCGCCTTTTGGCTCCATCGCCGCCGATTCGAAACGCTCCGCCTGGTTCACGTGCCGGTAGTAGAGACGCGCGGAGGTGATCTGGATCGCGGGCGTAATCGCCAGTTCCACGGTTTCCTTGGGACGAAATCGCGGCGGCGCCTGGTGCTGGCACGCGGATGTCTCGCGCTTCGGCCGGCCCAATGCCTCCCGAATGGCAGCGGCAACCCGCGGATTGCCCGTCGCCTTGGCAGAAGCGAGGCGAAGTTCCATTTGCGCGATGTCGTCGTCGATGGCCGGCAGGCGGTCGAGCCAATGCCCTTTCAGCCACGGCAACTCGCCCACGGCGATATCGGAGACATACACGCCTTTTGCCCGTTCGGCGATCTGTGTCCAGATGCCGCGCGCGGCGCGGTACGCTTTCAGGGCCTCTTCGATTGCCGCGCGATCGCCCGTGCGCTCGTAGATGGTGTAAAGAACTCCGCTGCGGAACTTCGTGGCGAAAAAGCGGCCGAGGCCTGTCTGCAGATCGAGGTCGATGGCGAGGCGGCGAAACTCAGCGAGCTGTTTGGTCCTGGAATCCCTTGTGGCTTCGGCGAGATTCTTCCCCGCCGACGAGGCGAGGTCTTCCAGCCACGCCGCAACTTCAATCGGAGAGTACTTCCCGCTGCGCTCGCCCTTCAACAATTCGTCCGCGAAATCGCTCATGCGCGAAAAGAGCTGCGTGTCGAGCGGGCTGGTGTTCGCAAAGACCTTCGGGGATGGCGTATCGGTGTATGGGTTCTTCAGGTGCGCGTCTACCATCGGCTCGTTGGTATAGATCTCGGGCCAATAGGTGTTGTTGGCGGCAGAAGGGAGGTGCGCCGTCGTGATGATTGGCAGGATCCGGCTGGCATTCGCCAACGCTTCGGCGAGAGCGGGCGGCGATCCCGTGCTGGTGCGCAGGTAGCGGCGCCAGCCATCGGGGTCGGCGTCCGGACTGTACAGAGCGCGTCCCCAGACGCGGTACGTGTACTCGTATTTCTCCCAGTCCCAGCGTGGCTGGAGCGACGCGTCGGCATACGCGCAGCGCCCTCCCGCGATGCCCGACCCGCGCCGTCCCTTGAAGGAGAGCGGCTCCATGATCTCCACGCCGTCCGACCCGCAGAACTGGAACGCGCGCGAATAGCCCGCCGCCATCACCGGGTCGCCCCACAGCAGGAGGCGCTGCGTGCCGGGCCAGATTCGGAAGATCACGCTGTAGTTGCGGTCCTCGCGCAGGAGGTCCGCGTAGCCGTAGCGCGTGAAACTGCGGGAGCCGGTGCTCAGCGCCATCAGGCCGGTCGCGGTGCGGCCCTTGGGCATCTCCTGCTCGCGGATGTCGGCCTGATGGTAGGGCATGCCCATGTGCTCCGCCCAAAACTTCGGCGAGACGCGCACCGGCATACCCGTTGCCGTGGCGACATCGATCATGCCCTGGTCGAGCCCCTTGGCGTGCATGTCGATCTCGACCTTGCGGCCGCTCAGCTTCACGCCGTCGAAGACTGTCTTCCAGAACGGGTAGCTGCCTTCCGCCACGCCGCTTTCTCCATGGATGCGGAAGGTGACCCCCGAGATCGCCGGACATGCCTTGAGCAGCATTGCCAGAGCGTCGCGGCAGTAGGGCGCGTGATTATCGGCATTCAGGCCGTCGATGGTGTAATTGGCGCGAGGGCTGTTGGCCCACTGGTAGCCGTGCATCCAGATGCCCAACTGAAATTCGAGGCCGCGGGCCACGGTCTGCTCGCTGATGTAGCGCAGGGTTTCGAGATTGCGGTCGCGCTCGGCGTCGGGCAGATTCACGGCGCGCACGTGGTGGCCCGGCACGGAAAGCAGGAACGGATACAGAAACAGGCAGTAGGCGTCGGTGACCTCGCGCAGGAAATCGTACCCGATGCCGAAGCTGAGATTGAAGCGGTTGAAGCGCTGCGCGGCCAGCATGCTCAGGTATTGCGGCCACATCTCGCGGTCGTAGAACCAGGGCTTGTCTTCCACTTCGCTGACGAACAGGCGCTGGATGCTGCGAACCTGGTTGGCCGGGCGCTGGATTGGCTCGGGGACCTCGATGGAGCCGCCGTGCCGCACCCGGTCGGACAATTCGAGCAGCGCGTATACCAGCGCCCGGCTGTCATGGCCTCCGGCCTCGACCCTCATCCTGGAGGTGGTGCTGCCGGAAGTGATGGAGAAGCTCTCGGGCGACCCCACGGTGCTGCGCGAACCCGCGCGGATGGTGAGCTCAATGCCGGGCGCGG
>Ga0335077_10003137_pt1 | contig 19891 bp, 20 predicted proteins | sample Lox_Sample_31_FD_207151 | JGI IMG/M metagenome (GOLD analysis project Ga0335077, IMG submission 207151) | Soil microbial communities from Loxahatchee National Wildlife Refuge, Florida, United States - Lox_Sample_3.1 | ecosystem: Environmental > Terrestrial > Soil > Wetlands | place: USA...
AATTCCTTCGTCTGCGGATCGCGCCCGAAGCGCAGCGCGAGATCTTCTTCCAGGATTTTGTGGATGGCCACGCCGATGCGGTCCTCGTCGGCGCGCGTTTTCGGCTCGACCGCGAACGTGATGGACGGCTCGGGAATGCGCGCCGGCGGGTAGAAAATCGGCGCGTTCTTGTCGCCGAGCGTTTCACCCGTGGTCGTTTCCTTGAGCTTCGCGATCGCGCCGAGATCGCCGGCGTGCAGGTCGCCCACCGCCGTGGCCGTCTTCCCCTGCATCACCTGGATGTGCTGAAAGCGTTCGGGCGAGTTGCGATTGAAATTCTGGAGCGTCGCGTCGTTTTTCAGCACGCCGGACATCACCTTGAAGTACGTGATGCGCCCGGCGAACGGGTCGGCGACGGTCTTGAACGCGAAGACCGAAACCGGCTCGGAATCGGCGATTGCGCGCTCGACTGTGTCGCCCTTGTGGTCCGGCGTCCTGTGTCCGGCGGCCTTGCCGCGGAACGCGGGCGAAGGAAATATCTCCACGACGAAATTCAGGATCGCGTCGCTGCCGATGTTGTGCAGCGCGGAGCTCAACAGCACGGGGAAGATTTTCTTGTCGCGCACTTCCTCGTGCAGGCCCTTTTTCAGGTCCTCGACCGGGAGCGTGCCCTTGTCGAAGAATTCCTGCATGAGTTCGTCTTCGCCCTCGGCGACCATTTCGACCAGCTTTTCGTGCGCGGCCTTTGCCTGCTCGGCCATGTCCGCGGGGATCTCCTCGATCCGGGCTTTGCCGTCGCCATCGGGCGTGTAGATCAGCGCTTTCATCGCCACCAGATCGACCACGCCGCGGAAATTCCTCTCGGCGCCGATCGGCAATTGAATCGGCACCACGCCGCGCCCGAATACCTGCTCGATCGAGCCGAGCGCGCGCTCAAAGCTCGCGAGGTCGCGGTCCATCCAGTTCAGCAGGAAGGCGCGCGGCTGATCGTATTCGGTGGCGTAGTCCCACACGCGCTCGGTGACCACCTGCGCGCCCGCGGCGGCGTCCACCACGATCAGCGACGCGTCGGCGGCGATCAGCGACGATTTCGTTTCGTTGAGGAAGGTCGAGTATCCGGGCGTATCGAGCAGATTGATCTTTACTTTTTCAGCCTGGCCCGGCGCCTGCCACTCCGCGTAGGCGAGGCCCGTGTTGATGGTGATCTTCCGCGCGATCTCTTCTTCGTCCCAGTCGGTGGTCGTGGAGCCTTCGCCCACCTTACCCAGCCGCGGCGTCATGCCCGCGGTGTACAGCAACGCCGACACGAGCTGGGTCTTCCCCGTGTCGCCGTGGCCTACAATGCCCACGTTGCGTATCCAATCGGTTGTGTAGGATTTCATGAGTCGCTCCATTCCGCGAGAAACGCGAGACTTGAAAGTCGAAAATGGAAACTTGAAAATGGAAAGACAAATCGGCGCGCGCTCTCTGCCATTTTCCTTTTTCCAATTTCCAGTTTCCGTGTTGCCGGCCAGACAGGCATTTCGTGCGGGGACAATGCGAACCGCGATTTCGTGCTGTGCGTTGGGATCAACATCACGAACCCGCTTTACCCAGAGAGTCCGCCAATGGCGGATTCGAAGGGCCAAATCCTTCGGTTGCGCGCGATGAACCCTGCAAACCCGTCGTCCGCGGGGAGGGGACTCGGGGCGAGAAAGCCGGGATGCTAGCACACGCCCTTGCGGGGATTCAACGATTCTCGCCGCGCGGGAGCGACACTCGCCGCCGCACGATCAACGCAGCGAGAACTTCACATGCACTTGCATCCGGATCGAAACCGGCTCTCCATCGAGGTAGGTCGGTTCGTACTTCCATTTCATCACGGCCGCGAGCGCCGCGGGAATCAGCAGCGGAGGGCCTCCAATCGCTTGCGCGTGCACCACGCTGCCATGTTCGTCGATGATCGCCTCGATTTCGACCACCCCTTGAATCTGCGCGGTGAGCGCGAGCGGCGGGTAAACCGGGCCGGGCTTGTAGAGCTCGCGCGGCTCCTTGACGATGCCGCCGACGCGCAGGATTCGATCCTTCTTCGCCGCAGGTGGCGCAGGCGCCGCAGCGACCCCGCCGATGATTCCGCCAAGCACTCCGCCTGCCTCGCCACCTTCCACTCCGCCGACCACTCCGTCCATCGCCAGCTCCGGCGGTGCCGGTTCATCGCGCACGATCCGAACTTTCGAGGGAATCACGGTAGGCGCCATCAGCGTCATTGGCATCAAGTGAGCTGCGGGCCTGGCCACTTTCTGTGCAGCTGCCGCGGGCGGCGGTGGGGCCGCGGGAGGCCTCGGCGCGACCAGGAACGTCACCCGAAGATCGCGAAGGTCGAGCGCCTGCGTGAAGTAGAGAGGCGTCAGCACGACCGCGCTTACCAGCACGGCGTGCACGAGGATCGAGGCGGCCCATTCGGCCGGGCTGCGGCGTCCCTGTTTCCAGGGAGTGTCGAGCATGCCTTTCAAGAACGTCTCTTCCGCTTTCGCGGGAGTCGGGACATGCATTTCGGCGGCCGACGCACGGTGCCCTGCCCAAACGGCGCCTTTGAATAGGTCAACTCCGGTATGAGTCATCGCCAATCTCCCGCCCTCCGCGTGCCGCAACGGAAAGCCTCACTCCTCCTACAGTGTCTTTTTAGCTCAGGGTGAGTTCCGGACACCGCGACCAGTGTCACCAAGCTGCGTGACGCACGTCACACGGGCTGCCAGGTGCGGAAACGTCCCGAACTCGTGTAGATTCACTGGCAAGCGCCGGCAGACGTTCCGTCGCTCAAAGCGGAGGAGAATCATGGATTCGTCGATGAAAGTAGCCCTCGTCACCGGCGCGGGCAGCGGGATCGGCAAGTACGTCGCCGTGGCGCTCGCCCGGGAAGGCTACGCGGTGGTTCTCGCGGGCCGCCGCAAGGAGACTTTGGCGGCGACGGAGCGGGAAGTGATCCAAGCCGGCGCCCGGGCGCTCGTCGTCCCCACGGATGTCACCGATCCCGCGTCTGTGCGCGACCTTTTCGCGAAAGCGAGGGGCGCGTTCGGCCGGCTCGACCTGCTGTTCAACAATGCAGGCGTCTCCGGCCGGGCCACGCCGCTCGAGGAACTGACCTACGAGCAGTGGAAATCCATCGTCGATACGAACCTCACCGGCGCATTTCTGTGCACGCAGGAAGCGTTCCAGATCATGAAGAGCCAGGAGCCGCGCGGCGGGCGCATCATCAACAACGGCTCGATTTCGGCGCACAGCCCTCGGCCGAACTCCGCGCCCTACACTGCATCGAAACACGGAGTGACGGGGCTAACGAAGGTGACGTCCCTCGACGGCCGAAAATACGACATCGCCTGCGGCCAGATCGACATCGGAAACGCCGCGACCGAGTTGACGGAAAGAATGACGAAAGGCGTGCCCCAGGCGAACGGCACAACCGCGGTCGAGCCCAGAATGGATATCGCGGACGTCGCGCGCGCCGTCGTGTACATGGCGTCCCTTCCGCTCGACGCCAACGTCCAGTTCATGACCGTCATGGCGACCAAGATGCCGTTCATCGGCCGCGGCTGATTCCCGGCGCGCGCTTTCCGGCGCGTCCTTGCGCCTCCAGCGGAATCGCGTAGAATGCGCGTCACGTGGGACGCAGCGCAGGGGCTTCACGCGAAGCGCCGGCTGCGAACAGGAGTTGCGAATGTCACCCGATCCGTCCGTGATTTCGGCGCCCAAGCTGAAATTGCACACGACCACGCGCGACGATTCCACGGTGATTCAGTGTGCCGGCGGGCTGACCGCCGAAAATGCGGACGCGCTAAAAAATCACGTGAAGAGCCTGCTGCCGCACGCGAAGCAGATCGTCCTCGATCTCCGCGAACTCACACGCATGGACAGCGCGGGGCTTGGCGCGGTCGTGGGCCTCTACATCAGCGCCAGGAAGGCCAACTGCCGGTTCTGGATGATCAACTACAACACGTCGATCAAGGACCTCCTGGGCCTCACGCATCTCCTCTCGGTGTTTGAAGCCTGCGCGCAATCCGGCACGCGCATACCGTAGGGATTCGAGCGGCAATCCCCACGGCTGGACGCCACTAAGCAGATTTTTCGGGCGAATCGCGAACCTACATCCTGCCTTCGTCGCCGGACGGTCCGTAGATCGACGGCACGGGCACCTGGTTCGCGCGGAGATACACGGAAAGCTGCCCGCGGTGGTGGATGATGTGATTCAGGACCATGCTGCGCAGCACGTCCGCGCGCGGCATGGAGAAGATGGTCTTCCCGCCGTTCGAAAGCGTCCACGTCTTGCGAAGATCTTCGTCGCTCGCCTTGGTGATTGCCGCGCGGGCCGCAGCTACGTTCTTGTCGAAGAGTTCGAGCAGTTGCTTGCGCGAAGTCATGACGGTCGGTTGCGATGGCGGCGCTCCCGGAGGAGCGAAGTCGAAGGATTCGCTCGCGAAGGTCGCGGTGACGAATCCGGGCATCTCGGCGATGTGGCCCGCGAGACGCCCCATGGCCATGGATGAGTCATGCGGCTTCCACGACGCCTTGTCTTCGGGTACGCGCTCCAGCGTTTTTCGAGTGGTTGCCATCTCGTGGTCGAATTCAGGAAGAAATGCGTCGCGGAATGCCATATGTGCCTCCATCGGAATGGTCGGATTTTTCGGGGCTATCGTACCTCGATCACATAGACGGCAGATAACGCCGAGGTCAAAGCTGGTTGGATGCCTGCGGCAGCGATTGCGATGCGGCGCTAATCTCCGCCGCGCCCGGCGGATTGCGTCAGCACCGTCGGCGCATCGGGGGGTGTGGCTTGGGCGCGCGCCGGCGTGGAATTCGCGCCGCTGCCCGCCGTCTGCTTCCACGTGTGCAGGATGCGGTGAATCACGGTGATGTTTGGCCCGATGGCCAAAATCCAGAGCGCGACATCCATGCGATTCGAAAGCGCGCCCAAAATCATCAGCGCGAGCCGCTCGGGCCGCTCCCAGAATCCGATTTCCGATGTTGGGACGAGAGACTCCGCCCGCGCCTTCGCGTAGCTGACCATCACCGAGCCGGCCATGGCCGCGCCGGCAAGCACCGCGTAGAGGAAGCGGTTCACCTGCGAGTAGTACACCAGCAGGCCGAGGAACAAGATCAGGTCCGCGTAGCGGTCGAGGATGGAATCGAGGAACCCGCCGAAAAGCGAAACGCGATTCTGGCGGCGCGCCACGGGCCCGTCGAGCAGGTCGCAGACAGCCGCCGCGATCATCATTCCGCCGCCGGCCGCAAAACGCCCCTGCGCGAACAGCACGCCGGCCCACAGATTCGCGATCAGCGCGAACCACGTGATGACGTTGGGAGGGATTCCTGTAGGAGCGAGCAGGGCGGCGAGGCGGTCAACCGGCCAGGAGAGATACCGGCCAATGGCGCGGGTCAACATGTAGTCGGGTTCACTCCGCTATTCCTCTTCGTAGATCGTCACCAGCCGGACGACTTCGTATTCCTTCACGCCCGCCGGAGTCGTCACCTTCACCTCATCGCCGACTTTCTTGCCCAGCAGCGCCCGGCCGATCGGAGAGCTCGTCGAGATCAGGCCCTTGGCGGCGTCGGCCTCTTCCACTGTCACCAGTTTGTACTCGATTTTGGTGGACTTTACAACGTCGAGCACGATGATCCGCGAGCCGTATGCGGCGCGGTCCTTCGGCAGATTGTTCAAATTGAGCATGGAAATGTCGGCCATGCGCTGGTGGAGCTGGCCGAGACGCGCGGAGACGTACGACTGCCGCTCCTTGGCGTACTTGTACTCGGCGTTTTCGGAGAGGTCGCCGTGAGCACGGGCCACCTTGATCTCTTTCGGCAGCTCGGTGTGCAATTCATGCTCGAGCGCGGCGATCTCGTCCTTCAGCTTTTTCTTGATCTTCTCAGCCAGGTCGGTCATTGGGAGGTACTTCCCAGGGGGCCATTCCGACTCGGCCCGCCTGCGCCCCGATTCGTGCAGCAACAACAGGATTATAGAGTATTTTCGCGGCCCGCCGCAAACGCCCCCTATTTCGGCGCTCGGCCGCGCCGGTCGCTTCCTTCGGGTTGGTCACTGCGGAGTGGCCGAAGCGCTTGCCTTCAGCGGCTGGAGGCGCGACTTGTAACTGCCGGGCGCGATGTGGAACGGGATGCTCAGCCGGTTCCAGCCGTTGATCGCAACGATGGCGAGAGTCAGGTTCGCAAGCTCCCCGGCGGAAAACTGCTTCGTCACGCGTTCGTAGACTTCGTCGGATATGTGGCTCCCGGAGATCAGCGTGATCGCCTCCGTCCATTCGAGGGCCGCTCTTTCCCGCTCGCTGTAGAAAGGCGATTCCCTCCACGCGTTCAGGAGGTAGAGGCGCTGCTCGGTTTCGCCTAGCGCGCGGGCGTCTTTGCTGTGCATGTCGAGACAGTACGCGCAGCCGTTGATCTGCGAAGCGCGCATCTTGACGAGTTCCATCATCAGCTTCTCAAGGCCGCAGGAATCCACGAAAGCCTGAAAAGCCGCCATCGCTTGATAGCCTTTCGGCGATGACTTGTAGGGATTGAGACGAGGTTCCATCCTTGCTTCTCCTTTGAGGGCCGCCGCAAGTATAACGCTGCCCGCCGGGATGGCGACAATCGAGCCCGCGCACGGAGGGCGTCGCGCCTTTAGCGGTACAATGGCGCGAGCCGGGAGAACGCGTGAATCTCGAACTGACCGAAGAGCAGAAGCTGCTGCAGCGAAGCGTCCGGGAGTTTGCCGAGGCGGAGGTGAGGCCTTTCGCCAAGGAACTCGACGAGACGGGCCGCTTCCCGCGCGAGACCCTGCGCAAAGCCGGCGAGCTCGGGCTGACCGGCATCACCGTCCCTGAAAAATACGGCGGCGCGGGGATGGATCACATCTGCTACTCGATCGTGATGGAGGAGATCGCCCGCGTCTGCGCATCGACGAGCGTCATCCTCTCGGTGCAGAATTCGCTCTTCTGCGGGACGATCGAGCATTTCGGCACGGAGGAGCAGAAGCAGAAATTCCTCGTGCCGTTCGCGCGCGGCGAAAAAATCGGCTGCTACGCGCTCACCGAGCCGCAGGCCGGCTCAAACGCCGCCGCGCTCACGACGAAAGCCGTCCGCAAGGGCGACCGCTACGTGATCAACGGCACGAAAGCGTGGATCACCAACGGCGGCGCGGCCGACGCGGGAGTCATCTACGTCAACACGCAGCCCGAGAAGGGCGAGAAGGGAATCACGGCCCTGCTCGTCGAGAAGGGCACGCCGGGATTCGCCGTCGGGAAGGAAGAAAAGAAGCTCGGCATCCACGCCACGGCGTGCACCGAGCTTTCCTTCACCGATTGCGAAGTGCCCGCCGCGAATCGCATCGGCAACGAAGGCGACGGATACAAGATCGCGCTCACCACGCTCGACGGAGGCCGCATCGGCATCGCCTCGCAGGCTCTGGGAATCGCGCAGGGCGCGTACGAAGCGGCGCTCGCCTACGCGCGCCAGCGGCAGGCCTTCGGGCATCCCATCGCCGAGTTTCAGGCGATCCAGTTCATGCTCGCGGACATGGCCACGGAAATCGACGCGGCGCGGCTGCTCGTCCGGCGCGCGGCGTGGAAACAGGACACCGGCGCGCGCTTTTCCATGGAGGCCGCCATCGCGAAGCTCTTTGCCAGCGAGATGGCCACGCGCGTGGCGCACAAAGCGATTCAGATCCACGGCGGCAACGGCTACAGCAGCGAGTATCCCGTCGAGCGGGCCTACCGCGACGCGCGCATCACCGAAATCTACGAAGGCACGAGCGAAATTCAGCGCCTCGTGATCGCTTCGTGGGTTTTGAAAAGCCAATAGCTTTCACTCCGTTGTATTCTTCGAGCGTGCTTCCACTCGATTGCGGGCAGGAATTCGATCCGGCACGCGACGCGGACTTCTTCGCGGCTCTGCCCGCGCGCCCCGGCGTGCTTCAGTTCGAAATGAAGGACGCGGCCGCGCAGCACTACCTCGTGCGAACCGCCGATATTCGCCGCGCCGCCGAACGCCTGCTGAGCCCTCCCGATGCTGCCTCGAAACGCCTGAACCTGCGTGAAGTTGCCGCGCGGATTCTCTATCGCGTCACCGGCTCGAAATTCGAGCAGACTTACACGCTCTACCGGCACGCCAAGCAGCTTTTCCCCGGCCGCTACCGCGATCTGCTGCGACTGCGCCCGCCCGCGCTTTTGAAAGTGAACCTCCGCAACGAGTATCCCCGCTGCTACGTCACGCGGCGCATCGCCGCGGACGGCGGATTCTATTTCGGGCCGTTCGCGTCGCGTCGGTCGGCCGAGGCGTTCTCCGAAGGCTTCCTCGACCTCTTCAAGATTCGCCGCTGCCAGATCAAGATTCGCCGCGATCCCGATTTTCCCGGCTGCATCTACTCGGAAATGAAAATGTGCCTCGCGCCGTGCTTCGCGGGATGTTCGAAGGAGGACTACGACGCCGAGGTGGAGCGCGTGCTCGAGACCCTCGATTCGACCGGCGCGGCGCTCACCGCGAAGTTCGAGCGCGAGCGCGAGGCGGCCAGCGAAGCGCTCGATTTTGAACGCGCCGCCGCGCTGCACAAGCGCCTGGAAAAAGTCACCGCCGCGCTGCGCGGCCTGCCGGAGCTTGCCCGGCGAATCGACGGCCTCGACGCCGTGATCCTCACGCGCGCCGCTGCGGAAAAATCCGTCGCCGTGTTTCCCGTTCTCGGCGGACTGCTGGCCGAACCGGTGTTTCTCGATTTCGGCGAGCTTTCCAGCCAGCCGCGCTCCGTCGAAGCAATCTTGCGGCAGGCGCTGCAGCCGGCCCCGAGCGCGGGCGACGGAAAGCCGGAGCAGGCCGATGCGAACTCGCGCGGCAAGTATGGACTGCGCGTAGCGCCGCCGGAGCTGGCCGAACACCTGTCGCTCGTCGCGCGCTGGTTCTATTCGAAGCCCCGCGAGGGCGAGATCCTCTTTCGAGAAGACGACTGGCCCTACCGCCGCATTCTGCGCGCGTGCGGAAGGCTGCTTGCGCCTCCGCCATCGCCGCCCCCGCCACCTGCCGGCGCGCCGCCGAGCGCGTAACGTAGTCCGCGAGATAATCGCGCGCTCCGCCCCTCCCGGATGCGTCGTACAATAAAAAGAGTATGGTCGAGAGCCGCTCCCGATTCCGCGACACCGTCCGCTCGCTGAAGCACCGCAACTTTCAGCTTTTCTTCAGCGGCCAGCTCATCTCCCTCATCGGCACCTGGATGCAGAACGTCGCGCAGGCCTGGCTCGTCTATCGCATGACGGGTTCGTCGCTCCTTCTCGGCATCGTCTCGTTCGCGGGACAGATTCCTGTGTTTCCTCTGGCGCCGCTGGCCGGGATGGTGGCGGACCGCCTGAACCGCCGCAAGGTCGTGATCGCCACGCAAACGGCCTCGATGATTCTCGCGCTCGTCCTCGCGTTCCTCACGCTCACGAACCGCGTGACGGTGTGGGAGGTGGTGGTTCTCGCGGCGCTGATGGGAGTCGTGAACTCATTCGACATTCCCGCGCGGCAATCGTTTCTCGTGGAGATGGTGGGCCGCGAAGACCTGATGAACGCGATCGCGCTCAACTCCTCGATGTTCAACGGCGCGCGGATCATCGGCCCGGCGATCGCGGGCATTCTGGTGGCGAGCATCGGCGAGGGCTGGTGCTTCTTCGCCAACGGCGTGAGCTACATCGCCGTGATCATCGGCCTCTTCATGATGCGCATTCCCGCGCGCCGTGCCCAGCGCGAGCTTGCATCGGCTCTCGAGCACATCGCCGAGGGGTTCCGCTTCGTGCGGCAGACGGCGCCGATTCGCGCGATTCTCCTGCTGCTGGGGTTGGTGAGCCTCGTGGCCATGCCGTACACGGTTCTGATGCCGATTTTCGCCGCGCGCGTCCTGCACGGAGACGCTCGAACGCTCGGCGTTCTCGGCGCGGCGACGGGAATCGGCGCCCTGGGCGGCGCGCTGACGCTGGCCGCGCGCAGAAACGTCACGGGCCTCGGGCGCTGGGTGGCGATCGCCTGCGGCAGTTGCGGGGTGGGCCTGATCTTGTTCTCGCTTTCGCGATGGTACTTCCTCTCCGTGATTCTTCTCTTGCCCGTGGGATTCGCGATGATGACGCAGATGGGCGCGTCGAACACTCTGGTCCAGTCGATGGTCCCCGACCGGCTGCGCGGCCGCACGATGGCGATTTACTCGATGATGTTCATGGGCATGGCGCCGCTCGGAGCGCTGCTCTCCGGCGCGGTTGCCGACCGCGTCGGCGCGCAGTGGACGGTCGGTATGGGCGGCGCGCTCACCGTCGCGGGCGCCATCGCTTTCGCGCGGCACCTGCCGAAGATTCGTGTCGAGGCGCGCGAGCTCCTCAGCGCGCAGGGGCTGGCGGACGCCGATCCGGCACAGGAAATGACCGCGCGCATCGTCTGAAATTTTCTTCACCGCCGCCCGCCCGATTGCGTTCTGCTATACTGCGCGCGCTTTTCAATCTTCGCCGCGAAGCGAGGTCTGAATGTCCCGTCCGGCTCCCCTCGACAGCAAGCGCCTGCCCGGCCGCGCCACGCCGCAGGGCACGCTTCGCTACGCCGCGCGTTTTCAGGGGCGCGCCGCTGCGGGACATTTCCGCGAAGCGCCGGGCGGGCTGGTGCTTTCCTCCATCGGCATCGGAACGTATCTCGGCGAGCCCGACGAGGCGACGGACAAAGGCTATGCCGATGCCGTCGTTGCCGCGGTCGAAGGCGGCATCAACGTGGTGGACTCGGCCATCAACTATCGACTCCAGCGCAGCGAGCGCTCGATTGGCGCCGCGCTGAAGCAGCTCGCGGCGAAAGGCTTTTCGCGCGACGAAATCGTGCTCTGCACCAAGGCCGGCTTCCTCACTCCCGACGGCGACATGCCGGATGACGCGAACGAGTATTTTTCCAGCGAATTCATCGAGCCGGGAATATTTCGCCCCGAGGACATCGCCGCCGGCTGCCACTGCATGGCGCCGCGCTACCTGGCCGACCAGCTCGACCGCAGCCTCCGCAATCTCGGCGTCGAATGCGTGGACGTCTTCTACCTGCACAATCCCGAAACGCAGTTGAGCGAAATTCCCGCGGACGAATTCCGCCGCCGGATTCTTGCAGCGTTCCAGTTTCTCGAATCCGCGGTCGCGGCCGGAAAAATCGGCGCGTACGGTCTCGCCACCTGGAATTGTTTCCGCGAAGATTCGAAATCGCCGGGCTATCTTTCGCTCGCCGCGATGGAGGAAATCGCGCGCGAGGCCGGCGGCGCGGAGCACCACTTCCGCTTCGTGCAGTTGCCGCTGAATCTGGCCATGCCCGAGGCGCTGCTGCGTCCCAATCAGGTGGTTGCCGGGAAGACGATGGCCATGGTGCAGGCGGCGCGCGCCGTGGGCATCACGCTGGTGACGAGCGCGGCGCTGCTGCAAGGCCAGCTCACGAAGAATCTGCCGCCTTACATCGGCGCGGCGCTCGGGCTGAAGGATTACTCCGCGCAGGCGCTGCAATTCGCGCGGTCCGTGCCGGGTGTGACCACCGCGCTCGTCGGCATGAGCCGGGTCGAGCACGTGGGCGCCAATCTCGAAGTGATCGGCGTCGAGCCCGCCCCGCGCGACCAGTTCCTCAAGCTTTTCGAGCGGCCCAGCTAGATTTCTCGAGCATCATGCTTGTGGTCTGTCGTCAACGAGCCATGCGTCGATCGCGGCGCCTACCTGCTCGAGTTTGCCCGTGAAGAAATGGTCCGCGCCCTCGACGATCTCAAGGCGCTTCGGCTCCGGCAGCGTCGCGAACAGCGCTTCCAGCTTCGCGCGCGCGCCGTATTGGTCGTTCCCGCCTGAGATGAAGAGCTTCGGCTTCGCGCAAGCCCGCAGATGGGAGAAATCGAGGTTGTTCACGGGCAGCCCGAGCCCGATCACTTTCGCAACGCGCGCGTCCTCGCAGCCCACGCGCAAGCCGACCCACGCGCCGAAGCTGAATCCCGCCAGCAGAATCGGCCGCGCGGGAAATTCCGCCGCCATGTAATCGATCGCCGCGCGCACGTCGTCCTGCTCGCCTTTGCCGCGGTCGTGCTCGCCTTCGCTCTGCTCGGTTCCGCGAAAATTGAATCGCAGCACGGGAGCGCCGCGCCGGTGTAGCGCTTTCGCCGCCTGATACACCACCTTGTTATGCATCGTGCCGCCGTAAAGCGGATGCGGATGGCACACGACGGCCGCAAATTTCGGATCGGCGTCTGAAGTGGTCCACAGCGTTGCTTCGAGCCGCCCTGCGGGACCTGCGAGGAAAAGGCTGCGATGGAAGGCTTCGGCCATCAGCGGCGCGCCGGAAGAGGCCCACGCCCCTTCGCCGCTCCGTTCGTCCCGCCGTGCAGCCATTGCACGGCCACGGACGTGAAGATCGCGCTCGCGCCCAATTCCGGGTTGGCGAGCGGCGCGGGCCCCGGCCCGTCCTCCATGGCATTCACGCGCACCACGCGCCCGGCGATCTCGCCCGTCTTCGACCATTCGCCCCACGGGATTTTCGCGAGCACGGTGTCGCCTGCCGCGTAGATGTGCGAAGTCTCAAACCGCGCGCCGCTCTGCGAAATGTCCTGCGTCATCGTTTCCTCGGGCCACGGAGTTCCGGCGAGCCGCACGAGCACGGGCAGCGCCAGCGGAATGCGCGGAGAGCTTCGCCGCTCTCGCGCGAAGGGAAGCGGGCTGGCCGCCGGAGGCGCGAATTCGAGAGCGATGCGATAGCCTCCTTCCGCCGCGGCGTCGGCGCGCACGATGCGCGCGGGAGTCTCCGGCCGCGCGGCATCGCTCGCCGCGGGATCGAAAGGGAACACGACCCACACGCGCGCCCGCGCGTCGCAAGGCTCGTTCCGGCGGATGAGCAGCCCGTCGCGGGACGCGTCCTCCGTCCGCGCCACTTCCAGGCGCATCCCCAGCGGTTCCTGCCAGCGAATCCTCGCGAAAAGCCGCAGCCGCGCGCGCGGATGCTTCCGTTGCTCGACGAACGTGACGGGTGCAGGCATCGCGTTCCATCGTAGCGGCAGCGCCCGCCCTAAGCAATCCTTTCAAGGGCCTTTCGCGGGCTTTTCACGTGCCCCGTCGGCCGATTCCCGGCTCCGTTCATCGGGCGGGCCAAAAAACCCCGTTGCGTGGCCGCGGGAGCGATGGTAGCTTGGCTCAGTTCCGAGGAACGGGAGGCTCCGTGGAAAACGGTGTGGAGCGGCGGGCGGCCCGGCGTTTTTCGATGATGCTTCCGCTGAAGGTCCGTTTCTCGATGGGCGACAGCGTCACGGAACAGTCCGGCGAGACGCGCGACGTCAGCTTTCGCGGCCTCTACTTCCTGATCGAAGCTTCTCTCGAGACCGGCAGCTCCATCGAATTCGTCCTCACGCTTCCGCAGCAGATCACGCTTGCCGGCGACGTCCACATCCGCTGCTACGCCCGCGTCCTGCGCGTCGAATCGCACAACGGCCGCCGCGGCGTGGCCGCGCAGATCGAGCGCTACGAATTCCTTCCCGCCTCCGCCTGAGGCGGTTTCCACGCGCGCGTCATTCTGCCGAGAATTTCGACAGTAGGTCAGTTTCCGACTATCCGACTTATCAGGCACTGACAGGCCGGAACTAATGGTTCGCTTTTGGTGTCTACTAGGCAGCACAGTCCTCGGCCACGAGTCCAACGGCGGGAATCCGCACTACACTAGGTCATCGCTCCTGAAACGCGGGTTCACCGGGAAAACTCATCGTGCGGCGCAAAACATTAACCGTTGTCATCTATTCGTTAGCAGCCGTCGCAGCGTCGCTTCTCTGGGTGACTCGTCAGCAAGAAGGAACCTCGTCGGCGGCATTACTGAATTGGCTGGTCTTGTTCGCCGCTCCCTTGCTGTTCGTCTTCGCGTATCCTCGTTTTCCTTTCGCCGCTCTCCCGGCGCGAACGGGCCGCCCGCGATCCGCCGCCATCCTTCACGGGCTCGCGGCAGCCATAACAGCGTTTCTGTTCGTCATTTGGGGCTCGCAATTCTGGCGGAACCCGCTGCGCGAGGCGGATTCTACTTACCTTCTAGCTGTTCCCCTTGTTGCTGTACCTGTGTTCTTCGTGGCCGCACTCTCCCTGCTGCTCAAGAATCGTTCCACGCTTGCAAAGTTTGCTTCCTTCCTGTTCTGGCCCTATTGGCTCGTCCTCGCTCTGACCTTCGTAGGCCGATTCTTTGAAGCGCCTATGTTCCGCACCGCATTCTGCTTCCTCTGCCTCCTTTCTTCTCTTCTCTTTGCATTTGCCGCTGGTGCCATTTCTTATCGTCCCTCTATCGCCCATTCCAGCGCATTAGCAGGGCTGCTGGGCATGCCTTGGATCTACTGGTCAACACTACAAGACACACCACTTGGAAACATCTGGACTGTCTTCAATGCGCCGGACGGAGAACTTGGGATATACGACAATCTGCATGTTGCATGGCTGGCCATTTTTTCTACAGCGCTCATTGTGCTGGCCATTGCCACGGCGGCCCTGCGACTACTCCCGGCCCGTTGGAGCTTCCGAGGGTTAGCCCTTCGCGAGCGGACTTGGCCTGCTTTTGGCGCAAGTTTTGTTTTCCTCGCAATTTGGTTTAGTCAATCCGTAATGCCTTATCGAATCTCCGGTGCGGTCGATTACGGTGGTTGGCCTATTCTTCAAATTCTGCACGTTGAAAAGCGGGGCCTCCAATTTCACGAAACCTGCGTAAGCGTGGCGGGACATCGGAACCAGCCAGAATCCGTTTATTTTTCGGGGAATGACCGTCGCCTCTTCCAATATCGCTTTCAAGAAAAGAACGCCTCCGGAGAATTGCCCGAGGCTCTCAAAGGTGCGCATTCAATCCATGTTGCAGTCTTCGGTGAGCGTCAACCGAAAGTGGGATACAGTCAAGCCGCTCCGCGCATGGAACGCCGATGGCTGGTACTTCAAGTCAGTAGGCATTGGGCTAAGGGCCTATACGAGCGACAAAGGGACTACTCCTCCGCAAGAAGTCGTCGACCTTTTTAGTGAGCTACAGAAGATCCCCCATGCGGAGGGAAAACAGTCGGACAGGAAAGATGTCTGTCTTGGCTTCTGCTACGACCCACTCTCAGAATTGGGCTTACTCTACGCGAACCATCGCTGCGTTTACGATGGGCACGCTTACGTTTGCCGCTAATTTGACTAACAAGCGGAGCGCGTTAATCGGAAACTGACCCACAACCAGAATTTCCTTCTCTTATTTCCCCCGCTGAAGCAAGATTTATGTCTAAGGACTTCGCATGGCACGCCACACCCTTCTCATCGACGCCGACGACACGCTCTGGGAAAACAACATCTTCTTCGAGAAGGCGATCGATGACTTCATCACCCGCCTCGAGCATCTCGGCTACACGCGCGAATACATCCGCCACATTCTCAATGAGACCGAGCGCCGCAACATCCGCCAGCACGGCTACGGCGTGCGCAGCTTCGGCCGCTCGCTCGAGGAGACGTATCTGAAGCTCGCGGGAAATTCCGCCCGCCGCGAGGTCGTCAAGAATATCGAAGAGCTGGTCCACGAGCTGGAAAGCACGCCGCCGCACATTCTCGATGGCGTCCCCGAAACGCTCGCCTACCTCGCCAAGCATCACCGCCTGATCCTGCTCACCAAGGGCGAGCCTGCCGAGCAGGCCGCGAAGGTCGAACGCTCCGGCTTGCAGCCCTACTTCGAGGCCATCGAAATCGTCCTGGAAAAGGAATCGGAGACGTACGGGCGGATGATCGAGCAGTTCAAGATCGTCAAATCGCACGGATGGATGGTGGGCAATAGCCCGCGCAGCGACATTAACCCGGCGCTGCAATCCGGCCTGAACGCCGTTTTCATCCCGCATTCCGCCACCTGGGAGCTCGAAAAATCGGAGCTCGAAAGCGGCACGGGAAGGCTGCTGATTCTCGCCGCGTTTCGCGAGCTCCGCTCGCATTTCTGACAATGCGCGTTTTCCGCGCCCCGGATGCTTTTGCGGGGCGACGAGCGTCGCCATCCTGACGCCGACGGTGTTGCAGTCCGTCGGCTGAAGGATTTCTCTCCCACGCCGTGCAGCGCCCACAAACAATCAGTCCAATTTGTCCGCGATGTCCGCACCTCCGCCGCTTCCCGCCGCTCTCCTTCGCAGCTAACATCGAATCCTGACCGAGGAGGTTTTCATCCCGTGCCGACCGACTATCGCCGTGAATTCGCCGATTTCGAAGGCGTCGCCTATCTGAACGCCGCGCTCCAGGGTGCCATGCCGCTCGCCGCCGCTCGTGAAGCGCAGGCCGCGCTCGAATGGAAGAAGCGGCCCGACAAAATACCAGACGCAGCATATTTCGATCTCCCGGATCGCATCCGCGAAAAGATCGCGCGCGTGATCGCCGCCCGGCCCGACGAGATCGCCGTCACCACCGGCGCGAGCGTGGGGCTTGCGTCCGTCGCCGCGGGAATCGACTGGCAGCCCGGCGACGAAGTCTTGATCGGGCGCGGCGAATTTCCGGCGCATTTCTCCACGTGGCTTCGCTACGAGCAGGCGGGGAAGCTCCGCGTGCGGGTGATCCAGCCGCGAGGCCGCTTCATCTCCGCCGACGATTACATTGAGCGCATCGGCCCGCGCACGCGCGTGGTCTCCGCAAGCCTGGTGCGATTCGACAATGGCGCGCGGCTCGACGCGCCCCGCGTGGCGGAGGCGTGCAGAAAAGTCGGAGCCGCGCTCGTCCTCGACGTATCGCAGATTGCCGGCGCGATGACCCTGGATGTTCGCGCGCTCGGCGCGGCGATGGCCGTGTGCAGCGGCTACAAGTGGCTCCTCGGCCCCTACGGCGCGGGTTTCTTCTGGGTCTCGAGCGAGTGGACGGAGCGCTTGCCGCTCGGCCCCGTCTACTTCATGGCGCTGGAAGGTGCGCGAAAACTTCACGCCCTGCCGCTTGAAAATCAGCGCCCCTTGCCCGGCGCGCGCCGCTGGGATTCGCCGGAGACCGCGAACTTCACCAATCTTGCGGCGTTCGATTCGTCGCTCGATTTTGTTCTCCGCATCGGAGTGGACGCCGTCCAGCGCCACATCGACGCGCTCATCGAAGAACTCATCGCGCGGCTGCCCGGCACTCGGTGCGCGCTTGCCTCGCCCGAGGAGCGCGAAAGGCGCGGCCCTTACGTCTGCGTCGCCGGTCGCGATCCACAGACAACGGCGGCTCTCCATGAAAAATTGCGCGCCGCCCGGATTCACGTCAGCCTGCGCGAAAACGCTCTGCGCATCGCGCCCCACATCTACAACACGCCGGAAGACATTTCTCGCGTGATCGAAGTTTTGTCGTCGTGAACGCTGCTGGAAATTACCGCGGCGGGCCGTACTCTCTCGGATCGATGTAGGTGAAGGGTATGTGGACCACGGCTTCGAGATCGACGGGCACTCCCGCGCGCGTGCCCGGACGGAATTTCCACTGCGCGAGCGCGTCGATCGCGTTGCGGTCGAGCTGGGGATCGAGTCCGCGCACCACCTGTATGCTGTCCACCGATCCATCCTTGCGGATGATCGCGTAGAGCACCACCTCGCCCCGCACGTGTCCCTTGATCAGTTCCTGCGGATACTTCGGATCCGCCTTCTCGATCGGGACCGGCCCGGCAACCTGCTCCTTGTGCCGGAACGGCGGGCCAATCTCCTCGTCGAGCTCGGCGAAGTTCAGCACCCAGCTTCCGCTCGCGCTGGTCAGGTTCGGCAGGTTGACGTGCAGCGTGTACACCTCTTTGCCCGACAGAATTTTTTCCGGCGGCAGGCTGGGATCGATCGACGCCACGTTCGCCGGGCCTCGCCGTGTGTTGGTCGGCGGCTCGTACGGCGTCGCCGGTTTCAGAATCAATCCTCCGGAGCGCCTTCCCACCGGCGCGATGCCTCCGCCTCCGCCGCGCGGAATTCCCGGGCTGATGCTCACCGCCGCCGGAAGCGAACCCGCGCCGCCAGCTTCGCCCGCGCTGATCGTTCCCGCCGTTGCCCCTGCATTGCCATTCGCGCCGGTGTTCGAGCCGGCCACCGAGTTCGCCATATCTCCAGGAGCGCCGGGCTTCACGCCCGCGGGCGAAATCGAAATGCGCGCGGCCAGATTTCCCTCCGGCACCCTTACCTCGGGCGCGGGAGGCGCCGGTGTGGCCGATAGCGCGATCAGCCGGCGCAGGTTCGCATCGCCTTCCGCTGCTGCGGCTCCAACTTCCGGCGCGGGGCCTGCATCGGCCTGCGCCTGGCGGCGCTGGATCACCGGCGCCGACATCGGGTTGAGCTGGATTTGCGGCTTGGCGATCGTCACTTGCGACGGAGCAATATTCAGCGGCCCGGGATTTTTTTCCAGATTCGGCGCTTCCGGCGCGGCCAGGTCACGCACGGCGCGCTTCTGGACGCGCGGCGCCGAGTCCATCGGCGCGAGTTGCAGGTGCGGCCTCGCGATCTCGACCGCGGACCACTGCACGATGTTCGGCAGCGGCGTGAGGATTTTCGGCGGCGCCGGCGGCGCGTCGGGACGAATCAGCGTCTGCCGCGGGTGCGTCACGCGCACGGGTATCGAAAGAATCGTCTGCCGCGGATGAAACGCGTCCGCGCCGCGATCGTCGGGAGGCTTGGGCGCGTCCTCCGTCTTCTTGGGAGTCGGAGCCGTCTTCGCCGGAGCCGCGTGCAGCGTGATCGGCGGCAGATCCTTCGGCTCGCCGTACCACGTCAGCTCGATCTGCACGGGCGGAAGCGTCGGCTTCACCTCCGGCAGAAATCCCCAGATCGGCAGGATCAAAATCCAGATGACGATCACATGCCAGAGCGAAGATACGAGAAACGCGCGGCCCGGCGGCTTGCCACGAATCCATTCGACGCGGAACTCGCGATTTTTCGCCGCCTCGCTGTATTTCGGCGGCCGCGGCCCCGACACATTCGCGCGCACGCTCGACCAGAATTCCTCGCGCGGCGATTCCCAGTCGATCGCCAGATCGAGCCGCGGCAGGCGCGCGTGCGGCGGCAGCTCGACGAGCGAGTCGGCGAGCGTCGCGGGTTGTGCGGAAGGGGTCACAGGCCGGCCATTATACTCGATAGGATCGGATGCACCCGGCGTGCCAACCGCCGCAGGCCGCGCGCCAATGTGTCTCTCAGGCTGCAGCCCGCGGCGTGAGAAAGTAACCGCTGCGTTTTCTGTCGCGCTATTGCCGGAGAGTTCTAGTCCTTCTAAAACTCAGTCTCGGCCGTCGCATCCGGTGCGCAAAGCTCTGCCTTCAAGCGGCGGCCGCCGGGCTGTAGAAGCTCAGCACGGTGTCGCCCTGCTCGATCTGCCGCGTGCACTCCAGCCGGTCGAACCGCTCCGGCAATCCCGTCCGCCAGTGATGCTCCACGATCACCATGCCGCGCGGCGCGACCAGCCGCGAGGCGTCGAGAAACTCCAGCACCCGCACATGCTCGGCCGGTTTCGCGTACGGCGGATCGAGGAAAATGAAATCCGCCACCAGGTGCCGCTTCTCGATCCTCTCCAGGCCGGTCACAGCATCTGCCTCGATGAGTTCCGCCCCGGCGCGAATTCCCAGCGCCTCGAGATTTTCGCGAATCAGCTTCGCGGCTCTCGCGTGCGATTCAATGAGCACCACTTCGCGCGCTCCGCGGCTGATCGCTTCGATGCCGACGGCCCCCGTGCCCGCAAAGATGTCCACGAACAGCGAGTCTTCGACCGCCGGCCCAAGCACGTTGAAAAGCGTTTCGCGCAAGCGGTCGCTCGTGGGCCGCAACACCATTTTTCCGGGGCCTTTCAATTGACGGCTGCGGAATTTCCCCGCGATCACGCGCATCGCTTCATCCTGCCTCTTAGCCGACCGACGCCAGCTGGTATCGCTTCTGCCACACCGGGCTGACCGATTCCAGCCGCGCCACCACCTCGCTTGCGCGCGCCGGATTTTCCGCCAGCGCGAA
>Ga0335077_10003138_pt1 | contig 19888 bp, 13 predicted proteins | sample Lox_Sample_31_FD_207151 | JGI IMG/M metagenome (GOLD analysis project Ga0335077, IMG submission 207151) | Soil microbial communities from Loxahatchee National Wildlife Refuge, Florida, United States - Lox_Sample_3.1 | ecosystem: Environmental > Terrestrial > Soil > Wetlands | place: USA...
CCACCCTGCATCATCACCTGAAGCATCGGTAAAGCTTTTGTAGATTTTCCCTTCATTGGTCAGGATGGCCAATGTTCCCGGAACATACAAAGTGTTTGCCGGGATGACGTCAAAATAAGCACAACTATCCGCATAGTCATTGTTCGTAGAACCGCCGACCACGAAAGTGGCTCTTATTTCAAGCGTATCGCCAGGTTCGATTGTGCCCCCATTCGTTCCTTTCGTAAGATTGACATAGCTTTTTCCATAGTCTATTTTAAGCTGGGAAAAAGACCGGGTGCTGAAAAGCAGGATCAGGGTTGTTAGGGCACATATCTTAAAAGCAATAAATAACCGAGGTACATTTGTTTTCATGGGCCTGGATTTTTTCACTGATATGGATTACTAAAAAGCCAATATAAATATAGCCAAAAGAAAAGCCCTTTCCTATCGTAAATCTACATGTAACTTATTCATCTTCATCTTTCTAGATTAGTAAAAACACTTACGTGTTTTGTAACCTCAGAACAGGCAAAATATTAATTGATAGTTGATTAGGAAGCAGCCGAAGGAGCAGTAAATAAAAAAGCCTTCCCAAAATGAGAAGGCCTTTAATATAATTTTTGGCGGCTATACAGCAAAGCTTTCCCCACAGGCACAGGTTCGACTGGCATTGGGGTTATTGAAATAAAAGCCTTTCCCGTTGAGCCCGTCTGAGAACTCTAACGTGGTGTTGACCAGGTATAAGAAACTCTTTAAATCAGTGACGACCTTCACTCCGTTATCTTCAAATACCTGATCCATGGGTTTTTGCTGGTTGTCAAAATCAAGTTTATAGCTAAGCCCCGAACAACCCCCGCCTACTACGGACACCCTTAAAAAATAATCAGCTTTACCCGCAAGAGCTGCTTCCTGCATCAGACTTTTAACCCTTTCTCTTGCTTTATCACTTACGTAAATCATAATTTATTGATGACTGATTGAATAAATAAATAATAAATGAATTGTTACAGATATTATTGTGCAAAGTTAACCATTTTCGGGCTTATTGCACCATTATTCAATGATGTGACCATTCGGGCTGATTCAGGATTTTTCCCTCTTTAAACATCTGCCAGAGCGGGCTCGATTCCCTGAGCCGGTTTATCGTCGCAATAACCTGCTCTATCGCATAATTGATTTCTTCTTCGGTCGTAAACCTTCCAAGAGCGAAACGAACCGAACTATGTGCAAGATCATCACCCAGACCCAGTGCTTTGAGCACATGGCTGGGTTCAATGGATGCGGAAGTGCATGCGGATCCTGAGGAAACTGCGAGACTTTTATTCAACCCCATCATCAATGCTTCTCCTTCAGCATATCCGAACGACATATTAGTAACATGTGGCAAACGATGTTCCCTGCTGCCATTCACATAGGATTCTTCCAACTTCAATATTTCATTTTCTAATTTGTCACGCATCGCACTGAGTCGCTTATTGTCTTCATCCATCTCTTTTTTGCACAAAGTACAGGCCTTACCAAAACCAACAATGCCGGTAACATTCAGTGTACCGCTACGCATACCCCTTTCATGACCACCTCCATCCATTTGCGCAATCAGTTTTACCCGTGGATTTTTCCGGCGCACATATAAAGCGCCCACACCTTTAGGGCCATAAATTTTATGTGCGCTGAATGACATCAGATCAATTTCATCGTCATTTACATCCACAGGAATTTTCCCCGTTGCCTGGGTAGCATCGGTAAAAAATAATATGCCTCGCTTTTTTGCTATCCGGCCTATTTCCTTAACGGGCTGGATCGTTCCGGTTTCGTTATTGGCATACATGATAGTTATTAATATCGTTTCAGGCCTGATTGATGCTTCCAATTCTTTCAATTCAATTAATCCTTCTGCATTCACCGGCAGATAAGTAATTTCAGCTCCTTTTTTTTCGAGATGTTTGCAGGTATCCAATACTGCCTTGTGTTCAGTAGCACAGGTAATGATATGATTTCCTTTGACGGCATAGCTCTCAAATACGCCTTTGATAGCAAGATTTACCGCTTCCGTAGCTCCCGAAGTAAAAATTATTTCCCTGGTATTTGCTCCAATCAACTCAGCAACCTGTTCACGGGCTTGGTCAACCGCCTCCTCAGCCTGCCAGCCATAAGAATGACTCCTGCTTGCCGCATTGCCAAACTGATTGCTGAAATAAGGCAACATTGCTTCCACCACTCGTGGATCGCAGGGAGTGGTGGCATTGTAATCCAGGTAAACCGGCAATTTCACAATGCAAATTTACGCTAACCCACTGAAAGATTTCAGGTGAAACAGTCAGAAATATAACCCCGGACTTAAATCCGGAGCTATGGTGTACCTAAAAAATTTCCTGGCTGAAATAAGAATTTTTTTGCAAAATTCGTAGTAAATACTCATCATGCTCAAAGTTGAACATATTGGCATTGCTGTTAAAAACCTGTCTTCATCAATTCCTCTTTTTGAAAAGCTGCTCAACTGCAGTTGCTATAAAATAGAAGAGGTAAAAACAGAAAAAGTCAACACCGGTTTTTTTCAGAAAGGAGAAACAAAAATTGAATTGCTTGAAAGCAGCGATCCCGAGAGCACGATTGCAAAATACATTGATAAAAGAGGAGAAGGCATTCATCACATCGCGTTTGCAGTTGAAAATATAGAAGAAGAAATGAAAAGGCTTGTTGCTGAAGGTTTCCTACTGCTGAACAATACCCCCAAACCAGGTGCAGATAATAAACTGGTATGCTTTTTAGATCCAAGAAACACAAGCGGAGTGCTGATTGAATTGTGCATGGAAAAGAAATAAACTGATGTATGCTTATTTTATTTTAGTAGGTGAATTACCGATTGTTATAACTAAAAATAAATTGTTCAGGACAATTATCATATCGATTCTGCTGGTGCATTTTTTTATTCAGGAAGCTGTAGCACAAATAAAGAATGCTACTCCTGTACTCTATTCCATCACAGAACAAAATGGATTGAGTGATGATGTGGTTACCTGTTTTTACCAGGACAGCAGGGGATTTATGTGGATTGGCACGCAGGACGGGCTAAATGAATATGACGGATCAGCAATTAAAATATTCAGGGCAACAAACAATAAAACCGAGGATGAACTGGCGGATAATTTAATTAATGTGATTACGGAAGATGGACAGAATCATTTATGGATTGGCACGCATTATGGTTTGAGCATGTATGATATGTTGTCAGGGAATCTACACACCTGGAGGATAGATTCTGCGGAAGACCTGGAAGACCGAAATAATATCCGAAGGATGGTGATAGATTATGCAGGAAAAATCTGGCTGGCAACTGCCAATGGACTATACCGTTTCGATCCATTGACCTCACAATTCAAAACATTTCCCGTTGGCAGATCAAAAGACGACAACCAAAGCCGAATCAATAATCGCCTGGTCGATATTTTGATCGACAAGCAAAATCGTTTCTGGATCACCACATTTAATGGCCTTTGGCGGTTTTTTCCGCAGGATGGCCATTTCGAACAATATGTCGGCAATAATGATGTCAGCCCTGCTGAAGGATTAATCACTAAAATTTTTCAGGATCATATGGGACAACTCTGGTTAGGATTCTGGAGCGATGGCCTGAAACTCTTTGATCCTGAAAAAAAATCAATAAAAAATTTTTATCCTTTTAATGAGCAAGTTGGTAAAATAGATGATATCGCGGAGCTAAAGGATGGAAAAGGAAATTATCATTTATATACATCACCTCAGTTAAATGAATTCAATACAGATGTATCTACATTCGTTAGCTACCTCCCGATTTCTGATCCGGCCCGAAAGGAATTTAATGTATCCACTCTCTACGTTTCAAGGGATAATCTCCTTTGGCTGGCCACTGACAAAGGCGTGAGAATAATGGATCCGGCCAGGCAGGTATTTCATCATTATTTTCTTTCTTCTGCCAATATTTCTGGACAGGGAATTGCCCTGCTTCAATCGGGGAAGAATATTTATGTGGGAGGATGGCAGAATAATTTTTTAAAACTCTATGACTCTTCTTTTCAACAACTAAAAGATATTTTACCCAATTATAATATTGAACAATCAGGAAAAAAAATCACCCCCTGCCTAATGAGTATAGTCAGGGAAGATAAAAATAACCTCTGGCTCTGCACGGAGCAGGGATTGCTTTTATATAATGAGCAAACCAGGGTGAAGAAAATATTTCTTGCAGACAAACACGACAATCCTTCCCCGACGGCCAATTTCATAAACAATCTTTTTATTGATTCCAGGGGACGTCATTGGGTCTTTCCCTGGAGAAGCGGTATTTGGGAGATTGATCCGGCCACAGGAAGGTTCAGGAAAATTTTCACCGGTTTTTTAAAAGAGTTTGATGCAACAAAACCCTTACTGATCGCTGCCGCAGTGGAAGATCGCCTGGGCAATATCTGGTTTGCAGATTACGATGAAGGATTGATTCATTATGATTATGCTTCGAATGAATTCAGCAAGCCTGCTGAAAAACAAATCGGTCCGAAATTTGGATTGCAGAACATTTTATTTGAAGAACCTTATGTTTGGTTTGTAACCGGTGGAAGAGTATGCCGGATACATGAATCCACCGGGAAAATAGAAGAATGGCCGATACCCCTTGCTTTCAATAAAACGATCACAGAGTTCTGTGATGATAAATTCAATCATCTCTGGATTACGACCATCAATGGATTATTATCTTTCGACAAAGCCACGCACACTTTCAAACGCTTTACGACCAATGATGGTTTGCTGAGCAACCGTTTGGAAGGAATCATCCTTTCGCTTGACAATCGTAAAATTATTTATGCGGAAGACAATTATATAACTGAGTTCAACCCGGATGAACTGCTCCAGACCAATTTAACCACCCGCGTTCAAATTACCGGTATTTCTTCACAGAACCGGCCAATGCAGATTGAAAGAAAACCCGACGGAGAAAAATTTATCAACCTGAATTATACGTATAACAATTTTACGTTCAGATGGGCATTGCCCGATTACAGAAATCCTTTACAGAATCAATATTACTGTAAGTTGGAAAACGTAGATAAAGACTGGAAATACGCCGGCAATAAAGGCGAGATGCAATATGCAAGCCTCAGTCCCGGTACTTATACTTTCAAAGCCCGGGCAGCCGCAGGAAATGGGTTAATGAGTGAGCAGGAAGACGCAGTTATAATTAGCATTTCTCCTCCTTTCTGGAAGCGCTGGTGGTTTATCTGTTCCGTAGTATTGCTTATCAGCGGACTATTATATTTCATTTACAGAACAAGGTTGAATCAGGTCCTCAGAATGGAAAGATTGAGGAGCCGGATTTCCGGTGACCTCCATGATGATATCGGATCAACGCTCAGTTCTATTTCAATCATCAGTGAAATAGCTATGAAGGAAACCAGTACGACTTCTTCTTCACTGATCAAAGAGATAAAAGATAATTCGATATTGTTGATGGAAAAGATGGATGATATTGTTTGGAGTATTAATCCAAAAAATGACAGCCTGGAAAATCTTTTCGTCAGGATAAGACATTTTGCCTCTGCAGTTTTTGAAGCAAAAGATATTTATTATACCATCGATATCCAGGACAATATTAAAAATATCCGTCTGCCCATGGAATACCGCCAGCATATTTACCTGATCATGAAAGAAGCGATAAATAATTTGGTGAAATATTCAGGAGCAACAGAAGCATCCATACTCGTCAATCATGCTGAAGACATACTTGAGCTGGAAATAAAAGATAACGGGAAAGGATTTGTTATGCCGGAACATTTCACGGGGAATGGAATCCTGAGCATGAAAAACAGGGCATCACTGATCGGAGCACAGCTGGTTATTGATTCCGAAATTACCAGAGGCACGAGAGTCTCATTGAAAGTGAAAATCAAAAGAAACAAAACAAGGGAAAAATTTCCTTCAAGGTAGAGCAGCAAAATTTAGTATAAATTATCCAAAATCATATAAATATCTGATAGGTATTCAGTGAATTTTACTTCAAATTTGAAACGATGATTCATGTTGGGATAATAGAAGATAATAATACATTACGCAATAGCCTCGAAAACCTGTTCAACAAAACGGACGGAATGAAATGTGTTGTTTCGTTGAATAACCTGCTCAATGTAGTCAGTGAAATCGGGCATGCAAAACCGGATATAATATTAATGGATATCGGTTTGCCACATATTTCGGGCATTGAGGGCGTAAGGACTGTGAAAAATAATTTTCCGCAGACATTAGTGCTGATGTTTACGGTATTTGATGATGATGAAAAGATTTTTGAAGCCATTCGCGCAGGAGCTTCGGGCTATATTTTGAAGAAGACGCCTCCGGAAGAAATTATTGAAGCGATAAGAGAGTTATACTATGGCGGGGCGCCGATGTCTGCTAGTATTGCAAGAAAGATCATTCAGTCTTTTCAATCCGGACCTCCGCCTGCCATTCAGGACTACCAGCTTACGGTTCGTGAAAAAGAGATACTCTATTCATTGGTAGATGGTCTGAGTTATAAAAAAATTGCCGAAAAATATTTTGTGAGCATCAGCACCATCCGTACCCATATTTGTAATATTTATGAGAAGCTTCATGTCAATTCCAAAGCAGAAGCCGTAGCCAAGGTTTTAAAGCCGAAATGACCATCAGGTCATTTTTTATTCACGCAAAGTCAGACTGCATGGATATAGCGCATTTGCGCTTTTGCGAGCATTATCCCCTCGCAAAAACATTCTCCAAAATCATATCTTCATCCGATTGCCTTGGCCTTTATTTTTTCCTTTATTTGAAGAAAAAAAATGAAAAAGATACTCATACCTGTTTCTATTTGTTTCTGCCTCGCTGTATTCAATGCTCAGGCACAGGTAAACGATCCAAACCAGGTTGCCAAGGATGCCACCACCAATCATGCAAATAATGATATGGATAATGCCGCCGATAATGGCCTCAATAAAGCAGAGCAGGGAATCAGTAATTTATTTAAGAAGAAGAATAAGGATAAAAAGCAGGCCACTTCATCAACCAATACCCAGCAATCTTCGCAAAACAGCCAGAACAGCAATTCAGGCAGCAGCGGCCAGCCGGCTTCATTAAAAACATATTCGAACTATGATTTTGTCCCGGGAGATAAAATCATCTTCGTATCACAGCTGACTGATGAAAAAACCGGTGAAATCCCATCCCAGTTTATTCTTGCAGAAGGACAGATGGACATTCAATCGGAAGATGGACAAAATGTAATCCATGTTCCTAAAGGAGATGGCGCCACATTTACTCCACGAATGACCAGTCAGGCCTATATGCCGGACCAGTTCACGGTTGAATTTGATTTCAAGAATGAACGCTTTGGTCTCGCACACGTAAATATCAATTTTGGTCAGGGTGATGGTATGATTAAGGAAATCAACTTTGGAAATGGTGACGGCCTTGCCTGGACAACCGGTGATGTAGCTTATCCTGATCAGCTGCAGGTAGGCACCGACCAGGCTATGACCTGGCATCATATCGCCATTGCGATCAATAAAAATGCTGGTAAAATATATATTGATCAATTTCGCGTAGCCAATGTCAACAACCTGGAAGGCAAAGCAAAGAGTGTGAATTTTGTGATAGCCGGATATGAAACTTCCTTTATCAAAAACATCCGAATCGCAGCAGGTGGAATCGATATTTATAAGAAAATTACCACAGATGCAAAAATTATCACGCATGGAATATTATTCGATGTCGATAAATCCACACTGAAGCCCGAATCGATGGGAACCATTAACCAGATTTATAATCTGCTGAAACAAGATGCTTCACTGAAATTTGAAATTGACGGACATACTGACAATAGCGGAAATTCTCAACACAATATACAGCTGTCTCAACAACGTGCAGATGCTGTAAAAGCGCAATTGGTGAGTATGGGCATTGATGCTTCAAGACTTTCAACCAAGGGTTTCGGAGACACCAAACCAATCAGCGATAATAATACTCCGGAAGGAAAAGAAAATAACCGTCGCGTGGAATTTGTAAAGATATAATTCGGTTTTTTTCACTTCATAACTGGAACCAGGCGGCTGCATTCAAAAGCAGCCGCTTCCGTACCTTTTACTAACGTTAATGGGCAACTACTAATAATAAAATCAGATATTCATCCTATTGAAATGTGGCGGTTTTTTTACTCTCTTTATAAAGCTAATCCTGGGAGTCATAAAATGGCTTATTCAGTTACAAAAATTATGGAATACCGCAAATTGACCATTAAACCTGCAGTGAAACTGATAGAAAACCCGGAAGAATACAAATGAAAAATATCATTGTTTATTTCGTCATTCTACTCACCATTCCGATATCATTCTGTTTCGGGCAATTAAATACTAACAGCATCGCAAACACGCAGAATAAAAATCATTTCCTCTGGTGGAATGGTCATTGGAGTGCAACAAAAAAAAATGTTTTTATAATCAACAAAGACAGTATCAGCAAAGGAGGTACTGCTACAGTAAATCCGGACGGTTCAGTACAGGTACAGGGCGGGGGGCAGGATGATTGGAATAAGATAGTCGAAAACGGCCTTAATTATCTTAATGACTGGATAAAGCAGTTAAATGATCCGGCAAACAATGCAGATCTGCCGTCACATGATTTGAATAGTGTCCTTCTGCCTGATGCGCAGCATTTGCAACAGCTGTGGCAGGATTACAAAATCGAACAGGGGCAGGACATTCTCTCACCCGACGTTAAACCAGGCAATGGATCAACCAAAGGGGGTTCCGGAATAAACCCAACAGGAACAAAAACAAATGGAAATATTATAACAGGTACGAACGCTACCGGTGATGAGATCAGCGCTTTCTGCACAAATGCAAAAAAGGACTATGATTTCGTGATCAAATACTATAAAAATCACCGTCGTGATAAGGCAAATGACCTCAATATTCCAGCCCCCCCCGAATTTGAATATAACTGTTACGCATGCGATTCAAATATGAAAAAGACATATGATACCACAATTTCTCATTATGTGAGAGATTTCCCTCATCCGGAGGACACTATTATGAATAAAGGCCTGTCATTAATCAAGAAATATATCAGCCTTGGTCTTAATAAAACCACACTAACGGAAGAAGAAGATAAAGCACTGGGGCCATATATTTTTGGTTCAGGACCCTGTGTCTATTTTGATTTAGATGCTCTCGGCGAGGCGATCAATGGGATATCCAATCATCTTTATTTTCGAGCTCAAAAACTCGTAGATAAATATCATAAGCACTTCAAAGCAGCACAAGCCGTTCAACAAACTTATTACGCAGTTGCCAGGTTTTGCGAGTTATCAGGACAAACAAAACTTAATGACGACGATCCTTCTGTTCCACAAATGAGTTCTATCCACGTCACCGATGTAAAAAATATCGGCCAGATGTTTCTCGACAATTTCGATTTCTATTTTAAAAAGCTGAAACAAAACGACTGGAGGCAAATAGGCAATATCAACTACCAGATGGAATTAATCAGATCGGCTGGTATGCTTGAGAACGAATCTGGCCAAAGAGAAAGAGAAGATGAATACTTACAGGAACTGGATGATATAATGAATAGTTTCACGCTGAGTGTAGACATGGATGTCAAAGTTGGAAAGGCCAAAGGCTACCAAATATCACATGTAAAGGGCGAATGCAAAATAGGCCCTGATTTTCAACCTAATTCAAATCAATGTTACAAATGGGTTGTACTTGACGATACTAAAAAGATCGGCAATCGTTACGCTTCAAAAGCACTTCCACAGATAGATTGCAAACTAATAGCAAATGAAATATCCGCCCCCGGTCCTGTTCCGGTGTATATAGGAACAAAAAAATATACAGTCAATCTACAGGGATTGAGAATGGAATTTTGCGATGAAGAAAAAGATACTATTCTCCTCACAAATTTTTATCCTGATCCCCCCGAGAACGGACTCTGGAAAGTACCCAATAGTTATCCGGCAAATCTGGGAGTAACAGGAGCTCAGTTTTTTGAAAACATGGAAGAAAGAAAACGTCTGGCGGAATCAGGCAAGGCACAGGAAGCAGCAGACAAATACCAACAACAAAATGAGCAAATGATTGCGCAAATGAAAAGCATTGCAGAGCGGATGAAAACGGAGGCGGGTAACAAGTCGGCTGCAGACTATCAGAAAATTATGGAGATGTTTAACAAGGTGAAGGAAAGTGCAAATAATCCACCACTCGCAGAGATGCTTGATATTGATTTTGAAATACCTGTTCAGAACAATAGTCCGGTACTGGTCGATAAAAAGTTTGATGCCAAGCAAATCAATCCAAAGCTTGAAGAAGCGTTGATATACGCTTTCTATACCATTCATATTGAAAACAAGACGAACGCCCCCAAAAACAACAATACTCCAAAAAAATAAAATACTTAACCTGAAAAAAAATATTCATGTACATCCATCGCATATTCTTTGCTGTTAGTTTCCTTAGCGTTTCGATTGGTGGAAATGCGCAGAAACCTGCCAATATTCAAATCAATAGTTTCATTTCAAGGGTTCCGCTACCGGAAAATAGCGCGTCTTGTTATGCTTCCTGCACAACGACAAAAGACGCCGATGGCCAGATTAGCATTAAAGATAATGGCCCGGTTTTTAACGACCTGACCGAGCAATTGGAAAAACTCAATAAGGCAGCCATGGATGATATGCGAAATAGTGGGAATACTGCCATGAATACTGCCCCATCCGCGCCTACGGCTGAACAAATCGCAGAAATGCAACAGCAGGCAATGCAAAGAGCGCAACAGGCCATGCAAAACGGGACAAATCCTGCTGCTGCTCAGTCGGGTAACCATCCGGCAAAAGCCTTCACAACAAATGTTGCACTCATGCAGGAAATAGGCAAGGCACAGAGTGCCATTATGCCCATGAACCAGCTTATTAATGAACTCAGCGCCAAAGTAGGACAGGTAACAATGGAAGATGTCAAGGCAGGGCCTAATTGTCCGGAAGTACAGCAGGGGGGTTACGCCGGACCCACCTGCAAATGCACAAAGGAAAGGGAAATTAGCTACGAAAGCCGTTGTATCGCAGCGAGAGACGGCTATCTCGCTAAGGTAAATGCACTTTTACACAAATATATACCACAGATACAGGATCAGGTGGCCATTGTAGACAAACTTGAAAGCGATGCGAAATTTGGGGAAGGACTTACCGACCGTGCCACTCTGCAGATGCTCGTCTCCCTGCAACGTGAAGCACTCAATGGATTTACCTCTGTCCTGAGCATAGCGAACGGCAAATGGTCGGATGGCGCCAATCAATATCTCAGATTAGTAAATGCCAAAAATCAACAGTGCCCCTGACAGGCGAATTCATCATGAAAACTATCGGGATACTTCGGAAAGCGCATCGTTATCTTGCTTTATAACGTTAATATATATTCGCAATTATTACTTTTGACTAAGATGAAAAATGACAATACTTTTTTATGCCGTCAATTTTTCGACGAAAAAAACATCAAATTCTTTAGCCTAATGAAAATACTTTCTGTTATCCCTTCCATTTCACTGATCCTCTTTTTTTCAGGGAATTGCCTGTGCCAGCAAACCGACATAGAACAATTGAAGAAAAGTGCAGAGGCTTATAAGAAAAAAATGATGGCGCAATACAATATAAAGGATGAAGGTTTGCCCGCAGGATATGAAAATTCCTGGAAAGTGATGGTTATAGTGAGCAGAACAGCGATCGGCACCACTGACATATCTTCTACTACAGGGGGTTGCAAGTCCACAAAAAAAAGTTCATTCAATTTTACCATTTCTTCGGATTTCTCATCTGACTCGATCATCACCTGGCAGAACGGGGATGATTTTACATTGATCACGAACCCCGATAACAAACTAAAGCCGTACATGCACCCTTTTAAAGGCATGTTTACGGTCAATTCCGATTTCTCCGGCCAGGAAACTTCCTGCGACGCCAGTACAACCACCCAATATTCCGGGGGATCCAATATTAACGCGACGGGAACACGGGTGGGATTCTCTTTCAACCGAAAAAGTAAAAAGGGGAATTTCCAGGTTTCCGTGCCGGACAATTATACCATTGAAGCGAGCGGAAAATCGACCTATAAGTCGAAGGGAAATCCCTCCGTCACCGTGGATGCTTCCGGGCTTGGCAAAGCGCAGATCGGATCGATGATGGCAGTGTGCGGAATTTTTCAATCCTGGAATTACGCGGTTTCGCAAAATGCCAACTACCAGCAGGCCATCCAATCCTCACCGGTGAACGGCGGCATGGCTTCTATCGGAGAAACGAAATTCGGGTATGATATTTCTTATTCCGAAAGCAAAACCGTCGAGGGCCAGATCCCGGATGGCTGGACTGGTTCAGATAAAATCACCTACACTACAAGCGTACATATCCTGATCACCAACCAGGACCCGCCGCAATATGATGCGATCATAGAACTAGTCAGTGCTCCGAATATTTCCAATGCTGCAACCGATTATGCAAAATGGATTCCTCAAGGCCCTCCGCCCCCTTCAAAAAATCCTGCAGCCAATTCCGTCGATAAGGGAAATTCGATCGCTTTTGATGTGTACCTCATAGACAAAAAAAAACCAGATCAGAGAATACCGGGTATAAAATATGATGTCGATTTTAAGCTGACTGACGTGTCGATTGAACCCGGTTATTGCAACAATTATCCGTTGAACGCAACAGACAAAGGCAAAAAAGATTTAAAATTCGATGAATCGCTCAGGAATGCTTCACATGCCACTTATGATTCTCAGGAACTAAAAACCAAAGATTATTACGGGGAAAACTTTATTGCAGTCGTCACCAGCTTCGATTATGGAAGTTTTGGCAAACTAACGGCCATGGTTACCCTGGAATATGGTTCACAGATTCCCGCCCACTTCAAGGACGATAAGAAAACTGTCATCTCGCTTCCAAAAGATGACAACAACAACCAGGTGGCGGATGAATGGGAAAAAGAACAGGGTATTTTCCAAAATAATTACAGCACTTTCTGGGATGGCGAAACGCAGGATAATAATAACCATGATGGCGACGGTCTGACATTATATGAAGAATACCGCGGGATCATGGCAAAAGGCAAACACAAAAGATTAAACCCGAATGTAAAGGATCTAATTATTGCGAATACAACCAGCCAAAGCATCGATGGCGCCATGCAATATTTCAGCAATGCATGTAAGGGAAATATTGTTCCTGTCGAAGTAAAAGCCGGCGACGAATTAGATATCGACAATCCCATCGTCAATAAAAATTCAAATTTTGCAAAAATGGGTGACCAATATGGGATTGTCCTTAAAATGGTGGATAATCTCGTCGGCGATAATGGAGATGTAGTACTCGGACAAGCTTTTGTAAAAAATAATATTGCCATCGGTGCAAACGACGCACTCCAGAGCCATATCCCCGGCGCCAATGAGCCCGTGGCATCTTCACCCAAGGATGTCAACTATCTTGGACTTTCTTCAACCAGTCTGCAACCCAATACGGCTTTGTTCAATTATAGTTTTGCGCATGAACTGGGCCATTGTCTCGCCGTACAACATCATGGCAACAGCAAGATGCACATCTTCGACAGCTTTGACAGGTATCTGTTCCAGCAAGACGGATTTGTATTTGTCGATGAAGACGGCAAACAGGAAGATGCAAATGCATTTTTGAATAAAATAAAAACTACGGAGCCACCGGTAGCCGCACTGCCCGGTTCACAGGCAAGCGGAGACGACGGATGCATCATGTGCTATAACCAGGAATATGAATACAGTTTTCCTAAAGATGTCAAAGGAAAGATATTGATCCATTGCAACCTCAACCATCCGAACGGAACTTATTTCTGTACCGGCTCCGAAGGAAAAGGGCGTAATGACAAGGATAAAAAACCTCGCCCGGTTTTTGGTGATGCAACAACGGGTGGTTCCTGCATGCAATCCATCCAGGTGAAAGACTGGTAGAAATATTCTTTACAATCATTTCATGCAATGGCCGAATCAATCATGAATAAAATGACCATAATGAAAAATACTTTACTTACCCTCGCTCTGGCTATCTGCCTCCTCATGTATAACTCTAATGTATATTCGCAAACATGCCCGGACTGGCCTGCCAGTTGCCCGGACAACAATTATGTCGACGCCGATCGTGTAGAAGACAGCACACAAAAAATGCTTAATCCTATAGTGCCTGAAGAAGTAACAATGGAATACCGCCTCCGGGAACTGACCGGAAGCCTGATGCGCAAGGTGGCTCAAAAGGAGCATTGGAACGAACCCGTTGAAATTTATGAATATGCTTCATCCGGTTTCCGCGATGCCAAAGAAAACGTATTGTCCTTCCCGTTAAGACCGCCACATTGGGTAAAAATTGTGTGGCAGATTATCGTCAATAACGATTCCATGAAGCAGTGGATCGACTGGCTGAAAGATTTGGGCACAAGAGCACAATCAAATATCAGCGACTATGCAAACAAAATGACCGCAGTGCAGAACACTTATAAAAGATACATGGATTCGGCCAATTATTATGGTGATTTAAAAGGGAATTACATGACCGCTCATTACGCCAAATACCAGCAGGACCTTGTAGCAGGCAATACAGTTGGGATTGCTGCTTATGAAAAAGCAGTAGCTGTGTACGACGATAAAGCAAATATTTTTATCAAGAAAGCAACGGATCTGCAAAAAGATCCCGGAGCTGAAAAAGCGCAGGATGATATTCAGACGGAAAGAGTGCAAAAGTCACTGATATTCCGCGAATCGGTTGTATTATTTATCGAATTCGATTTTAATCCGGATCGCGGAGACGCAGGACGTTGTGAATGTAAACCCATCAAAGGAGAACCTTCATCCAATGGTTTTAAGGTTGTTCGATGGTTCACCAATCCCGAACCGACTTCAACGAATGTGGTAGACTATTCCAACTCAACAAATGTAGCATACGGGTTACTTGGCGGATGGAGCTCAGTACCAGATAACAGAGGCATCTATTGGCCTTCTTATCATTCAGATCCAAAGGCCAGTGATAAAGTGAGCCCCAAAAAAATAAAAAGCGACCAGGTCCAATCTTTGTGTATTCACGTCTCCGCAAATAAATCCGCAATGCAAAAATTCTTCGAAGATCTTGATACGGGAGAGTTAAGCAGAATAATAGTAAAAAATTAAATTCGGCATGAATTTATAAGAATCGGGCATGAAAAATTATTTCACGACAAAACTTACGATGTGGCTTTTCCCCGTCTGTTGTTCGATAATGCGTGCGAAATAAACTCCAGAAGATAAGGAGCGATTGAAGTTCACATGGGCCATATTTGCATTTATAAAATCACTGATCTGAACGACTGATCCGTTGGATGCAAGCACCTGCACTTCCCAGTTTTTGAAATCAGGAAACAGAATATTCACAAACTGATCAGAAGGATTCGGATAAAGGTAAAATTGACCTGGTACATGATCTTCCAAATTAACAGATTTTATCTGCGAATACCTGACCGTGCCGGATAGATCAGTAATTTTTAGCCGGAACCAGAGTATATTCTTTTCTGACGAAGTCGTCTGATACTGATAAAAATAATTGCCGGAATTGTCTGCACTAACCGCTGCAGCCACAGATCCTGCAGGTTGAAAATTATTTCCATCGTTGCTTTCCTGAACTTCGTATATGCGTCCCCGTTGCTCATTGACTACATTCCAGACCAGTTGGATTGTGTGGTTGTTTTCTTTCGTTGCAAAAAAACTGAGGAGATCCGGGAAAAGTACGATGCTGCCACAATACTGATAGGTTACAGAAAAGTGAATCGTGTCGCTGGCCGTCGCGCTGTACTGATAAGTGGAACTTCCGGAATGCGTGGTATAGGTACGTGGGTTATAATTAAATCCAATGGTTCCGTTGCCGATAAAATCGACACTGTTTGCCGTAGCATTGACCGCATTGTCATACCGGTTGATCACTGTCGCGGGATTCTGCGTAATGGTCTGCCCTGCATTCAGTGCAAAAGTGCCCACGCTGTCGATGATCGAATTATTATAAGGACTGGTAAGGACCGCGCTCTGAAAATCATCTATCCTTCCGACAGCAATTGAAAAATTAATGGGATAGCTGTTAATATTGGTTAGCGTAAATCCATAGTTCACGGAAACAACGGAGCTGATATTTACAGCAGTAAGCGTACCTATGGTTGGATTAAACTGAGGGAGTGTAAATACATGGGCATCATTACCGGAGCCCGTTGCAATGGTATCGTAAGTAATGGTTTGAATGGAGCCTGCACACTGTGCAGTGCAGGAAAAAGAGATGATTCCCGTCATGCACCCCAGCAATGATAGCTTTTTCCACAAGGATATCATACGAAAGGCTTTCGCAAGGAAATTGGATTGTCATGAGTAATAACTCCGAATAAGAAAGTTTATTATATAAAGTGCTGTGAATTGGAACGCCTAAAAACAATTAATCCCGCCAATGCGGGATTAATTGTCAATTTCCATGTATCCAAAATCAATGTGTAATTAGCAGTTTGTTAACCTGGCGTGAACCATTTGAACCGGTGACTTGCAGGATATATGTTCCCTGTGGATATCCTCCTACTTGTAAAGTAAGAATTGAGCCGGCAGGATTAGTAATTTGTTTTTGCTGCAATACCTGACCAACCTGGTTCATCAAAACAACCTTCAATTCACCAGTAATATTATATCCAATGCTTACATTAACTATATCGCTGACAGGATTAGGATATACACTTATTCCATTTGAAGCAGCGCCCCTGACTCCTACGATATCTGAATATTTATATCTTCCATCTTTGTCAACCATTTTCAGGCGATAATAGTTTGCTCCGACAAGCGGTGACTGGTCCACAAAAGAATAAGTGACCTGAATATCCGAATATCCTTTGGCGGCAACTGTCCCGATACTTTCCCAATTGCCCTCATCTGCACTGCGTTCAATGCTGAAATGATCTGAATTTATTTCGACAGTCGTTTGCCAGGAAAGATCAACTAACTTACCATCCAGTGTTGCATAAAATTTAGTTAGGAATATAGGCAGCGTTCCGTTCGAACTGATGGTAGCAGGGCCTCCGTTTGAAAGAACTCCGGTAGCACCATTTCCATAAACCGGCGCAGCATTATTCACCCATGTCCCCAACGCCAAAACAGAGGGTGCATTCCCTACAAGTTTAGAATAAACGACATTAATGAAGTTATTAAAGATACCGTCAAAATTTCCGGCAGCCGAAGCATCGATAAATGCATGAGAATTTGCCAAGGTCACTGTAGGAACCGAACCTGTACCGGGGTAAACAAGTATTACATTGTTGCCTGAATTGATATCAATGGCACCCGAAGCAGGAATGAGAAGTTTGGAAGGATTTAAAGCAGTAGCACCCGGGCCGATTTTCAATGAAGAGGTTCCATTTAAGGTTACACTAAGATTAACAGTAACTGTAACTCCGGGGTTTATTGTAATCGTGCAGTTCGTACAAGGATTTGAAGGTACTCCATTAATATCCCAAATACTTGCATTACTCCAATTGCCCGTAGAAACAGCAGTATATGTTTGAGCAGAAGCAATGTTGATAAAACCCAATAGCGCTACAAGACAAAACAGGTAAATTTTTTTCATACAGAAAATAATTTGATGATTGAATGTGGTTACGGCAAACCATAGTCAACGGATTCCGCATCGCGGCTTTCTAAGAAGAATGGATTTATCAGACGACAAGAACCTGTGGTTTTACCAAAGGGTAATTAAGGAACAAGCAGACTGGATTATGATAATTTAGTTAAAGGGAGGATCAGTAAGCTGGTTAGTTCTCATCGGAAACTAACCTAAAATTAGAAAGTTTTTTTAGACTTATCAACAGTTTTGGCTAAAAATGTGAATAACTTTAGACGATTGGGGAGGTCTAAGTAGATATATGTAGGCGGGGAGGCGGGTTCACTCTGAGGGATTTCTTTATACTTTGATTCCTTCTTATTCTTCTTGCTCCATTTTGCTGAGACCAAGCTTTTCCATGGCCATCTGGGCGGCTATCTGGCTGGCATCCTTTTTATTGTAGGCCCGGCCCTGGGAGATCAGTTCCCCATCTACCACAGCTCCTACCGTAAACAATCTTCGTCCGCCCTCAATTCTCTCGTCCAGGGTCTCAAATTCAAGGTTCTTCCCGTTCTTATTCGCCCATCCGTAGAGTTTGTTCTTATGATTGATCTCCAGGTTTTCAAGGTCTTCCATGAACAGGTAGGGCTGGATAATGCGTTCAATTACCCATTGCCTGGTCTTTTCATAGCCTTTATCGAGGTAAATTGCCCCCACCACAGCCTCCAGGGTATTCCCAAAAATCTGGCTCATTTTAAGAGATCCGTCAAACTTATTGAAATTGCTGATCTTTTTTAAACCCATTTTGATGGCTATTTCATTCAACTGGTTGCGGTTCACCATTTTACTTCGCATTTCAGTAAGAAAGCCCTCTTCTTTGTAGGGATATTTTTTGAAAAGGAAGTCTGCAATAATGGCGCTCAGCACAGCATCACCCAGATATTCAAGCCGCTCATTATTTTCATCCGATCCTTCTTTTACCGATCGATGGGTAAGTGCTGTTCTGTATAAGACAGCCTTGCCCGGTACAAATCCCAATACATTACGAAGCTGTTTTCTGAATGAAACAACGGAAGAATCGCTTTTTAAAATACGATCTAAAATTCTCACACCGTCAAGCTACAATTTTTTTATTCAGGGAAAAAATAAAAAAGAAAACGAATGAAGATAAATAACGAGCTTGATTTCATTCCTGTTGTTATACACGATTGGAAAAGTAATTCTCAGGACTCGTATTTTTTTACTATTACGCAGGCATTATGCCCCCCGAAGCCGAAGGTATTACTCAATGCCGCCCTGACCTTTCTTTGCTGGGGCTTCAGGAAAGTAAAATTAAGTCTGGGATTAAGTTCGGGGTCATCAGTAAAATGATTGATGGTGGGTGGCACAATATCGTTCGCAACACTCATAATGCATGCGATTGCTTCAACCACTCCTGCTGCACCGAGACAATGTCCCGTCATGGATTTTGTTGAACTGATATTCAGATTGAAAGCGTGTTCACCAAATACATCCATGATGGCTTTTACTTCAGCCACATCTCCCAATGGTGTGGAGGTACCATGCGTATTGATATAGTCGATATTTTCTGCCTTCATTTTTGCATCTTTCAATGCAGCGTTCATCACATTTTTGGCTCCCAGTCCTTCCGGATGCGGAGCAGTGATATGATAAGCATCTGCAGTGGCTCCACAGCCTGCTACTTCGCAATAAATACCGGCGCCGCGGGCTTTCGCATGTTCAAGTTCTTCCAAAATCAACGCACCTGCTGCTTCACCCATCACAAAACCATCACGGTCTTTATCGTAAGGTCGGCTTGCAGTTGCAGGATCATCATTCCTTTCACTCAGCGCTTTCATTGCATTGAATCCGCCCACTCCTGCTTCTCTGATCACACTTTCTGTCCCTCCTGCCAGGATGATATCAGCCATGCCTAAACGAATAAGATTAAAGGCTTCCATGATCGCATTGGTGGAAGATGCACAAGCGCTCACGACGGCAAAATTCGGCCCCCTGAAACCATGTCGCATGGAAATATGCCCGGCTGCAATATCCAGGATCATTTTCGGAATGAAAAAGGGATTGAACCTGGGAGTGCCATCGCTTCTGGCAAAATTGGTCACCTCTTCCTGAAAAGTGATCAGCCCTCCAATACCACTGGCAAAAACAACTCCCACCCTGTCGGTTGCGACATTATCCTTGGTGATCCCGGCATTCTTTACTGCCTGATCGCTGGCCACCAGAGCGGTTTGCGTAAAACGGTCTATTTTCCTT
>Ga0335077_10003140_pt1 | contig 19880 bp, 23 predicted proteins | sample Lox_Sample_31_FD_207151 | JGI IMG/M metagenome (GOLD analysis project Ga0335077, IMG submission 207151) | Soil microbial communities from Loxahatchee National Wildlife Refuge, Florida, United States - Lox_Sample_3.1 | ecosystem: Environmental > Terrestrial > Soil > Wetlands | place: USA...
CCTCGCGCAGCGCTTCGTGCGGGAAGGGGCGCACGGTGGCGAGGTACGCGACGCCGAGGTCACGGCCGGCGACGGCCTCGAGCACGGGCGCGAGCGTCGGCCCGACGGCGAGGACGAGCGGCGCGCCAGGCCGGCCGCGGTGCAGCACGGTGAAGCCGCCGCCGTCGACGCGGGCGTGGTTCGCCTCCTCGCTCAGCCGGACGTAGACGCGGCCGTCGCCGGCGAAGGCGTCGGCGAGGATCGGCGTGAGCTCGTCGGCGTGTCCGGGCACGTGGATCGTCCAGCCGGGCAGCGCCGCCACGAGCGCGACGTCCTCGGGCGCCTGGTGCGTTCGTCCCTCGTGGGCCGCGTCGTACGACCCGCCGATGCCGACGAGGACGGCGCCGAGGTCGTTGTGGCCGAGATCGAGCTTCAGCATCTCGTAGGGCCGCTCGACGAGGAACGGCGTGTACGAGTGCGCGACGGGCCGGTAGCCCTCGAGCGCAAGGCCGGCGGCGACGCCGATCATCAGCTGCTCGCGGATGCCGACGTCGAAGTGGCGTGGATGCTCGCCGATCGCCGCGGTCCCGATCTGTGCCGTGACGAGCGCGACGCGCTCGTCCTCGTCGAGCGCCTCGCGGGCGAGCTCGTAGAAGCGCTCGCGCATCGCCGTCACCTCGCCTCCACCTCCGCGACGACGCAGCGCGGCCGCGTCCCGTCGGGAGCCGGCGACAGCGCCGCCTCGAGCGCCTCGTGGTCGCGGCCGTCGACGCGCAGCGCCGTCCAGCCCTCGAGCATGAAGCGCCGCTCGATCCCCTCGGGCCAGCCGTGCGAGGAGGAGTCGTTGTCGATCGCGATCGCGGTGAGCGAGGCGAGGCCGAGCCGCCCCGCGTACTGCACCGCCTCCCAGTTCGAGCCCTCCTCGAGCTCGGCGTCGCCGAGCAGGCAGAAGACGCGGCGGCCCGCCAGCGCCATGCCTGTCGCGGCAGCAAGGCCGTGGCCGAGCGAGCCGCTCGAGAACTCGACTCCCGGCACGAGGAGGCGGTCGGGATGGTGGCCGAGCGGCGAGTCGAAGCCGCCGAAGCCGTCGAGCTGCTCGAGCGGGAGGATCCCCTTCGCCGCGAGCACCGCGTAGTACGCGGCCGGGCCGTGTCCCTTCGAGAGGACGAAGCGGTCGTCCGCGCCGAGGACGCGGTGGTAGAGGATCCAGAGCACGTCGAGGGTCGAGAAGGAGCTCCGATCGTGCTTCTCGTCGCCGGTCAGCCGCGTGAGCAGCACGGGCAGGTCGTCGTAGCCGAGTGTCGTCGCAACAGCCATGCCCGCACGGTAGAACTTCAACTAAGGTTTAAGTCAAGTGGCGAGAGAGCTGACCATCGGCGAGCTGTCGGAGCGGAGCGGCGTCTCGCAGTCCGCGCTGCGCTTCTACGAGCGCGAAGGGCTCGTCTCCGCCTGGCGGACGGACGGCAACCAGCGCCGCTACGCCCCCGTCACTTTGCGCCGGGTGGCGCTCGTGCAGGCCGGCAGGGCCGCCGGCGTCCCACTCGAGCGGATCCGCGCCGCGCTCGACGAGCTGCCCGAGGGCAGGACGCCGACGAAGCGCGACTGGGAACGGCTCTCGAAGAGCTGGCGGCGGGAGCTCGACGAGCGGATCGCGACGCTCGAGGCCGTGCGCGACCGGCTGACGACGTGCATCGGCTGCGGCTGCCTCTCGCTCCGCACGTGCGCGCTGCTCAATCCGGAGGACGAGGCCGGTTCGCTCGGCGGCGGCGCGCACTATCTCCGTAGAGTCTCTCCTCGTGGAGGAAGCCTGGCGCGCCGAGCTGGCTGAGCTCATTGCGATCCCGAGCATCAGCGCCGACCCCGCGCATCGGGAGGACGTCAAGCGGGCCGGCGAGTGGGTCTGCGAGCTCATCCGGAGCATCGGCGGCAGCGCCGAGCTGACGCCCTTCGGCGAGCGGGAGCTCGCGCTCGGCGAGATCCCCGCGTCGACCGGCGCGGCCGGCGCGCCGACGGTGCTCCTCTACAACCACTTCGACGTCCAGCCGCCGGCGCCGCTCGAGCTGTGGGAGTCCGATCCCTTCGAGCTCGACATCCGCGGCGAGTGGGCGTACGCGCGCGGCATCGCCGACGACAAGGGCCAGCTCTGGCTCGTCCTCAAGGCCGCGCAGCGGCTCGTCGAGGCGAATGCGCTGCCCGTCAACCTCCGCATCGCGTTCGACGGCGAGGAGGAGATCGGCGGCCACACGATCGCCGACTGGGTCGCGCAGGACGAGCGCGGCGCCGACGCGTGCGTGATCTTCGACGGCGGCATGCTCCGGCGCGACGTGCCGACGATCGAGCTCGCGACGCGCGGCCTCGTCGGCGTCGACGTCACGGTGCGGACGGGCGCGCGCGATCTCCACTCCGGCATGTACGGCGGCGTGGCGCTCAACGCGATCCACGCGCTCATGCGCTGCCTCGACGCGGTCCTGGCGGGGCCGGACGGTCGCCTGCCGGAGCCGCTGCGGCAGGGGATCGCGCCGCCGACGGCGGAGGAGCTCGAGGCGTGGTCGCAGCTGCCGCCGGGGGTCGAAGCGCTCTCCGAGCAGGGTGCGCGGCCGCTCGACGCGAAGGCGGGCGAGGAGTTCTACGTCCGCACGTGGGCCGAGCCGTCGGCCGATGTGAACGGGATCCTCGGCGGCAAGCCCGGCGTCCGCAACACGACGCTCAGCGTCGCCGCCTCGGCGGAGTTCACGATCCGGCTGGCGCCGGGACAGGAGGCCGAGACGATCGGCGCCGCCGCCGAGCGGCTGCTGCGCGAGGCGGCGCCGGAAGGCACGGAGCTCGAGATCCACCGCGCCGGCTCGAATCCCGGCCTCGTCCGCGCGGACGCGCCGGCCGTCCACCTCGCCGTCGAGGCGTTCGAGCAGGCGCTCGGCGTGAAGCCGCTCCTCACGCGCGTCGGCGGCTCGATCCCGCTCATGCCGGCGCTCGCGGAGAAGGGCATCGACACGATCCTCAGCGGCTTCGCCCTGCCCGACTCGAACATCCACTCCCCGAACGAGCGCTTCCTCGTTCCGTACTTCGCGGCCGGGATCGACGCGGCGGCGGCGCTGTTCACGGCCCTCGGCCGGCTGCGCGACTGACAGGACCCGCGCTCGTCGCCGAGAATACGCGGAGGGCAGTGAGCGACGACCCCACGCGTCCGAGCTGGTCCACGGTCGGCGGCGGCGACCAGTTCGCCGACGAGATCGTCAGGCGGCGCCTCGGCGCCGTCGAGGAGCGCCTGCAGCGGCTCGGCGTCCAGGAGCGTGAGCTCGCCGAGCGGTCGGCGCAGCTCGACCGGCTGCAGGAGGAGGCGATCGCGGCGCGGCGGGCCGCGGCCGAGCGCGAGGACGCGCTACGCCTCCGCGAGTCGGAGGTGGAGCAGCGGGCCGCGTACGTCGACGGCGTGCTCGCGCGGGGGGAGGCGATCGCCTCGCGCGAGCTCGAGCTGGCCGAGCGGGAAGCCCAGGTCCAGTCCCGCCTCGAGATCCTCGGACGGGCCGAAGACGCGGTCTCCGCCCGCGAGGCGGCGGTCGCGGAGGCCGAGTCGCGGCTCCCCGCGTACGAGGGCTGGGGCGTCGAGCTCGCCCGCCGCGAGGAAGAGGTGTCCCAGGCGGAGCAGCGCGCGGAGCGGGCGCTGCGGTCGGCGAGCGCGCGCGCGGCGGAGGTCGCCCGCGAGGTCGGCGTTCTCGCCCAGCAGTCCGCGGAGCTCGATTCCCGTGTGGCCGAGATCGAGCGGCGGGCGAACGAGCTCGAGCAGCGCGACGGCGAGGCGCAGCGGCGCGAGAAGCACCTCACCGAGCTCGCCACGAGCCTCGGCAAGCGGACGGCCGAGCTCGAGGGCGTCGAGCGGCAGGTCGTGCAGCGCGAGCGCGTCGTGCAGTCGCTCGAGGCGCGCGCGCCGGAGCTCGACGAGCGGGCGCTGGATCTCGAGCGCTGGGAGGAGGAGCTCGCGGGGCGGGCATCCGCCCTCGAGGAGAGGGTGCTCGCCCTCGCCGCGGCGGAGGAGCCGGTCGCGAGGCGCGAGCGCGCAGTCGCCGTCGACGAGGCGCGGACGGCGAGCATGGCTGCGCGGCTCGAGGCGCTCGAACAGGAGCTGCACGATCGCGAGCAGCGCGCGGACGAGCGGGAACGGCAGCTCCTGGCCGACGAGGAGGAGCTGCTGCGTCGTACCGTCAGGGGGTAGCAGCTACGCGAACGGCTCGTGCTGGCAGCCGAGCCAGGCGTGGCCGAACTCGCGCATCGCGTCGATGATCGGCAGCAGCGACTCGCCCTTCGCCGTGAGCCGGTACTCGACCCGCGGCGGCGTCTCCGCGAAGCTCTGGCGCTCGACGATGCCCTCGTTCTCGAGCGCGCGCAACCGCTCGGCGAGCGTGCGCGGGCTGATCCCGTGACACGAGCGCTCGAGCTCCGAGAAGCGGCGCGGTCCCTCCGAGAGATCGTGGACGAGCAGCGCCGTCCACTTCGCGCCGATGATCGCGGCGGTCGCGGCGACCGCGCACGTGCTCGCCTCGTGGACCGGGTTCATCGTCCGCATCGCCATCTCTCGATTGTACGCCCGCCTGCGGGCCGGCCCGCGCCGGCGAACGACACGACCAGCCTCTAGTCGCCGTCTCACCGTCCTTCGAAGATCGACTTCGGGACGAAGCAGCCGACGACCCAGTTCGGCTGGTCCACCACCTCGTGGATCCGCAGGTCGCAGGCGACGCTGCAAACCGCGTACGCCTCCTGCCGCTCGAGGCCGTGCGTCTCGCCGAGCCAGGCGATCGTGGCGCGGACGGCGTCGCGCGCCGCCTCGAGCAGGTCGGGGCCGACGCCGGTGCAAACGTGGTGGCTCGAGCGGACGTGGTCTGCGGTCGAGCCGGCGGGCAGATCGAACTGCGGCGCGTCCACGCGTACGTCCTTCCGCACGCTCAGCCGGAGGACGATGTCCATGGCGGTCTCGATCGCCGTGCCGCACACCTCGCCGTCGCCCTGCGCGGCGTGGGTGTCGCCGAGCGAGAAGAGCGCCCCCTCGACCCCGATCGGAAGGTAGAGCGTCGCGCCGGCGCCCAGGTGCTTTATGTCCATGTTCCCGCCCCAGCGCCTCGGCGGCACGATCGAGTGCGGGCCGGGCTCGGCGGGCGCGACGCCGAGCGTGCCGGGGAACGGCCGGAAGGGAAGCGTGATCTGCTCCGAGAAGCGAACGACGCCGTCCTCGACCCGCGAGATGCGCAGCCACGGCTCGGCGAACTCGTCGGCGAGGACGCCGAAGCCCGGGATGATCGCCGTCCAGCCCCAGCTCGGCGGCGTGAACTCGAGCAGCTCGACCGCGAGCGTGTCGCCCGGCCGGGCGTCCTTGACGTAGACCGGCCCGCTGACCGGGTTGACCTTGCCGAAGTCGAGCGCGGCGACGTCGGCAGCGGTCGAGTCCGGGCCGAGCTGCTCGTCGGAGGCGTCGCGCACGTGGAGGAGCACCGCCTCGCCCGACTCGACCTCGAGCGCCGGCTCGAACGAGTTGTCCCACCCGTACTCGTACGCGTCCGGGCGGAGATCGTGGAGCGAACCCGTTTGCATCCGGCCAGCATTGCCGACTGCGTAGCTCCGATCAATGCCGATCGGGGAGCTCGCGGATGCCTCGAGGCAGCGTCTCGACGAGCCTTGGCCGCATGGACACCCTCTTCACCGTGCTCACGATCGCCGTGGTGGTCGTCGTCCTCGGTCTCGCCGCCTGGGTCTTCGTCCTCGCGCCGCTCGTCGTCCCGTTCCGGCACCAGCGGCAGTAGCGGCCGCAGGCGTCAGTCCCAGGGCGGCGGGTCGTGCGTCCAGCGGCCGCCGACCATCGTCGCGACGACCCGCACCTCGCGCAGCTCCTCCGGCTCGCACGCGAAGGGGTCGCGGTCGAGCACGACGAGGTCGGCGAGGCGTCCGGGCACGAGCGTCCCGCGCGTGCGCTCGTCGTGCGAGAGCCACGCCGGCGCGACGCAGATCGCGTGCAGCGCCTGCTCGAGCGTGAGCTTCTGGTCGTCTCGCCAGTGGTCGAGGACGGCAGCGAGGACGCCGGCCCACGGCTCGAGCTCCTCCACCGGCGCGTCGGAGCCGTTCGCGAGCAGCGCGCCCGAGTCGAGCAGCGAGCGGAACGAGTACGTCCCTTCGAGCCGGTCGGCCCAGAAGCGCCTCGCGAGCTGCTCGTCGGAGGGCGCGTGCGTGAACTGGACGGAGGCGGCGATCCCGAGCTCGCAGAAGCGCGCCACGTCCGCCGGGTCGAGGCACTGCGCGTGCTCGATCCGCTGCCGCAGGCCGCGCGGCTCCCACTCGTCGCGCGAGCGCTCGAACGCGTCGAGCGCGGCCTTGTTTGCGGCGTCGCCGATCGCGTGGACGCCGACCGGCCAGCCGGCCGCGGCGGCGTCGCGCACGATCTGCTCGAGCTCCTCGCCGCTCGTGATCACGACGCCCGTGCTCTCCGTCACGCCCTCGTCACGGTGGCTGCCACCGTGACGAAACATCCACGCCGTCTGCGAGCCGAGCGTCCCATCCATGAACGTCTTCAGGTAGCCGAGGCGGAGCAGGGGGGAGCCGGCGCCGCTGCGCAGGCCGAGCCCGCGCAGCTCCGGCAGCCGATCCGCCGGCGTCGACTGCCAGACGCGCAACGGGAGCGCGCCCTGCTGCTCGAGCCGCTGCCAGAGGCCGATCGCGCCGAGCCAGCCGTCCTTGTCGTGGACGCACGTGACGCCGCGCGCGGCGGCGAGCTTGACGCCGTGGCGCATCGCCTCGACGTACTCGTCGTCGGAGATGCGGACGTGGCGCTCCTTGAAGCGCCAGGCCGCCTCCTCGTAGAGCAGGCCGGTCGGCTCGCCGTCCTCGTCGCGGACGACGCCGCCGCCCTCGACCTCGAGGTCGCCCTCCGCGAGCGCGAGCGCGGCGGAGTTGAGCCAGAGCGCGTGGTAGTCCTTCGAGATCAGCATCGCCGGCCGCTCGGGCTCGATCCCGTCGAGCGCCTGGCGCGTCGGCGGCCCGTCCGGCCAGTCGGCGTCTCGCCAGCCGTGGCCGCGCAGCCAGCTGCCGCTCTGCCCGGCGTCACGGACCCGGCCGAGCGCCTCCGCGAGGGAGCCGCAGCCGTCGAGCCGGACGTCCTGCTGCGCGAGCGCCCACGTCGGGAAGTGGACGTGCGAGTCGGTGAAGCCGGGGAGGACGCAGCGCCCGCCGAGGTCGACGGTCTCCGGCGTCGGCAGCGCCCATTCGTGAACGCCGACACCGCCGGCGACCCGATCTCCGGCGATGGCGAGCTCGGCCGCCGACGGCAGCGACGGGTCGAGCGTGCGGATCGTCCCGTTGCGGAGGATCATGCGCCTATGTTCGATCATGTCGGTCCCACGTGCGCGACTACGAGCGGAGCCGCGCCTTCTACGCGCGGCCCCCGGCGCCGCTCGGCTGGAGCGTCCTCGCGGAGTGGCGCGACCACGGGGTCGTCGGGCTCGGCGACGCAGCGAGCGCGTACTATCGCTGGCGGTGGAGCCTGAGCCCTCGGGGTTTGAACTGCTGGCTGCGTCGTTGCGGGCCGACGCGTCCGATCTGCGGGCGTTCGTGGAGGCTCTGGCGACGAAGCTCGAGCTGTCGTTTCCGGAGCGGACCCGGGTGGAGCGGAGCGGCCGTGTGCTCGGTTCGAAGCATGTGCGCATGGTCTCGGTCGAGCTCGGCGACGGGCGGTACGAGCTCGAGCATTCCGATGGCGCGGTGACGACTCGGCGTTGCACAGTTGTGCGCGGGATCTCGTTGAAGAGTGAGGACCTGGGACTGGACGAGTGGATTGACGCGATGTCGGCGCAACTCGTTGCAGAGGCCGAGCGGAGCGAGCGGGGGCGAGCGGCGCTGGAGCGGCTGCTCGAGGGACGCTGACGCCGCAGGCGGGTGATAGTGGGGAGGATGCTGCGCGGCGGGCGGCCGAGAGTCTGGCGTCGATCGAGCGGGGCGGTCTGCCGTTGGCGGCGCAGGAGCGTCTGCGCGCTCTGGGTGCGCGTGGAGGGGCGTTCTTCACGAGCGATCTGAGCGTGAACGAGTTCCTGCTGGGGCGGCAGGCGGGGTTCGAGCCGCTGACGCAGGTGATGGGGAGCTGTTTCTACCACGTGGGTTGGCAGTGGCTGCCCGGCTCGACGGTCGGCTGGGGCGGGGGCGGTGGCGGTGGGATGCGCTCCTTCGGGCAGGGCGAGACGTGGGAGTTGGAGACGGAAACGGAGGCCTGGAACGAGGCGCGGAGACTGGCGCTGGGTCGGTTGACCGAGGAGGCGCGCCTTGCCGGCGCGGACGCGGTGGTTGGAGTCCGGCTTGAACGTGGCGAGTACGACTGGAGTCAGGGGTTGCTCGAGTTCGTCGCGAGTGGCACGGCCGTGCGCTCGGAGCGGTTCGATCTCGGTCAGACCCCGGTGCTGTCGAATTTGTCGGGGCAGGAGTTCGCGGCGCTGTTCGTGCACGGTTGGTGGCCCGCTGGCCTCGTGGCCGGCACGACGGTCGCCTACATCGCTGCCGGTTGGCGGCAACAACAGGCGCAGTTCGGTCTCGGCGGCACCCGCTACCAGAACCAGGAGTTCGCGGATTTCACGCGCGGCGTCTACGACGCGCGGAGTCAGGCGATGCTACGCGTTAGCCGCCAAGCGCACGAGTTCGGTGCGCACGGCCTGCTGGGAGTCCAGATCGACCATGTCCAGCGGGAGCACGAAGTCGATCTCGGTGGCGCGAAGCGCCGCGACCTGATTTTCACATTTCACGTGCTGGGGACTGCGGTGACCGAGCTGGCGCGCAGCGGTAAGGAGCCACCTGTCTACGTCGCGGTGCCGTTGAGCTGAGAAACGAGGAGGAACCGGTGAGCGAGCAAGAGCGGGAACAGGCCGAGGAGGTTTACGACCCCGCGTCGACCGCGGGCGTTCCGCAGCACGGCCGCGAGCGGCTGGAGCGTATGCGGGAGCGGAGCTTCTTCACGAGCGACCTGTCGGTGAACGAGTTCCTGTTGGTCAAGGCAGCGGGCTTCGAGCCGCTCGGCCTTGTCGTCGGCTCGTCGATCTACCACATCGGTCTCCAGATGCGGCAGTGGAAGCAGAGCCAGGAGCTCGATGTGCTAACCCAGGCGATGTACGAGGCGCGCGAGCTGGCCATGACCCGCATGGAGGAAGAGGCTGACCAGCTCGGCGCAGACGGCGTGGTCGGCGTCCGGCTCGACGTTTCCCGCTACGAGTGGGGCGGCGACCTGGCCGAGTTCATCGCGATCGGGACCGCAGTTCGGCACTCCCAAGGTGTCCTCCACAGAGCCCCGAACGGCCGTCCGTTCACGAGCGACCTTTCGGGCCAGGACTTCTACACGCTGCTTTCCGCGGGCTACCGGCCGCTCGGACTCGTGATGGGAACCTGTGTCTATCACGTCGCCCACCAAGGTCTGGGCGGCTGGTTCAGCCGCGTTGGCCGCAACACCGAGATGCCGAACTTCACCCAGGCGCTCTACGACGCCCGCGAGCTCGCCATGGAACGGATGCAGGCCGAAGGAGAAGGCGTCGAAGCCGAGGGGATCGTTGGTGTCCAACTGCATGAGGGAAGCCACGGATGGGGCTCGCACGTGATCGAGTACTTCGCTGTCGGCACCGCCGTCACCCCGATCAGCGACGACCATACGATCCCACCGCCGAGCTTCGTGCTCAGCCTCAACGACGCGAGCCAGGACACCGCCGCCGGCTTCTAGGGCTCGGTGTCCCGTCCCGACGGGAACGACGCGGAGGTCGTCTGCCAGAAGGGCGAGTCCGCCGGCTGAAACGCTCCGGTCTCGACCGGACATGCTGTAGGTGTGACGGCGGCCGCAAAGCGGGAGCGCTTCGAGCTCCTCTACGAAGAGCTCTACGAGTCGATCGCCGGCTACGTACTGCGCCGCGCCGCGAACCGCGAGGACGCGGCGGAGGCGATCGCCGAGACGTTCACGACCCTCTGGCGCCGGCTCGATTCCTGCCCTGCCGGCGAAGCGGCGCGGCCGTGGCTCTACGGCGTCGCGCGCCGCGTGCTCTCGAACCAGCGGCGTGGCGAGCGGCGGAGGAATGCGCTCGCCGAGCGGCTGACGTCCGAGCTCGAGCCGTCCGAGGCGGCCCCGGTCGTCGCCTCCGGCTCGGACGACCGCGTCGCGCGCGTGTTCGCGGCGCTGAACGAGCCCGACCGCGAGATTCTCGCACTCATCGCCTGGGAGGGCTTGACGCGCGAGGAGCTGGCGGTCGCCCTCGGAGCGAGCCGCGCGGTCGTCCGGCTGCGGCTGCACCGCGCGCGGCGCCGCTTCGAGGCGGCGCTCGAGCACGAGACAGGAGCGGAGCCGGCCCCCGCGCCGGCCCGGATCCGGCTTCCCGAAGGAGGAGAACGCCGTGAGTGCGCCTAGCTCGATCGAACTGCTTGCACGGATCGCGCCGGTCTCCGACGAGGAGGCGGCCGAGGTGCTCGGCCCGGCCGCCCGAGCGCGTTTGCTCGTCGCGATCATGCGCCAGTCGCCTGGCCGGACGCGACCGGCCCGGCGCCGCCTGCGGCGTCCGCTCGTCGCCGCTCTCGCGGTGGTCGCCGTTGCGGCGGCCGCGGGCGCCGGCTGGGCGATGACCCGCGCCTCGGCGCGGGAGACGACCACGGTCGACTGCCTGATCGACGGGGAGTCCACCGTGATCGACGCGACGTCGGGCGACCCGGCTTCCGACTGTGCCGCCGTTTGGCCGGCTCCGGCGCCGAAGTTGCAGGCCTACGACGACGGCATCGGCGGAGTGGTCGTGATCCCGGCGAGCCAGAAGCCGCGGGCGGGCTGGACGGCGATCGCCTCGCAGGACGTCGCGCTGATCGAGCTGCAGGAGTCGCTCGACGACAACATCAACGGCCTCGACTCGTCCTGCTTCGACGCGTCCGCGGCGACGACGTTCGCCCGGCGGCAGCTCGACCGGCTCGGCCTCATCGGGTGGACGGTGCAGGTCCGCTCGAGCTCGCAGACCGGACAGTCCGCACCCTGCTACGGCGGTTTCGCGCAACCCGAGGCGAAGACCGTCACGCTGATGCCGTTCGGAGACCAGTCCGGGCCGGCGAGCTGGCCTCCGCACCGGCTCGCGGACAGCCTCCGTCCGCTGACGCAGGAGTGTCTGTCGCTGGCGGCGATGAAGAGCGAGGTCGAGCAGCGTGCGAGCAGCCTCGGTCTTTCGCAGACAGTGGAGGGCTCCCACAACTACGAGCTGAACTCGACCGAGGACGACACGATGCGCTGCGCGACGGTCTACGAGACAGTCGGCGGAACGATCGACGTCGTGCTGCGAGGTCCATCTGCACCCTAGAATCGGCGCGTGCCCTGGGACGTGCTGAGCGACGAGCAGCGGGAGCTGCGCGACCTCGTCCGGCAGCTCGCGCGCGAGCGGATCGCGCCGCGGGCCGCCGAGATCGACGCGTCGCACGACTTCCCGTGGGACGTCGTCGAGCTGTTCCGCGAGAACGACATCTTCGGCCTCTTCTTCGCGGAGGAGTACGGCGGGCTCGGCACCGGCACGCTCCTCTCCCTGATCGCGATCGAGGAGGTGGCGAAGGTCTGCGCGACCTCTGCGCTCATCCTCGCCGTGCAGGAGCTCGGCTCGCTCGGCCTCAAGCTCACGGGCAATGACGAGCAGAAGGAGCGCTATCTGCCGCGGCTCGCTTCCGGAGAGTGGCTGCCGGCGTACGCGCTGACGGAGTCCGGCTCCGGCTCCGACTCGGCGGCGATGCGGACGACGGCCCGCCGCGAGGGCGACGAGTACGTCCTCGACGGCTCGAAGCGCTTCATCACGAACGCCGGCGTCGCGAACCTCTACACCGTGTTCGCGAAGACGAGGCCGGAGTCGCGCCACCGCGGCATCTCGGCGTTCCTCGTCGAGGCCGACACGCCCGGCTTCGCGCTCGCGCGGCTCGAGCCGAAGATGGGCATCGCCGGCTCGACCACCGGGGAGCTGACGTTCGACGGCGTGCGCGTCCCCGCCGAGAACCTGCTCGGCGACGAGGACGACGGGTTCCGGATCGCGATGCGGATCCTCGACCGCTCGCGACCCGGCGTCGCGGCGCAGGCGCTCGGCATCGCGCAGGGCGCGACCGACTACGCGCTCGAGTACGCGAAGACGCGAGAGACGATGGGCCAGGCGATCGTGCACCACCAGCTGATCCAGGCGAAGCTCGCCGACATGGAGACCGAGTGCGAGGCCGCGCGCGGCCTCCTCTACCGCTTCGGCCGCATGGTCGACGAGGGCGCCGACGACGTCGAGCTCACGAAGGCGTCCGCGATGGCGAAGCTCAAGTGCGGCGACGTCGCGATGGCCGTGACGACCGAGGCCGTCCAGATCCTCGGCGGCTACGGCTACATCAAGGAGTACCCGGTCGAGCGCTTCATGCGCGACGCGAAGATCACGCAGATCTACGAGGGGACGCAGGAGATCCAGCGGCTCGTGATCGCCCGCGAGATGCTGAAGGAGTCGCGCGCCTTCCTGCTCGCGAGTGTCTGACCTCTGGCGCTCGAACGAGCACGAGCCGGTCGCCGCGGAGGAGTGGAGCGAGGGACGCGCGCGGGTCGCGATCGCTGCGATCGTCGCCGACGCCGAGGCGGCCTGGGACGGCGAGCGCTGGCCGTGGCATCCGCGCGACGGCGACGAGGACGAGGATCCAACGTCGATCTACCTCGGCTCGGCGGGCGTTATCTGGGCGCTCCACGATCTCGGGGCGACGGGCTGGGAGGACGCGGCCGTCGGGCTCGTCGACCGCTACCGGGCCCGTCCCGACTTTCCGGAGTACGCATCCGCCGGCAGCTACTGGATGGGCGAGTGCGGCATCGCGCTCGTCGCGTACCGGGTGAGCGGCGATTCCGGCCTCGCCGACCGCGTCCACGAGCTCGTCCTCGCGAACCTCGACGCGGCGTCGAACGAGGTGATGTGGGGGACGCCCGGGACGATGCTCGTCGCCGAGGCGATGCTCGGGTGGACCGGCGAGGCCCGTTGGGAGGAGGCGTGGCGCGCGTCCGCCGACCGCGTCCTCGCGGCGCGAGACGAGGACGGGCTATGGACGCAGGACCTGTACGGCCGCGTGTTCCGCTTCCTCGGCCCGGCGCACGGCTACGCGGGCGTCGTGCGCGCGCTCGCGAACCGGGGCGAGACGCCCCCGCTCGCGGACCTCGTGCCGTACACGCTGCAGGAGGACGGCCTCGCCAACTGGTGGCCGACCACCGAGATCACGCCGGAGCAGATCCGTGTCCAGTGGTGCCACGGCGCGCCCGGCATGGTCGCCACACTCGGCGACCTGCTCGACCGGGACCTCGCGCTCGCCGGCGGCGAGCTCACCTGGCGCGCCGGGCCGCTCGCGAAGGGGCCGGGCCTCTGCCACGGCACGGCCGGCAACGCGTATGCGTTCCTCGTCCTCCACCGGCTGACCGGCGACGAGACCTGGCTCGAGCGGGCGCGGGCGTTCGCGCTCCATGCGATCGGCCAGGTCGAGCGGGAGCGGGCCGACCTCGGCCGCGGGCGCTACTCGCTCTTCACCGGCGACGTCGGCGTCGCGCTCTTCCTCCGCGACCTGCTCGACGGACGCTGCGACTTCCCGACGCTGGGGCCGTTCGCATGAGCGACCCTCGTTCGCGGAGCTTCGGCGCGGCCGCGGCGGACTACGAGCGCGGGCGCCCGGGCTGGCCCGAGCGCGTCGTCGAGGCGGCAGGGCTGCCTGCGGACGCCGAGGTTCTCGATCTCGCCTCGGGCACCGGGAAGCTGACGCGGCTGCTCGCGCGGCACTTCGCGCGGGTCGTCGCGGTCGAGCCCGACGAGGCGATGCGGGCCTTGACTCCGCATGCGCGAACCATGTCGGGAACGGCCGAGGCGATTCCCCTCGCCGACGCGTCCGTCGACGGTGTCTTCTGCGCCGAGGCCTTCCACTGGTTCGACGCGCCGCGCGCCGTGGCCGAGATCGCCCGCGTCCTGCGTCCCGGCGGCTCCCTCGTCGTCTGCTTCAACGAGCCGCCCAGAGGCACGGAGTCGCACTGGCCCGAAGAAGCTCGTGCCGTCGTCCGCCGGCACCGGCCGCCCGGCCGGCCGCTCGGCGGCCGTCATCTCGTCGAGGAGGGGAGGTGGCGCGAAGCGCTGGCGAGCGCGCCGTTCGAGCGGCTGCGGTTCGAGTCGGCGGAACACGAGCACGTCCAGGACACGGAGGGCGAGATCGCGCACATGCTGTCGATCAGCGGCTTCGCGCTCCTGCCGCCGGCCGACCGCGAGGCGTTGCGCGAGGAGCTGCGTGCCGTCCTGCCGCAGCAGACCTGGCGGACGCGGCTGCGCACGGAGATCTGGTCGACGCGGCGGCTCTAACGCGAGAGCGCCGCGACCGCGGCCTCGACCCTGGCGAGCGTCGCCGGGTCGTGCCCGCCGTAGTGGACGAGCAGGTTGCCGACCGGCTGGTCGTACTCGTGCGCCGGCTTCGGCCCCCAGCTGATGTGACTGCCATGGCGGACGAGGCTCACGTACAGCGTGTTGTCGCCGGCGGGGAGCGGGGTCCAGCTCAGGTACATCGGGTCGACTCCGGGCGCGCTGGAATAGCGCAGCCTGATTCCGTGCTCCGCGAACGTCCGCCGGACGAGGGCGGCGCCGTAGTGGCGCACGTGCGCGAGGTCGACGGTGCGCTGGTCGGCCGACGACCGACCGAACACGAGCAAGCCGCCGCCCGCGGCCAGCGCGACGAGCACAATCGCCAGCGTCGGCCTGTGGCGGGTGACGAGCTCCATCGGCGTGGTTATCGGGCAGCCGCGGCCTCCTCTCAAGCGCTACGGTCCCCCGCATGAGGCTCGACGGCATCCACCACGTCACGTGCATCACGGGCGACGCGCCCCGGAACGTCGACTTCTACACGCGCGTCCTCGGGCTGCGGCTCGTGAAGAAGTCCGTCAACCAGGACGACCCGACCGTCTACCACCTCTTCTACGCCGACGAGCGCGGGTCCGCAGGCTCCGACATCACGTTCTTCGAGTACCCGGGCGCGCGGCCCGGCCGTGTGGGCGCGGGGATGATCCACACCGTCGTCTGGCGCGTCGGCTCCGCAGATGCCCTTCAGTTCTGGGCCGAGCGGCTGGCGGGCGAAGGGCACGTCGTCGAGCCGGAAGGCGAGACGCTCCGCTTCGCCAACCCCGAGGGACTGCTGCACGAGCTCGTCGTGTCGCACGTCGCGGACGAGCCGCTCGTCGCGCGCCATCCCGAGATCCCGTGCGAGCTCGCGCTGCAGGGCTTCGAGGGCGTCCGCGCCTACGGGGAGGAGCCGACCGCGTTTCTCGAGGCGCTCGGCTTCGAGAACGGGCTGGCGCGAGGGGATTCGCGCGAGGGCTGGATCCACTACGAGCAGGCGCCGGAGGAGCGGGGGATCGGCGGCGGCGGCACCGTCCACCACGTCGCGTGGGCCTCGACGATGGACGAGCACGAGGCGTGGCGTGAGCGGGTTCACGAGGCGGGCGGGCAGCCGACGCCCGTCATCGACCGCTTCTGGTTCCGCTCGATCTACTTCCGCGAGCCGAGCGGCGTCCTGTTCGAGATCGCGACGCTCGGGCCGGGCTTCGCGACCGACGAGGATCCCGAGCACCTGGGCGAGAAGCTCATCCTGCCGCCGGCGTTCGAGCACCTGCGCGAGCGGGTCGAGCCGCTGCTGACCCCGCTGCCCGATCCGAGAGCGAGCTGGACGAACGCCTGACGCTGGCGGTGCGCGATCGGCCGGCCGCCGGCGAGGCGGAAGGAGCGCTCGTCCTCCTGCACGGGCGCGGGGCCGACGAGAACGACCTCTTCCCGCTCTTCGACGCGCTCGACCCGGAGCGCCGCCTGCACGGCTACACGCCGCGCGGGCCGTTCTCGCTGCCCCCGGGCGGCGCGCACTGGTACGTGCTCGGCGGGATCGGCACGCCCGAGCGCGAGACGTTCGCGACGAGCTTCGGCGCGCTGTCGGAGCTCCTCGACGGGCTGCCGTACGAGCGCCTCGTCCTCGGCGGGTTCTCGCAGGGCTGCGCGATGGCGTACGCGCTCGCGCTCTTCCGCGGCCGGCCCCGCCCCGAGGCCCTGCTCGCGCTGAGCGGCTTCATCCCGCGAGTCGAGGGCTTCGAGCTCGGCCTCGAGCCGCCGTTCCCGCGCATCGCGATCGTCCACGGAGCCTACGACGAGATGATCCCGGTCGAGTGGGGGCGCGCGGCGCGCGAGACGCTCACGGCCGCGGGCGCGGAGGTCGTCTATCACGAGTCGGCCGTCGGGCACACGATCGCGGCGGACGAGATCCCCGTGCTGCGAAGTGTCATCGAGGCGTAACGCCGTCGCCGGCTCGGGGCCGGCCGGTCTGCTCGTCTTCGACGGGGACTGCGGGTTCTGCACGTCGTGCGCGAACTGGATCGCGGCTCGCTGGCGCGGAGACGAGCGCGCGGTTCCATGGCAGACGCTGTCCGACGACGAGCTCGCAGCCGTGTCGCTCACGCGCGACGACGTCCGCTCGGCCGTGTGGTGGATCGACGAAGGCGGCCGTCGCTCGCGCGCGCAGCTCGCGATCGCCCGCGCGCTGGTCGCCGGCTCGGGCTGGCCGGCGATCGCCGGCCGCGCCCTCCTCGTTCCCCCGTTCCACTGGCTCGCGGGAGCGGTCTACCCGCTCGTGGCGCGCCTGCGCCACCTCCTGCCGGGAGGAACGCCGGCCTGCCGGATGTGAGCGGCTATTTGCCGGGCTCGGGCAGCGAGGAGGTGTCGACGACCTCGAAGTCCGCTCCGGTCAGCCTGCTGAGCGAGTGGAGTCCGTTGTTCGACCAGTGCGGATTCGGCGCGCCCGAGATGTACCAGGGCGAGCCGTTGTCGGCGAGGATCATCCCGTAGCGCTTGAGCGCGGTGAGGACGATGCGCGCCTGCTTCGGGAACGACGAGATGTCGACGCTCGCCTTCAGCCGCACGCGCAGGCCCATCGGCGGCAGCGAAGGGTCGTTCGAGCTCGACGCGTAGTGCCGCGCGGGATAGACGTACGCCTGCCGCGTCCGCGGCGCGGTGAAGCGGAGCGCGTGGTCGATCCTGCCGCGCTTCACCTCATCCCAGCGCGCGAGCCCGGGGAAGATCGGCAGACCGGCCGCGTCGGCCGACGTCCAACCGGCCGGCCGGAGGTGGTTCGAACGGAGGCTCCAGACGGCGCCCGAGCCCGCATGCCAGTGACCGGGCCCGCCCGTCAGGTCGTAGAGCTCGTAGAGCTTGCACGAGCTGCGGTCGACGAGGATCGCGTGCCGGTCGCCGGTCGAGCGGCGGCCGCCTTCGATGTGGACGTCCTTCGGGATCGGGTACGGGACGCGGTTCGACTCGTCCGCGTACTCGAACGAGACGCGCGAGGTCGGCGTCTTGCTCGAGACGACGTCGAACGGGATCCCGATCGGCTCGCCGTCGTAGAGACCCGAGCCGAAGTCGGGATGGAGCGGCGCGTCGAGGCCGATCGAGGCGATCAGCTGCGCCGAGTTCGCGGCCACGGGCAGCTTGTCGACCCGCTGGTTCCAGGGGTTCGACGCCGGGAAGATCGGACAGCGCGGCGCCGCCGGCAGCCGCAGCGCCTGGGCCGACGCGCCGAGGGACGCGGCGGCCGCAAGGGCGGCGACGAGCGCGAGCGAACGCCTCATGCCGGCACCTGCGCCGCCGGATAGCGCGCGCGCACCTCGTCGATGAAGCCCGCGAGCCGCTCGGCGACGGCGGCGTCGTGGAGCTCGAGGACGTTCTCGGCATTCAGCTCGCCCGAATGGGAGAGATTGAAGCTGCCGACGAAGACGACGTCGTCGGCGACGGTCACCTTCGCGTGCATGTAGTCGTGCACCGACCCCGGGGCGTACGGCGTCGTGATCTTGCCCGAGAAGGGCGCCCGAGTCAGCGCGGCGCGCAGCAGCGGCTCCTTCCAGTCGCCGTTGCCGTTCTCGCGCCACTGCCAGACGACCTCGTTCACCTGCGTCGCGTCGACGACGCCGGCCAGGTCGACCTTTCCGTCGGAGGCGACCTGCGCGAGCGTGGCGAGGACCGGCGCCGAGCTCAGCACCGGCGAGGCGATGCGGACGCGGGCCTGCGCCGAGCCGATCGCCTTCGCGATCCGGTGCGCGAGCTTGTCGCCGCGCCCCGGGCAGAACCAGGCGCGCGCGCCGTCGACGGGCGAGGTGTCGACGTGTCCGCTGCCCGCGACTCGTCGCGTCGTCCAGAGCTGCTCGAAGTCCTCGAGGTAGCGCGCGGCGATCGGGGGCGAGTCGAAGCTGACGATGACGTTCTCCTCCCGCGTCCACGAGTCGGCCGTCCAGTTCGTGGAGCCGGTCCAGACGGACGTGCCGTCGCGGACGACGTACTTGTGGTGCATCAGGTCGGGCACTCCGGGAATCGCGGCCGTCGGGACGGGAAGCGCCTCGACGAGCTTCGGCTGCGTCTGCGGCGGCGGCGGCACCGGCACCTTCTTGCCGTGGTCGACGTTGTAGGCGAGCCGGACGGCGACGCCGCGCTCGGTGGCGGCAGTGAAGGCGCCGCCGACGATCTCGCGCAGCGGCGGCGGCAGGTGGAGGTCGTAGATCGCGATCTCGAGCGTCCGCTCGGCGGCGGAGACGAAGTCCGCGAGCGCGCGCGCCGTCTCCTCGGCCGGCTGGCCGCCGTCGGTCAGCGTGCGGACTTCGAGGCCATCCACTGCGCCTTGTGAGCCCTCTTCGCGGCCTGGTAGTCGGCGAGCGTCTGCGGCGAGTCGACGTCGCCGAGCGTCGGGTGCGACGGAACGAGATCCTGCGCGACGGCGACGCCGAACCGCTTCGCGAGCACCGAACCGAGCGACTTGACCTTCATCTCGCCGAAGCCGGGCAGCGCGCCGATCCGCTTGCGGAGGTCGCCGCCGTCGGCAGCCTCCGTCCAGATCCGCGAGGCGTCGCCGCCGTAGTCCTCCGCAACGGTCGCCGCGAGCTCGCGTACCCGCTCGGCCATCGAGCCCGGAAAGCGGTGGATGGCGGGCTTCTCGCGGAAGAGCGGTTCGAGGTCGGCCTTTGCGACCGCGGCGGGCTCGAGCGTCCCGAGCCGCTGCCGGAGGCGCAGCGGGCCGAGGAACGCCTGCTGGACGGTGACCTGCTGGTCGAGCGCGAAGCCGACGAGGAGCGCGAACGGATCCTCGGCGAGCAGCCGGCACGCCTCCTCGTCGTCGGTGAACCAGAGCGCCTCGGCCACGTCCCGATCCTACGCGGAGCCGTCGATCCGTTCGAGGATGTCGGCCGGCAGGCGTCCCAGCTCGGCGTAGCGCTCGAACGTCTCGCGCCAGCGGGGATCGCGCTCCGCCAACGGCCGCAGCGTCGACGCGGCCGCGGCGTGATCGCCGTGGGCGACCGCGACGAGCGCCCCGGTGAGCGCGACCTGGTCGTCCGGCAGGCCCGCCTGCCGTGCCCGCTCGATCTCGTCCTCGGCGCTCGTGCTCTCGTCGAACGCCCGCCGCCGCCGGTACGTCGACGCGAGGAGGTGGAGGCGGCGCAGCTCCCGCAGCGGCGCATCGTGGCTGTCGACGCGCAGGTCGAAGACGCGCTGCCATGACGGCTCCTCCGGGTCGGCCGACACGACGACGAGCGCGGCCGCCTCGCGGCCGCGGAAGTCGCCGCCGGCCTCCTCCGCCGCGTCGAGCGCGGCGAGCAGCCGCTCGGCGAGCGTCCCGCCGGTCGAGCGGAACGCGTCGGCCGCGGCGTGCCAGACGGCAGGCGAGGCGAGCATGTTTCCCTGGGCGGAGAAGCCGTCGCCATTCACGTGGCCGCAGTCGGGGATGCACGCTGCGCCTGTGTGCGCGGCCGTACGTCCGTCGGCGGCGAGGAAGGCGACCTGGCGGAACTCCGCGCGGTCGTCCGCCTCGAGCAGCTCGGTGAGCGCGTCCGCGGG
>Ga0335077_10003147_pt1 | contig 19863 bp, 23 predicted proteins | sample Lox_Sample_31_FD_207151 | JGI IMG/M metagenome (GOLD analysis project Ga0335077, IMG submission 207151) | Soil microbial communities from Loxahatchee National Wildlife Refuge, Florida, United States - Lox_Sample_3.1 | ecosystem: Environmental > Terrestrial > Soil > Wetlands | place: USA...
GGCCTCCATGCCGCGGACAGCACGGTTCTCCTTGAGCGCTACTGCCATCGGGCATTGGTCGTGCGGCAGCGGGGTGCCGTCAGGCCAGTACAATTTCCAGGAGCCGCACCACTCGCTCGTGCCAAGCCGAGGCCGATGGCCCCACAGGACCGCGGCCGCGTCGTTGTAATAGGTGATCCGGCCTGCGGCGTCGGTGGTGTAGATGGCGGCGGGGAGGGCATCCAGCAGCTCGCGGAACCGCCGTTCGCGCTCCCGCAAGGTCGCCTGCGACCGCGCAGTTTCGATCGGCACGACATTGTCGCCAGGCGCCGCCTGTCCGAATGCGGCAACAGCTCGATCAAGCTCGCTTTCCAGAAATCCGATTGCCTCATCCATTTCCGCAATCCCCGCACACAATACGAGGGTCTGATTGCTTCATGGGCAATCTATCGACCCACAGCGGCAACTCGTTTTTGGTCAAAAGGTTGCGCGGTTCGCGGCAAATTTTCAGCCATATGGTGGCCCAGCCTTAACAAACGCTAACCGTCCGAGAATTTTAGCCAGATCAAAGGCTTCGCAGCATCACATAGGCGTCGACCAGTCCCAGCCGCGGGTGCTGGAAGGTGCCCGGCAACCGTCCGGCGATGGTGAACCCGAGGCTCTGCCACAATCGCACCGCGCGCTCATTCGAAGCGATTACGAAATTGAACTGCATGGCGGTGAACTTCTGTTCCCGCGCCTGGTCGAGCGAGTGCGCGCACATGGCTCGCGCGACGCCACGGCCATAAGTTTCCGGCGCGACGACGTAGCCGCAATTGGCAACGTGGGCGCCGCCGCCGCGGTTATTGGCGCGCAGATAATAGGTACCGACGACCGTGCCAGTGTCCTCGGCGACGAACACGGTATGCCCGGGCGATCGCCAATAGGCGAGCGCATCAGAGCGCGAGATGTCGCGCGGAATCGGATAGGTCTCGCCGGCTCGGAAAGTCGGCTCGAGGATGTGCCAGATGGCATCGTCATCCGCGGCCGTCGCCGGACGAATATTCACTATTCTGCCGCTTCCTGAGTCGATCCTCGCATAAGTTTCGGGTTGAGTTCGCAGGCTTCTTCCCAGCTCAGCACATTGAGCGACTTCACGAACTTGCCAACACCGTCGGTCTGCGCGCACAGCAAGCCAAGCTCGATAATTTCCTCGTCGTTAAAATGTTTGGACAGGTCCTGGTAGACTTCGTCCCGGTCGATCGCATGTTCGCCTTGCTTGAACAGCTCGGCGAAACGCAGCGCCGCTTTTTCACGCGGCGTGAAGTGCCTGCTGGTCTCGGAGGAGAACAAGTCATTGATCATATCCTCGGTCAAACCTTCGGCCTTTGCCACGTTGGAACGCACGGTCGAGCAATAGCCGCACTGGTGTGCGACTGAAATTTTGATCCGGCACATTTCCTTGAGTTTGTGGGGCAGCACGCCCTGGTAAAGCACTTTGTTCCAATATTCGACCCAGGCGGTGCCAACCTGACTGCGTGCCATGATGCTCACCACACGCGGGTCAGGTGCGCCGGTGCGTTTGGCAGACTCGATGAGTTCGCGGGTATGAGGCGTCTTTTCGCTTTCTTCGATATAGCGTAAGCGCGGCATGACGGTTCTCCCTGACGGTTTTCGTAAGGCTAGGAGGATCGGTCGGCGACGGCAACCCGAGCGCCACATTTCTTGTGTTATGGGAATAGAATGAGCGCATTGAAATGGCTGCTTTTGATTGCTGCGCTTGGCTACGGCGGATTGCTGGCGTTGATGTACGTTTTCCAGCGATCGTTGATGTATTTTCCCGACCGTGCGCGCACGCCGCCGGCAGTCGCCGGTCTGGCGCAGGCCGAGGAGGTGACGCTCACCAGCGCCGATGGTGAAAAGCTGATTGCCTGGCACGTGCCTCCGAGAGAAGCAAAGCCGCTGGTGATCTATTTTCAGGGCAATGCCGGAGGTCTCGACCTGCGTGCCGGCCGCTTCAAGTGGCTGATCGCCGATGGCACTGGCCTGGTGGCGCTGTCCTATCGTGGCTATGGGGGCTCGACCGGCGAACCCAGCGAAACCGGATTGATCGATGACGCTGCTGCTGCTTACGAATTTGCAATTGCGCGTTATCCGGCAAGGCGCATTGTCGTGTGGGGCGAGTCGCTTGGCACCGGGGTGGCTGTGGCGCTAGCCGCCGAGCGCGAGATCGGGGCCATCATTTTAGATGCGCCCTATACATCCATTGCCGATGTCGGAGCCGCCGCCTATCCCTTCGTACCGGTTCGATGGTTCATCAAGGATCCGTTCCGCTCGGATGAGCGGATTGCGAACGTCAACGCACCGCTTTTGGTGTTGCACGGCGAGCGCGACCGCATCGTGCCAATACGGTTCGGCGAAAGGCTATTCTTGTTGGCGAAAGAGCCGAAACGAATGGTGCGTTTTCCGCTAGGCGGACACGTTGATCTCGATGACTATGGCGCAGAGAAAACGGTCAAGATGTTCTTGAGCGCGCTGGCGCGGCCGGGCAATTGAGGGGCGATCGCTATGGTAACGGTGTTGCGACCGGCATGGGCCATAGCCGTGCTGATTTGGTCGACAGTCGCAAACGCAACCGAGCCGGTGCGGCAAATCGGCATCTACGTGCAGCCGTACTACGAAGCCGCGCGTATCCCTGGCGCGAAGCCGCAGGTTGCCGTTGGCAAACAGTACGATGATTTGCTCAGCTCTAACCGCCGCGAAGATATCCTTGCCGCGCGCGATTTGGTTCTAGCCAAGCCCGCGCTGGTCACACCCATGACCATGATGGTGCTTGCCATCCGCCTTTACGACATGGGCTTACGCGATGACGCGGTGTTTTGGTTCTACGTCGCCAAAGAGCGCTACATCGTGATGTCACAAGTGCTGAACGTTAAGGCGCAGGGGCTTGCGCAAGCCGACGGCGCGGTGCGCAGCTTTGCGACTCTGGCCGGGCCGACCATCAATGGTTACGCGTTCTGCGATCTCGGCAAACAGAAAGAGCAACACGCAAAAGCGGTTCAATGGGTGGAAACCAATCCCTACGAAGTGATGTTCATGGCGAGCGCGCCGGCTTTGCCCGGGGACCGCGCCGATAATGCGAAACGCGCAATTGCCGCCGCAAAGGAACGGGCGGCCAAGGAGCGGGCGTATTTCGATGATGCCAAGACGCGCGAGGCCTACTACGTCACTCGCAAGCAAAATGAAGCGGATGTCAAATTTTGCTGGAAGTAGCCGCGCCGTTTATGCGGCATGGGTCAGTTTCGATTTTCCGTCACTGGCGCAGACGAAATATTGCCCGCCGATCGGCAGCCAGCGAAGATATTTCTCGAGCGGACGAAGCGCGGCGAGAAATTGCGGGAAGAAGAGGCAATAGCTCGATTCATCGATGTTCAAACGTTCGTCGCGCATGCGGGCGACAGTCTCGCGCATGCTCAATAACACGGCGTCTGTGTCGAAGGGGCAGTTTTTGACCAGATGGCGCGTCACCGGATTGATCGGGTTGTGTTCGAAGACGATGAAATGCCCGCCTTCCTTGAGACGACTATAGCAATAACGGATTGCCATCTGCCGGTGCTGCGGCGGGATGTGATGAAAGACACAGGACGCGATCACGAGGTCAAATTTTACGTCAGCACCGAGCTGTTCCGTCGACATGAAACGACAGGTCGGGTTCTGCTCGCGTGCAATCGCGAGACTCTCGGCTGAAGGATCGCAGCCGACAATGTCGGCCTGCGGAAAAAACTCCCGCAGATGCGGCATGCTGCGGCCAATGCCACACCCGAAATCAAGGACTGCGTCGACGCGACCGACCAGTCGTTGTGCCAGCTCGACTTTGTAGCGGGCGAAATAGTTGCTGTCGCCATCGAAGAAATTCGTCTGCGCGGCAAGGATCGCCTCGTATTGTCCGGCGTACTGATCGAAATCGACGCGCGACACGAAACCGCCTCCCGCATGGACAGGCGCCGCTGGCCAGTGAAATTCCGTTGGCCGTGCCCGCGTATCCGGCACGACGGATACGCGAACAAAAATAACAAACAGTTGCACCAATACCGGCTCGCGGCGGCTGCGGTCTTATCGCCGGCTTTTTTGCGGAAAAATGCTCTGAAAAACAATAGCGCGGGCAACTTGAGGCCCGCGCCACCACTCTAAATTCAAGACGGCCGCTTGCTTAGCCCATGCGCGGGGTACGATGGCCGCGGCCCTGTCCGCCACCACCACCGCCACCGCCGCCAGGACCGGCACCCGGAACCGGACGCGGCTTCATCGGCAAAAGGCCCTCGCGCTGCATCTTCTTGCGCGCGAGCTTGCGGGCCCGGCGGATCGCTTCCGCCTTTTCCCGTGCCTTCTTTTCCGAGGGTTTTTCGTAGTGACCGCGGAGCTTCATCTCGCGGAAAATGCCCTCGCGCTGCATCTTCTTTTTCAGCGCCTTCAGGGCCTGGTCGACGTTGTTGTCGCGAACGAGAACTTGCACGCTTGCTCCTTCGTTGTTGGTCCGACGGGTTAAGGCAAAAGCCCCGAAAAACGGGGGCTTTGAGTCGCGCGGCTCTAGCAGAAAAGGCGTTAAGAGTCCATTCAAACCGCGTCAATGCTGCGTGGCTTTCGGCCATTTCCTATATGGGAGGCGGGGTTAGCGTTGCCAGCATTCACCGCGGCCATACCCGCGTGACATGTCCCATCTTGCGCCGGGGGCGCGCCTCGCCTTTGCCGTACACGTGCACGGACGTTCCCGGCACGGTCAGCCAGCGCGCCGCCTCGTTCACTTCCGTTCCGATCAGGTTCACCATTTCCACGCGTCTGCCGAGCCGCACAGGTTTGGCCAGCGGCCAGCCTGCAATCGCCCGGATGTGTTGTTCAAACTGCGAGATGGTCGAGCCATCGATTGTCCAGTGACCGGAATTGTGCACGCGTGGGGCGATTTCGTTGACCAGCACCGTCCGGCGTCGGCCTTTGCCGACGACGAACATTTCCACGCCGAGCACGCCGATATAGTCGAACGCCTTGGCGATCCGGGTGGCGATCTGGTGTGCCTCGCGCGCAAGCGGTGATGTCACCTTCGCCGGCACGCGCGAGATTTTCAGAATATGGTCGCGATGTTCGTTTTCGGTCACCTCAAAGCATTCGACCTTGCCGTCGCGCGCTCGCGCCGCGACGACTGAAACCTCGCGTTCGAAATCAATGAAACCCTCCAGGATGCATGGTGCATTGTGTATGGATTGCCACGCCGCCACCGCATCGCCGCCCTTTGCGATTTTCACCTGCCCTTTGCCATCGTATCCAAGCTTTCGCGTCTTGAGCACCGCCGGCAAGCCAACGGCCTTTACCGCCGCTGCCAATTGCGTTGCGCTATGAACCGGCGCAAAAGGCGCGGTCGCGATCTTCAGCCCGCTGATGAAATTCTTCTCGGCGAGCCGGTCTTGCGTTGTCTCCAGCACCTGCGGATCGGGTAGCACCGGCTTCCGCCGGGCCAGGAATGCGGCAGTCTTGGCCGGCACGTTCTCGAATTCATAGGTGATGACGTCGACCACGCCGGCAAAGCGCCCGAGTGCGGCTTCGTCCTCGTAAGAGGCACATGTGCCCGCATGCACCACATCGAATGCGCAAGAGTCCTTTTCCGGCGAATAGACGTGACACCGCAATCCGAGAGGCGCTGCCGCAAGCGCGAGCATGCGTGCGAGTTGGCCGCCGCCGAGAATACCGATGGTGGCGCCGGGTTTCAGCAAACCGCGCCCCGCTCATCGTCGCGAAAGCGCGAAACCAGAACTATGCTCGTTAACCTGGAAATTTCTTGCACTGGGTCCCCGCTTTCGCGGGGACGAGCGGGACAGGCAGGGTTGCGCATGCGGTTAGTCTTTCGGTCGTCTGGCGACGGCCCTGGTCTGGCGTGCCCGCCAGGCATCCAGCCGTTTTGCAACTTTTGCGTCTGACAACGCCAGGACGGCGGCCGCGAGAAGTGCGGCGTTCGTCGCGCCCGCCTTGCCTATGGCGAGGGTACCGACAGGGACCCCACCCGGCATCTGCATGATCGAGAGGAGTGAATCCTTGCCCTCGAGCGCATGCGTGTTCATCGGAACCCCGAATACCGGCAACGGCGTCATCGATGCGGTCATGCCGGGCAGATGGGCGGAGCCCCCGGCACCGGCGATGATCACCTTGAAGCCGTTTTTTCGGGCGTTGCCGGCGAAGTCGTAGAGCCGCTTGGGGGTCCGGTGTGCCGAGACGATCCGCGCTTCGTAACCGATTCGGAGGGCATCGAGTGCCTTGGCGGCGTGCTTCATCGTGGCCCAGTCAGACTGGCTGCCCATGATGATCGCGACCGGTTTTGAGGCCATTATGCTCCCCGAATCCGCCATACCCCTGCGGAAGGAAGCGGTTGATTATAGGTTGAGGCTCCCCGCTGGCAAGGCGAAAGGGGTATTCTCACTCGCACGGTTAAGATTCGCGAGGACAAACATGGGTCTCCAGCACGCCGAAGCACGTCGGCACGACGATTTTCCATCAACAGCACCGCTATTGGCCGAGATCGAACGGCTCAAGCGCGAAATCGCCGTCGCGCGTGCGCGCATCGGCGAACTCGAAGCACGCGCCGACATCGATCCGCTGCTCGATATACTCAACCGGCGCGGTTTCGAGCGCGATCTCAAGCGCGCAATCGCCTATGTGAAGCGCTACGGTACCCAAGCCGCGCTGATGTTTATCGATCTCGACGGCTTCAAGGCGGTCAACGACCGCCACGGCCATGGCGCCGGTGATGCTCTCATCAAGGCCGTAACGCGGGAGCTCATTGGCCATGTGCGCGCCTCCGATGTCGTGGGGCGACTAGGGGGCGATGAATTCGGCGTGGTGATCTGGCGGGTCGACGAGGCGCAGGCCGCCACAAAAGCGCGCGAACTGGAAATGCTGATCGGGAATGTCAGTGTTACGCACGGTCAGGCGCAAGTCCGGGTCGGCGCCAGTGTCGGGGTCGCACCGCTTCTCCCGGACGCCACACCGGCCGGGGTCATCGAAGCGGCCGACCGGGCGATGTACGAGCGCAAAGAAGAGAGACGGGTGCAGTTCCTGCCGCCGCTGTCATCACCCGCTTAGTTTCTACGCAATGATGTCGGGCGTCAGCTGGTCCTCGATGCGACGGATCTTATCGCGCAGGACCAGCTTGCGCTTCTTGAGCCGCTGCACCTGGATTAGATCGGAACCCGGAGAGGTAACCAGGGCGGCGATCGCCGCATCAAGGTCGCGGTGTTCCTGCAGCAGGCGCGCCAGCTGCTCCCGCAACGCGCGTTCTTCCTCGTCAGTCATTGCCACCGCTGCTTGCGTTCGGCCGTTCCGTCTCGGCAAAAGCGCGTTAATTATTGCGTTTTCCACAACGAGGTTCAAGTTTTCGGAAAATCGACACCAATCAAAGGTTTGGGGCGGTTTGCCGCGGACCAAAGGCAGGTGTACCGTCGCTCTTGTGGCGAGTCTGCGCTACACTTAGATCGTAGAGAGGCACTGATTGAGGAGACATACCGCATGTCGATGCAATCGCACCTTGCGGAATTGGAACGGAAACATCAGGCGCTCGAAGACGAAATTACCGAATGCCTGACTCATCCAGCGGTGGATGACCTGAGAATAGTGGAACTCAAACGTCGCAAATTGCAAGTGAAGGACGAGATCGAACGGCTGCGCCATAACGGCCGCGCCAGCGTGCACTGACCGGCTCGATCTCAAGTTCGCGTTTTCTGCTGACGCCAGACTCGGGTCCACCCGAGTCTGGCTGTTATTTTGTGGCCGAAAGGCAATATCCGCCTTCCACCCGCAATGGTGATTTTGCGATATAGTGCCGGCAAATAATAAGATCCGCCGAGCGGGGAGAGAACGCCATGTCCCGATTTGCCGCAGCCGTGCTGGGGCTTGCCTTCATATTTCCGGTGGTTGGTGCGGTCGCGGCCGCCGACTATCCGGCGCGCACCGTCACGCTGGTTGTGCCTTACCCGCCGGGCGGGGGCGTCGATGCGATGGCACGCGTGGTCGCCGCCAAATTGTCCGACGCCATGCACACGCAATTTATCGTCGACAATCGGCCCGGTGCCGGAGGTACGATCGGCACGCGTGCGGTCGCTCAGGCTGCGCCCGATGGCTACACGCTTCTGCTCGGGCACACCGGTACAATCTCGATCAATCCAAGCCTTTATACTCACGCAGGCTACGACCCGCGTAAGGATTTCGCGCCGATCGGTCTCGTTGCATCGATGCCGGTGGCACTGCTCGCGCATCCTTCGTTCCCCGCGAAATCCATTGCCGATTTCATTGCCATGGCGAAGGAGCAGCCGGGTAAGCTCAATCTTGGCACCTCGGCGCTCGGCACCGGCGGCTACATGTGCGCCGAATTGTTCAAGTCCGAGGCCGGTGTCGATGTCGCGATCATTCCGTACAAAGGCACCGCCCCTGTGATGAACGATCTGCTCGGCGGACACGTGCCGATCGCGTTTGGTGTGCTGCCGCCGGCCCTCGGCAATATCCATGGCGGCAAGCTGCGCGTCATCGCGGTGACGAGCAAGAAGCGTTTCTCGCTGTTGCCGGACGTGCCGACCTTTGATGAGTCAGGTCTGCCTGGCTTCGAAGCTGTCTTGCATTACGGCCTTCTCGCTCCTGCCGGCACCCCGAAGGCGATTGTCGACCGGCTAAATGCGGAGGTGCGCAAGCTGGTCGATACGCCGGAGGTCCAGCTGCAAATTCACAACGAAGGCGGCGATCCGCTGCTCTCGACGCCGGCCGAATATGCCGCCGACATCGATAAGGAAGAGGCAAAGTGGGGCGGGCTGGTCAAGAAGCTCAGGCTCAAGGTGGAGTAAACACGTGTCGCGGGGACAAATCGTCAAATTGCAATTCGTTGTGCTCTTGGCGGTTGCTCTGACAGGTATGCCGCAGGTTGCGCGCGCTGACGACTATCCGAGCCGCGCTGTTAACTTGATCGTGCCGTTCCCGCCCGGCGGCAGCACAACGGTCATGGCGCGCAATGTCGCCGACAAACTATCGGCCGCGCTCGGCCAGCAGATCGTCGTCGAAAATCGTGGCGGCGCGGGCGGCACGCTTGGCACCCGTTTTGTGGCTAAAGCCCCACCCGATGGCTACACCATTTTGCTGAGTTACACTGCCACGATGGCGATCGCGCCGGCCATGAACGCCAACGCCGGCTACGACCCGCACAAGGATTTTACGCCGATCGGCATGATCGGTTTTGCACCCAATGTGCTCGTGGTGCATCCGTCGATGCCGGTGCATTCGATTGCCGAATTGATCGCCTACGCCAAGGCGGCTCCGGCGCCGCTGCAATACGGCTCTCCCGGGGTCGGCACTGTCAACCATCTCGCCGGCGAGTACCTCGCGAGTGAGGCGGGGTTGAAGCTGCAACACGTGCCTTACAAAGGTAACGGTCCAGCGATAAGTGATCTGCTCGGCGGACATATTCCGATGATGTTCCTGCCGATTCCCGTTGCGCTCGGCAATGTCAAAGCCGGAACGTTGCGCGCACTTGCGATTACCACCGCGAAACGATCGAGCCTGCTACCCGATCTGCCGACGCTCGCCGAAAGCGGCGTACCTGGCTTCGATGCCGCGCTGCGTTACGGGCTGATGGCGCCCGCCGGTACCCCGCCCGCCGTGATCGCGCGACTGAACAGGGAACTCAACGCCGCGCTCGCGAGCGAGGATGTAAAAGAACGCCTCGCAACCGAAGGCGCCGAATCACTGCCGGGCACGCCGGAGGCCTACGCTGCGGATGTGGCCGGAGATGAAAAGAAGTGGGGCGGGCTGGTGAAAAAGCTCGGTTTAAAGGTAGAATAGGCCTCGCCGCCGTGCAGCCATATTGTGCTGCTGAATTCGTCAATTGAATGAAGACATTGCCGAGGCCGTCATGAAGTCGAGCGCAACATCCCGTGTGTTTGTCGCTGCCGCCACATTGTTGGCAACGCTTACTGTCATGCCGGGCGCGAAGGCCTTTACGCTCGAAAATCAGGGTGGCGCCAGCGGCGGTCAAGGCTACCTGGATATGGACAAACCGTCGGCCACGCCGGATCGGCACACGCCGGTATCGCCTTTCAATTCCAACAACGGTCAAACCACGGTCAAACAGGGCAACACGACGTTCCAGTTCGGCCAGCAGCGCTCATTTAACGAGCGCTACAATACCAACAACATGTTCGACCCCTACGCCCGCGAAGGGCGCTGAGTTCCAACTCCTACCGTTTCCGGCTCAGGAATGCCGCGAAGGCCTTCTGCGCTTCGGCTGAAGCCAGCCGCGTCTTGAAGGTCTCCACTTCCTCGTCGATGCGCGCGATGGTCTCCGCAACGGAGCCCCGCATGAGTCGCCGCGCGGCTGCCACGCTTTCGGGCGGCAATTCCGCAATCTCGCGCGCCACGGCGAGCGACCGCGCGTCGAGGTCGGCAGCAGGCACCACGGCAGTGACGATCCCCGCTTCCTTGGCTTCTTCGGCGGTGAGCGACTTACCCATCACCAGAAGTGAAAATGCGCGTGCGTGACCCATGAGTCGTGGCGCGATCAGGCTCGAGCCTGCCTCGGGCAGAAGCCCAAGCGAGACGAAAGGCGTGAGCAGCGTTGCTGTATCGCTGGCAATTACCTGATCGCAATGCAGCAGCATGGTGGTGCCGACGCCCACCGCGGCGCCACTGACGGCCGCGACCAACGGCTTCTCGCAACGGGCGAGCGCATGCAGAAACCGGACAATCGGTACGCCGAGCTCACCACTTCTCGCCATTGCGACAAAATCGTTGAGATCGTTGCCCGCGCAAAAGATATCGGGCGCGCCTGAGATCAGCAGGCACCGTACATTCGCATCCGTGGCTGCATCTTCAATTGCCGCCGCCATCGACTCATACATCGCGAGCGTCAGCGCATTTTTCTTTTCCGGCCTGTTGATGCGGATTTTGCGGACGGGGCCTTCGTTGATGATGAGGATGTCGGGCATCAATTACTCGATTGTGCACAAGAATCGTCGGTGTATGTAATGCGCGGGGCTCGATCCGCGCAGGGATCCGCCTCGGGAAAACTTACGTCCTTGCGCTTGGCAAGTCATCATGGATTGCCGGGTCGAGCCCGGCAATGACGAGGTGGGAGGATAGTCGTCAAGCGTCAAACCGCCTTCGCCATCTCGCGCAGCTTGAATTTCTGGATCTTTCCGGTGCTCGTTTTCGGGATTTCGGCGAACACGACGTAGCGCGGGCATTTGTATGACGCCAAATGCTTGCGGCACCATTGCATCAGTTCGTCGGTATCGGCCTGTGCGCCTGGCTTGAGCTCAATGAAGGCGCAAGGGGTCTCACCCCATTTGTCATCCGGCTTGGCAACCACTGCGGCGGCGGCAACCGCGGGATGCTTATAGAGCGCATCTTCCACCTCGATCGACGAAATGTTCTCGCCGCCGGAAATGATGATGTCCTTGGAGCGGTCCTTGAGCTGGATATAGCCGTCGGCGTGCATGACGCCGATGTCTCCGGTGTGGAACCAGCCGCCGGCAAAGGCCTTTTCGGTGGACGATTTGTTCTTGAGATAGCCTTTCATCACAACGTTGCCGCGCATCATGACTTCGCCCAGTGTTTCGCCGTTGCGCGCAACGGGAGTCATGGCCTCGGGGTCGAGCACATCAAGTGCTTCCAGCGCGCCGTAGCGGACCCCTTGGCGCGCTTTCTTCACCGCCTGTTCGGTGGGCGCAAGCGCATTCCAGGCGGCATGCCAGTCATTGACGACGGCCGGCCCGTACGATTCGGTCAGTCCATAAAGATGCGTGACGTTGAAGCCTGCTTCCTTCATCGCTGCAAGCACGGCTTCAGGCGGCGGCGCCGCGGCGGTGAAGAACTCGACCACGTGCGGCAGCGGTTTTTTCTCGTCCGCTGGCGCATTGAGTAGTGTCGCCATCACGATCGGAGCACCGCACAAATGCGTCACCTTGTGGCTGGCGATCGCGTCATACATCGCAGGTGCGCGAACCGCGCGCAGGCACACATGTGTTCCCGCGACCACTGAAATCGACCAGGGGAAGCACCAGCCGTTGCAGTGGAACATCGGCAATGTCCACAGATAGACCGGGTGCTTGGCCATCGAACAGGTGACGACATTGCCGACCGCGAGCAAATACGCGCCGCGATGATGGTAGACCACGCCTTTCGGGTCGCCTGTGGTGCCCGACGTATAGTTGAGCGCAATCGCATCCCATTCATCGCCGGGCATTTTCCAGGCATAGCCGGGATCGCCCTGCGCAACGAATTCCTCGTATTCAATTTTTCCGAGCCGCTCGCCGGCACCGGTATATTCGGGGTCATCGTAATCGATCACAAGCGGCTTCGATTTGCAGAGGCCGAGGGCCTCCTTCATGACTTTCGAATACTCTCGGTCGGTGATCACAACCTTCGCCTCGGCGTGATCGAGCGAGAAAGCGATGATCTGCGCGTCTAGCCGTGTGTTGAGCGTGTTCAACACGCCTTGGCACATCGGCACGCCGTAATGGCACTCCAGCATCGCCGGCGTATTGGCGAGAAATGCCGAAACCGTGTCGCCGCGCTTGATGCCGTGTTTCGCCAGGGCCGAGGCCAGGCGCCGCGCGCGAGCGTAGAACTCGGCATAACTGCGCCGCATCGGACCGTGGACGATGGCCGTGTGGTTGGGGAATACGGCCGCCGCGCGATCGAGAAAGCCGAGTGGTGTCAACGGCTGGAAGTTGGCCGGGTTGCGGTCGAGATCGACATCGTAGGGCGTCTTCGCCATGCCCGGTTGTTCCCCCTCAGCCGTAACGTTACGAAGGGTGAGGGCCGGGATCAATTGGCAGGTCTCACCTTTCGAGATACGCCCTGCGGGGGCTCCTCAGGATCAGGCTCCTTTGATCAGATGCTTGGCGAATTCCGGGATTGTGCGGAACGCGATGTGCAGATTGTCGTTAAATGAGCGGGTCTGATAGCCGTGGAAATGCCAGGCCTTGACGTGCGCATCGCGGCTGAACATCGAAATGTGCCCGTTGCGCGGGCCGACATACCACCAGTTTAGTCCAAGCTGGTCGAAATTCTGCGGCTGTAGCAGCGTCGAAAACAAAACCAGTCCCGGATCCGCCAGGTGCGCGACAATCGCGCCGATGCCCTTCACTGGATCGGGCATGTGCTCCAGTGTCTCGAAGCAAGTGACGAGATTGAACTTATCCTCCGGTGGCTTGGCGTATTCAGATACAAATGGATCGTAGGTTCTGGCAACCGGAAACCCCGCCGCCCGCAGTTCCGAGCAAAGCACGTCATTGCCGCCGCCATAATCGAGCACGCGTAACGTCGCTTTGTGGGCGCCGAATATCTGCTGCACGGCGGCAGCATTGCTGCGCGGCCGCACCTCGAGGTATCCGGGATCGACCGCAAGATAACCGTCGTTATAGATGTGCGCTTTGAAATCGTCGTGGCTCCAGTTGTCGAATGCATTGGTAAACAGGAAGCCGCAGGCGCCGCAGCGGCGGTAATAAACGGGCGTGCCCGTGAGCGGCAATTTCACGCCGCCGGGTATCTCACAGTTCCTGTTGAAATCAACGAGGCCGAATAGCGGCGCGGGCTGCTGGCATATTTTGCAGGGCGTTGCCTCGGCGGAGGCCTGTTTCAGACTCAGCATCGGCTCATCTTCAGGCCGCCAGTTGCTTAGTCAATGGCGCAAAACACGTCCCATACCAGGGAGTGGGGGGGTCTCGGGCCTCGCACTAACGTCTTGTTTGCGCGGCGCGGGCGTTCCACAATCACCGCCAACTTGTGCCCTCACTATGAGGAGCGCCGAAGGCGCGTCTCGAAGGGGAGCGCGCCAAGGGATTTCGTCCTCTTTCTTCGAGACGGCGCTGCGCGCCTCCCCCAGGATGAGGACGCGTGAGGTGAGGAAAAATGGACGTTCGTACCAGCCGCTATCACGACGTCTATGCGCATTGGCAGCGCAGTCCCGATGTGTTCTGGGCGGAGGCCGCAGCGGATATCGACTGGTACGAAAAACCGAAAAGGATCTTCGATCCTTCCGCCGGCATCTACGGCCGCTGGTTCGTCGGGGCCACCTGCAACACCTGCTACAATGCGCTTGATCGTCACGTCGCCGCCGGCCGCAATGACCAGCCGGCGTTGATTTACGATTCCCCTGTCACCAACACCGTGAAGACCTTCACCTACGGCCGCATGCTGTCCGAGGTGCAATTACTCGGCGCCATGCTGCGCGATTTTGGCATCGAAAAGGGGGATCGCGTCATCATCTACATGCCGATGGTGCCCGAGGCGGTGTTCGCCATGCTTGCCTGCGCGCGCATCGGCGCCATCCACTCGGTGGTGTTCGGCGGATTCGCGGCGAAGGAACTTGCCACCCGTATCGATGATTGCAAGCCGAAGGTGATCCTGTCGGCGAGTTGCGGCGTCGAGGGCGCTCGAGTCGTGCCATACAAGCCGCTGCTCGACGAAGCGATCAATCTCGCCAAACACAAGCCGCAGGCCTGCATGATCCTCCAGCGCCCGCAATGCGAGGCGCCGCTTACAGCGGGGCGCGATCACGACTGGCGCAAGGTATGGGAGACCGCTGTCAACTACGCCAAGACCAGCGATTGTGTGCCGGTCGCTGCGACCGATCCGCTCTACATTCTCTACACGTCAGGTACTACGGGCATCCCAAAAGGCGTCGTTCGTGACAATGGCGGCCACATGGTCGCACTCAAGTGGTCGATGCAAAATCTCTATGGCATTGCACCGGGCGAGGTCTGGTGGTCGGGCTCCGACGTCGGCTGGGTCGTCGGCCATTCCTACATCGTGTATGCGCCGCTTTTTCACGGGTGCACTTCCATACTCTACGAGGGCAAGCCGGTCGGAACGCCCGACGCCGGCGCGTTCTGGCGCGTGATCGCGCAGCACGGCGTCGCGTCACTGTTCACCGCGCCGACAGCCTTCCGCGCCATCAGGAAGGAAGATCCCAAGGCCGAGCTGATCAAAAAGTACGACCTGTCGAAATTCCGCACGCTGTTCCTCGCCGGCGAGCGCGCCGACCCGCCGACCATTCAGTGGGCAGAAGAAATGCTCAATGTGCCGGTGATCGATCACTGGTGGCAGACTGAAACCGGCTGGTGCATCGCCGGCAATCCGGTCGGCCTCGGTGCATTGCCGGTGCGTTACGGTTCGGCCTGCGTGCCTATGCCGGGTTACGCCATCGATATCGTTGATGAAGCCTGCAAGGTACAGCCGGTCAACAAGATCGGCTCCATCGTGGTCAAGCTGCCGCTGCCGCCCGGAAATTTTCCGACGCTGTGGCAGCAGGATACGCGGTTCAAGGAAAGCTATCTCGCGGAATTCCCCGGCTACTACAAGACAGCGGATGCCGGCTACAAGGACGAGGACGGCTACGTTTATGTCATGAGCCGCACTGACGACATCATTAACGTTGCCGGCCATCGGCTTTCCACCGGCGGCATGGAGGAGGTGCTTGCGGCGCATCCAGACGTCGCCGAGTGCGCCGTGCTCGGCATCAAGGACGATCTCAAAGGCGAGGTACCGTGCGGATTCATTGTCCTGAAGGCCGGGGTCAATCGCCCGCCGGCCGAAATTGAAAAGGAAATCGTCGCGCTGGTGCGTGAAAAGATCGGGCCGGTGGCGGCGTTTAAATTGGCAATTACGGTGGCGCGATTGCCGAAAACACGATCAGGCAAGATCCTGCGCGGCACGATCAAGAAGATCGCAGACGGCGAACCATGGGCCATGCCGGCGACGATCGATGATCCGGTGATTTTGGATGAAATCGGCAGCGCGCTGAAGGGACATGGCGTGAGAAATTCGAATTAGCATCGACCCGAAACGCTGCGCCGGTTGTTCAATACCACTTCAGGTTCCCGTGCGTGACAAAAGCATCACACCGACCATGAAAATCAGGCCAGATTCCAGTTGGCTGTGATCCGGTCACGGTGCCGCCCCGATTGGCTGTCGGATTTCGCAGCGCGGGGAGACACCTTTGACAGCATCTGCTTGCTTTCGGAACTTTGTTCGAATGGTTCCCGTCGCTGTGACGGTGGCAGCGCTTGGGGCGTGCATGCAGACCGCGTCCGTCACCGGCAAATCCGCGCTGCGCACCGCCAATCGACAGGCAGTGCCGGACGTGACGCAAGAAGCTCCGGTGATGCGCAGGCGCGTCGCAATCAAGGCAATCAAGCACACGCCGTACAAGCGCACGGCGGCGATGCCTGCTACATCTTTTGGGGTTGCGAGCTTCTACTCGGAAGGTCAACAGACAGCGAACGGCGAAAAGTTCAACCCGGATGAGCTGACAGCCGCTCACCCGACTTTGCCGTTCGGCACGCGGTTGCGCGTGACAAATGTGGCGACCGGCCGGTCTGTCACGGTTCGCATCAATGACCGCGGTCCTTATGTTCCCGGGCGCATTGTTGACGTCTCGTATTCGGCGGCCGAGACGCTGGGGATTGTCGATCGCGGTGTTGCGAAGGTCAAACTTGACGTCATTCACTAGCAGGCGACGGGCGCACTCATAAAATGAAAAAGAGGTTCCATCGCGCGGATGGAACCTCTGCCTGCCGGGTACCTTTGCGGCTTACGCTTTGTTCAGGACCGCGCCATCGTTCGGCCGCCGACCACATCAAGCGTCACGGGCGCCAGGCCCGAGAAGCCCAGTGCGCGCGCTGCCGCGGGCGTCACGTCAATAACCCGACCACGTACGAACGGTCCGCGATCGTTGATCCGGACGACAATCGACCGGCCTGTGTGCTGATGGGTAACGCGCACCAGCGTTCCAAATGGCAACGTTTTGTGCGCAGCGGTCATGCCACTTGCTTTGGCGGTCTCGCCATTCGCCGTCTTGCCGCCTGAATAAATCGAGGCGATGCCCGTTTGGGCATTGGCGGCGGGCAGAGCGCCGATGAAAACGGTCGAAAAGCACAATGCAGCAGTAACGGTGACATGGGTACGTTGCACGATAACGGCTTCCTTCCGGTTGTTGAGGAAGGCCGCTATGGGCGTGGGAAGCCAGGTTTTTTTCGATCGATAAAGGGGCTTTTATTGGATGCGTTTGTGTTTGCGCGTCATTTATTTGATATTTTTTGCCGCCCGGGAATTTTCGCAGCCGGAGCGCTACTTAAGTCGAAAGTCAAGCAGCACCTCGATACCCGGCCGAACCAAAAGCTTTGCGGCAAGTTCTCAGAGAGCAGAAAATGGAGATTGGATCCATGAAAACACTTCTTCTGGTACTGACGGTGCTCTTGAGCGCGACGACCATCTCGCTGGCGCAAAGCCTGCCCAATTATGGCCCCAACGCTCCCGCGACCGGCGACAGCTTTGGCAAGCCGTATAGCGGCGCTAAACCCCTGCATAAGAGTTCGCGCGCATATGCCTACCATCGGCGAGCACATCACCGGTACTCGCATTCGCGACAGGCATACGAATAAAGCCGGGTTGCTGTTCAAGGCTTGATTGCGATGCGGCCGGTATAGTCGATGCGATTGAGCAGGAGCGGCAGACTGTTGGCGGCGATGTATTCGTCGACCGCCTTGCGAGCGCCTTCCCAGTGCCCGTAGTCGTCGATGATCAGGACCCCGCGCCGCATCAGATGCGGATAGAGATGCTGCAATTCATGACGCGTTGACTCGTACCAGTCTGTGTCGAGCCGCAGCAATGCGATCTGGCTGATCGTTGGAGTGGGGAGCGTATCCTCGACCCGGCCTTTGACGAATTCGAGTTGATGATTTGGATAGCCCACGCTCGCCAGGTTGTGCCGGACCTCTTCCAAAGGGGAACGCGCCCAGACATTTTCTGACTGCGCGGGATCGGATCGCGCCAGAAGATCCGCCGCGGAGACCATGCCTTGACCGCCCATGTAGGCAGTTTGGTCTTTCTCGGTAGGCGCTGACATTCCCTCAAAGGTGTCAAACAGGCGAAGCTTACGCTGCGTTTCCCCGCGTTTAAGCAGCGTGAGCGCCGCTGCCATCATGCTGCCGCCCTTCCAGACCCCGCATTCGACGATGTCGCCGGGGATATTGCAGCGGGTGACATATTCGACGGCGTTGCACAGAGATGCGATGCGTTCGGGACTCGTCATCGTGAAAGGCCGCACACGTGCAATGATCTCATTCACCCACGGTGGCTGATCGGCGAGCGCTGAATTTGTCATCGGAAAGTTAGCCGCTGACCTGATAACCTTTGAGATGATCCGGTAGTTGCGGCCAGTCGATCGCCGGGTCTGGCGAGTGCGGCACCGGCCTGCACTTGCCGCGCCAGGCCACCCCCATGACCTGCATCGTCTGGTAGATCATCGTTTGCCAACCCTGGTCACGCAGATAGTCCAGACCTTCGGTCACATCCGGCGAGGCAAGGTCGTGAAACAGCACCAGGGCATCGGGAGCCGCAACAAGATGCGCAGCCTTTGCATCCTGCAATGGGCCGGGCCGCTCGTGATTGCCGTCGATGAAAATCAGCGCCCAGCTGCGGCGCTCACGGTTATGCAGGCGCAACACTTCGCCCGGGCTGCCGCCGGGAATGAGATGAACCTGGTTATTAACGCCCGCGGCAGAAAGCGATGCCGTCACGCTTCCGTAAAAGTCGGGATCGGCAAGGATTGGATCGACAACGTCAAGCTCGACGCCGCCGAGCGCGAGGTGGCATGCCGACCATCCCAGCCAGCAACCAATTTCAAGCGCCCGCTGACCGTGAAAAAGCAGCGCGGTATTGAAGAGAATATGAGCCTCGTCGCGGCTGACGAAACCGATGTTCGGTGACCTGCGATCGGAATAGTAGTTGTGAGGGATACTTTTGCGCAGGTAGGGCCAGGGATTTGATGCTTTGTCGGGATGGATCGACATGAACGGAAAACAAGCATCGGGCTGCACTTGGCGTAAACCCGCGGAGACATAGTCGCCTGCGGGGAAAGCCGGTTCAACGGCAGAAACGCTGGGTCTGTCGAGCATTCTGTAATTCCCGAATGAAAAATGCAGGTGGACTTAGCTCACGAGACGACTCATCCTGCTTTTTTACGTATCAAATGAGCGGACTGATTCGCAGCCTGTCGGTAAGTCTAAGCAGTATTTCAGGACGCGGGGCGTTTTTTTGAATCCGTAGAAGGGGTCCTCCGGATGATCACGATATTGAACCACCGAGATCAGCCTTTGCCGGCGGACAACCACTGCAAAAATGCCATTGTCAGCATTGTAATGGGTGACCGCTACCAAACGCCGTGGAATGTGGCCTGCAAAAATAGCTGGACCGCTTACGCCGACAAATACGGTTATGACATCATCGTCATCCAATGCCACCTCGACGATTCCGAGCGCGCCCGCGCTCGCTCGGTGTCCTGGCAAAAGCTTTTGATTCTCAACCAACCGTGGGCGCACCACTATGAGCGGCTGGTCTGGGTGGATTCCGACATTGTTTTTTCAAACGCGGCTCCCGACATCATGAAGAGTATGCCGGATCATCGCAGAGTGGGCATCTGTGAATGCAGCGATCAATTGTCGGTCCATGAAAGGCTGATCTATGTCGAGAGGCTGCTCAAGATAGATTACGGCGCTGTTGACGCGGTGCTGATGTGGAAGTTCTTCCAGGAAAACAATTACGCGACGTACGGCATTAAAAACGAAACCGGGATCATGTACGGCGCGGGTGTGCTTGTCCTTTCACCGGTGTTCCACAACGCACTGCTTCTTCACGTCTACGAAAATGAAGATCGTGGCCGTCTCTACGAGCAACCGTTTCTGTCGCACGCGCTGCTGATGGAAGGCGCGCATCAAAAACTATCGCCGCGATTCAATTGGGGCGTGCTCGAATTCCTGGTCATGCAGTTTCCCGAATTTTTTGGGAAAACCGCGACGCTGCCGGAAGTAATGGCAATCT
>Ga0335077_10003148_pt1 | contig 19861 bp, 15 predicted proteins | sample Lox_Sample_31_FD_207151 | JGI IMG/M metagenome (GOLD analysis project Ga0335077, IMG submission 207151) | Soil microbial communities from Loxahatchee National Wildlife Refuge, Florida, United States - Lox_Sample_3.1 | ecosystem: Environmental > Terrestrial > Soil > Wetlands | place: USA...
AGAGGCGGGGGAACGGCTAGGATTTTTGCCGGGAACGCTGCAACAGAAGATCGACCCGTACATGCGGCCTCTTTACGACGCGCTGTACGACATGCTGGACGCGGATAAGCTGGAGCGGTTCCTGGAGAAGGGCATCATCGAAGTGGCGCCACTGGCGTTCATGCGCGGACGCACGCTGAACGATTCGTTCGTGATTCTGGACGAAGCGCAGAATACCACCAGCGAACAGATGAAAATGTTCCTGACGCGGCTGGGATTCAACTCGAAGGCGGTGATCACCGGAGACGTAACACAGGTCGACTTACCGGCGGGGAAGAAGAGCGGCCTGGTGGAGGCGATGGAGATTTGCGGACGGATACCGGGAATCAGCGTGATCCAATTCGGCGAGAAGGACGTGGTGCGGCACAACCTGGTGCAGCAGATCATTCGCGCCTACGAAGAGCACGACGCCACGCAACCGCAGCGGGGCGGCAATGGAAAAGCCGCCGCGAAAGAGCAGGTTGGCGAACCACCCACGGCGGAGCCACCGCGCAGTTAGTTGAAAATGGCAAACAAGCGAAGAAGCGGCCGGGCGACTCGAGCCAGACGAGGGCCATTGGCGACCGAGAATCGGCAGAAGGCGGTGGCCCTAAACGTTGCATCGCTCGACAGGTTTTTCCGGGAGATCTGCCGCGAGATCGGACTGACTTACCCGCCGGCGGCGGTGTGCCTCATCACAGACGGCGAAATGAAGGGGCTGAATACGGCCTACCGAAAGAAGCGAAAGACGACGGATGTGCTCTCTTTTCCGTGGGAAGAGCGGCCGAAGCCCAGGAGCCTGGGAAGCGCCGCCAGGGTGCTGCGCAGGGAATTTCTAGGGGACATTGCCATCGCACCCGCGGTGGCGCGGCGGAACGGCAAGCGGTTTGGCCGCAGCGTGGCAGAAGAGATGCGCATCCTGCTGCTGCATGGGATTTTGCATTTAATGGGATATGATCACGAAAGCGATCGCGGCGAGATGGAACGAGTGGAAGCGAAGCTACGTCGGCGGCTGAGGCTCGAGTAATGTTGCTCTGGGCATACGTGGGCAGCGTGCTGGTGCTGGCACTGGGGCTGCCGATTTTCTCCTACCTGACGCTGATCTACCGGGAGTTGGGACGCATGACCACCGGGCGCGTCCACGAGCATCTGGACATTTTCGAAACGGAAATCGAGCCAAAACTGAGGATTAACCGCAGGAGCGGCGGGAGAACATTCCGCATCCTGGGGCATTTCTGGCTGGCGTTTGTGGTGTTGGAGACGACGCGGGGCGTGGTGTACCTGGTGCCGGGGAAATGGGAAGCGGCGCTGCAGTTCCTGGTCTTCCTTTCGCTGGAAGTCGTCGTCCTGATGCACTTCGTACCGGACATGTTGTTGTACCGCACCACGGGGCGATGGCTGTTGCCGCTGATCCCGGTGATTCGAGCGGCAATGTTGCTGGTATGGCCGGTGAGAGTTTTTCTGGAGGGGACGGAGTCGCTGGCGCGGATTTCCGAGAAGGAACTGGAGCAGACACAGGAACAGCGGACGGAAGAGGGAATCGAGGCGTTGGTAGAAGTGGCGGAAGAGGAAGGCATCATCGAGCCGGAGCAGGCGGACTTGATCGAGCAGGTGGTGGAGTTCAGCGACAAACGGGTGCGCGAAGTGATGACGCCCCGGCCCGAGGTGGTGGCGTTGCAGGCCGACGCGACGCTGGAAGAGATGCACGCGAAGTACGTGGAGACGCAATTCGCGAAGATGGTGGTATACGAAAAGACCCTCGACGACATCATCGGCATGGTGGAAGCACAAGACCTGCTGAAGATTGCCGACACGGATTTACCGAAGCGCAAGGTCAGGGAAATTCTCAAACCGATCCTGTTTGTGCCGGAGACCAAAGTCGGATCGGAATTGCTGCGGGAGATGAGACAAAAGGGGCAGCTGATGGCGGTAGTCATCGACGAGCACGGATCGGTTGCCGGAATCGCTACGGTGGAAGATCTGGTGGAAGAAATTGTGGGCGAGAGCGGGGCCAGCGAGCGGCAACCCAGCCCGGATGCGATACGCGAGACGGATGGAAGCCTGGTATTGCGCGGGAGCATGGCGATTTCCGACGTCGAGAAACTTCTCGATGTAAAGTTCGGCGACCATTCGGATGACACGGTGACGACGGTGGCGGGACTGCTGAGTCACGCGTTGGGCAAGGTACCGAGTCCGGGAGACAAAATCGACCTGGAAGGATTCCGGTTCGAGGTGCTGGAGGCGAATCAGAGGAAAGTGTTGCGGCTGAGGGCGCGAAGGCTGGCCGCGGCAAGGCCTGGCGCCGCAAACTGAAACCGCAAAGACAAGCAATCCTGAGTTAGTATTGCCCTGAGTATTTTTTCCGAGGAGAAATCATGTCTGGTTTGAGGAAGGGACTGATGCGTAGCACTGTGTTGATGGCACTGATTCTTGCAGCGAGCGTGGCGGCCCTGGCTCAGGAGGGAGCGCGGCACGAGGCGTCGCCCGAAGTGGATATGACATGGGGAGTAAAGATTCCCATGCGCGACGGGGTGAAGTTGAACGCGACGGTCTATCAGCCACACGGGCAGAAGGAAGCGCTGCCGCTGATTTTTACGTTCACGCCGTACATTGGCGATTCCTATACGGATCGCGCGATGTACTTTGCGGCGCACGGTCTTGTCTACGTGCTGGTGGACGTGCGCGGGCGGGGGAATTCGGAAGGGGAGTTTGAGCCGTTCGTGAACGAAGGCAAGGACGGCTTCGACGCGGTGGAATGGTTCGCGAAGCAGTCCTACTGCAATGGGAAAGTGGCGATGTGGGGCGGGTCGTATGCGGGATTTGACCAGTGGTCGGTAGCCAAAGAGTTTCCCGCGCACTTGGCGACCATTGTGCCTGCGGCGGCAGCGCATCCCGGCGTGGACTTTCCATTCCAATACAACATTTTCTATCCCTACGACATGCAGTGGCTGACCTTCACAAGTGGCCGCACGGGGAACGAAAAGACGTTCGGGAATGATGAATACTGGACAGCGAAGGCCAAGGGGATGTACCAGGCACACAGCGCGTTCGAGGGCTACGATAAGGCGGTGGGAAACTCGTCGCCGATTTTTCAGAAATGGCTGCAACATCCAACCCCCGACGCGTACTACGACGCGATGGTGCCGAATCCGGAGCAATATAAGAAACTAGCGCTGGCGATCCTGACGATTACCGGCCACTACGATGGCGACCAGCCCGGCGCGTTCACCTTTTACAAACGGCATATGGAGTTTGGATCAGCGGAGGCGAAGGCCAGTCATTACCTGATTATTGGGCCGTGGGATCACGCGGGAACGCGTACGCCGAAACGCGAAATGGGCGGGTTGAAGTTTGCCGAGGCGAGCGCCCTGGACCTGAACAAGCTGCACGCGGAATGGTATGGATGGACGATGAAGGGGGGCGCGAAACCGGAGTTTCTGAAGAAGCGTGTGGCGTATTACGTGATGGGAGCGGAGCTGTGGAAGTATGCCGACAGCCTGGAGAGCATCTCGAATCGCACCATGAAGCTGTATCTCGGATCGAACGGGGACGCTTCGGACGTCTTCCATTCCGGAGTGCTGGCGGAGAAGGCGGGCACAGCGGGAAGCGACAGCTGGACGTATGATCCGTTGGATACCCGGCCGGGAGAGGCGGAAGCGGCGGAAAATCCGGGGTATTTGACGAGCCAATCGGGGATTATCAATCTTTTCGGCGAGGGCGTGGTTTACCACAGCGAAGCGTTTCCCGCGGCCACCGAGGTAAGCGGGTTCGCGAAGCTGACACTGTGGCTGACCATGGACGTGCCGGACACAGACCTGGGCGCGACGTTGTACGAAATTCTGGCAGATGGCAGCTCGATTCAGCTATCCAGCGCCACGATGCGGGCGCGGTATCGAGAATCCTTGCGGCGGGATGTTCCTGTGCCGGCGGGGAAGCCAGAGAAGTATGTGTTCGACAATTTCATGTTCTTCTCGCGGCAGGTGGCGAAGGGAAGCCGGCTGCGGCTGGTCATCGGCAGCGTGAATACGCCGTCTTCGGAAAAGAATTACAACAGCGGTGGCGCGGTGGCGAAAGAGACAGGCAAGGATGCGAAGACGGCACACATTCAATTGCTGCATGATGCGGAACACCCGAGTGCGATGGAGCTCCCGGTAGTGAATTGAGGATGAGCGTGAGTGAGAAAAAGGAAGCAGGCGGGAAGAAAACGACGCGCGCGGGGTTTGTGGCGATTATCGGCCGCCCCAACGCCGGGAAATCGACGCTGCTGAACCGTTACGTTGGCCAGAAGGTGGCGATCGTGACATCGAAGCCGCAGACGACGCGCAACCGGATTCAGGGGATGGTGACGCTGCCGGAAGGGCAGATTGTGTTCATCGATACGCCCGGGCTGCACGACCCGAACACGGTGCTGAATAAGCAGATGATGCGGGAAGTGGCGGCGGCCCTGGAGGGGATCGACCTCCTGTTGATGATGGTGGATGCCAGCCGGACATTGCCGCACGCGGATTCTTTATTGCTCGAGAGAGGGCAGCGGTTTGCCGACAAGACAATTCTGGCTCTGAACAAAGTCGACCGAGTGCCCAAGCCCAAGTTGTTGCCGCTGATGGATGCGTTCGCCAAGGCCTTTCCCTTTGCGGCGCTGGTGCCGATTTCAGCGCTGAAGGGCGATGGATGCGACGAGTTGCTGGAGCAGATTCTTGGGAAATTGCCGGAAGGCGCGCCGTTCTTTCCAGAAGATCAAATTACGGATCAGCCGGAGCGGTTTCTGGTCAGCGAGATCATCCGCGAGAAGGCGATCGATCTGACGTATCACGAGGTGCCGCACGCGCTGGCGGTGATGGTGGATCAGTTTGAGGAGACGCCGAAGATGCTGCGGATACACGCGACGCTGAACGTGGAACGGGATTCACAAAAGAAGATTCTGATCGGCCACAAGGGAGAAATGCTGAAGAAAGTCGGGACGGCGGCGCGGAAGGAATTGGAGAAATTGCTGGGGACGAAGATCTTTCTGGAAATGTTTGTGAAGGTAGCGCCGGGCTGGCGAGAAAATCCGACGAAAGTCCGGGAACTGGACTGGCATAAGCAATTGGAGGAGTTGGCGGAAGCACAAGCGCGAAAGACGGAAGAGTAGGAAGTACGGGAACGGCTGAGAAAGCAAGCGTTGGGTGGCAAGATGCTGCGATGGAGATCCTTCGTCGCCCTTCACCGACGTTCCGTGTAAACGGAAGGCGCTTCTGAGGATGACACCGGGGGTTATTCGGGGGCGGCGATGCCGAGGGACTTCATTTTGCGGTACAGGTGGGAGCGTTCGAGGCCGAGAGCGGAGGCGGTTTGCGTCATGTTCCAGCGGTGCTCCTGAAGTTTGCGCAGGATGAATTCGCGCTCGTAGGCGCTGCGGGCTTCGTGAAGCGTGGAGTAGGGATGTTGAGGGCTTTCGGCGACCCCGCGGAACAGTTCGGGCGGCAAGTGATGCGGCTCGATGCGCGATTGCGGGCAGACAATCACCAGGCGTTCCACCAGATTTTTTAACTCGCGGACATTGCCGGGCCAGGGATAACGAATCAGGATTTCCATGGCGGCGTCGCTAAGCTCGCGAGTCTTCTTCCCATATTCGGCGCTGAATTCATTCAAGAAGAATCGGGCGACCACGGGAATGTCTTCCTTGCGGTCGCGCAGCGGCGGGACGTAAAAGGGAATAACGTTGAGGCGATAGAAGAGGTCCTGTCGGAAGGCGCCGCGTGCGATCTCTTGTTCGAGATTTTTGTTGGTGGCGGCCAGGACACGGACGTCCACGCGCAGCGTCTGATTGGAACCGATAGGCTCGATGCGCTGCTCTTCGAGGACGCGGAGAACTTTGGATTGCGTGCGGTGGCTCATGTCACCCACCTCATCGAGGAAGAGCGTCCCGCCATCGGCTTTCTGGAATTTGCCGATCTTGTCGTCGGTAGCGCCGCTGAAACTGCCCTTGACGTGGCCGAAAAGCTCCGACTCGATGAGTTCCTCAGGGATCGCGGCGCAACTGACTTCGACAAAGGGGCCGTTGTTGCGGAGGCTGTTGGCATGGAGTGCGCGGGCGACCAGTTCCTTGCCGGTGCCGCTTTCCCCGTAGATGAGAACGCGGCCGTTGGTGGGCGCGGTGACCGCAATCTGCTGGCGCAAGGCCTTCATGGGGACGCTGTCGCCAATGACCTGGTAGCGCTGGACGAGTCCGCTGCGAAGGGTCTGGTTTTCGTCTTCAAGGCGACGTTGTTGGATGGCGTTGCGGACCAGAACGATGACCTTTTCGAGAGACAAAGGCTTTTCGATAAAGTCGAAGGCGCCAAGCTTGGTGGCGCGCACGGCAGTTTCAATGCTGCCGTGGCCGGAAATCATGATGACCGCAGGGGCACGGGGAATTACCTGAATACGAGTGAGTGCCTCCATGCCGTCTATTCCCGGTAGCCAGACGTCGAGCATCACCACCTGGAAGTCGGAATGGGCGATGCGATCGAGGGCTTCTTCGGCGGAAGCAACCGCTTCGACGGTGTAACGTTCATCGGAAAGAATTGATGCCAATGAATCGCGTATTCCTTCCTCGTCGTCGACGATCAGGATTTTGGGAAGAAGAGTCATCGTTCTGCGTCCGCCTCAGAGTGCCCAGGGTTAGAGGGCGCGGGCAGATCCGCGACTGGCAATTCAACCAGAAACCGCGAGCCCACGGGGCGATTGTCTTCGACGCGCAGGGAACCACCATGTTCGGAAATGATGCGCGCGGCGATGGCCAGGCCGAGGCCGGTGCCGCGATCTTTGGTCGAGAAGTGAGGCAAAAAGAGCTTGTCCTTGTCTTCCGGGGAGATGCCGTGCCCGGTGTCCGCAACCGCTATTTCAATGGTATCGGATTCGGCGAGCAAATGCGTGGCCACGGTGATTTCGCGGTGAGGCGCATCTTCTAGAGACTCAGCGGCATTGTCGATAAGGTTGATGATTACGCTGCGAAGCAACGGGCCATCGGCGCGGACGGCCGGCAGATTCGGTTCCAGAGTGGTTTTAAGCTGGATGCCGTCGAGACGGCCAGAGAAAACCTCCACGGCCTCGTGAACGGCAGTGTTGGCGTCAGTGGGGAGGAGCTTGGAGGCCGGGAAGCGCACAAACTGGGAGAACTCATTGACGAGTGCGGAAAGGGTGGCAACCTCGCGCACGATGATCTTCGAACATTCACTGGAAATGCGGGCGAGTTCCGCATCGGAGGGCGGCTGGCCTTCACTGGTGCGGCGTTCGAGATAATGAAGTATGCGCTGAGCGGAGAGCTGGATCGGTGTCAGCGGGTTTTTGATTTCGTGGGCGATGCGGCGGGCCACTTCCTGCCAGGCGGCGGATTTCTGCGCGCGGAGAACCTCGGTCAAATCATCGAACACCAGAACGTAGCCAGTGTTGGCGCGCCGCGGGCCGAGGGAGCTGACGGTGACGGCCAGATGCATCAGGCGGTCGCTGACCTCCACTTCAATTTCGCGCGTGACCACGCCCATGCGCAGCGCCCGGCGCATCAGGTGGTGCAGGGTTTGATGCGGCTCCGCCCCTACCAGCATTTCCAGGGACGCGATCTTTTCGCCGGGGGCAATGCGAAACATGCGCAGCAACGCCGAGTTGGTGCGCTGAAGGGTGCCTGCGGCGTCCATGTAAATCACGCCGGCGGGAATGTTCTCCAGGACGGTTTCCATCAGTTGGCGGCGTCGCTCGAGTTCCTGGACCGCTTGCTGAAGATTGCGTGTAAACTCGTCGATTTGCGCGCGGCTGTCGTGGAGCTGGGTGGTCATGGTGTTGAACGAACGGACCAGGACGCCCAGCTCGTCTTGCGCCTGTTCGGGGACCTGGTAGTCGAAATTTCCCGCGGAAACCTCGCGAGTGCCTTCGGCGAGAGCTTGAATGGGGACGGTAACTTGTCTTGCCAGGAAGAGCGCGACCCAGGTGGCGGCGGAGAGAACCAGGATCGTGAAGAAAAAGAGGACCAACAGCATTTGGCGCTTCAAAGCGCGCAAGCTTTGCTTGACGTGTTCGTATTCCTGCGTTTGGGCCTGGATGCTATTCCAGTGCGTGAGAAAATCCGGGCTGGTCAAATAGGCCGCCACGAGAGTGGCGTGAGTCTGGTCCGGCAGGTATACGGGAACCGAAGAGGCGAAATAGGTCTTGGCGGCGGCCTGCCAGATTTCGACGCCGCTGGGAAGTGTACGGAGCTTGGAGCCCGTGACGCCCTCGACGGTACACAGATCCAGCGCGCGATTCTCGGATTGGTTTGCGCAGACGACTCCGCCCTTGAGGAGGCGGCCATTTTCGTCAAGAAGCCAGGCGGCATCGAGGCCACGACTGACAGCGTTCTGCAGAAAAACGTCGGGCGGAGCGCCGGCCTGGGCCGCGGCCTGGTAAGCCAGCATGCGCAGGCGGGGGACGGTGCTGCGGCCCAAATCGTTGAGCAGGGTTTGCGTCTCTTCGGAAGCGATTTCGAGGGGGCGAGGGAACCAACGGCCAAGGGTGCGGTTCAGGAGGGAATAGCTAACGAAAAACATGAAGATGACGGGAAGCAGGGAGATCGCGGTCGCGCCCAGAACCATCTTCGTTTTGAAGCGGGCGCCCAGCTGATTTTTGTTCTGCTCCATGCGCAGGCGCACGAAGCTGCGAATCAGGATCAGGCTGAAGACCAGCAGTGCGGCGGTAATGAATGTGGAGACCGCATAGAGCGGAATGACCACGCGCCACGAACTGGGTTCGAAGGGAACATCGAGCGAGCCGAGCGTGAAAACCGCGGCGAGAAGCAAGGTGAGAAGGATGCCGCCGATGACCAGACGCACGCGCATTTTGCTGGAAACGGGGCTCATGAGTTTGCGCCCCGGACGGCTGGCAGGAACTGCTGCAAGGGACAGCGCTGGCAGTCGGGCTGACGCTTATGGCAGAAGTGCTTACCGGTATGAACGATGAGCGCGTGGTACTCGTTGAAGAGCTTTGGGTCCGAGGGCAAGCTTGATTCAAAGAGCTGTTGGATCTGGTCGTACGGCTCGTTGCCCTGGGCCAGGCGATGACGTTCCAGGATGCGCCGCGTGTAGGCATCGACAACGAACACGCTATGTTTGCCGGCGTAGAGGAGGATCGAGTCGGCGGTCTCCGGCCCAATCCCATGCACCGACAGCAACTGCTCGCGCAGGTCCCCCGTTGGCATGGCAAAAAGACGGTTCAGGGAGCCCTGGTATCGGGCACGGAGGAATTTCACGAAGGCTTTCAGTTTACGCGCTTTTTGACGGAAGTAGCCCGAGGAGCGGATCAGCGTGGCCAGGCGATGCACCGGAATGCGCTCGATGGCGGCGGGGGACAACAGCCGCTCGCGGCGGAGATGGGCGATCGCGCCCTCGACATTGGTCCAACTGGTGTTCTGGGTGAGAATCGCGCCGACGATGACTTCAAAACGCGAACGGCCCGGCCACCAGAATTGTGGACCGTACGCCGCCAGCATGGCATCGAAGTGAGAAATGAGTTCCGGGCGGACGGGAGTGGAACGCAGTGGGTGCGCCTTGTAACGGGCGCGAGGCAACGTATTGCGGAAAGGCGCGGCAATGGGCAAAATGCGGGAGGCAGACATCTCCTCCGCAAGATAGCGGTGAGGTCACAGCAAAGTCAAGAATGAGGCACCGTCCCCGCGGGCGAAGACCTGTTCCGGCGGACAGGTATTAGCGAATTCACAACGATGGTTCAAAATCGAACGACGTTGCCGCACCCGCTTTGCTATGTTGAGCGGTGGGTGCACTGCTTTAGGGAGCGCTGCGGATGTCTGTCCGTTTGGGTGAAATTTTACTAAAGGAAAGCCTGATCACTCAGGACCAGCTAGAGAAGGCGCTGGAGTTCCAGCGTTCGAATGGCGGGAAGCTGGGGAGTTGCCTGACCAAGATGGGCTTCATTACGGACGATGACATTACGGGTGTGTTGTCGCGACAGTATGGCGTACCTTCCATCAACCTGAAGTATTACGAAATCGATCCCAATGTCATCAAGTTGATTCCGCAGGACACCGCGCTGCGCTATCAGGTGATACCGCTGTCGCGCGTCGGCTCCGTGCTGACGATAGCGATGACCGATCCGACGAACGTGTTCGCGATGGACGACATCAAGTTCATGACCGGGTTCAACGTGGAACCGGTGGTAGCGTCGGAATCGGCGATCGGCGAAGCGATATCGAGATTCTACGGTGGAGGCGCTTCGAGCCACGAAGAACTCAGTTCACTGATGAAGGACCTGGTCGACGAGGATCAGGAACTGGAACTGGCGGCCGAAGAGCAGGAGATGGACGCCGCGTCGCTCGAGAAAGCGGCAGAAGAAGCGCCCATCATCAAGCTGGTGAACCTGATCCTGACGGATTCGGTGAAGCGGGGCGCGAGCGATATTCACGTGGAGCCGTACGAGACGGAAATGCGTGTGCGGTTCCGTGTTGACGGCGTGTTGCAGACGGTGATGACGCCGCCGCTGAAGCTGCGCGATGCGATCACGTCGCGCATGAAGATCATGGCCAAGCTGGACATTGCGGAAAAGCGCTTGCCGCAAGACGGCCGCATCATGATCAAGTACAAGGCGGAAGGGAAAAAGAAGGAACTGGACTTCCGGGTATCGACAGTGCCGACGCTATACGGCGAAAAGATCGTGCTCCGGTTGCTGGACAAAGAAAACCTGCGCCTGGACATGACCAAGCTGGGTTTCGAGCCGGAATCGCTGAAGAAATTCGAGCGCAACATTTTGAAGCCGTACGGGATGGTGCTGGTGACGGGGCCGACGGGTTCCGGGAAAACGAACACGCTGTATTCGTCGGTGGCGCGGCTGAACCAGGTCGATACGAACATCATGACCGCCGAGGATCCGGTGGAGTTCCAGTTGGCGGGCATCAACCAGGTGCAGATGAAGGACCAGATCGGGTTGAACTTCGCGGCGGCGTTGCGCGCGTTCCTGCGGCAAGACCCGAACATCATCCTGGTGGGCGAGATTCGAGACTTTGAAACCGCGGAAATTGGCGTGAAGGCCGCTTTGACAGGCCACTTGGTGCTTTCCACGCTGCACACGAATGACGCGCCTTCGACCATCAGCCGCTTGATGAACATGGGTATTGAGCCGTTTCTTGTGGCCACTTCGGTGAACCTGATTTGCGCGCAGCGCCTGGTTCGGCGCGTGTGCGTGAATTGCAAAGAAGAGCTGGAGATTCCGGAGCAGGCGTTGATCGATGCCGGGTATACGCCGGAAGAAGCGAAAACGACGAAGATTTATCACGGCAAGGGCTGTTCGACCTGCGGGAAGCGAGGCTACAAGGGCCGCACAGGTCTGTACGAAGTGATGGAGATCAACGACGAACTGCGCGAATTGATTCTGGTGGGGGCGTCGGCCTTGGAGCTGAAGAAGAAGGCCATCGAGCAGGGAATGATCACCCTGCGGCGCAGCGGGTTGATCAAGGTGGCGCTAGGTCAGACCACGCTGGAAGAAGTATTGCGCGAAACGGTCTTATAGAGAGGGTGGGAAATATGGCAGGCATCACGCTTAGCGAACTGCTGAAGAAGATGATCGAGATGGGAGGCAGCGATCTCCACATCACGACGAACAGCGCGCCGCGCGTCCGGGTGCACGGGCGTTTGCGGCCATTGGACATGCCGCCCCTGACCGCCGCGGACACCAAGTCACTGGCCTACAGTGTGCTGACTGACGCGCAGAAGCACCGCTTCGAAGAGAACCTGGAGCTGGACTTTTCGTTCGGATTGAAGAACTTGGCGCGATTCCGCGGCAACGTATTCAATCAGCGAGGCGCGGTGGGAGCGGTGTTTCGTACCATTACCTGGGAGATTAAGGGTTTCGACGCGCTCGGGCTTCCGCTGGTGGTGAAGGGCCTTTGCGACAAGCCGCGTGGACTGGTGCTGGTCACGGGTCCGACGGGCTCCGGCAAGTCCACGACGCTGGCGGCGATGCTGGACAAGATCAATGCGGAACGCGAAGAGCACATGATCACGATTGAAGACCCCATCGAGTTCCTGCATAACCACAAGAAGTGCCTGGTGAACCAGCGCGAAGTACACGCCGACACCCATTCCTTCGCCAACTCGCTGCGCGCGGCGCTTCGTGAAGACCCTGACGTGGTGCTGATCGGTGAGATGCGGGACCTGGAAACGATCGAATCGGCGCTGCGTATCGCGGAAACCGGCCACTTAACCTTCGCTACGTTGCATACAAACTCGGCTGCTTCGACGATCAACCGCATTATTGACGTGTTTCCGGCACACCAGCAGCCGCAGATCCGGGCGCAGCTCTCGATGGTGCTGGAAGGGATCCTGTGTCAGGCGTTGTTGCCGCGGGCAGATGGTCGCGGCCGGGTCATGGTGATGGAAGTGCTGGTGCCGACGCCGGCTATCCGGAACCTGGTTCGCGAGGATAAAATCCACCAGATTTATTCGGCGATGCAGACCGGCACAGGTCAGACGGGAATGCAGACTTTCAACCAGGGTCTGGCTAACGCCTATTTTGCCAAGCTCATCACGATGGACATGGCGCTTTCGAGGTCTTCGAATCCCGATGAGCTGCAGGACATGATTAATCGCGGTGTCGCGACCACGCCGACGGCCGGAAGAACGAACTCCGGCAAGACGCCTGTGGGAGCGCGGCACTAACGGGGTCACGCAAGGAATTGAGGAGCAAGACCAATACGGATTTCGGCCGCTGAGGAGGAACTACCATGCCGGTCTTTACTTATAAAGGAACGAATCGCTCGGGTGCGACGGTCTCCGGAGAAATGAACGCAAACAACAAGGCGGAGCTGCAGCAATTGCTGCGGCGCCAGCAGATTACTCCTACACGCATGTCCGAGAAGGGCAAGGAGTTCAACCTGCCGACCTTTGGCGGAGGCGTGAACGCCAAGGAGTTGGCGATCTTCACGCGCCAGTTCTCGGTGATGATCGACGCCGGCTTGCCTCTGGTGCAGTGTCTGGAGATTCTCGCGACCCAGCAAGAGAACAAGATGTTCCAGAAGGTGTTGACCGGCACGCGAACCTCGGTGGAAGGCGGCAGCACGTTGTCCGCGGCGATGAAGCAGTATCCGAAGGTGTTCGATCCGCTGTACACGAACATGGTGGAGGCAGGCGAGACGGGCGGTATCCTGGACACGATTCTGCAGCGCCTTTCCAGCTACATCGAAAAGAACGTAAAGCTGCAGCGCGCGGTGAAGTCCGCGCTGGTATACCCGGTCGGCGTGCTTTCGATTGCCGCCGCTGTTATCGTGCTGCTGCTGTGGAAGGTGGTGCCGATCTTCGCCACATTGTTTGCCGGATTAGGCGTGGATCTGCCTCTCCCCACGAAGATCGTCATTGGCTTGAGCCACTTTGTTGGCAGCATCTTCGGCCTCCTGATTCTTGTAGGCATCATCGCCGGAATTTTCGGGATCAAGGTGTGGTATGGAACACCGGGCGGCCGAATGGTGATCGATACGATCATCCTGAAGTTGCCGGTACTGGGCATCCTGATGAGGAAAATCGCGGTGGCACGGTTCACGCGGACGCTCGGCACGCTAATCTCGAGCGGTGTCCCGATTCTGGAGGGCCTGGACATTACGGCGAGGACGTCAGGCAATGCCGTAATCGAGAGGGCTCTGACGCAAGTACGCAGATCGCTCGAAGAAGGTAAGTCGTTGACCGATCCATTGAAGGAGTCGGAGGTATTCCCCGGCATGGTGACGCAGATGATCGCGGTCGGCGAGCAGACCGGTGCGATGGACGCCATGTTGCAGAAGATCGCGGACTTCTACGAGGAAGAAGTCGACGCCGCGGTGAAGGACCTCTTGACCGCCCTGGAACCGATCATGATCGTGTTCCTGGGTCTAGTGGTTGGCGGCGTGGTGATCTCGATGTATCTGCCGCTGTTCTCGCTGATTGGGAAGCTCAGCGGACACTAAACGTAGTAGTTTTTAGAAACAGGGAGGACCAGCGGAGAACGCTGTCCTCCCTTTTCTTGTTTAAGATAGGGGTAGGGGGAGCGCCTGACGCAAGGCCAGGCTCGCCAACATGGAGCAAATCCTCACACGTCGAGAATGGCTCGAGTGGCTGACGAAAGTCCGTCTGCTGATGATCGCGCTCATTCTTGCCGTGGGCGTGGTGTGGCCGCAGTACTCCCCGGGCACGGGCCCGGCGAAATATTTCCTTCCCATCATCATTCTGTGGATAACGATTGGAATCCTGCACCTGATTTTGGTCCGGTTGTTGCCGGCGGCGAGTTGGCTGGGTGGTTTACAGGTGGCGTGCGACGTCGGGATGATTACGGCCATTGTGTACGCCACCGGGCTACAAGACAGCAATTTCACGTCGCTATATCTGCTGGTCATCATCGTCGCGAGCACGCTGTTCTCCCGGCAAATCACATTTTTGACGGCGTTGCTGTGCTTATCGTCATTGGGTTTTGCGACCGCGCTGGTTTACGCCAGCAAGATACCCAGGACGTCGGTCGCTGCGCCGACGTTTGAAAACGTTCGCGTGTGGTTCTTGATCAATACACTCGGATTTCTCACGGTCGGATACCTGGCCAGTTTCTTGTCGGCTTCGCTACGAAAGAAGAGCACCGAGCTTGAGGAAAAAAGGGAAGAATTACTGGAGTTGCAGGACTTCACGGCGGACATTATTCACTCGATGCGCGGCGGATTGGTAACGACGGACCTGGAGGGACGCGTTGTCCTGCTGAATCGTACGGGCGAAGAAATTCTGGGACGATCCTTCAGCGAGTTGCGCGGGCAGGACCTGCGCGAGGTCACGCCGGAATTCTGGATCGAGGATATGATCGGCCTGCCGGAACGATTGTCTCTGCGGCGCGAGATTGAGGTACGAGTTCCGGGAGGGCAGCGGCGCGCTCTGGGGATATCGGTGTCTCCGCTGCGGACCCGGGATGCGTTGCGGAGCGGTTACGTTTTTAATTTTCAGGACCTGACGGAACTGCGCCGCCTGGAGCAGGAGGTGGCGACGAAGGAGCGCATGGCGGCCGTGGGGCGCCTGTCGGCGGCGATAGCACATGAAATCAGGCAGCCCCTGACGGCGATTGCGGGCGCGGTCAAGGAATTGGGAAGGCTGGTGCCGCTGCAGGAGGACGAAAAACATCTGGTGAATATTGTCGGCCGCGAATCGGAGCGGCTCAACCATATCATTACAGATTTCCTGAACTATTCACGCGAGAAGTCCTACGTTTTTCAGGAAGCGGATCTGAGGTCGCTGCTCGAAGAGACGCTGTTGCTGATGGAACGAAATCCCGAGGTCGTCAAGAACTTTCATTTGGTGAGGGCGTTCAACGGGAAGGAGTGCAAGTCGTGGGTCGACCCGAGCAAGATCAAGCAGGTTTTCTGGAACCTTTGTGATAACGCGCTGCGGGCCATGCCGCAAGGCGGAACGCTGACCGTGGGAATGGACGAAAACCCGGAATGGCTGAGAATCTGGTTCCGCGACACGGGCGTGGGCCTGGATCCCGCGCAGCGAAGCAAGATTTTTGAGCCGCTGCAATCCAATTTCGAAGGAGGCACGGGCCTCGGGCTGGCGATTGTCTACCAGATCGTACAGGCACATAACGGACGAATCACGGTTTTCAGCGAAAAAGACAAGGGCGCGGAGTTCGTAGTCGAACTGCCGCATATGGACTGAGGGGCGTATGCAAGCAACGAAAGCCGCACCGAAGGACGCGAGTTCCGACATGGCTCACATCCTCGTGGTCGACGACGAAAAGTCGATCTGCGAACTTCTGGAGATCACTTTTCGCAAGGAAGGCCACCGCGTGGAGGTGGCGCATAGTGTGGACGCGGCGAAGCGCAAGCTTGAGGGCTCGCTGTATGACATCATCATTTCCGACGTGCGTATGCCGGGTGCGAGCGGCGTGGAATTGCTGCGCTTTACGCGGGAAGTGGCTCCCGATTCTTATTTTGTGCTGATCACCGGCGTGCCATCGCTGGAGACGGCCATCGCAGCGGCAAATGAAGGCGCCAACCGGTATGTGATTAAGGACCATGACCTGGTCGACCAGTTGCGCGTGGCGGTGCGGGAAGTCACCGAAAACCTGAAATGGAAGAAGGAAGCCGGCTACCTGCGCCGCGAACTGCGCCGCCTGACGGGGCTGGACAACATCATCGGGCAAAGCCCGAAGATGAAGGCGATATTTGATTTGATCCAGACCGTTGCGCCGCAGAATAGCCGCGTCTTGATCACCGGCGAAAGCGGCACCGGTAAAGAACTTGTAGCGCGTGCGATTCACGAGAATAGTTCGCGATCCACCGCTCCCTTCATCACCATCAATTGCGGGGCGTTTCCGGAAACGCTGCTGGAATCCGAGCTCTTTGGATACATGAAAGGCGCATTTACCGGCGCAAATGAGAATCGGCGGGGATTGTTCCAGGCATCTCACGGCGGGACGTTGTTCATGGACGAGATCGGGAACATGAACCAGGCCATGCAGGTGAAGCTGTATCGCGTTTTGCAGGAAGGCAAGGTACGCCCGCTGGGGAGTACGGAGGAAATCGACGTGGACGTGCGCGTGATCGCCGCCACGAATAAGGATCTGGAAAAAGCCATCAGCGCCGGCGAGTTCCGCGAGGACTTATTTTATAGGCTTAGTGTTATTCCACTGCACGTTCCCGCGTTGCGCGACCGGCGGGAGGATATTCCGCTCCTTTCCAGGCATTTCCTGGAGAGCTTCCGGAAATCGATGGTGAAGAATGTGGAAGCGATTTCTCCCGAGGCGATGAGGAAGCTTGAATCGTACGACTGGCCGGGGAACGTGCGCGAACTGGAGAACACCATCGAACGGGCCGTTGCGCTGGAAAGCGAGCGGGAAATATCGGTCAGGGTGCTGCCAGACCGGATCGCGAAAGACGGCACTGCGGACGAAGCGCCCATCGAATCGACGGCCAAAGTGCACATCCCCGATGAGGGAGTGGATTTCGAGTCTGTGGTAGCCCAGACGGAGAAGCGCTACCTGAGCGCTGCGCTAGAGAAGGCCGGGGGCGTGCGTACGCAGGCGGCGGAAATACTGAAAATCAGCTATCGTTCGTTCCGCCATTATGCAAAAAAACATAACCTCTAGGCTTTAGGTTCGACGCGTGAAGCACAGTGTGCATTGACAGAAACTGACACCGCAGGTTGACAATATCTGTCAGTCTAGAAGCGGCAAAAGTGGCGAGTAAGCTTGATGGATGGGACACCTAGCCTGATTCCGTTAATTAATTGCAATGTATTCATATATTTGCATTTGGGTAAGCGGGGTCCCAATGACAGGTAGGTATGGCAGTTCCCTTGCACTACACGGTGTGTGCTCTGGCACCATTAATTCTCTCAAGGAGATCTCATGAAGAAGCAGAAGGGTTTCTCTCTTATCGAGTTGCTGATCGTCGTGGCGATCATTTTGATCATCGCGGCCATCGCAATCCCGAACCTCATGCGCAGCCGTATGGCCGCGAATGAGTCGTCGGCTGTCGGCTCTCTCCGCACGATCAACACCGCGGAGGTGACCTATTCGACCTCGTACGGTACGGGTTTCGCCCCACTCGGCAATTTGGGCGGTGCTGACCCGTGTACGGCTGCGGCGGCTACAGCTTGCTTGATCGACAGCGTATTGAGCGGCGGAACGAAGAGCGGGTATACGATTGCCACGACTCTTCCTGCGGCCCTCGGGACGGTCGCTGCTCCGAACGTCACGTATGAAGCGGGCGCACAACCAGTTGCCGCTGGACAATCGGGACAGAGCAGCTTTTGCACCGACCAGTCTGGCGTCATTCGCAGGAACCCTGCGGGCGGTGCGCCGCCAGCAGCGTGCGCGGCAGCCGGTGCTTTCCTTCCGATTCAGTAGCACTCGGTTGGATCGGCTGTACAGGAACACTTGATTTGGAAAAGAGCACGGGTTGTCTTCCGTGCTCTTTTTCGTTGTCGTGATCCAATTGCCGTAGGTGTCACGGAACACGATTTTACGGCCACAAGGGGCTTGGCAGCTGCCCCCTTCTTCTCTATGCAGATTCTGGGCGGTTTGGAGGTGTGCACGTAAACGAATTGTGGCAAGCTTCTCGCCGGAAATGGTCACTTTCGGGAGTAAGTGGCGGTTTCTAATGGGAAGGCATTGTTATCTTCGCTGGGTGTCGATTGTATCTAACGAGTGTTGCAAGGGTTATTTGATTTGCAACGCGTAGGATTAGTGCTCGCCCGTTTGGCGCCCGTCGTGCTTAATATCACTACGAACAAGGCAAGATGTGTGCGAACCTTATATAGGCAGAACATGAAAAGTCAAAAAGGCTTCTCTCTGATCGAGTTATTGATCGTTGTAGCGATCATACTAGTGATTGCGGCCATAGCCATTCCGAGTTTCATGCGTTCTAGAATCGCGGCAAATGAATCGTCCGCTGTGGCTTCACTTCGCACTATCAACACTGCTGAAGTCACATATGCCTCGACTTGGGGCGCTGGTTACGCGGGTACCTTGGACAATCTGGGAGGACCTACTCCGTGCGGTCCCCCGACTGTCCTCGCTGCTTGTATCATTGATCCGCTGTTAAGTGTGGCGCCCTACACTAGAAGTGGTTATACGTTTGCGGCTGTGGGAAATAACGTGGCAGGTGGCGTAGCCAACGGGTTCGAAGCGAATGGCACGCCCAATGTGGCGGATGTGACGGGGAAGCGCGCCTTCTGCTCCGACCAGACCGGCGTGATTCGCGCTAACACCACCGGTGCGGCGATCGGAACGGGCGCGGGAACCTGCGCCACAGTTGTGACGCTACTCGTCGGTAATTAACGCTCAAGGTGGTTTGCCAGGACGGAAATCTGTCCGCCTCCCTTGCATTTTTTTTCAAAATGGCCTCAAGCCGTTGCACCTTCGAGTCTCCATGCGCATGGCTCTTGGTATACTTGGCTCGTGCGGGCAATTCCCCAACGTGCATGGTGCGCCTTGCTGTGTCTTTTTCTTTCGCCTGTCTTCACCTGGAGCCAGGGCGCCGTCAGCCCCCAGAGTTCTGCCGGCAGGGCGGCCGATGCGGTCACGCTTCGCCGATTTGAGGAGAGATACCGCAATGCGGTCACTCTTGCGGTGACCTTCCTGGAGCGCTATTACGACAACGGGAAGCTGGTACGCGCCGAAGCGGGCCAGGCCTATTTCCAGAGGCCGGGGAAGATGCGCTGGGACTACGAGTCGCCGGAGAAGAACACGTTTGTGGTGGACGGGAAATTCGTATGGTTCTACTCGCCGGCAGACCACACGGTCACGCGCATGCCGGCCAAACAGAGCGAGGACTGGCGCACCCCGCTGGCGTTTCTGACCTCGCACATGAAGCTATCGCGGATTTGCGGCCAACTGGCGCCTGACCCGGACACAGTTCCAGTGAAACCGGTGGATGAAGTGTACGCTTGCACGCTGCGCGGTGGGGGCGAGGCAAGCGAGGGCCAGGGTAAGCCTAAGATCGCGAGGTTCGAGATATCGCCTCAGGGAGAGTTGGTGCGGGTGCTGGTGCCGCTGGAGGGTGGCATGAGCCTGGAATTCTCGTTTGGCGACTGGAAATTCGATCCCCAGCTAGCCAAAGGGCTTTTCCAGTTTACCCCACCGAGGGACGCGGTAGTGGTGGACGGCCTGCTATCGGAAACGCCCGGGATGCGTCAGTAAGCAATAGGATATACGGGACTTGCCCTTTCGAGTGCTTCTTTGACGGAAAGCATTGTTTAGGGCATGTCTGGATGAGGTAAACTACGCATCTATGGGCGAATTTGTCTGCCGCGTCGCCGATGCCAACGGCCGGGTGTTTTCGCACGTCGAGGCTGCCGCAAGCCTGGACGAGGCGCGGCAGAAGCTTGTGGAGAGAGGG